>JGI24133J20442_1000476_pt1 | contig 12523 bp, 12 predicted proteins | sample BarGraNGADG00311_2_FD_20442 | JGI IMG/M metagenome (IMG submission 20442)
CAGCCGGTCGGGTCAGCCGGTCGGGTCAGCCGGTCGGGTCAGCCTGCCGGCACGAGCTCCAGCGCCTCAGCGAACTGCGCAAGCTGGGTGTACGGCGCCGTCCCGCTCAGCACGGTGGTCAGCTCACCCGCACCGGAGACCCTGGACACAAGGCTGCGTTGGACGATGTCCCGGGAGCTGAGCTTCTGCCATGTCCTTCCGGCTGCAGACACCGTGCCCTCGGCCTGACCGTTGGAAGTCCGGGCGGAGATCCAGTTGTCTGTAGCCCCGGCCTGCTCGGTCTGGTCGATCGAGACGTAGTGACCATCGGGCGAGAGGTAGCCCGCGTGCCAGGTCCTGACCCCGTCGGCAGCCGATTCGAAGCGCACACTGGTGGCCTTCCAACCCGTCGGCAGCTGCGGCTGGGAGATCGCCCACCCTGTCTCCCGACGCACCTGCATGGCCACCGAGGTGACATCGACGGCCGGCTGGCTGATCTCACTGACCCGCGGCACCATCGCCACCCAGGCCAGCACTGCCGCCATGATCACGACCATGGAGAGGACCATGCTGCGCAGGCTGCCGAAACCGCGCCTCGNTGCGGGCTGCTGCACAGCCGGGGCGGCCGCGGTATCGGGGGCACTGGTCGAGCTCACGTTGCCCATACTCGCTGACTGCAGGAGGTATGGCGAGGTATGGCGAGCCACCGGGGTTCTCGGCCGTCACGAAGCCCATCCCACCGATAGGGTCATCTGGCGCCCACCCCTGAGCCGGAGGAGCCCCCTATGCGCACGCTAGTCATCGGTGAGTCGCTGATCGACATCGTCCATCGCCCTGACGGCTCTGCCCAGGAGCATGTCGGCGGCAGCCCGGCCAACGTGGCTGTCGGTCTCGCCCGTCTCGGCCACGACGTCACGTTGGCCACCATGATCGGTGACGATGAACGAGGCGCCAGGATCGCCACTCGCCTAGACGAGGAAGGGGTCGCGCTGACCGAGGGCAGCCTCGGAGAGCGACCGACGTCCGTGGCCACGTCGACGCTGGACGCGACCGGCGCGGCGGCATACACCTTTGACGTGGCCTGGGAGCTGAACGAGGGCCAACCCCTCGATGGGCCGACACACGTCCATACCGGCTCCATCGCCGCCACCCTCGAGCCCGGCGCGTCGGCCGTTCTGAGCGCGGTCCAGAAGGCACGCCCAAGCGCCACCATCTCCTACGACCCGAACGCCCGCCCTTCCCTGATGGGTGAACCCCATGAGGTCCGCGCCAAGATCGAACAGCTCATCGGGCTCAGCGACCTGGTCAAGGCCAGCGACGAAGACATCGCCTGGCTCTACAACGGAGCGCCGCTCTCAGACATTCTGCGCTTGTGGGGGCTGCTGGGTCCGGCCCTGGTGGTGGTGACGCGCGCTGACAAAGGCGCCTTGATCGGGCTTACCATCAACGGCGAGCTCACCAGCGTTGACGCGCCCGCCGTCGAGGTGCTGGACACTGTCGGAGCCGGAGACTCCTTCATGGCAGGTCTTGTGTCCGGGCTCCTGGAAGCCGGGCTCCTGGGCGGCATCCAGGCACGCGAGCGACTGCGATCCGCCTCGCTGGCGGACGTCCGCCCCGCGGTGGACCGCGCGCTGGCCTGCGCGGCGATCACGGTCTCGCGCGCAGGCGCCGACCCGCCGCATCTGGCCGAGCTGGCCATCTCCTAAGACGCACCGGAGGTCCGGACGTCGAGTCGAATGACGTGAACTTGCATTGTTTGCAGGGACTTTCATTGCCACAAGGTCTTGTGTCCGTCGAACACCAGTACTAGACTGGACATATGTTCGAAAGCAGCGTGAGTCAGGACGGTGGGGGCAGCAGCGATGCTGCCAGGTTCCTGACCGGCGCAGTCGAGGAGCTCGCCAAGCTCCCCGCCAACCTGTGGCGGACCGGCAATGAGGGGTTCGCCGGCATCGCGGCGGCGATGGACGCCCTGGCGGTTCAGCTGGACTGTGCCCGGGTGGGATTGGTTGCCGAGGCCGAGGCGCGCGGGGTCGTGGACCAGTCACCGTCGCCCTCGGGCGCGGACTGGCTGATGACGCACAGCTACCACCTGGAGCCCGCTGATGCGTCCCGGATCGTGAAGCTGGCCCACCTCTGTGCCCTACCCAAGAACCAGGTCATGGCCGCCGCAGTCTCAGGCGGCACGGTAACGGTGCGTAAGGCGATGACCGCTCTGCGCCAGCTCGGCCAGGTCGAACACGACCTGGCCCCGGGCAAACGTGAACAGGCCCTGGCGTCGCTGACCCTGATGGCCCAGACCGGGTACGACCGGCATGTCATTGCCGTCGGCCGGGCCCTGATGGCCCTGGTCGGCGCGGACCGGTCCCTGGAACACAACGAGGCCGCGTTGAAGGCGTTGACCTCGTTGCGGCTGTGCCCGATGGAGAACGGAATGCTCCGGATCAGCGGACAGCTCGACCCCGAAGCCGGCGCCGTGCTGACCGCGGCCCTGGACCCACTCAGCGCACCAAACCCCTGCAGTGAGAACGGTGGCCGAGACCCCCGCCCGGCCGACCGCCGCCGCGCCGAAGCCCTCATCGAGGTATGCCGGCGCGCAACAGCCGCCGGAGGCGACGCCCCGGCCACCANCAAAGCCCAGATCGTGGTCCTGATCGACAACGACCTACTCACCGACGCCGTCCACGGCTCCGGAGTCACCCTGACCGGTGACGTCCTCTCACCCGAAACGATCCGCCGGCTCGGCTGCGACGCCTCCATCATCCCGATGGTCCTGGGCAGCCAAGGCCAACCCCTGGACGTCGGCCAAACGAAAAGACTCGTCACCCCAGCCCTGCTGGCCGCCCTGTGGGTCCGGGACCAGGCCTGCACCTTCCCCGGCTGCGGCCGCCCGCCTCAATGGTGCGACGCCCACCACGTCAAACACTGGGCCGACGGCGGCCCCACCCGCCTCCTGAACCTCACCCTCCTTTGTGCCCACCACCACACCTGGGTGCACCAACGCGACCTCACCGCAACCATCACCGCCACCGACGTCACCTGGCACACCTGACCGCTCCGGTTTGCGGCCGCAAACCGGAGCAATCCACGCGTAGGTCACATCCGGTGCGCCATGGGATACATGAACATGACAACGTTCAGCGCCCCGAGGACCCCGATCAGGACCGTGAAGGGGAGCAGGGTTGAGCGTCGGCGAGTCGGGGTGAGGTACCTGCGATGTGCGATCCGCCGGAGCGTGTACAGGGATCCGGCCAGGCCGAGGGCCAGCAGGGCGAACTGCAGCACCTGGTCGTGCCGTTGCCGACAAGCGCGGTAGGGCCGCTCTCCTTTGCGCCGAACAACGCAGCGACGGTGTAGCCGACGGACCTACCTTCGGCCAGCAGGTGGAACAGGTTGTGCGCGACGTGGGCGGCGACGTCGAGCGGGATCAGTGCGTACCCGAATCTGGCGAAGTTCTTGACGGTGCCTTCCAGGTTCCCGAGGGACGCGACCTTGGCTGCCAGCGCGAGCAGGGCAACCGGGATGGACACGCCGACTGCGAACACGGCGGTGAAGATGACCGGGTAGCTGGTGATGCCGGTGACCCGGTTGACCCAGGCGAGGACGTCGCTCCACACACCCAGCATGGTCACGTTCTGGATGACGACGATGCCCATGATCGCCATCGCCAGGAACGACTCTTCGATCTTCGGGTTCCGCCGGAACCACAGCTCCTTCGTGGGTTGGCGGACGGTCAGGGTGATCGCGTCGTTGGGGCAGGCTTTGATGCAGTTGGCGCACAGGTTGCAGTTCGCGCTGGAGTCCATGGTGCGCGGGAAGGAGAACAGCGGGCAGGGCGCGACTGTGTCGGTGCCGTTGTAGCAGGCTGCCTTTGACGTGCAGGTTGCGCAGACTTCTTGGTTCGCGCGCAGTGCGACCATCCCGGTTCGGGCGTAGTTGCCGGACAGTCCTCCGAGGAAGCACAGGTACCGGCAGAATGTCCGCCGCTGGAAGAATGCCCCGGACACGATGACTGCGAAGGTCAGCAGGAGCAGCAGGATTCCGGAGCCCCAGGGGGATCCAACGATCCCGAACACGTGGTCGGCCCAGGTGATGGCCAGGAAGGTGGCGTCGATGATCCAGATGCCGTACCGCTTCAGAAAGGCCGGCGCCGGCCGGTTGGCGCCGACGAGCTTCTGGACAAAGTCAGACAGCGCCGCGAACGGGCACACCGCGCACCAGAACCGCCCGAAGAGGACATACAGCAGCGGCAGGGCCGGCCACCACAGCACCCACATCAGGGCCGTGCCGGCGTTCTCATGTGCTGTGGAGGGCCCTGCGAGCAGCTCGTAGGCGACGAGACCGAACACGGCTGCGATCGGGATCTGGAACGCGCCGGGGTACCACCGGCTGCGCATCACCGCGGAGACGAACCGGTTCTTGAGCAGGTCACGCCCCAGGGGTTCGCCCGGCTGCCGGTCGAAACGCGCGTCGTCCGGGTCGGTCCTGGCCGCAACTGCGCGATCGAGGCGCGGCGAGCTCTTCGACCGCGACGGGCGCTTTGGCCGAGTCTGCAGGCCCTGGCTCACTTCTTGGCCCTACCCGCGAGGCGGGTGGCTTTCTTGGCAAGGCTGAGCTCACGATCCTTGTGGCGCATCATGCCGGCTGTGAGAAGCACCGCCGAGGTAGCTCCACCGAAGGTGCCCAGGACGGGTACCAGCGGCCGGTGGGCGGCGGCTCCTGTCGCATCACTGTGCTCATGAGAGCCGGACATGTCCATCCCCGGCATGTCCTGTGGCATGTCGGCCGGAGCGGTGGGCGCCGGTGAGCTCCCGGACATGTCCATCCCCGGCATGTCCATTGGCATCTCGGCCGGATTGGTGGGCACCGGCGGGTTGTCGGACCCGTCGGCCACAGGAACCGCAGCAGTGCTGACCAGGGTCGCGGCGGACGCCTCCTCGTGTGAGGTGAGCGTCAATGACCCGATGACTGCGACCGCGGCAACCGTGGCACCCACCGACGCGACACGGACCCGCCGCCACCGAAGGGCCTCACATGCGGGTCGACTGCGGCTGGGTGGCGTGCTCGTGGCAGAAAGGGGCATGTGACAACAGTCGTTCAGGTGGCCAAAGGTCTCGAACGGTTTTCCATGAAGGTTCGCTGAAGGTCCCGGGCAAGGGTGTGACGCGCGCCACCATCAGCCAGGTTCTACGCTAGAGCCGTCCGCAGGCCAGGGCTGACCTTGGCAGGTCGCGGCATTCACGTGCGTAGTCGTCAAAGGAGCCACGGTGCCCGAGTTCGAATACGAAGACCTGCTTCCCCTGGGAGCCGACCACACGACATACCGACTGTTGACCAGCGAGGGCGTAACGACCGTCGCAGGCCCGGATGGGCGAGAGTTCCTTCAGGTGGCGCCCGAGGCGCTTCGCCTGCTGACCGAGACGGCGATGCACGACATCGCGCACTACCTGCGCCCTGCGCACCTGACCCAGCTGCGCACCATCATCGACGACCCGCAGGCCAGCAACAACGACAAGTTCGTCGCGCTCGACCTGCTCAAGAACGCCAACATCGCCGCCGGTGGCGTACTGCCGATGTGCCAGGACACCGGCACCGCGATCGTCATGGGCAAGCGGGGCCAACGGGTGCTCACCGAGAGTGAGCAGGGCTCGGACGAGTCCGCAATTGCCCGCGGGGTGTATGACGCCTACACGCGGCTCAACTTCCGTTACTCCCAGATGGCACCGATCACGACCTGGGAGGAGAAGAACACCAGCTCCAACCTCCCCGCCCAGATCGAGCTGTATGCCGACACGGCGGCCGGCCACGAGACGACATACAAGTTCCTGTTCATGGCCAAGGGTGGCGGGTCGGCGAACAAGTCCTACCTCTACCAGGAGACCAAGGCGATCCTGAACCCCGAGTCCATGATTGCCTTCCTCGACGAGAAGCTGCGCGCTCTGGGCACAGCAGCCTGCCCGCCCTACCACCTGGCCATTGTCATCGGTGGCACGAGCGCCGAGTTCGCTTTGAAGACAGCGAAGTACGCCAGTGCGAAGTACCTCGACGAGCTTCCCCGCGAGGGATCAGCGAGCACGGCCCGAGGATTCAGGGACGTCGAGCTCGAGTCACGAGTGCTCGAGCTGACCCGCAACTTCGGCATCGGCGCACAGTTCGGCGGCAAGTACTTCTGCCATGACGTCCGGGTGATCCGGCTCCCCCGCCACGGTGCCTCGCTGCCGGTCGCGATCGCCGTCTCCTGCTCGGCCGACCGTCAGGCGCTTGGCAAGATCACGGCCGAGGGTGTGTTCATCGAGCAGCTCGAGACCGACCCCGCACGTTTCCTGCCTGAGGCCACGGAGGCGCACCTCACCTCGGAGTCCTCGACGACGGTGGACGAGGCGGTGAAGATCGACCTCACCCGGCCGATGGACGAGATTCGCGCCGAGCTGTCGAAATACCCGGTGATGACACGCCTTTCGCTGACCGGACCGCTCGTCGTGGCCCGCGACCTCGCCCACGCCAAGATCAAGGACCTGCTCGACGCGGGACAGCCGATGCCGCAGTACCTCAAGGACCACGCCGTCTACTACGCCGGCCCGGCCAAGACGCCGGCGGGCTATCCGAGCGGCTCCTTCGGCCCCACGACCGCTGGACGGATGGACTCCTACGTCGAGCAGTTCCAGGCCGCCGGCGGCTCGATGATCATGCTGGCCAAGGGCAACCGGTCCGGCGCGGTGACCGCCGCGTGCATGGCAAACGGAGGCTTCTACCTCGGCTCCATCGGTGGCCCGGCCGCCCGGCTCGCCCAGGACTGCATCAAGTCCGTTGAGGTCCTGGAGTACCCGGAGCTCGGCATGGAGGCGATCTGGAAGATCGACGTCGAGGACTTCCCCGCGTTCATCGTGGTGGACGACAAGGGCAACGACTTCTACGCCGAGACGGCCAAGCCAGTGGCGATGAGCATCACCAAGCGACCGGGGCTGTGAGCGAGGCCGGGGGCGGAACGCTGTCGGGTCCGTGGAGCCCGGCCGAGGCCTGGGCCAAGCTGGCCCGTGGCAATGAACGGTTCGTCGCCGGCGACTACTGGCACCCCAACCAGGACGCAGCCCGCCGGGACAGCCTGACCGAGGGCCAGACGCCGTTCGCCGTCTTCTTCGGCTGTGCAGACTCTCGGGTAGCCGCCGAGATCATCTTCGACTGCGGCCTCGGCGACCTCTTCGTCGTCCGTACCGCAGGCCATGTCATCGACACGGGCGTGCTTGGCTCCATCGAGTTCGGTGTCGCCATGCTGGACGTCCCGCTCGTGGTCATCCTCGGGCACGACTCGTGCGGCGCGGTCTCAGCGACAGTGGACGCGGTCCGCAGCGGCGTGCTGCCGGGGGGTTACATCCGCGACATCGTCGAACGCGTCACCCCCAGCGTCCTGGCCGCGCGGCAAGCCGGTATGTCGACGGCCGACGAGATCGAGACAGAGCACGTGCGACACACGCTAGGACTCCTGACCGAGCGCTCCCGCCTGATCGCGGACCGTGTCGCGAGCGGCCAGCTCGCCGTCGTGGGCGCCGTGTACAACCTCGGGGACGGCCGCGCGCGGATCGTGGACTCGGTCGGCCTCGACCTCACCCAGTAGTGCAGATAGAAAAGACCGGAACCAAAAAGACAAACTCTTCTTGGTTCCGATCTTGATGCTTTTGATGATCTTACCGAACGATCGTAACTCTGTTCTTCTGGAGAGTGACCTGAGTCTGTGCCAACAGCCTGCCATTCGTCGATGCGCCAGTACTCATGGCGATCATCGTCTTGGACAGTATCGTTCCCTCAGATCGCGCTGTTGTTCCGATGGCGACTGCGCCGGCGGTCTGCCAGAACACATTCTTGGCCCGTGCTCCGCCTGTCATCGTTACCTTGGTGGCGGAGGCCTGGGTAAGAGATCCGGCAACCTGGAAGATCCATACGTCGTTCGGGCCGCCCTCGAGGGTCACGTCATTTGATATCGAAACGTCGCCAGTCCATTTGTACAGACCGGGGGGCAGGATTAGTCCACCAATTTGTCCAGCGCCCAGGTTAACAAAACCAGGGTTCGTTCGTCCTGCGGCGTCAGTATAGGCGGCTTCCTCGTCGCGCACGGCCACCGTCAGGCCAGGGGCGTTCGTCACCCTGCATTGAGCTGGACCAGCCGCATTGACCGTGTAGATCGTCCCCGTCACTTCGGGGCACGTCAGACCGACAGCAGCACCGGTGATGGGGCTGGCCCCAACATTCCCCTTGATGGTCGAAGCATAGACATCGGTAACGCCCGTCTTCGTCAGTATTGCGAAGCTACCGGCCNCCCCCAGGTTCACCGGCGCCGGACCTCTGGACCCAACGGAGGAAGGGGCCGGGGCGACGACCGGAGGGGGTGTCGGATCCACGGGAGGCGGTGTCAGGTCAACGACCGGAGGGGGTGTCGGATCCACGGGAGGCGGTGCCGGGTCGACGACCGGAGGGGGTGTCGGATCCACAACGCCGAATACCGTCAGTGGACGGACGGCGTACGGCCGTTGACTTGCGCTGGCCGGGTGTTCACTTGCACTGACCCGGCGTTCACCGGGGTCGGCCGAGACAACCATGGTGCCGGCCGCCAGCACTGCAGTCACTGCAATGGGAACGATGGTCCGAGTTAGGCGCAAAACTTCTCCTCGTAGCACTCAATATTGTGAAGTTTGGGTGTAGAAATCAGGATTGGTGATGCCTCTTCTTCAGGAGTTGAATTCATAACTTCGTGTGAAGGATATCATCCCCGATCAGTAAGCATTTGGTCGGGGCCAAGGTCTCGCTATAAACCAGCAACTATTCAGGCACGCCCGTGTCTGGATGAAAAAGTAGGGACGAAGAAGACCACGTCTTCTTCGTCCCTACCACAATGCTTCTGACTTACTTACAGAGCGGGCGGCGTGAGCGTGTTCATCTGGAGGGTGACTGCCGTCTGTGCCAGCAGTCTGCCGTTGATGGACGCCCTCGTCTTCATGGCGATCATCGTCTTGGAGAGAATCGTTCCCTCGAAGTGCGCCTGCGTCCCAATGGCGACCGCGCCGGCTGACTGCCAGTACACGTTCTTGGCCTGTGCGCCACCCGTCAGGGTCACATTCTTGGCTGAGGCCTCGGTAAGGGTCCCGGCAATCTGGAGGATCCAAACGTCATTCGGGCCACCTGCGAGGGTGACGTCGTTTGAGATGGATACGTTGGAGGTCCATTTGTAGAGGCCGGGAGCCAAGGTCAGCCCGCCAATTTCGCCAGCGCCAAGGTTAAGGGCATCGGGCAACGTCCGTCCGGCAGCGTCGTTGTAGGCAGTCTCCATGTCGCCCACAGCGGCCGTCAGACGGGTGGCGTCGGTGACCCGGCAGGGAAGGGGACCAGCAGCATCGACCGTGTAGATGATCCCGGTCACTTCTGCGCACGTCAGACCGATAGCAGCGCCGGTGATGGGACTGGTCCCAACATTTCCGTTGATAGAGGTCTTGAAGACGTCCGTGATACCTGACTTGGACAGGACGGTGAAGTTACTGGCTGATCCAAGGTTCACCGGAGCCTCAGGGGATGCAGCAGCGGCGCTCGTGGTGCCGGCTGCCAGCATTGAAATGATGGCGATAGGAATGATAGAGAGAGCTCTTAGCCTCAAAATTCTCCTCAGAGTTTTCCCGTAAGCGAAATACCTTTGGGTGAAGAACCAGGATTGGTCATGCCTGTTCTTCAGGACTTAAGAATGTCGTCCTGCGGGCGAGGCGTAGCGTTTCCTGCCGTGCGCTTCCTCCGTGCATGAGGCACTGAAGAAGTCGGGGTGAAACCTCGCCGATTCGCCTTGGCACATTGTCCTTGCCCACCGGGCGTGGCACTAGGGACTAAGGTCCCTACAATTTACAAAGTGACAAGGGTGGCAACTATTCAGGCAGTTTAGTTACTTTTTGGTCGCTTTAGTAACTATTGCAGTCCTTTGGCCGCGTCCTCGCTGATGCCTCAGAGCGCCAGGTTCCTTGCCACAACGTCGGCCAACCGCTCGGCCACAGCCTGGGCGTGTGCAGCATCGCCGGCCTCGACCATGACCCGCACCAGGAGCTCGGTACCGGACTTGCGCAGGAGCACCCGACCAATCCCGTCAAGCTCCCCTTGGGCCGCGCGAACCGCGGTCTGCACCGCTTCGTTGTCCTCGACCCGGCTCTTGTCCACGCCCTTGACGTTGATCAGCACCTGCGGCAGTCGCTTCATCACGCCGGCCAGGTCCGCCAGCGAGCGACCGGTCTGAGCAAGACGCGAGGCGAGCATCAAACCGGTCATCGTGCCATCACCTGTGGTTCCGTGGTCAAGGAAGATGACATGCCCGGACTGCTCACCGCCGAGGGAGAACGCGCCCGCCTTCATCTCCTCCAGGACGTAGCGGTCACCCACCGCGGTCTGCCGGACCGCAACGCCCTCATGCTCGAGCGCCTGAAGCATGCCCAGATTGCTCATGACGGTGGCGACCAGTGTGTCGTGAGCGAGCACACCTCGCTCGCGCATGGCCAGCGACAGGATCGCCATGATCTGGTCCCCATCGACATCCATGCCCTGGGCGTCCACCGCAAGACAACGGTCAGCGTCGCCATCCAGGGCGATGCCACAGTCCGCTCCAGCCTCGACCACGGCCTTCTGGAGCTTCTCCAGATGCGTGGAGCCGTAGCCGTCGTTGATGTTCAGACCGTCGGGCTCGCAGCCGATGACCGTCACTGTGGCACCAGCCTGGCGAAAGGCTTCCGGGGCAACCACGCTGGCGGCGCCGTGGGCGGCATCCATCACCACGTGCAGGCCGTCCAGACGGTTGGGAATAGCGGCCAGCAGGTGTGCGATGTAACGGGCAGGGCCATCCGTCAGCGCGCGCACCCGGCCCACGTCGGATCCGGTGGGCCGATCCCAGGGCTCGTTCAGCCGCGCCTCGATCGCGTCCTCGAGGTCGTCGGCCAGCTTGTGTCCGCCTCGCGCGAAGAACTTGATGCCGTTGTCAGGCATCGCGTTGTGAGATGCCGAGAGCATGACACCCAGGTCGGCACCGCTGTCGGCTATCAGGAACGCAATTGCCGGAGTCGGCATCACACCCGCATCCAGCACATCGACCCCGGCGGATGCCAGTCCCGCGATGGTCGCCGCGGTCAGGAACTCCCCCGAAGCACGGGGATCCCGACCCACGACCGCCTGCGGTCGATGACCCTTGAAGGCGCCGACCTCACCCAGCACATGGGCAGCAGCCACTGACAGGTCGAGGGCGAGCTCAGCGGTCAGCNCCTTGTTGGCAAGACCGCGAACACCATCGGTGCCAAAGAGTCGAGCAGCCATACGGGTNAGCCTTTCAGTANGTTCAACGTGGTCCGGTCAGCGCCCCACACAAGGATGCACGTCGCGGGCGCCAGCTGGGGGAACCATGTCCCCAATGCCCACGGATACAGCAGTAGCGGCCTCGAAGCGCGGACGTAGCCGGATTCGAAGCCGCCACTGGCGGATTGATGTCGCTCAGCGCTTGCTGTACTGAGGAGCCTTGCGGGCCTTCTTCAGGCCAGCCTTCTTGCGCTCGGGGACGCGAGCGTCCCGGGTCAGGAAGCCGGCCTTCTTCAGTGCGGGACGGTTCAGCTCCTCGTCAACACCGTTCAGCGAACGGGCAACACCCAGACGCACCGCGCCGGCCTGGCCGGAGGGGCCGCCACCGTGCACGCGAACGAGCACGTCGTAGGAGCCATCGAGCTCGAGCACCTTGAAGGGCTCGTTCACGATCTGCTGGTGCACCTTGTTCGGGAAGTACTCGTCCAGCGTGCGGTTGTTGATCTTCCACTGACCGCTGCCGGGAACGATGCGCACGCGGGCGATGGCCTGCTTGCGACGTCCGGTCGCGGCACCGGGGCCAGAAGCCGCCGGCTTGCGGGCCTCGACCACAGGGGTCTCAGACTCGCTGGTGTACTCAGTAAGCTCTGGTTCTTGCTCTTCGCCCTGGACAACGTCTGTCTCGACGGCGGAAGTGGTGTCAGCCACGGTTCTCCTCGTTAGCTCTGTCTGTTCTGATGATTCAGCCTGTATCACGTTGGTGCTTCAGCCCTGGCGGGCCGAGGTACTACTGCGCGACCTGTGAGATCTCGAACGGCACCGGCTTCTGCGACTGGTGCGGGTGCACATCTCCGGCGTAGACCTTCAGCTTGCTCAGCTGCTGGCGGGCCAGGGTGCCCCTGGGGAGCATGCCGCGAACGGCCTTCTCGACGGCCTTCGCGGGCTGCTTGGCCAGCAGGTCCTGGTAGGAGGTCGCCTTGAGACCACCCGGGAAGCCCGAGTGGTGGTAGGCCTTCTTCTGCACCAGCTTGCTGCCGGTCAGGGCAACCTTGTCGGCGTTGATGATGATGACGAAGTCACCACCGTCAACGTGCGGTGCGAAGGTCGGCTTGTGCTTGCCCCGCAGGAGGATCGCGGTCTGGCTCGCCAGACGGCCGAGGACGACGTCAGTGGCGTCGATGACGAGCCACTGGCGCTCAACCTCGCCGGGCTTGGGGGTGTACGTACGCACGGATTAAGC
>JGI24133J20442_1000479_pt1 | contig 12431 bp, 10 predicted proteins | sample BarGraNGADG00311_2_FD_20442 | JGI IMG/M metagenome (IMG submission 20442)
TCGTGGTAGCCCGAAGCTACCGCGATTATCCCACTCCGCAGCGCGAGGCCTCCTGAGGCACACGCTGCCTCTACCCGGGTGCTTGGAATGTTATTTGTAGTAAGGCCGGAATAGTCTGCGATGAGCGCTCCGATGTGCTCTTGCTCGAGGAACATTCCTGCGCTCATATTCCCACCATAAAGTGCTTCTATTTGAGCGCCGCTTACTTCGGCATCTGTAAGGGCCATCAAGCCTGCTTCGATGAACAGGTCCCGAAAGCTTTTATCCCACATTTCGCCGAATTTTGTGCATCCAATGCCAACGATGGCTACTTCTCTCATAATAACTCGTATTGATGTTTGGGTGTACCCTCAGAGCACTATCTTATTCTTGTGTTTAGCGTAAAGTGCATAATCTAGATAAATTGGCGCTTCCAGCAGTTCTGCAACAGTTGGAGCAAGACCTTGGATCTTACTGATCTCTTTTGTCACCTTAACGCTGAAAGAATCGCTACCCGCACCAGACCCAAATGCGGTCATAAAGATGCGGCTACCAGGTTCGGCAACGTCTAACACCGACGCTAATCCAATCAGCGCTGACCCGGAATATGTATTGCCCAGTCTTTCTACTATGAGGCCTTGTTTCAGCTGATCTTGTGAAAAACCAAGTCTCGAGGCAACCGTGCGTGGGAACTTGCCATTTGGCTGATGAAAGACCACATAGTCGAAGTCATCTGGTGTGCATTGTGTCTTTTCCAGCAATCCGCGCGCTCCTGCCAAAACATGCTTGAAATAGCCCGGTTCCCCTGTAAATCTTCCGCCGTGCTTTGGATATTGCTGGCCCTCACGCCTCCAAAAGTCAGATGTGTCAGTTGTGAACGAATAGGTGTCTTCGATTTCGGCAATGATATTGTTCTTTCCTATTACGTAAGCTGCACCGCCGGCGGCTGCAGTATATTCAAGGGCATCTGCGGGCGCACCTTGAGCGGTGTCCGCTCCTATCGCCATGCCATATTTAATGTAATCAGCAGCGACCAGCCCTAGGCACGTCTGCAAAGCAGCGGTTCCCGCTTTGCACGCAAATTCAAAGTCGGCAGCCATAAGTTCTGGTGTCGCTCGAATCGCTTCAGCAACAATTGTCGCCGTCGGTTTCACCGCATAAGGGTGAGATTCGCTACCGACATAAATTGCCCCTATATCAGCTCCATCTAAACAAGATCGGCGAAGGGCTGAGCGAGCAGCTTCGACTGCAATAGTAGCAGTATCTTCATCTCGGTCTGGGACTGATTTTTCTAATACACGCAACCCTTTTTTTATGTCTTTAGGGTCATCTCCCCACACTCGTGCAATCTCTTCTACTCTGATCCTGTATTGGGGTATGTACACACCGTAAGTCGTAATTCCAACGGGCACTTTTTTGCTCCTAAATAAAAGGTCTATAATTCAATGGCTCAGCAAAATATGTTGCGTCTAGAATGCTCAATCTGAATCGAGAGCACCTTTGAATGCACATAAAAAGCTACTAGCATTCTCTAAATTATGCTATACTTATATGTATTGCGCGCGTTCTTTATTAGCTTTTGTGGGGGTGTCGCTTCTCTAGCATCTTGGCTTTTAAATAGTGGGGCCACCGAGATTTGAACTCGGGTCTGAGGACCCCCAGTCCCCAAGGATAACCAGGCTACCCTATGGCCCCTCTATATTGAGTATGCGGTAACCCTATATTACTTCTATTCACCGCGATGCATTATCGCTTAGCTTCCCGTTCCTGCAAGGACTCTGTGTTTCACCAAGCACAAAGCTTGACAGAGTCTGTAGATATAGGGCTTTGCGTTAATGTGCATTCGAGGTACAAAAAAAACGATACTACGTTAATTAACTATAGCTTGATATTTTGCACTGGCGTACTCAGCAAAAATTCTCCCTGCTCAATCTTCTTTTTGAGCTCTCGCGTCAGTTTGTCAGCATTGTATCGATCTGATTGTCTCAGCGTTACCGGAATTTGTTGCCCATTTAGCTCGATAGCACCCAGGTTACCTTTGAGGGCCCCATAAGGACAAGAGGATAAGCAAGCACCGCACCGCATGCATTCTTTGCGATCAATTCCTTTATTCGGTTTGAATGCTGTGGTTGGACAATTCTTTGCGACTTGACATTCTTTACAACTCGCGCACTCTTTCTTTGAGTAACTGATCCGTCCATATTCTCTCTGCCAGACGTCGCTGTATCGTGCATAACCAAGCGGCCTGCGCCCATTCACATCAACGATCGGTAAGGGGATCTGATCATCTGTCCGGCTGGTGTTCTCTTGTATAGAAGTATTGAGAATCGGAATAGGGATTGCCCACGAACAGAACACGTCGGGACCCGCGGACGTATTAAAGCCACCGACATATTTTGGGTTCATGCCCATCAGTGGTGCATATCCAGAAAGGTTCGGCTTTTGAGGAGAGCTACGTGTTCCCGTTCCTGTCACGAAGCCTACGGCACCGTTGAACAATGCTTTCGTGCCAACTCCTATAGTTTCGAGCTGAGGGTCTTTCTCCAAAGGATTGAGTTCTCCACATCCACAGAAGCTTGCTTCTTTGTATGGCCCTTCAAGACATGTAACAGAAAAGATGGACTTGACGCAACTGTCGTTAGGATTAACAAATGCATTATAGTTTTTAAAAACGTTTCGAGTCGCGGAGAGCCTCGCAAATTGCATGTCCTGAAGGTTAGTTCGTCCCTTTATGAGCTGTCCCATCGTTGTTAGCACTTCAAAGTCGATATCGCTCCCCTTTACAATATCGCGAAAAAGATGGCCCCCCCCATATTTTGTGTCGCTCCGGCTGACCGCAGTCCCGTAGACTATCAGATCAAGCAATCCAAGCCTTTCGTTAGGACACGGACCAACGAAAGCGGGGACATCATTTAGCCACGCCTTTTGGGCCGTCTCGAAGACGTTTGGAGCCGTGGCTTGAAAGGATAACGTGGCATAGGTTCCACTCATGATGCCCTTCGTGCCACTTGTAACTACGTCTACTTCTTTGATGTCATCGTGAGCCCGCACCATATTGCAGAACTCAAAGGCAGTACAAACGGTGACTTCTCCGGCCGTTATCTTGGCGTTAATCTCTTCTATGCTTCTTAAAGGCACATTTGACTTTGACATAAAACTCTACAGAACCAGCTTAAACCGTTGCGAGCTCTTCTTGTATCTCTCTTGTGTGTTTGATCTTGCCATCAAACTGCATAAGACGCTTATGCAAGCCTACGAAGTGCGGGATATAAACGCGGTAAATCTTCAGTCGCGCGGGATCAATCCCACGCTCAACAACTTTTTTGCTCAAATCGTTAAGCCGCGTTTCAACACTTTCGAAGTTTTCACCGCAACTCTCAGCCTCGAAACCTTGTCCGATAAAAACGCCATCAGCACCTAACTGGAACGCCAGCTCTATGTGTTGGGGGCCGAGTCGCAACACTGACGGCACACTTATGATCCGAATAGAAGGGGGGTAGCGGAGACGTGCTGCACCAATATTGTCAGCTGCTGCGTAGCCAATTTTTGTATCTAGGAACGCTATGTTCCTTATCTCTTTTTCGCTCTTACCTGAAAGAACCCCGCGTATGGAAGCTTCAAGTTGGGCTTCCGTACACCCGTGCAAGTCAAGGGCTGCAGTAGGGCAAACGTGCACACACGCGCCGCCTCCGGTGCAGAGTATCGGATCGACCGTTGCTCTGCGATCAACCATCTTTATGGCATTGTTCTTGCACTGCCGTACACACATACCGCAACCGTTGCAGCTGTCCTTAACGAAGGCCGAAAGCGGTTCTATAGATACGAAGTCCCGATCAACAAGCGATAGCGTTTCGAGAGCAGCTGCTTTTGCTTGTAAAACGCTATAGGTGATGTCTTTGGGACCTTGGGCGGTGCCGCATACATAGATCCCTTTAGTATTTGTGCTAGCGCCTTCAAGTTTTGGGTGTTTTTCCTTTATGAATAAGTCATCACCTAGCTCAATGCCGAGCGTCTCTCCAACTTGAACCGTTCCTTTAGAGGGCTTAATGCCTGTCGAAAGAACCACTAGGTCCGCTTCAATTTCGAGACATTGTCCACGTAACGTATCTTCAGCGCTTACGTACAATTTGCCCCCTCTATACTTCACGTCACTCGCTCGTCCTCGGATAAATTTGACACCTTTCTCTTGCACGTGCCTGTAGTAATTTTCATAAATTCCTGGAGCTCTAATGTCCGTATAGAGAACTGTTATCTCAGTTCCAGGATAGTAGTCAGTAATGTAGTTGGCGTGTTTCAGAGCGACCATGCAACAAACGGACGAGCAATACGGCAATCCGTGCGGCTTTTCGTCCCTCGATCCGACGCATTGTATCATCACTATTCGTTTTGGCGGTTCGCTATCTGAAGGTCTTAAGAGTTCTCCGTTTGTGGGCCCATTTACGCCAATTATCCGAGCGAGCTCTAACTGAGTAACAACGTCTTTAAAACGACCATAACCGTATTCAGGCCGCAAACTTGGGTCGAACTCATCATGACCCGTTGCTACGACAATTGCTCCGACTTCTATTTTTCTAAGAGAAGGCTCGACTTCGAGATCGATTGCGTCAGATTTGCATACCTTTTTACACTTGCCGCATTTCACACAATGCTCACCATCTATCGTGTACCTATCAGGGACGGCCTGTGGGAAAGGCTTGTAGATAGCTTTTCTTTTTTGTGTATCGGCGTTCCACCAGTTAGGTACTTCGATTGGACAAACAATCGCACACTCTCCACAGCTTGTACATCGATCGTTCACGCTTTGTGGTTTGATTTTAATATCGACTTTAAAGTGACCAGCAGTTCCGCGAATGTGTGCAATTTCAGCGTCAGTCAGGAGTTCGATATTTTGATTTTCGTAAACATCATTCATTAATGGACTCAGTGAGCACATCACGCACTCTTCGACCATCTTATGTGGTGAAAATACTTTTCCTATTCTAACTGTGTTACCCCCAATAGAGGGCTCCTTTTCAACCAGAAACGTTTTTACGCCATTTTCTGCTAAGGCGAGCGCTGCGGTGATTCCTGCTATGCCACCACCTACAATGAGGGTGGCGTTTGTAACGTCAACACGAAACTCAGCAAGGGATTCCGCGTGCTCGAGCCGTTGTAGAGAGGCATTGACGAGGTCGCGCGCTTTCTTGGTGGCGCTCTTTCTGTCATCGGTGACCCACGAACATTGTTCTCTAATATTTGTAATTTCAATAAGATATGGATTAAGTCCTGCTTCGCGTATACAGCCCCTAAAGGTCTTACCGTGGTTGTTAGGTGAACATGCAGCGATCACAACCCCATCGAGATTGTTTTTGCGAATGGATTTTTTGATCTTCTGCTGGCCTTGAAGCGAACAGAGATGCTGGTCTGAGTCTACTACGTAGGTGCGCTTGAAATCTTTAACTAGTCGATCAATATCGACTACGTTGGAAATGTTTCCGTCGCATTGACATAAGAAGACGCCAAATCGCGACACGTCAAATGGCCCCCATCTTTTCAAGAAGTGGCTTTATGTCTATCGTCCCAAATTGGAGGCACGCGTCTCTTGACTTGTCGGCTCCGAGCAATAATGCTACGAGTTGTGATACGTTTAACACAGGTACGACATGATTGAATCGTTCTTCGAACTGTCGCTGAAATCTATCGAGGATTAATTGGCAGCCAGCACACATTGTCACGATAAGATCGGGCTCTTCAGCTAATATGCTCTCTAGCTTTCTAAAGCTTGTTGATTCTGTATACTCGTCTACGCCGATAAGGTGTGAAAAACCAAGACCACAGCAAGAAGATCTTTCAGAATAATCTACGAGCGTCGCTGAGAAAGCTGCACATATCTCATCCAGCAAAGTAGGATATTCCCACAACCCCCCTGTTACCTCGTCGTAAAATACTTTTGTATAATGGCACCCGTGATGTGTTGCTATATGGACCTGAGAAAGGGAGAATTTCGCGCGCTCTGCGAGAATTTCTTTCAGACTGTAAAGCACCTCAGCGGCGTGATAGACCGTTACGCCTCCTGTGTACTCGTAGTTCACTGCTTTTAAAACGTCGTTTATCGCGGCCCGCGTTTTATCGTCTTCAAGATCACCAATACACTCCTTTAGATTCGCGTATGAGGTGGGGCACGTACAGACGACATTGTTGTACCCTGAATTGTGTGCAAGGGCAAAATTTCTGGCATTGAGGCTGAGATTGGCTTCAGGAGGAACCATACCGCAGTGCCCTGCAAATCCGGTGCACGACGATTGGTTTGGATCATCGAAGTAGTCAATGTTCAAAGAATTTAGTATGAACCTGAACGATCGTTCTATGCCCGGGAAGAAAGTCCCCGCGACACAACTCTTGAACAGGTACAACGTTGAGGCAGCTTGGAAGGCGTTAAGACTAGCCGATCAGTGGTCGTTGAAACGCCCCCCTTTATTACAGGTTAATTTCAAAATGGTCCTAATCTCTTTGAGCGCTTTAGTTGGGACTGGAATNTCTCGAGCGTTTCGAGGAGGCAGTCCAAGCTCAGCTCTCAGCGTTATGATCTTATCAGAGTCAACCAGTTTGCTCAACAAGCCAAGGTCGTACTTGAACAATTCAGGTGAAATGGTCACGCCGATACTTTCTAAAGATTCAAACAGTAAAGAAGCTTTTTTGTAGATCTCATCTGGTGCGTACCCCTCTTTAAACGCTTTGTTTCTCGCATTAAGGATTATGGACGCCGGAGTGTTGTTTCGAGGACACCGAGAATTGCAGGTATAACACTGACCGCAACGCCAGATGAGTGGATCTTTCGCAAGCTCGTCTGCAGAGCATTCTTGCGCACGTCGAACAATTTCACGAGGGCTGTAGTCGTCGAATACCTTGGCAGCAGGGCATCCTGCTGTACATCTCCCACATTGAAGGCACTTTATTAAATTATCCTTATTGTACAAAAACTCAAAAGTGGATGATTCAGAACTTAAAACTTCTTTTTCTGATTCTTTTTCTTCAGTTTCCATACTTACTCTAATTTTTGTGAATAATTCTATATATAATTATGCAAAAATAGAAATAGCTTGCCTATATATGCTAATTAAAAGCCACATTTTGGACAATTTGACAATAATTGGGTAAATTTAAATAAAAATAGAGGTCATTATAAACGCGTGGATAGCAACAACTCGGCGCCGAAACATTATAAAATTATCTGCTTAGGCTGTCATTCTGACGTTCCGGCAAGGGTTACGGGGTACGCTGCGGTTGCGGTAACGCCCTATCGCGCACCGTTTACCAAGACACTCGATTGGAAATAGCAGCTGAAGAGAGCATGTGGCGGTTTTCTGCGTGGCTTCCAACAACTTACAAGCTGCAGACACATGGTCGGTCTGTTACATACAAAAGCGAGGGGTTTGCGCGAGAGCTTGGACTAAAAGAACTATTCATTAGCTTCAACGGGTACTGGCCTCAAAGAAACGCGTTCCTTGAGACGTGTAGCTTCAAAGAGCTCGAATCCCCTCCGACGGTGCAAAGAGCTATCGAAAGCAAGGTAAAAACTTTGGTTGTCTCTTCAGTTGGCAACACAGCACGTGCTTTTGCGCATACGGTTTCAACGACTTCAACAGAGCTAAAGCTAGTCCTCGTTGGATTAGAAAGTGCCGTAGACAAGTTATGGCTGCCAGAACCACCTTCACCGAACATCAAGCTCGTACTTCTCCGAAGAGGAAATGATTATTCTGATGCTATCTCTCTTGGCAATAGATTAACGACAATACCAGGGCTTGTCGCAGAAGGGGGCGCAATGAATGTCGCACGTCGTGACGGAATGGGTACGGTGATGTTGGAAGCTGCAATTACCATCGGGAGAGTTCCCGATCACTATTTTCAAGCGATCGGTAGTGGGACGGGTGGAATCGCAGCTTGGGAAGCTTCGTTGCGTCTAAAACGCGACGGCAGATTTGTTGAAGGCCATCTACCAAAACTGCATTTATCCCAGAACTTACCTTTTGTGCCGATGGTCAGTGCTTGGAACGCTCATAGACGGACGATAGAACCTTCTATTGACATGCCAGACGCTACCAAGTCAATCAAGAAATTGTACGCTGATGTCTTGTCGAATCGTAATCCAGCATATGCAATCAGAGGTGGGGTGTTTGACGCTTTAACAGAGACAGGAGGTCAGATGTACACAGTGTCAAACAATGAAGCACGGAGCGCTGCCCGTCTTTTTGAAGATCTTGAAGGTATAGACATTGTACCAGCAGCAGCGGTTGCCGCCGCATCGTTGATACAAGCTGTCGCTGACGGATGTATTAATGGCTCAGACGTCGTACTTCTCAACGTTACTGGGGGTGGCGTGCAAAAGGTGAAAGAGGACAAGGAATGCTATCAGATAAAGCCGGCAATTAACGTTACACGGCCGGACGGGGACCTTGCTGAGCTGCAAGAAGTGCTTATATAAGGGGGTGTACCAGTGACTCCAGAAAACGAAACGGTCAAGCTTTTTGAAAAAAATAACATTGATCTTGTAGCCACATTGCCATGTGATAAGCTAAAGCATCTACTTCCCCTTATTGGGAAACGCTTTTTCGAGGTTCCCTTATCCAGGGAAGAAGATGGCGTTGGAATCTGTGCAGGTGCGTTCTTAGCCGGAGCAAAACCTCTAATGCTGATCCAAAGTACCGGTGTCGGCAACTTACTGAACGCCTTATCGTCGCTTAATTTTACTTATGAAATTCCTTTGCCCATTGTTGCAAGTTGGCGAGGAGTCTACCAAGAGAGCATACCTGCACAAGTTTATTGGGGGACACATCTTAGAGCAGTGCTAAACGCGCTTCACATAGCGACCTATGAGATCCACACGTTCGAGGACCTAAAGTTCTTGGATCAGGCTATTCAGGAGTCGTTCAAGACAAGCTTGCCAGTCGTCGTGCTTATATCGCCACAGTTGTGGGAGTGCGTTCCACAAAACGTCTTGGGAGAACCTCGATATGAAAGAGTAAACTGTCCCGCTTTGTCGTTGGAATCCCAAATTAAGCGCCCTGTAATGACTCGCTATGAAGCGATCGAAGCAGCCGTTCCTTATCTTCGAGGGCGGACAGTGGTCTGTAATATAGGTATACCGAGCAAGGAGCTTTACGCACTTTGCGATCAACCGGGCAACTTTTACATGCTTGGAAGCATGGGTTTAGCTTCGTCGATTGGACTTGGTATTTCCCTATATAATAAAAGTGAAATCGTCGTACTCGACGGAGATGGGAGTCTCTTGATGAATCCAAATGCCTTATGTAGCATCTCTCAACAGGCACGGGACAACATAACAGTAATAGCCCTTGATAACGGTACGTACGGTTCTACTGGAGATCAGCAAACGGCCAGTCAACACCTTGACTTGGAGCTTTTGGCGCGAGGGTTTGGGATCGAGCACACAAGCAAGGTATACACTGCAGTGGAATTACTCTCAGCATTGGAGCTCCCAAAAGGGCCCAAATTTATTCACACTGTCATAAAGCCAGGGAATGCTAATGTTCCTAACTTACCTTATACAGCGATTCAGATTAAACGGCGTGTTATGGCACATTTGCGCAGCGGGTAGTTACAAGGCCCCTTAGCGTCGGGCATTCGATTATAGTTGATCTTTTGCAGTACCGTTCAGAAGCGGCCTTCTACTACGGGGTCACAGAATATGATAAGTTGTAATACAAAGGAAGATGGTGATATGTTTTGCACGCTGTTGCTATGATGTCGTGGATCCCATAATGCTACTCCGATCTTCCGCCCCGTGAGAAACTAAAGCAAATTTCAAAAAAATCGACGCGCCGCCTTCTTCGAAAAAAGCTTGTTAAGATCATTAGCGGGTGTATTGCGACCTCCGCCGTGTGAAGACGGAGGGATTTAGTCTCTCTTGTGACATTTTCTCCTCGTTTAGCATAGTTTTTTGTGACAATGCCATCAGAAACAACGACAAGGAAGGCTAGCGCTCCATCGTGCACCGTTTGGTAGATGCGCGCCGACAGTCCTGCAAGCTTTGCGAACGAACAGGGCAATCGTATGGCAGGATAACTGTAATTGGCTTTAGCACGATGGAGGGAAATTTTGCTGTGGTGAATCTCCAGCAGCTCATTTTTTGGGAGAGCAACGTCAACAAAAAGTCTGGGGCGTGTTCAGCAGCTGACATAGTGGTTGACGAGGCCGAGTTACGGCACTTAATCATTGTGATTGGCCGCGCGCGACTAAGCCAAAACCGCAAAGCTTACGTTACTAAGCCCCAGTTAATAAGCGATTTTTGTTGGACGCAACTACTGGTATTGGGTTGATAGTCTTGGAGTTCATAGCGCTTTACGCAGATACTCAAGGCGCTTATTGTTTCTGCGCTCTAGGCATTCCATAGCGTTGTTTAGGCATTTCAACCACGCGGTTTGGCGCCTTGTTTAATCATCGGCACGTAAGACGTCTTGCTCCGGGGCCTGGGTAGTATCTTGGGCCTCTTCAACCGTTCTTCCCTGGGTGACTGCTGCAGGTAGTTCTTCCGCGTAGGCCGTGTGGCAGTCGCCTGATTTAACAAAAACGCCGGTAAATATACAAGACTTTGCCACGTAAATGGAACAGGACTTAAGAAATATGTTTCCGCTGCAAGGTTCATCGCGGAATCTGAGCGGGAATCAGATTGTAGAGTTCGCTTCGATGATCCTTCTTGAAACGCGGGAAACAGAATGTAAACAGACTGCAAACACCTAGTAGAAATACCTACGGATGGAGATTGAAAACATGAGTTATCAGTGGGACGCTGCCGACTATGAACGAAATTCTTCGCCTCAGCAGCAGTGGGCGCGTGACGCAATTCGAGCCCTGAGACTTGCAGGGGATGAACGCGTGCTCGACATCGGCTGCGGAGATGGGAAGGTGACCGCAGAGCTTGCAGCGCTTGTTCCAAAGGGGTCGGTGCTCGGGATTGATTCGTCCGAATCCATGGTTGAGTTCGCCCACCACCAGTACCCGCGGGCGCATTTTCCGAACCTACAGTTTCACTGGGGCGATGCTACGCGCCTCACTTACCGTCACGAGTTCGACCTTATTGCATCCTTTTCGAGCCTTCACTGGGTAAACGACCACATTACCGTGCTTGCCGGGATAAAACGGGCGCTTAAGCCGCGCGGACGGACGCTGCTGCAGTTCGGGGGAAAAGGCAATGCTGTGTTAATCTCGGCCGTCGCGAACGAGCTTACCACTGACAGACGCTGGAAAGGTTACTTTGTGGGATTCACCTACCCGTGGTTCTTTTATGGCGTGGAAGAGTACCGCGGGTTCATTAGTCGCGTGGGTCTCTCACCAGAACGTATTGAGCTGATCCCGAAGGACATGGTGCACGACGGGAAAGAGGCGCTCAACGGCTGGGTGCGCAGCGTATTCATTCCTTACACAGAATGCCTTCCTGAAGCTTTACGCGAGGATTTTGTGGAACAGCTCGCCAATACGTACATTGAGCGACACACACCAGACGAAAACGGGCGCGTGCACGTGCAAATGGTGCGGTTAGAAGTAGAGGCAAAGCTGTGATCCCCCTAATACAGTGATTTTGACTCTGCAGAAGGCTTACAGATACCTGAATCGAAAGAGAGTTTGAAAGATCTGGATCTAATCATCTCGGTATATATTGATGTAGACGCACTCTTAGACATTTTTGCTTCGCTTGAAGGTGGGTTCACAGCAGCAAAAAGTGAAGTAGTTCGAGATGCTGTGTCGGAAAGTAAAGAGAAGTCATTCGGAGCGGAATTTGGTGCGAGTGCACTCACTTTTCTGCGACTCGGTGGAGAAGTAGAAGTGAAAGGCGCCAAGCAGCAAAAGAAAGAGTCTTAGTTAGCGACCAAAGAGGTGGGTTCGGAGGACACCGTTGCCATAAGTTCCGCTCAACCTTTATTTTCTTACCCTACTTCAGCACTTAGGAAAATAAGCTGCAACATTAAGCTTTCCCAAGATAAATTGGGGCTGTGCTTACGGGGGGGAACGAAAAGTCCCTGCACTCGTTCCGCATTTAGGTTATAGCGCGACAAATCCAAGGTTGCATATCGTAAAGCAAATAAAAAAGAAGGGGCCCTTCTAGGGGCCTTTCACCGTCTCATCAACAGATACACTAACCCAGCTAAAAGTGCCGGTATCCCAAGCCCGAGTACCGAAAACTCTAAAACGGGCTGGGCGGGTAAGCTCGCAACGCCGCTCGTTTGAGCTGATGGAACCGAAATTCCTGGCACAGACTCATTTCCAGCAGTAGTTACGCTTGAGCTGGAGTTTGAGGAACCCGATAGAACCGCTGCCTGAACCGTTGGTGTCGCTGTTACCTTAACTGTCGGTGTTGCTGTTACCTTAACTGTCGGTGTTGCTGTTACCTTAACTGTCGGTGTTGCTGTCGCTTTCACTGTAGGCGCCGCAGTTACCTTCGCCATCGGTGTTGCAGT
>JGI24133J20442_1000482_pt1 | contig 12382 bp, 5 predicted proteins | sample BarGraNGADG00311_2_FD_20442 | JGI IMG/M metagenome (IMG submission 20442)
AGACCAGGGTCTGAACCCCGCCATGGGATCCGGTTCGCAACCTGACCGACCGGGCCAGGGGCCTGGGTGGCTTGCGACATTGAGTGCTCTTCCTCACCCGCAGCCGGGAGCCTCCCGGTCCGCTGCCATGCTGCCTTTCGGCATCGTCGGTGTCGTCCGCGTCGTCGCCGGGGGCCTGGTCGCCGNCGCCANCGCGCCGGCTCCCACCGAGCACGGCGGATGGGNGGCCGCCTACCTCGTGCTGGTCGCCTGAGCGGCGCAGGTCGGGCTCGGCGTCGGCCAGGCGATGCTGGCTCCTCGGCCGCCCTCGGCCCGGCTCGTCACCATCCAGTTGGTGATCTGGAACCTGGGCAACGCCGCGGTCCTGGTCGGCATGCTGCTCGGGGTGACCCCTCTCGTGGATGCCGGCGGTTTGGCGCTGGTCGTCGGGCTGGCTCTCACCCCCGACAGGCACGGCGTCTACTTCGTCGACGACGCCACCAACACGCTCGATCTCCTGCACTGAACCTCAGCCATCCGCTACTCGCGGCTCCACCCGACAGCGTCGGAATCGGAGACCGAACGACGGCCGACGAGCCCTACCTGACCACCCCGGGGATGACCATTCGGGGACGGGCAGGTCGGACTTGTCGGTCGCAAAGGCTCATTGGAGCGACGCTCACAAGCTGCCACGAACTGACTGGGGGTCAAGGGGTCGCAGGTTCAAATCCTGTCATCCCGACAGTGTTTTCGCAGGTCAGAGGGCCGTTCCGCTGAGGCGGGGCGGCCCTCTTGATCGCAGCGCGCCGGGTACCGACCCCTCTTCGCGCTCTCGCTGGCCAATTCTGGTTCGCGTGGGGACAGTCTTCTTCCACAGGTGCTCATGGCCGAGCGCCCGAGACGTACCACCCGGTAGGCCTCAGGCGGCGGACCGCCAGTTGAGCTTCTATGACCCCCCGGGACAACCTCGTGTCGACGGTCACGGCCACCCAGTCGGATGAGCCGGCATGGGACCAACGACACAGATCAGCGGATAGGAAACGATGTAATCTACAAGTATCTATATTTAGGTGTTCCATGTGGACGTGAGGATCGTAATGACGCAGCTCATGGAGGGCCCGCCCCCTCTGGTCCGGACAGACATCATGACAACTGTGCAGTCCAAGTACCCCGGCCTCCCGGACGTCATCAACGGAAACGGTGCTGTCGCCCACGTCATGAAGCACGTCTGTGGCGGCGTCATCGGATACCCGATCACCCCCTCGACGGAGATCGCCGAGCTGTTCGAGGCGGCGCGCGCCGAGGGTGGCGTCAACGTCTGGGGCCGGCATCCGTTCTTCTTCGAGACCGAGGGTGAGCACTCGGCGCAGAGCGGTGCGCTGGGTGCCGCGCTGACCGGTGGGCAGTTCATCTCCAACGCGTCCTCCAGCCAGGGCATCCTCTACGCGATGGAGTCGCACTACGTGACCGTCGGCAAGAAGATCGGCGGCTTCGTCCTGCAGGTCGCTGCCCGCGTGGTCTCCAAGCACTCCCTGAACGTCATGGCCGGCCACGACGACGTGTACGCCCTACTTTCCTCGGGGTACACGATCCTGTTCGGCTCCAACCCCCAGGAGGCGGCCGACCTGGCAGCGATCTCCTACCGGGCCTCGGCGCTGTCGCTGATCCCGGTGGCCAACACCATGGACGGCTTCGCCACCAGCCACGTGATGAGCGAGGTGCTGCTGCCTGAGCCGGAACTGCTGCGCGAGTACCTCGTCGACCCCAGCGGGCGGATCAAGGCCCCGACGGTCGCCCAGGAGATGCTCTTCGCCGCCAAGGGGCGCGTCTTCCAGCTGAGCCAATACCTCGGCCGCCACAGCGACGACTTCGCCGCCGAGGACCTCGCGGCCCTGAGCGCCTACCTCGAGGCCACTGCTGAGAAGGTCGAGCAGGACTACGCGGGCGACCTGGTCGGCGAGACCACGGTGTGGGTGCCGGAGGACCTGCAGGGTCAGTGGCGCCGTCAGTGGGTCAACGCGTGGGAGAAGGGCACCCGGCAGATGGTCCCGGCGCTCGTCGACGTCCACAACCCCGGCGTGACCGGTCCGGTGCAGAACCAGCCCGACTTCCAGGCGGGCGCCGTCGACCACCGCACCCACTTTGCGAACGCGGTACCGGCCCTGGTCCGCCAGGCGATGGACGAGTACACCGACCTCACCGGGCGCGCCTACTCGCCCGTGCAGGCCTACGACTGCGCGGACGCCGACTACGTGATGGTCGGGCTCGGCTCGGTCACCGACGACGTCCGCGCGGTGCTCCCGTACCTGCGCGAGCGCGGCCTGAAGGTCGGCGTCGTCTCGGTCAAGCTGCTCCAGCCCTTCCCCGAGGCCGAGCTCGTCGAGGCGCTCAAGGGTGTGAAGGCCGTTACCGTCCTCGAGCGCTCCGACGACACCGCGCTGACCCGGCTGGTCACGCAGGCCCTGTTCAAGGCCCGGGCCAACGCGGACAGCCCGCAGTACGAGGGCATCCCCGCGCTCGACGCCGTCCCGTCGCTCACGACGGCGATCTTCGGACTCGGTGGTCACGACCTGCAGCCGCGCCACACCATCGCCGCCTTCCAGCACATGGCCGACGGCAAGAACGCCCCGTTGATCTACCTCGGTTCCCAGTTCTTCGCCAAGAACCCCTCGCCCACGATGGCCGAGCTCCAGTCGCGGATGCGCGCGGCGTACCCGGAGACCGAGTACATGGCGCTGGAGACGGAGCCGAACCCGGCGCTCCTGCCGCCGTCGGCGATGCGCATCCGATTCCACTCCGTCGGCGGCTACGGCACGGTTGCCACCGGCAAGCTGTTGACCGACATCCTCGCCGGCGTCCTCGGCATGCACTCGAAGTCTGCGCCCAAGTACGGCTCGGAGAAGAGCGGTGCGGCGACCAACTACTACATCACCCTCAGCCCCGAGCCGGTGCTCCTCACCAACGCCGAGCTCGAGGACGTCGAGGTCGTCATCTCCCCTGACCACAAGGCGTTCATCCACACCAATCCGCTCAAGGGTCTGGTCGAGGAGGGCACGTTCATCCTCCAGTCCGACCTGGGTCCGGAAGAGGTGTGGCGCGAGCTGCCGGCGTACGCCCGCAGGACCATCCGCGACAAGAAGATCCGGTTCCTGATCGTCGACGCCTTCACGGTGGCCAAGAAGCACGCTCCGACCCCTGAGCTGGAGACGCGCATGATGGGAATCGCCTTCATCGGCGCGGTGGCCGGACATGTCGACCGGGTGTCCAAGGGCGCCTCCGCGGAAGCCATCCGCGAGAAGGTCCGCGCCCAGATCGCCAAGAAGTTCGGCAGCAAGGGCGACGCCGTGGTCGAGGGCAACATGGCGGTCATCCTCGACGGCATCGAGGCGACCCGAGTCGTCGACTACGACAAGCCGTCGTTCCGCGCGATCGACGAGGAGCCCGCGTCGCGCCCCGTCCGCACCACCGCACTGTCGGCGTCGATGTGCCCGAGCGCCACGGTCGCCCGTACGAGCGGGCTCTTCGACCCGGCCTATTACGAGGACCTCATGGCACGGCCGTTCCGCGAGGGCACGATCAGCGAGGCGCCGGTGCTGCCAGGTGTCGGCCTGTTCATGCCGGTCGGCACCGGGGCGGCCAAGGACAAGGGCATCTTCCGCCGGACCGTTCCCATCTTCAACCCCGACCTGTGCACCGGCTGCCTCGAGTGCGCCCTTGTGTGCCCGGAAGTCGCGATCCCGAACACCGTGCACGAGATCCACGACTTGCTGCTCACCGGCATCAAGGAGACCGACGTCACCGAGCCGCAGCGCGAGGCGCTCCGCGCGCAGGTGCACACCTGGGCCGAGCGAGTCCGCGAGATCTACCGGCAGGACAAGAGCGACCGCACGTTCGCCGATGTCGTGGCGGAGGCGGCGACGGTCCTCGACGCCGACCAGCGCGCGGTGGCACGCAACGTCGACAAGCTCGTCACCACGCTCGGCACGTACCCGGTCGCCCGTACGCGGCCGTTCTTCGACGCCATGGAGAACGACGTCCCCGGCACCGGCGCGCTCTTCGCGGCAACGGTCGACCCGTGGAAGTGCACCGGCTGCCTGCAGTGCGTCGAGGTCTGCGGTGCGGGTGCCCTCACGTCGCTCGACCAGGACGCCGACGTCCTGCAGACGCTGGAGGACCGCTTCGAGTTCATGACGAAGCTGCCCAACACGCCCAAGCGGTTCGTCGAGGGTTCGACGACACCGGACGGCGACATCAAGCGCCTGATGCTCGACCATGCCAACTACTACGCGACGACGGGTGGCCACGGTGCCTGCCGCGGCTGCGGCGAGGTCACCGCGATCCGGCTCGTCACGTCCATGAGCCGCGCCCTCGGCGACGAGCGCCGTCGCACCCACATGCGCGAGCTCGAGGTACTCCTGGACGGGTTGCACGAGAAGCTCGACGGGCTCGACGTGGACGACACCGAGCGTCAGCAGCGCATCGGCTCGGTCATCGCTGACCTGGAGCGGCGCCTCTACCTGTACGAGGGCGGCCCGACCGGCAACGGCCCCGCTCCGACGGTCGTCGCCAACTCCACCGGCTGCAGCAGCGTCTACGCCTCGACCATGCCGTTCACGCCCTACCTCGACCCGTGGGTGAACAGCCTGTTCCAGGACGCGCAGCCGCTCGCCGTCGGCCTCTTCGAGGGCATCTCCTCGCAGATGGCGACCGAGGTGCGCGCCCGGCGCCAGGCCCGCCTGGAGATCGGGGACGCCTACGACCCGGCTGTGCACGACAAGGAGCTGCGGATGCTCTCGTGGCAGGGATTCACCCCCGACGAGATGGCGCTCCTGCCGGCCGTGCTCACCATCGGTGGGGACGGCGCCAGCTACGACATCGGCTTCGGCGCGATGTCCCGTGTGCTGGCCAGCGGCACGCCGATCAAGATGATGGTGCTCAACACCGGCGGCTACTCCAACACCGGCGGTCAGGCCTCGACGGCGAGCTTCATCGGCCAGGACGCCGACCTCGCACGCTTCGGGCGCGCTCACGACGGCAAGCACGAGGGGCGCAAGGAGCTCGCGCTGCTGGCGGCCTTCCACCCCGGCGTGTTCGCGTGCGTCACGGCCACCGGACTCCACGGGCACTTCCTGAAGACCACGATGGAGCTCCTCGGCTACCAGGCCGGGGCGGCGGTGATGGACGTCTACGCGCCGTGCGGCACCGAGAACGGCATCCCGGAGGACCTCTCCAACGCGCACTCGCGCCTCGCCGTGGAGAGCCGGATGAGCCCGGTCTTCGTGCATGACCCGCGCCGCGGCTCGACGCTGCGCGAGCGGTTCTCCCTCGATGGCAACCCGGACGTCGACAAGACCTGGACAACGAGCACCCTGGAGTACCTCGACGACCAGGGTCAGCTGCAGCTGATGACGACGCCGCTCACCCCGGCGGAGTTCGCGCTCGGCGAGGTGCGGTTCAAGAAGCAGTTCCGCAGGCTGGCCCCCGACCTTGAGGCGAGCGCCCTGCCGATCGACGAGTTCGTCGAGCTCTCCGCGGCCGAGCGCGGGGGGCACGTCCCGTTCGTGTACGCGACCGACGACGACCGGCACCTGATCAAGGTCGCCTGCTCGACGGCGATCGTCGCGCTGGTCGAGGAGCGGCGGCGCTACTGGCAGACGCTGCAGTACCTCTCCGGCCAGAACGAGGCCCAGCTGAACGCGCTGCACCGCGAGGAGGTCGAGGCGCTGAAGTCGCAGTACGAGGAGGCGACGCAGCTGCGGGAGACCTCTCTCGACGACATCGCGCGAGCCATGTCCGACCTGGCAACGTCGAGCCAGGCGCCGGCCAACCTCGGCGCAGCCGTGCGGCCGTCGGTCGCGAATGGCACGGCGGCCGCGTCCGCCCCGGCGGGCCCGGCAGTCGCGGTCCTGGACCTGCCGATCTACCTCGATCCCGCCGACGAGGCCCTGTGCAACGACTGCGGGACCTGCTACCAGGACCTGCCGCAGTTCTTCGAGAAGACCACGGCAATCATCGACGGAGCGGCCCGCACGGTCGCCCGGATGATCGCGGGCTCGCTCGACAACGTCGAGGTGACCCCCGATCTGCAGAAGCGCATCGATCGGGTCCGCGGGACCTGCGACGCGGAGATCATCAAGTGAGTATCATGACGCCACCGCGCCCGGACTGGGCCGCCGAGCGGTCCCCGAGGGAGGACGTGGTCCGCTACCTCGACGCCAGCAGGACGCTCGAGAGCACCCGCTCCGAGGTTGAGGCACTCGCGAGCTCGGCGGGCGTCGAGTCGTTCAACCGGCAGATGGACCTGCTCAAGCGGCGGCTGCTGACCGAGCCGCAGGCCTTCCGCGAGATGTTCATCTCGGATGGGATGCAGGCGGTGGCATGGGAGTTCCAACAGCCTGAGCTGAGCGACGACTTCGTGGAGACGCTGTGGTCGATGTTGCTGCGCGGCGACGACGCCAGCACGGTGCTCATGCGATTCCTCTGGAACCTGCCACTGGGCAAGAAGCGCACCTTCATCCGTGGGATCGACCGGCACCTCTCGGACCGCTACCCGATGTTCGACGGGCTCTCGGTGGACTGGCCGGCGGGCAGCAGCATCGCGCCGTACATCCGTGACGCGGAGTCCCGCTCCCACGACTTCGGGCTCGTCAACCAGGGCTACCTGGGTTACATGAGCCTGGGCTACACCGCGCGCGATGTCGACCTCTTCGTCTGGCTCGAGGCGCTGCGCGACAAGCAGTGCGCGGAGAAGCCGTGCGAGCTCGGGATCTTCCTCGCCGAGCACCGCGAGCCCAAGGGCGGCTGCCCGGTCAAGATCCACATCCCGCAGGTGCTGGAGATGGTCGGGACCGGCCGCTTCCGTGAGGCTCTGGAGCTGCTGGAGTCCTGCAACCCCCTGCCGGACGTCACCGGCCGCGTGTGCCCGCAGGAGCTGCAGTGCCAGGGCGTGTGCCTGCACACCAAGATGCCGATCGCCGTTGGCCAGATCGAATGGTTCCTGCCCCAGCGGGAGAAGCTGGTCAACCCGGGCAGCGGTGAGCAGCGGTTCGCGGGTGTTCCCGATCCCTGGCAGGCCGCGGCCAAGCCGCCCGTCGCCATCGTCGGCTCCGGCCCGTCCGGGCTGATCAACGCCTACCTGTTGGCGGCCGAGGGCTTCCCCGTCACGNTCTTCGAGGCGTTCCACGCGCTCGGCGGCGTGCTGCGCTACGGCATCCCGGAGTTCCGCCTGCCCAACGAGCTGATCGACGACGTGGTCNGCAAGATCAAGCTGCTGGGNGGCAAGTTCGTCGAGAACTTCGTGGTCGGCAAGACGGCGACGCTGCAGGANCTGCGCGACGCCGGGTTCTGGCGGATCTTCGTCGGCACCGGCGCCGGCCTGCCGCGCTTCATGAACGTCCCGGGCGAGCACCTGCTCAACGTGATGTCGGCCAACGAGTTCCTCACCCGGGTCAACCTCATGCAAGGACTGCGGCCCGACTACGAGACGCCGCTGCCCGAGATCGAGGGGAAGGACGTCATCGTCATTGGTGGCGGCAACACCGCCATGGACGCGGCCCGGACCGCTCGCCGCCTGGGCGGGATCGTCACCATCGTCTACCGCCGTACCCAGAGCGAGATGCCCGCCCGCGTCGAGGAGCTGCACCACGCCCTCGAGGAGGGCATCGCGCTGAAGGTGCTGCGCGCACCCTCGGAGTTCCTCGGCGACCAGCAGACCAACTTCGTCACGGCCGCAACGCTCGACGTGATGGAGCTGGGGGAGCCCGACGAGTCCGGACGCCGCAGACCCGTCGCCACCGACCAGAGGGAGACCATCCGCGCGGACCTGGTGATCATGGCCCTGGGCAACGCCTCGAACCCGATAATCAAGGACTCCGAGCCGCGTCTGCGGACCTCCAAGTGGGGCACGATCAACCTCGACCACGAGGGCTCGCAGGAGACGACACTGCCGGGCGTCTACACCGGGGGCGATGCAGCCCGTGGCGGCTCCACGGCCGTCCACGCCGCCGGCGACGGCCAGGCCGCGGCCCGGGAGATCGTCGGGGCGATCGACGTGGGGCCGGACGTGATCCGGAACATGGTCGCCGGGGCCAGGGAGTACTCAGACCTGGGGGCCACCGCCCAGACCATCCTCGCCAAGTCCGAGCTCAGCGACGGGATCTACGAGTTCACCGTCTTCTCGCCGCTCATCGCGGCCGCCGCGCGGGCCGGGCAGTTCGTCCGCCTGCTTCCGCGGGCCGACGGTGAGCTGATCCCGCTGACGCTGGCCGACTGGGACACCAAGGCCGGCACGATCTGCCTGGTCGTCCAGGGGGTCGGCACGAGCAGCATCGAGATCAACCAGATGTCGGTAGGCGACGCCTTCACCGGTATCGCCGGCCCGCTCGGGCGTCCCAGCGAGATCCACCGCCACGACGACGACGCCACGGTGGTCTTCACCGCCGGCGGTCTCGGTCTGCCCCCGGTCTACCCGATCATGCGGGAGCACCTGCGAGCCGGGAACCACGTCACGCTGATCTCCGGCTTCCGCAGCGGCGACCTGATGTTCTGGACCGGTCCTGACGAGCGGGTCGGGCGGCTGCAGGCGGAGTACGGCGACCAGCTCGAGGTCATCTACACGACCAACGACGGGACGTTCGGCATACCGGGCTTCGTGACCGGGCCCCTGGAGGAGCTGCTCAAGGCGAACCAGCGCGGCGAGGGACGCACGATCGCCGAGATCGTGACGATAGGGCCACCGCTGATGATGCGTGCGGTGAGCGACCTGAGCGGCCCGTACGACGTGCCGTGCGTGGCCAGCCTGAACTCCATCATGGTCGACGCCACCGGGATGTGCGGGGCGTGCATGGTGCCGGTCGTGATCGACGGCACGATGGTGCGCAAGCACGCCTGCATCGACGGACCAGAGATCGACTCCCACATCATCGACTGGGACAAGTACCTGCCACGGTTCGGCCTCTTCCGCTCCCAGGAGCAGAGCAGCCGGACCCGGCACGGCCTGGCCTGAGCGGCGCGCCTCCGCCCGCCAGCGCTAGGTCAACCCCGGCGCGCAGAGCCTGGGCGCACTGCCCGCTCCCGGGGTCGGCAGCCGACGTCTCGAACCACAACGGCTCACTCAGCCCGGCGGCCTCGAGCGCCTCCGCGACCGTTCGGCGCTGTTCGGCCGGGGTGACGGTCGGGGACGTGGTGCCCCTTCGCTCGCAGGTGCGCGACGAGTCCCACGCCCTCGATGTCGACGTTGGGCAGGATCCGGTCCAGCCAACGCGGCAGCCACCACGCCGNCGGGCCGAGCAGCGCCATGATCGCCGGGATCGCGGTCATCCGGACCACCAGCGCGTCCAGGATGATGCCCACCGCGAGCCCGAAGGCGATCGGGCCGATCATGCTGTTCCCACCGAACACAAAGCTCGCGAACACCGAGATCATGATGACCGCGGCGGCCAGCACGACCCGTGCCCCGTGTGCGAACCCGATGCGCACCGCGTCCTGCGCGCCGGCCCCGTGCACGTAGTCCTCGCGCATCCGCGAGACCAGGAACACCTGGTAGTCCATCGCCAGCCCGAACATGACGCCGACGAGGACCACCGGCATGAAGCTCAGCAGCGGAGCGGGCTGGTGCACGTTGAAGACTCGCGCGAGCCAGCCCCATTGGTACACCGCAACCGTGGCGCCGAAGGCGGCTGCGACGGAGAGCAGGAACCCGGCGGCCGCGGTGAGCGGCACCAACAGGGATCGGAAGGCGATCATCAGCAGCAGGTAGGCCAGCCCGACGACGATCAGAAGGAAGACGGGCAGCGCAGCGCCGAGCTTCGTGGTGATGTCGATGCTGGCGGCGGCGGCGCCGGTGACCCACACCTGGGTGTCGGTCAGTTGCTCGATGCCCGGTCGCAGCTGGCGGATGGCGTGCACCAGGTCCACGGTGGCCTGCGTGTTGGGGCCACTGGCGGGGATGACGACGACGAGCGAGCCGTCGCCGGCCGCGTCGGGTATCGGCTTGGCGACGTATGCGACGTCGGGCAGCTGGGCGACCTGGGTGCCGACGGCGGCTACCGCGGCTGACAGGCCCCCACCGGCGCCGTCGACGAGGACGACGAGCGGACCGTTGAAGCCCGGGCCGAAACCGCGCGCCAGCAGGTCGTACGCCTGCCGGTCGGCCGAGGCCGCGGGCTGCTGCCCGGCGTCGGGCAGGCCGAGCTGTAGCGACAGGGCCGGAACCGCGACCGCGACGAGCAGTGCAGTCGCGCTGAGCAGGGTCAGCAACGGGTGCCGCGTGACGAGCGTGCCCCAGTGATTCTCCGTGCGCGCCGAGCGTTCGGCCCGGACCGCGGCAGCACCCCGCGGGGTCAGTCGCGCACCCGCGAAGCCCATCAGGGCGGGCACCAGCGTGACGGCCAGCAGGACGGACACTGCCACGGTTGCGGCTGCGGCGAGACCCATCAGGGTCAGGAACGGGATCCCGACCACGGCGAGCGCGGCGAGCGCGATCACCACGGTCGTCCCGGCGAACACGACCGCGTTGCCAGCGGTGCCGACCGCGCGAGCTGCGGACTCGCTCGGGGACAGCCCTTCGGACAGCTGCTGCCGGTGCCGGGACAGCAAGAACAGCGAGTAGTCGATCCCGACTGCGAGCCCGAGCATCAGCGCGAGCGCCATCGTCGCCGACGACGTGTCGGTCACCGCCGAGACGGCCATGATCCCGAGCGCGCCGAGGCCGACCCCGACCAACGCGGTGAGGATCGGCATCCCTGCGGCGAGCATCGAACCGAAGGTGACGAAGAGGACGACGAGGGCGACGACGACGCCGATGGACTCGGCACCCGAGAGCAGCTTCAGCGGCGCCACGAACGGCCCCCCGGTCAGCGCGACGGTGAACCCCTGGCCGCGCAGGTCGGCCACAACCTGGCGCACCTGATCCTGGGTCGCCTTCGGGACGGCATCCGACGCGGCGGCGAAGCGCACGTCGATGTAGGCGACGGAACCGTTGGGGGCGATGGCTTGAGCGGCGACCGGGTCGGACACCTGTGCCACACCGGACGCGTGCGCCAACGGCGCGACGGCCGCGAGCACCGTCTGCAGTCCGCCGTCGAGAAGGCTGTGCCCAGCCGGGGGAGCAACCACGAGACGGGTGCTCGCGGCCTCGGTGCGGGTGTCCCGGCCGGCGCGCGAGCCGGTGCCCGCGCCGACGCCCGCGGCCTGCGCTCCGAACTTCTGGTCGAGCAGGGTCTGCGCCCGCGCCGACTCGGTGCCGGGGATCTGGAAGCTCTGCGAGAAGCTGCCGCCGAGGCTGAGCGCCACGCCGGCCAGCACCGCGAGGACCGCGACCCAACCGCCCACTACCCATCGGCGCCGGCGGAACGAGAATCCGCCGATGCGGTACAGCAGCGTGGCCATATCAATCCTTTGTGAGCGACATCCGGCGTCTAACCGACACCTGTTGGATAGAGCGTATCTCACCGACCCTGGAGCGCTGCCGTGGGACGCTGATCGTGGACACGGCGAGGAGGCGCGTGATGCGGACCGGTACGGATCAGGACGCGAGCGGGACCGCGGATGGCCGTGATGCAGGTGCGGGGAGTCACGAGCGACGAGACCCACGGGTGGAGCGGACGCGACGGCTGCTGCAGGATGCGCTGCTGCAGCTGGCCCGCGACCGGACGCTGGACGAGATCTCGATAGCCGACGTCGCCGATCACGCGACCGTCAACCGGGCGACCTTCTACCAGCACTACCCGGACAAGGAGACCTTGCTCGCGGACGCGCTCGATGCGCAGGCGGCCCGCAACGGGGCTGACCTGGAAAGTGTCAGGGCCGCGCTGGGTGACTGGGGGAGCCCGCCGATACCGCTGCTGCGCTACGTCGAGCATGTCGCCGAGAACGCGCAGCTCTACCGCAGCGCCCTAGGCGATCACGGGTCACCGATCGCCACCTCCCGGTTGCGCGAGCGCATCACTCAGCTCGCGCTGGACGGGTTCCGGATGTACGGGTCGCCCGCGGCCGCTCTCGGGATGCCCCCGGAGATCGCGGCAGCGAGCATGTCCGGCTCCATCATGGGGGTGCTCTGGGCGTGGCTCGAGCGCGACCCGCTCGACTCGCCCGGCCAGGCCACCGAGTGGCTCTGGCGGGCTCTGACCTCCGCCCGCCCGCCCGTCGGCGAACCCTGATACCGCCCGGCGCCAGACTTCAGGGCGCGACCATCGCCTGCGCCTTCGCCAGTCCGACGGCGTCGGACAGCCCGTCGAGATCGAAGGCACCATGGTGGCGCCGGCCGTTGAGGAAGAACGTCGGGGTGCCCGAGGCTCCGCTGAGGTCGGCGCTCTCGACGTCGTCGGCGACCCGGGCCACCCCGGCGCCACGCCGCAGGTCCTGGGTGAAGCGCGCAACGTCGAGACCGAGCAGCTCGGCGTAC
>JGI24133J20442_1000485_pt1 | contig 12299 bp, 12 predicted proteins | sample BarGraNGADG00311_2_FD_20442 | JGI IMG/M metagenome (IMG submission 20442)
CCGCTGGTCGTCGCGGCGAGGATCTTGTTGAGCAGGTCCGGCCACCCGATGACCTGGAGATTCACCTTGACGCCCGTCTGTTTCTCGAACTTCGCCAGCTCAGGGCCAAGCACCGCCTTGTCGTTCTCCAGGCTGGTGCCCTGGTTGCTGGCCCAGTAGGTCAGGGTCTTGCCCCCCGCCGAGCTGCTCGACGTACTGGTGCCACCACCCCCGCACGCTGCTGTGGCGGCGACCGCGAGGACCGTGACGACGGTGCTGATCAGACGAGCCTTCATATCGAGTTCCCTGGGTTCGTAGTGGGGGGCGATGGTGCGCATCTCCCGGGCTTCTACGATTAAAGCACTTACATGCACTTACACGGTTCAGTTGTCATCACCGTTATCGAACTGGTATGTGGCGAGCGGCCCTGCTTCCCCGATTCGCCCCGACGGGCGCAGGGGCAGGAAGCGTTGACTGCGAACGGCCAGTCAGGCGGGTGGTGCCGTCGTCTCACGCACTCGCAGGGTCGAGCCAGGCACCTGAATCGGTCCCCGGTTGCGGCCGTCGACCAGCTCCAGGAGCACCGAGGCCGCCAGCGCCCCGTACGCCGGCGTGTCTCGCCAGAGCGCGGTCACGGCCGGGTGGACGAGCGTGGTCAGGTAGGAGTCGTCCCAGCTCACCACCGATAGCCGACCCGGAACGGGCACCCCCCGCGCGGCCGCCGCGCCCAGCCCCGCCAGAGTCATCACGTCGCTGGCATACACGATCGCCGTGGGTGGTTCCGGCAGGTCGAGCAAGCGGTGGGTCACCTCCGCCGCCTGAGTTCCGGTGTACTCGGCCTCGAGCGTCTCGACGGTCACACCGAGCGCGCGGCCCGCGCGCCGAACACCCCGCCGCCGTGCCCGCTCGTGCACGAAACGTGCAGGACCGCTGACGTGCGCGATCCGCCTGTGCCCCAAGCCGATCAGATGCTCCAGGACGATGCTCGCATCGGCCGCCTGATCAGTCCACAAACAGGGCAACGCGCTGCCCTTGATCGGACCTCCGCACAGCACAGCGGGCAAGCCGAGTCGTTCGACCGCAGGCAGCCTCATGTCGTGGTAGCGCTCGTCCACGAGGATGACACCGTCGACACGGCGCTCTCCCCACCAACGCTCGTAGGTCTTGGTCTCCGCCTCAGGGTGCTCACCGATGATCCGCAGCAGCAGGCTGGAACCCCGCTCGGTCAGGACGTGCTCAATCCCCGACAGGAAATGTATGAAGAACGTCTCGATGGTCAGCAGGTCGGATGGCCGGGAGAGCACAAGCCCGATCACGCCGGTCTCCGAGCCGGACAGCGCGCGGGCACTGCTGCTCGGGTACCAGCCGAACTCCTTCGCCAGGTCGAGCACTCGCTGACGCGTCACGGCACTGACTCCTGGCTGTCCGTTGAGCGCATAGGAGACGGCCGCCTTGGAGATGCCCAGCCGCCGGCGACGTCGCCCATGGTGGCCCGTGGAGACGGCCCCGCACTTGAGGAGCCCTTAGCCATCAAGACCCTCCCCCTCACTCATCGCCGCAGCGTCACGGCACCACGCATCCCTCGAACCAAGCTCCAGTCTACTGAACCGTGCAAGTGTTTCTTCACGCCGTTCGCATCAGCCTGGGACCCCTCGAACCAGATCCGACTTCGGAGCTGGGGTGACTCCCCCGGACAGGAGCTCAGCCGAGGAACTTGTCACTAGCGATGAGGTAACCCCCGCCATCAGTGATGAAGGTGAACTGGTGGTTCTCGGTCGACGTCCTGCCGTCGCTGCGCGTGAAAGTGAGACTGACGACGGCCCTCTTTCCGGAGACATCTGCCCGGGTCTGGTTGACCCTGACCCTGTCGATTGTCTTCCAGAAGCCGTCGTAACCGGCGCGGCCACCCGCGGCATTCTGCATTGTCGGCGCCAGCTCACCCCAGGTACGACCGGTGTCCTTGGTGACGTCGGAGTAGTACGACGTCACGAAGTCCTCGAGCTTCTGGTCAGCGTTCTGGGCGGGCGCAGCCGTGACGCTGCCCGGCGCGGAGCTGGTGGCACGGGACGGCTCGGAGACCTTCGACGTGCCAGTCGCCGTGGGCTTGGCCTGTGTGGTCGCGCTGGTCATGCCCGCGATGGGCCTGCCAGGGTCGCCAAACAGGCTCAGCAGGTAGACCATGCCGAGCGCGGATACCAGCAGTGCGACCAGGGCGAGCGGCACCCAGCGCCGGCCGATCCTCCGGTCGTGCGACGGCACCACGGGAACGCCGCCGTATACGTCGGGCGGACCTTGGGGCTCAGGGCGGGCGGGCGCTGCGGCTTCGACCACCGGCGCGTCAGCCTCGGGCGCGGCAACCACCGGCGTCTCAACCGCCGGCGNGGCNNCCNCNGGCGCGGCAACCACCGGCGCNGCAACCACCGGCGCGGCAACCACCGGCGCGGCGGCTTTGAAGCGCTGGGTCGCGGCGAGAGCTTGGGTCGCGGCGAGAGCTTGGGTCGCGGCGAGAGCTTGGGTCGCGGCGAGAGCTTGGGTCGGTTCGACCGACTGCGTCGGCTCGTGGGGTGGCGCAACGACGACCGCGGTTCCAGCGACGTCGACCCGCGGCATGACCATCGTGATGCGGGCGATACCACCCAGCCGCTTCGCGCTCGTCGACATGTCCCACCTACGGGTCGGGTCCTCATGCATCATCGCGTCGATGGCGGGCCCGAGGGCGCCGGCCTGTGTCATCGGCCGNGGACGTTCGGTCGCGATGGCCCGGAGCAGGGCGATCGGGTTGCTCCTTGGCTCGTATGGCGACTGACCCTCGACGGCTTCGTAGAGGGTGGCGCCCAGCGCCCAGACGTCGGAGGCCGGCAGGGGGTCGCAGCCGCGGGCAAGTTCGGGCGAAAGGTATCCAGGGGTGCCGGTGATGAAGCCGATCTGGGTGAGCTTCTCATCACCGTGTCCGCGGGCGATGCCGAAGTCACTGATCTTGGGTCGACCGGCCTTGTCGATAAGCACATTTCCGGGCTTGATGTCACGGTGGACGATCCCTCGCTCGTGGGCGCGAGCGAGAGCGCCAGCCAGCTGGGCGCCGATGTCGGCGACCCTCTGCGGCGAGAGCTGTCCGTCGCGCGAGATCTCGTCGGCGAGGGTTTGGCCCTCGACGTACTCCATGACGAGCCAGGGCCGACTGTCATGGTCGACCACGTCGTATACGGCGACGGCGTTGGGGTGGTTGAGCGCGGCGGCCGAACGAGCCTCGCGCATGGCGCGCTTGGTCTCGGTGGCCGACTCGCCGGGCAGCGCACCAATCTGCTTGACCGCGACCTCGCGACCGAGGACCTCGTCACAGCAAAGCCACACTGTGCCCATGCCCCCACGCCCGATGGCTCGCAACACGCGATAGCGATCGGCTATGAGCTGGGATTGCATGAAGTCCTCTCGTTCGGCTTCCCTCAGCCTACGGTGACGCGGAATCTCTCAACCACCCGCGCCGCCCAAGGGTCGACCGACAAGAAGTGATACCGGTTGACCGCGCGTGGGAGTGCGCCGCCTGGCCACCGACAAACGTCGGCGACTGCGGGCACGGTGACGCACAAGCCCCCCATGCCGCTTCGTCAACACCATCGCTGTCGCTACACCGAGCCAGCGCTTTCCCACTGGATGGAGTGCGCGCCCGAGGCTGGGCTTCGCTTGGCATCGACAGCCGGTGGCACGAGCTGCGGCGAGGCCACAGGACCCTCTGCGCACAGGGACCGTCCAAGCAAGTCCGCGGCACGATCGCCCGTGACAGCGAGCATGAACAGGTAGCCCTGACCGGCCGCGCAGCCAATCTCCTGCAGGAATGTGAGCTGTTCGCTGGTCTCNACACCCTCCGCGACCACGGCCANGCCCAGCGCCTTGCCCAGCGNCACGAGGGCGGAGATCAGCTCGGCGCTGTTGTCCGCGCTCGTCAGACTACGGATGAACGAACGGTCGATCTTGAAGGCGTCGACCGGGAACCGGTGCAGGGTATCGAGGGAGGAGTACCCGGTTCCGAAGTCGTCGATGTGAAGCAGTAACCCAGCCTCGTGCATCTTGCGCATCATGCGCAGGGCNNCCTCGGGGCGACGCATCAGCACACCCTCGGTGATCTCGAGCGTAAGGCGGTCCGCCGTGAGGTCGTGGGCNCGCAGGGTCTCAAGCACGTGGGTCAGCAGGTCCTGGCGCCAGAACTCGCCGTCCGAAACGTTGATGCTGACGTTGACGACCCCAGGGCCCCAGGTGACAAGCTGCCGGCATACCTCGGTGAGGATCCAGTGGCCGAGCTGGACAATGAGCCCGCTGTCTTCCATGACGGGCAGGAACTCCTCGGGCAGGACCAAACCGCGCTCGGGGTGGCGCCAGCGCACCAGCGCTTCAAAGCGGTCAGCGCGACCGGAGGCCAGGTTGACGATCGGCTGATAGTGCACCTCGAACTGGTTCTCCTGCAGCGCCCGATGGATCTCCCTGTGCAGCGACTGTTGGCGCAGGGCGCTCGCGTGCATCGCCACGTCGAAGAAGGCAACGGTTCCCGGCTCGGCCGACTTGGCGCGGTACATCGCGGTGTCGGCGCCGACTGCGGTCAGCACGCGGTCGCCCATCTGATGTCCAAGCGAGTCGTTGATGAGCTTGAACCCGTCGAGGTCGAGGAAGAGCACGGCGAACGGGGTGCGCGAGCGTTGCCACAGCGCGAGGGCGTGCTCGAGCTGTTTGAGGAAGAGCTGGCGGTTCGGCAATCCGGTGAGGGCGTCGTACAACGCGCTCTTGCGCACCGTCTCTTGCAGACGTTGGGATTCCAGGGAGGCACACAGCGTGCCGCCCAGTGTTGGTAGGTCTCACGCGCGGTGGTCGGATCGATCTCGCCGACAACGGCCAGCAGGCCCCAGTCACGCTCCGGGGTACTCACCGGCACGACAACGCATACCTCGCGGTCGGCTGCCACGGCCTGTGCGATGAGAGGCTCCGGCGGAAAGTGCTCGGTCGGCATTACGGCGCCAACCAGGTTTGGCAGGATCTTGGCGGGGTCGTACGTGCCGACGATCTGTAGCCGACCGCAGGACGGGTCGTCCTCCCACAGTGCGAGGACACCGGCTTTGACGTGAGTGGCGGTGAGCCAGCGGAGGTCACGTGGGTCGAAGTGGCCGGTGTCGAGCAATCCGACGTCGACGACGTACTGCTCGACGATTGCGGTCTCCGTGGTTTCCGCCTGCCGCAGGAACGCGCTGGCCTGCACCTTCCACAGCGCGGCGGCGACTCGAGCCGACGCGGGGGGCGTAGCGTCCGTCGTCGGTGCGGTCGAGGTCCGGACCCGCTGGGCGTAGTCCGTCATCACATCCCCAAAACGGCGCAGGGTGTCGGGGCGGAAAGTCAGGCGTTGCAGCGACGTCGTCAGCGCCTGGATCTGCGCGGTTGTCACATTGTCGCCTGACTGCAGCAGACGTACCGCGTCGCGCACGGTTGCCACTACTGCGTCATGCAAGAGGCCGTCAACGAACCCGTCTCCAGTGAGTAGCGCCCCGCAGAGCACGTCCTGGAGCTCGTCGCGCAGGAGCTCCGGTGATGAATCGAGCAAGAAGTCATCCCCCGCAACCTCGCTGTCGTGCGCATCGGTGGCGCACCCACACGATTCCCGCACCATGAGGAGGACCGACTGTGACGTGAAGTTGGTTTTCGGCACTGCATCGCCGCGCATCTTCGCCAGTATGAGCCGGCCGGCGAGCGCGCCGACCTCGTCGAAGCGTTGGTTGACGCTCGAGAGCGTGGGAGTGCTGAATGCCCCGGCCTCGATGTTGCCAAACGCCACGATCGCGAGGTCGCGCGGGATGGCCAGACCGGCGTCGGTCAGCGTGCCCATGAGTCCGATCGCGTTGCGGTCAGTGGCGACCATCAGAGCGGTTGGGCGGCGCAAGGAGTCGAGCAGGCTGCGGGCCGCCACAACCCCGCCCGTCTCGGCGTTCTCGGGCGCCGCGAACATGAGCATGGGATCTGCTGTGAGGCTATGGGTTTCGAGCGCTTGTTGGTAGGCGGCGAAGCGGTCACGGACGTCCTGCTGGGCGAGATTGCCGACGGACCCGATCCGCGTGTGGCCATGCCCGATGAGGTGCTCGACCGCGGCGAAGGTCCCCCGTAGTTGTCCTGCAGAGCGACCGGCGCATGGAAGTCGGCCATCTGGGTGCTGGAGAGCACCACCGACTTCCCGGCGTCGCGAAGCCGTTGCAGATAGGCCGCACCCACGGCCGTGGTGATCGAAACGACCCCGTCCACCTGCGACCAAGCCACTGGCGTGGCGAAATCGCCCGGCTCGCCAGGCTCATCGCGGGGCGCGGCCGCTGGAAGCGTCTCGACGACCACGAGACGCCCGCCCGCACCGGCGACCTCCCGGGTGAGGCCAGCGAGGAGCTCCCCGAAGTAGTGCCCGCCCATGCTGGGAGTGAGGACAAGTACGGTCATCGGGTGAGCCATCTTCCGCCCTTCTCCGTGGACGAGATGCCCGGCGTGACGTCCTGCTCTACCAATATGTAGCGCAGGGGACCCATTCGCCGCAGGTGATCCCCCAAAATACCTGACGGGAACGTGCGCCCCTCAGCAGCGACCACCCCGCGGATGTCCTCCTGCACGACCTCGACCTTGCCCGACCGGAGAGTGAAGACAGGGGCGTTGGTGAAGTGTGTCTCAATTCGCCTTCGCCGCACTCCTGACCGCCCGGGCCGGCCTTCCTCGACCAGTTGTTCGAGGAAGGCCGCACCCCGCTCAGGCTCAGTCGAGCGCAGCGAGCTCCTCGGCCGACAGCGCGACGTCCGCAGCCTGAACCGAATCGCGAATGCTCGCCGGCCGTGAAGCCCCCGGGATCGGGATCACGTGCGGTGACTTCGCCAGTTGCCAGGCGAGGCAGATGACCTGCGGGCTCACGCCGCGCGCATCGGCAACCTGCTGGAACGGCGCGAAACGGTCGCCGAGCGCTGAGGCCGAGGAGATCCCGCCCAGCGGACTCCACGGCAGGAACGCGATGCCGAGCTCGTCGCACAGCTCGAGCTCCGGCTCGCTGCTGCGGAACGCCGGCGAGTACTGGTTCTGCACGGAGGCAAGGCGTCCACCCAGGATCTCGCGGGCGAGCCTGATCTGGTCGGGGTTCGCGTTGGAAACACCCGCGAGGCGGATCATGCCGGCATCGAGGAGGTCACGGATCGCGCCTAGGGAGTCCGCGAACGGCACCTTGGGGTCCGGGCGGTGAAAGTGATAGAGGCCGATCGCGTCGCCGCCGAGCCGTCTCAGCGATGCCTCCGCCGCCGCCTTGAGGTGTTCGGGCCGACCGTCGACGTACCAGGTTCCGTCGCCGGGGCGCCGGTGCCCGCCCTTGGTGGCGACCAGCACGTTCGACGTGTCACCACCCCACGAGGCAACCGCCCGGGCGATCAGAGACTCGTTGTGGCCGACCTCGTCGGCGCCCAGGTGGTAGGCATCCGCAGTATCGAAGAGGGTCACACCCTCGTCGAGCGCGGCATGGATGGTCGCGATCGAGCGGGCATCTTCGGGCCGACCCTCGATGGACATGGGCATGCAACCCAGGCCGATCGCACTGACCTCTAGATCGGCGATTCGTCGTATCTTCACATCTGCTCCTTTGACGTTGCGGGCTGGCGCTACCGGGCGCAGTGCTCGGGGGCGGTCTTGCGGCCGGGAAAGATCTCCTCGAGACCACCGGTTCCCCGTCTCGCACCACAGGAGGGCTCAAGCTCCCCAAGCGCCTCGTCGGACCCGGTCAGGTGAATCTAACCCTTTGAGGCTGACTGACCGTAAGTGCTCACTGCCCTGGCCGCCGCATCGAACTCAACTGCGGTGAGCAATCGGGGTTCGCCGAGAGTCTTGGCTTCACAGTAGATGCGGCACAGCCACTCCAGGTACATGCTCCGGGAGTTTGCCTTGGCGAGGGTCTCGCCGTAGGTCGTCGCCCCATGGTTCTGAAGCAGGACGCCGTATCGATCCTTCATCGCCACAATGCAGTTCCTCGCCAGTTCCTCAGTGCCGAATTGGGCATATGCTGCGACCCTGACAGGTCCTCCCAAGAGAGCCAACATGTAGTGGATCCGCGGGGTTTCCCTGCGTGTCAGGGTGAGTTGAGGCCAACGGTTCATCGCAAGTCCGTCCCACGCAGGGACATTGCCCGACGTTCCTACCGTTAATCCGTCCTTGAGCATTCGTAGGCTGTACTCGATGATGAGCTCGCGTTCCTTCTGCATGAACATGGGAGTCTCCTTTCCTGGTCAACGCAGCATGCGGTGGATGACGTCCTCCAGTGTGTAGCGAACCTCCCATTTCCTGTCGTATCGAACCGTTTCCCGATTCCCGCGCACGCATGTCATACGACACACTTCATACCAGGCTGGAGGGCGTATCTCCGGGGGCCCGGGATCCTCCTCTGTTGGGAAGGAAGAGAGACTCAATGGTGCACGCGATTGAGTGGNTGGACGATCCGAGACCGATGATCAGGCTCATCGACCAGACCCTGTTGCCCGGCACTGAGCAATACNTCGACGTATCGACGGTCGACGTCCTGGTCGCGTCGATCCAGGACCTTGTGATTCGTGGCGCACCTGCTCTGGGAGCGGCTGGNGCGCTGGGGGTCGCCCTGGCGATGGTCCAAGCCGGCGATGACAACTGGGATACGGCAAGGCTTGAGAGCGAGATCGACAGGATCCGTGATGCCCGGCCCACAGCAGTCAACCTCGCCTGGGGAGTGAACCAGGTCCGAGGTTCGGTCCCTTCCGGGACTGCAAAGGTCCTCGGGCTCGCACGGCAGGTCGTGGCCGACGATGAGGCCGCGAACCGCCAACTCTCCAGGCATGGCGCCGACTGGATCCTTGCGCACGTAGCGAAGGAAAAGGTGCGGGTCGTCACGCACTGCAACACCGGGGCGCTGGCCACCAGCGCCTGGGGTACCGCATACGGAATCATCCACGAGCTGCACCAGCGTGGGCGCCTGGGTCTGGTGTATGCCGACGAGACGCGGCCGCTGCTACAAGGTGCGCGCCTGACGAGCTGGGAGCTCCTGCACGACGGGATCGAGCACGTCGTGCAGGCTGACAGCGCGGCCGCAAGCACGATCCTGCGAGGTCTGGTCGACGTCGCGATCATCGGGGCCGACCGCATCGCCGCGAACGGTGACACAGCAAACAAGGTCGGCTCCGTGGGGCTGGCGCTCGCCTGTCAGCGCGCAGGGATCCCATTCGTCGTGGCGGCACCGTCCTCCACGGTCGACCTGACCATCGCAGGCGGCGAGGACATCGTCATCGAGGAACGGCACGAGGACGAAGTGCTCTGCTGGGCCGGAGTGCGGACGACCCCGACGGGGGTCAGGGGCTTCAACCCGGCGTTCGACGTCACACCACATGACCTCATCAGCATCGTCGTCACCGAGCGGGGTGTCGCCGAGACAGCGGCCCACGCCCATCCTGATCTGCTCGCGACCATCGCGGCCCACGAGGGTGCCGACGGCAACTGAGCCGGCTGCGCGACCGGCAGGAACGCCGCCTTCACCGCGAGACGGTGCCCGCCGATGGACCTTGTGGCGTTCGGCCAGCTCCCGAATCGAACAGGGCGTCGATCCCCGTGTACGCCTGGAACGCCAGAGCCAAAGCACCCGCGGTCAGCCAGAGGAGCGGAGAGAGATCCAGCCGCACGAGACCCTCTTTGTCACGGGCGGCCCAGCTCCGACTCATCACCGGGCACCCTATGTTCTGCGCATGCGAAACCCGCAAGTCAGCTCGGCCAGGGCAGTCCGCACCGATGTCCGCTTCAAACGGCAGGAACCTCGAACATCCGGCGCCCGACTGTCCTCAGTGAGACGTCACGCCCCCGCGTGCCCGGTGGCGGCGTCCATGACCAGACGCCCCGACGGCAGGACGACAGCAGCCGCGACCACAAGAAACGTGACCACACCGGAGGCGACCAGCACGGCCTCAACCGTGAACCTGTCAGCTAGCGGACCGAAGACCACCATGCCCGCCGGCACGGCGACAGCCATGACGATGCCGACGAACCCGAACACCCGCCCTTGCATCTCCGGCTCGACCGCTTCTTGCAGCACTGTCATCGATGTGATCGAAAGGAGACGGCACGGCTAGGCCGATGAGGAACATGAAGCCGAAGAACACCCAGAGGTTCGTTGACGGGCCGAGGGCGACCGAGAGCCCGCCGAAGGGCCGGCGATCCCGTTGCGGTGATTGCTCACATCCCCTCGTCGGCGCTCTGGGCCGTACCGCTGACCGTTCCCCTTCTGGGGACATCCCAGGCGGGGATGGGCCGGTACCGACAAAAGCCGAGGAGTCGAGGAATACCAGCTGATGGCCGGGCTCCTCGACCAATGGCCAATGGCGCCCACCCTGGTACTCCCTGGGGAGATTGTCATTCCTCCTGAAACGGCTTGGCTGTCGCTGAGCCCACCCTGTCGCCGCTGGTATAGAAACCGACGGTACGGCGCAGCCGTGATCGGTATTGCCAGCGCGGCGGACCCTCCGCAGGACCGACTGACGGATCGTCACTTGCTGTGGGGGTTGTTGATAGGTCCGTCGCAGACCTCGCAGGCCAAGGTGACCCCTCCAGGCTGCGCACCTGTGAACGCGACCTCTGCCTCGAGAGGACCAGGGCACTCCCAGTTCGCGGCGAGTCTCGTTATCCCATGCGCAAGTCTGCGGGGAACACCACGCCTGCGGAACGCCGTAGCCGCTCGCTCACGGCGATGACGTCTGCGCCCAGCTTCCTGAGCCGATCATGGGTGTATGGCGACTCCAGGGGTTCTGCTGGGTACGCAAGCAGCCTTTGTGTGAAATGGTTCACCTCGGGGGACAGCGGATTCCTCGCCACCGGGCGCAACGGGCCGGCCGAATTCGCGCCGCCCGCCGGGCGGGACCGTCGCAGCCACTCGATCGCCGCCACATTGTTGAATGACAGAACCTCGCCCTCTCGGCCGTACACCTCGTTGTCCTGTCGTGACGCCTGCACCTTAGACACCGCGAGCGAGACATCGAAGTCCGGATACCTCAGGACCGCGACGCCCTCGGCGTCCGCGCCGGTGTCGAGGATGCGCGCGTGGTAGTGCGCCTCGTCGGGCACACCGAACCAGTCAACAGCTGCGTAGAGCTGGTAGACCCCGAGATCAGCCATCGCGCCCCCCGAGTACTCGGCGCTGAAGACCCTGGGCCGGGCGCCCGCCAGGTAGGCCTGGAAGCGGGAGGAATACTGGCGGAAGACCAACGATGCACCCGTAACCCCGCCCAGCTCGGAAACCGCGGAACTGAGGATCTGATAGTTGTCCTCGTAGATGTGCCTTGCTGCCTCCAGCAACAGGACCCCGCGACTGTCGGCGATCTCATAGGCCTTCATCCACTCCTGGAGGGTGGAGAACGCCGGCTTCTCTACGATGACGTGCTTGCCGTGCGCAAGCGCCTCGCAGGCGACGGAAAAGTGCAGGCTGTTCGGGCTTGCCACGTAGACGACATCAAAGTCGCGACTTATGGCGAGTTCCGCCAAGCGCCCGTGCGCGACGGCATCAGCGGGCACGACGTGAAGGGAGGAGAGAAACTCCTGACCACGTGCGTGTGAGGACCCCAGCACACCCCGGAGCCTCCAGCCGCCTTGATCGGTCGCGGCGTTGACGAACTGTCGGGATATCGGGCCCGTCCCGACCACCGCATACCGGATCATCTTGCCGGCCCCTGGGTCCATCGCACCTCGCGGCGATGCGGGCGGCGTTCGGACTGCGGGACAGACCACGGTTCACCTCTTGACATCATGGACCGGAGCGCAATCGCAACGCCATCGTTGACGTTCGACCCGGCGATCGACCGCGTCACGACCTTGGCTTCCTCGGTTCCGTTTCCCATCGCGTACGCCATCTCGCCCAGCGCAACGTCCCAATGCTATTGCCCGAGCTACGAAGGCGACAACGTCGCAAGCACGGACTCTCCGGAAGTGCCAGCCACACGCGGGCACTCGCCTTCGAGACGCCAGCGGCCGCTATCTCCCAGTTCCCCTCCAGCGATGAGGTCAGGGTCAGGTCATCGAACGGCGACAGGATACGCCCGACGCGGAGGCGACCCGTCGCGCATGACCGGCAGCGGTATGAAACATCATGACTCGGCGATGGCGTCCACCAGCGAGTAGTTCGCCTTCAGAGCGAATGCACCTGTGACCTCACCAAACGTTCTGCCTGGCCAGAGGCCGCGAAGATCGTCACGCACGACGGCGTCGGGCGAAGTGTTCGGCAGGTCCGCCTCGGCGAGCCGCTGGTCCAAGTCAAGGCGGGCCCTCCGACG
>JGI24133J20442_1000486_pt1 | contig 12287 bp, 10 predicted proteins | sample BarGraNGADG00311_2_FD_20442 | JGI IMG/M metagenome (IMG submission 20442)
CATCCACAAGCCGCACGCCGGTCGAGCGGCTCGGCCCGCAGGATCCGGGCTGTCACCAGGACAGGGGCTCGGCCGCCAGTCGCTCGGCAGCCGCCGCGATGCGCTCGTCGGAGGCGCTGAGGGCCATGCGCACGTACCCGTCGTTCGCGCTCCCGTAGAACGTGCCCGGCGCCACGAGGATCCCCCGCGCGGCGAGGGCGTCCACGATCCGCGTCGACGACGCGTCCGCCCGCGCCCACAGGTACAGGCCTGCCACCGAGAGCGGGTCGAGCCGGAAGCCGGCCCGGGCGACGGCATCCGCGAGGACCCCACGGCGCCTGCGGTAGCGCTCGCGCTGCTCCGCCACGTGCGCGTCGTCGTCGAGCACCGCCGCCATCGCGTCCTGCACCGGCCCGGGCATCATCATCCCCGAGTGCTTCCGGATCTCGCGGATCGGCGCGATGAGCGCGCGGTCGCCCGCCAGGAGGGCGGCACGGTAGCCGGCCAGGTTGGACTGCTTGGAGAGCGAGTAGGCCACCAGCAGGCCCGTGTGGTCGCCATCGCAGACCCGGTCGTCCAGCAGGGAGGGGACGCCAGCGCTCGCCCACGGTTCCTCCCAGGCGAGCTCCGCGTAGCACTCGTCGCTCGCGACGACGACGCCGCGCGGCCGCGCCCACGCGACGACCCGCCGCAACTGCTCCACGCCGGCCACGTGGCCGTGCGGGTTGCCCGGCGAGTTCAGCCACACCAGCCGCGTGGCGGCGGGCCACGCCTCCGGCTGGTCGTCGGACGGGAGTGGCGTGGCGCCCGCCAGACGGGCGCCCACGTCATAGGTGGGGTAGGCGGCGCCCGGGTGGACGACGACGTCGCCCTCCCCCAGCCCCAGCAGGGACGGCAGGTGGGCCACCAGTTCCTTGGAGCCGATGGTGGGCAGCACCTCGTCAACGCCGAGACGAACGCCCCGCCGGCGCGCGAACCACCGCACCATCGCCTCGCGCAACGCGGGGGTCCCGATGGTCGCCGGGTAGCCTGGCCGGTCCGACGCCGCGGCCAGGGCCTGGCGGGCGACCGCGGGGGTCGGGTCCACGGGCGTGCCGACGGAGAGGTCGACGATGCCGCCGGGGTGTGCGTGGGCGACCGCGCGCGCGGCGTTCAGCGTGTCCCAGGGGAAGTCCGGGAGCGCGGCGCCGTGGAAGCCCACGCGGCTACTCGTCGTGCGACTGGGGCGGCAGCGCGGCGATGAGCGGGTGGTCGAAGGCGATCTGGCCCATCTTGGCCGCCCCACCCGGGGAGCCGAGGGTCTCGAAGAACTCCACGTTCGCGTTGTAGTACTGGCTCCACTGTTCGGGGAGGTCCTCCTCGTAGTAGATCGCCTCCACGGGGCAGACAGGCTCGCAGGCCCCGCAGTCCACGCACTCGTCGGGGTGAATGTACAGGGAACGCTTGCCCTCGTAGATGCAGTCCACGGGACACTCGTCCACGCAGGCCTTGTCCTTCAGGTCCACACACGGCAGTGCGATGACATAGGTCACTGCAGTTCCTCTCCTCGGTTCGGGCGGTCCGTCGCCCGTACATTCTCGCACCACGGGGCGCACAATGAGGAGGTGTCCGCACCTGCGCCTCCCCCGCTGCCCTGGATGTCATGGCAGGTTGGACAGCGCGTCGTCGTCCGCTACTGGGACACCGACGGGCGTCGCACCGACGCCCTCGGCCACCTGACCGACGTGGCGGCCGACCACGTCAACGTCGAGACCAAGCGGGGAAACGTGCGCGTGGAGGCCGCCACGATGATCACCGGGAAGCTCGTCCCCGAGTCACCCTGGCACCTGGCCTGACCCCGGACCTACGGTGCGGTCCCGCACACGACGTTGTTCCACGGCGAGTAGGTCCAGTTCCAGCTCTCGGTGTCGAACTGGGCACCGTCGAGGTAGCGCCAGCGGGTCACCTTCACCGAGAACCCACTCTGTCCCCCGCTCTCGGGGAGGCACTCCGGATCCGAGTTGTAGACGGTCTGCGGCTGGGTGATGTTGTACCGGGCCGACGTGTTCGTCTCGACGCGGAAGTAAGGTGTGGACCAGAACCGCACCCACACCCTGCCACCCTCGACCCACGCCTGCACGAGCACGCCGTACGGCGTCGAGTTCTTGAACTTCATGTCCACGGATGGGACCCACATCGTGGCTTCGCGACCCTCGGGGTAACGGGAGAACCACCGGGAGTGGGGCTTGTGCTCCACGAGGTCCATCCCGGCGAAGTACGCGGCGTTGTAGGTGGTGGTGGACAGCTGGGAGAGCCCGCCACCGACGGCGTGGCTGTAGAACCCGTTCTCCACCACCCCGGAGGAGACGAAGCCGCGCGCCTCCGTGACGGGGCCGAGCGCCCTGATGAGCGAGAAGGTCTCCCCCGGCTTCACGAGGGTGTTGTTGATGATGCGGGTGCCGTTGATGAGGTTCTGGGTGCGCACGTCGTCCGAGGTCAGCGGGGTGCTGAAGACTGACACCTCCTGCGCGACGCCCAACGCCTGCGCCTCCTCGGTGGTGAACTCCGCCTCCGCATCCGCGAGACCCACGGTGGCCGAGCGCGTGCCCGACAGCGCCGCATCCGCGACGGCAGTGGCCAGGCCATCCACGTCGATGGCCTGCCCGGCCTCGGAGGGGATGATCGCGGGCACCCCGTTCTGGATGAGGATCCGTGCGTCCTTGCCGTCGTTGGAGAGGTCGGGCTGCAGCTCCGCCAGCCGGGTGCGCAGCGCCTGGCCGTCGAGGCGGAGCTGGAAGACGCCGTCGACCGGCTCCACGACGGCGGCCGCCGTGATATCCGCGACGGACAGGTCCTGGTTGATCTCCCCGACGGTCACGTTGACGGGCCCCGCGGTGAGCGGCTCGACGATGTCCCGTACCGCGGCATCCACCGCGTCCTGGCCCACGGCAGGCTCCACGGTCGTGGTTGGGAGTTCGATGGGCTCGCTGTCGGTCAACCACGTCTCCACGATCGTGGGCACGGCGTTCTCCAGGTCGATGTGCACGCCGTCCGCGGCGTCGGTCACCTGCGCGACGCCGTCGGCGAAGACGATCTGGCCCTCGACGGGCTCGATCTCCAGCTCGGGGCGGAGCGACTCGAGGGCGACGCGCAGCGCGTCCTCGTCGACCGTCGAGACGGGGTCGACGTCGCCGGCGCCCTGCAGGTGGGCCCACAGCATCCGGGGGTCGAGCGAGAAGGATGTCAGCGAGTCGACGGTCGCCTCGACGTCGAGCCCAAGGCCGACGGACGCCGGAATGATCGTTGCGGTACGGTCGGCGAGCGCCAACTGGAGGGGGTCGTCATCCAGCGATCCCAGGTTCGCGTCCAGCCGCTCGGCGGCCTCCGGCGCGGACAGTCCGCCGATCGGCACCCCGGCCACGGTGGTGTTGTTCGGCACCTTGTCCTGCAGGTACCAGGCCGTCCCGGCGTAGCCGAACGCGAGCAGTGCGACGAGAATCGTCGTCCAGACCGCGACCCGGGTCCCGCGGGACTTCTCAGGCTCGGCCTCGAAATGGGCAAGTGCCGTCACGTCTTCCTCTTCCGTCATCTCTCCCCCTGGGGCGCCGGTTCGTCGGGTGTCCCACTCGATCGTATCGGGCCACCGCCCGACGGGTCCGCCCTGGCGTCCACCGCGGCACAGGTGTGACGCGAATGACGGTCCTAATCGCCCCGGCCTTCGAACAGGTGTCGCGGGAGTGCGAGCCCGAGTGCGCAGGCCAGGACCACGCCGACGCCCCAGGTGATACCGACGGCGTCCGGGAGCACGATGCGGTCAGCGCCCGGGGTGAGCCACGTCATCGCGGCAACCGCGGCCAGCGTGGTCACCACGAAACCGGCGAGCGCGGCCATTCCCCCGAGCGCTCGCGTGAAGGCGATCGCCGTCACCACCGCAACGAGTGCGACCACGACCCCGAGCGGGAGGCCGTTCCACTGGTAGCGGTGGAACACCGTCCCCACGATCCCGACCATGACCCCGGTCAGCAGGCCGGCGACGACGGCGGAGGCGTCCTCGAAGCGGGTGACGGCGAGCTCGGCGCGTTCCCGGGCGCGTTCGTCCGCGGACGTGCGGGCGCCCGCGCCGGGGCTGCCGGCGCCGGCCTGGGGCTCGACGTCGTCCGGGGCGGGCATCAGCTCGACCGGCGGCCCCGCGCCGCGATCTTGAAACGCTCGTTCGCCTCCAGCACCACCTTGCGGATGCGGACGGCGATGGGGGTGACCTCCACGCACTCGTCCTCGGCGGCGAACTCGAGCGACTCCTCGAGTGTGAGCCTGCGCGGGGGCGCGATGTTCTCGAACACGTCGGACGTGGATGAGCGGATGTTCGTGAGCTTCTTCTCGCGGGTGATGTTCACGTCCATGTCCTCGGAGCGGGTGTTCTCCCCCACCACCTGGCCCTCGTAGACCTCCGAGGTGGGCTCGACGAAGAACGACCCGCGGTCCTGCAGGTTCAACATCGCGTACGGGGTGGCGACACCGGAGCGGTCCGCCACCAGCGAGCCCGTGGTCCGGAACTCGATCGGCCCGGCCCACGGCTCGTATCCCTCGGCGATCGAGGAGGCGATGCCGGTGCCGCGGGTCTCGGTGAGGAACTTGGTCCGGAACCCGATGAGGCCACGAGCGGGCACCAGGAACTCCATGCGGATCCAGCCGGTGCCGTGATTGGTCATGGTGACCATGCGGCCCTTGCGGGCGGCCATCAGTTGGGTCACGGTGCCCAGGTGCTCCTCCGGGACGTCGACCGTCATGCGCTCGATGGGCTCGTGGATCTTCCCACCGATGGTCCGGGTGACCACCTGGGGCTTCCCCACCGTCAGTTCGAAGCCCTCGCGGCGCATCTGCTCCACGAGGATGGCGAGGGCGAGTTCACCACGCCCCTGCACCTCCCACGCGTCGGGCCGCTCGGTGGGCAGCACCTTGAGGGACACGTTGCCGACGAGTTCCCTCTCGAGCCTGTCCTTGACCTGCCGCGCGGTGACCTTGCTGCCCTTGACCCGTCCGGCGAGCGGTGAGGTGTTGATCCCGATGGTCATGGCGATCGCGGGGTCGTCCACCGTGATGAGCGGCAACGGGCGCGGGTCCTCCGGGTCCACCAGCGTCTCCCCGATGGTGATCTCGTCGATCCCTGCGACGGCGACGATGTCACCCGCGTGGGCCTCCTCGGCCGGGACACGGTCGAGCGCCTCAGTCCTGAGGAGCTCGGTCACCTTCACGGTGCGCAGTGACCCGTCGCGGCGCGCCCACCCGACCAGTTGGCCCTTGCGCAGCGTGCCGTTGTGGATCCGCAGGAGCGCGAGGCGGCCGAGGAACGGGGAGGCGTCCAGGTTGGTGACGTGTGCCTGCAGCGGCATGGCCTCGTCGTACTCGGGCGGAGGGATGCGCTCGATGATCGTGGTGAAGAGGTCCTCCAGATTCGGCTTGTCCGGCAGTTCGCCGTCGGCCGGCTGGGTGAGGGACGCCCGGCCCGCCCGGGCGGAGGCGTACACCACCGGCAGGTCGAGGACGGAGTCGAGGTCCAGGTCCTCCTCCTCGTCCGCGAGGTCGGAGGCGAGGGAGAGCAGCAGGTCGGTGGTCTCCTGGACCACCTCACTGATGCGGGAGTCCGGCCGGTCCACCTTGTTCACGACGAGCACGACGGGCAACCGCGCCACGAGCGCCTTGCGCAGCACGAAGCGCGTCTGGGGCAGCGGCCCCTCGGACGCGTCCACGAGCAGCACCACGCCGTCGACCATGGAGAGCCCACGCTCCACCTCGCCGCCGAAGTCGGCGTGGCCGGGGGTGTCGATGACGTTGATCGTGATCCCGTCCTCGCCCACCGCCTTCGCGGCCGGCCCACGGTAGTGACCGCCGTGTTCTTGGCGAGGATCGTGATGCCCTTCTCGCGCTCGAGGTCACCGGAGTCCATGGCACGTTCCGCGACGTGCTCGTGTTCACCGAAGGCCCCGGACTGCCACAGCATGGCATCGACCAGGGTGGTCTTCCCGTGGTCAACGTGTGCCACGATCGCAACGTTGCGCAGGTCGGAGCGCAGTGGCATACGGACTCTTTTCGTCATGAGGGGTGCCCGGTGAGTCTACCCGCGGTGGCACCCGCACCACGAGGTGTGCCCCCATGAGGGTGGTCACACGGCGGAGCTACTGTTCGGACCTCCTGCTCATCGTGGCCTCGTCGCCGGGGTCCGACTCCCGGCCGGCCGCATGGGCGGCGAGGATGCGGTCCCGCGCCTCGCGGCGCACCTTCTGCTCCTCGGGGTCCGGCACCGGCACGGCGGCGATGAGCCGCTGGGTGTACGGGTGACGCGGGTGGTTGACGATCGCCCCGGCGTCCCCGTACTCGACGAGCTTGCCGTTGTGCATGACGGCGATGCGCGAGGACAGCATCTCGACCACGGCGAGGTCGTGCGAGATGAACAGGCACGCGAAGCCGTGCTCGCGCTGCAGGTCCGTGAACAGGTCGAGCACGCGGGCCTGGACCGACACGTCCAGGGCGGACGTCGGTTCGTCCGCCACGAGCAGCGACGGCTCGAGGATGAGCGAACGGGCGATGCCCACGCGCTGGCGCTGCCCACCCGACAGTTCGTGCGGGTAGCGGTTGCGGAACGAGCGCGGCAACTCCACCTGGTCCAGCATCTGCTCCACGCGCTTGCCCAGTTCGGAGCCCTTGATGCCCGAGTGGAGCATCAGCGGTTCGCCGATGGACTCGCCGATCGGGAGCCGCGGGTTCAGCGAGGAGCCCGGGTCCTGGAACACGATTCCCACCTTGGCCCGCAGGGGCTTCAGGTCCTTGTGCTTCGCGCCCACCATGCTGATGCCGTCGATCGTGAGGTGGCCCGCGATGACGGGCAAAAGGCCGACGACGGCGCGCCCGATAGTCGTCTTGCCCGAGCCGGACTCGCCCACGAGTCCCACGACCTCGCCCCGCTTGATCGACATCGTGACGCCGTCGACGGCGCGGAACGCGGGGGTGCGCCCGTGCTTGGGATACTCGATCACCATGTCCTGGGCCTGGAGCACGTTCGCGGGATCGAAGGTGAAGGCGGTGGCGGGCGCGGGCCGCTCGGTGACCCTGGCGGCGGCCTTGGTGGGGGCGCCGTCGCGCATCGCGGCTTCACCGGTCTCGGCACCCGGGACCAGCGTGTCCGCCTCCGCGGAACCGCCGGAGTGCGAGCCGAGGTGCGGCACCGCGGCCAGCAGTTCCTGGGTGTAGGGGTGTTGCGGCTCCTTGAAGATCTGATGCGACGTGCCGCGCTCCACGATGCGGCCGTTGCGCATCACCACCATGGTGTCGGCCATGTCCGCGACGATGCCCATGTCATGGGTGATGAGGATGATCCCGGAGTCGATGCGGTTGCGCAGGTCACGCATCAACTTGAGGATCTCGGCCTGGACGGTCACGTCGAGGGCGGTGGTGGGCTCGTCCGCCACGAGGAGCCGCGGGTCGCAGGCGAGCGACTGGGCGATCATGGCGCGCTGCCGCTGCCCGCCGGAGAGCTGGTGGGGGTAGGAGTTGAACCGCACCTCCGGCTCGGGGATCTCCACCATGCGCAACAGTTCGATGGCGCGGGCCTTCGCCTGTTCCGGCGACATGTCGAAGTGGGTGCGCAGCGCCTCCACGATCTGGAAACCGACCGTGTAGACCGGGTTCAGCGCGGTCATGGGCTCCTGGAAGATGACGGCGATGTCATTGCCGCGCACGCGGCGCAGCTTCGCCGTGCTCATGCCGACCAGTTCGTTCCCCATGAGCTTCGCCGAACCGGACGTTCGCCCGTTTGGCGGGAGCAGGCCGAGCAGCGCCATGGAGGACTGGGTCTTGCCGGAGCCGGACTCGCCGACGATCGCGAGGACCTCCCCGGCGTGCACGTCGTAGGACACGTCGATCGCCGCGGGGTACCACTGGTCCTCCACGAAGAAGTCGACGTTGAGGCCCCTCACCTCGAGGATCGTGTCCCCCCTGCGCATGAGGTCGCCCTCACCGGGCAGCGCGGGTGCGGTTTGCGTCACGCGGATCGTTGTCCTTCCGTGTGTTCGGGTGCGAATGCTGCGAGGATGGTGCGGTGCGTCCCACCGTCGTCTACCGAACGGCCGTCTCCACGGTGCTGGCACGTGTCTCGGTGGTCCTCGCGGTGCTCGCGATTGCCTACTTCGCCGTCACCGGCGGTGTGCCCGAGGTGATTCGCTCGGGCGGAGTCGCGGGGCTGTTCGCCACCTCGATGTGGGTGTCGTTCGCCCTCCCCCACGTGACCGTGTCCGACGGCGGCGTGACGGTGCGCAACGTCCTCCGGACCACCCACGTGCCGTGGCCGATCTTCACCGGCGTCGACTCCCGGTGGGCGCTGACGATCCACACCACGGAGGGCGACGTCGGGTCGTGGGCCATTCCCGCGGCCTCCGGGTTCGCCGCCCGCTCGTCGCGCGACGTCGCCGGTCAGGCCGAGCGGGGCGTCAACGCGAACACCGTGGCACTGGCGATCGGCGCGCGCCACCGGGAGCTGCGCGACGCCGGCTACCTGGGTCGGCGCACCGTCCAGCGTGTGCTGACCGAGCGCACCTGGAACCGCGGCGCGATCACGGCGGTCGCCGTGGCGCTGGCCGTGGCGGCCACCGGGGCGCTCCTGGGATGACATCACGAGGCCGTGTTCGCCGCCGCGCGCTGCGCCCGCATCTCCGCGCGCCTCATCTTGCGCACTGAGGGGATCCGCCGCTGGCGCGGATCGAAGGCGTCGCGCAGGCCGTCGCCGATGAAGTTGACGGACAAGGCGATGGAGATGATGAACATGCCCGGGAACCAGAAGAGCCAGGGCCGGGTGTTGAACGCCCCCTGGTACTCATTGATCATCTGGCCCAGCGAGATGTTCGGCAGCGTGATGCCGAAGCCGAGGTAGGCGAGCGCCGTCTCCAGCAGGATCGCCGCGCTCATGAGCAGGGTGACGTTGACGATGATCACGCCGATCGCGTTGGGCAGCATGTGCTTGAAGATGATCCGCGCGTGGGACGCACCCGCCACACGGGCGGCGTCGATGAACTCGCGCTCCCTGAGGGAGAGGAAGTCGCCGCGAACGAGCCGGGCCAACCCGGTCCACGAGACCAGCCCGAGCGCGATCGCCAGTGGGATCGGGTTGGCGGCGCCGAGGAGCTTGCCGAGCACCGCGCCGATCACGATGACCGGAACGGTGATGACGAGGTCGGTGAACCTCATCAGAAGTGTGTCGACCGTGCCGCGGAAGTAGCCCGAGAGAGACCCCGTGATGATCCCCATGAACCCGGCCACCATGCCCACCACGGACATGACGATGAGCGAGGTCTGGACACCCTTCATGGTGCGGGCGAAGATGTCGCGCCCGAGCTCGTCCTGGCCGAACGGGTGCTGGCCCAGGGTGAAGCCACCCCAGATCTGCAGGGTGGGCGCACCGCGGAGGTTGACCACCGTGCCGCGGTCCGCGGGACCCAGCGGCCACCAGCCGGGGATGGGGCCCCACCCGATCGAGGTGGCGGCGAGGAGGATGATGGAGACCAGCATGAAGAGGCCCATGATGGCCCCGCGGTGCCGGAAGAACCGCCGCCGGACGATCTGGCCCTGCGAGAGGCCCTCGACCTCCTTGAGCTCGATGGCGTTCTCGGCTGACTCGATGGGGTTGCTCATGCGGTGATCCGAATCCGGGGGTCGAGGAGTGCGTAGATGATGTCCGCGATGATGTTCGCGACGATCGCCAGGAAGGCGATGATCATCAGGTAGGCCATCACTGGCTCGATCTCGTTGTTGTTCAGCGACTTGATGAACAACTGGCCCATGCCGGGCCGCGAGAAGATCCGCTCCGTGATCAGGGCGCCGCCCACGAGCGTGATGAGGTCGATCGGCACGATCGTCGCCAGGGGGATGAGCGAGTTGCGGAACCCGTGCCGCATCACCACGGTGCGCTCGGTGAGGCCTTTGGCGCGCGCGGTACGGATGTAGTCCTGGTTCATCACCTCGAGCATCGATCCTCGCGAGTACCGGGTGTATGCCGCGAACGAGATGAGCAGGAGCGAGATCGTCGGCAGGATGAGGTGGGTGTAGTTGTCCACCGTGTGCACCCAGAAGTCCCCGCGGATGTTGGGGGTGCGGTCGCCGATGGTCCCGATCGGGCGGTGGTTGATCTGGGGGAGCCGGTTGTACGTGCCCCAGTCCTGCATGACGCGGTCGATGAAGATCATGGCCGCCACCGGAACCGCGGTGAGGGCGCCGGTGCGGACGGACTGGCGCCAGTCCGGACCCCGCCACAATGCGCCGATCGCGCCGCCCACAACGGCGGAGAGCAGTCCGAGCCCGATGACGATCCACCAGCTCATCACGTCGTTGAGCCAGTAGAAGACCCACTGCATGGGAACGTAGAGGATCACGCCGAGCGCGGCGACGGACAGTGCCGTGAACAGGGACCGGCGGTTCTTCAGGCCGGTGGACAGGACGGTGACGCCGACCGCGATCCCGAGGGACGCCACGCCGAGGAGGACGGGGCCGATATTCGGCGTACTCCACCAGTCGGACAGCTGGACATAGACCAGGACGGCCGCCGTGGCCCCGAACCCCAGCGCGAAGTTGGTGGCGCGCTTCTGCGTCGTCCCGCCGATCGCCAACATCCACATCGTCCCGAACAGGGCCGCCACCACACCGATCGTGGAGTAGAGCATCGCGGGGTCGCGCAGGAAGTTGTTGAAACCGATGGCGCCGAACTCCTTCAGGAGCACGGCCACCCAGAAGGACGGCAGGGAGTACAGCAGGAAGGAGAGGAATGTGATGATGTAGTCGAAGCTCGAGTACTGGCGCAGTGCCGAGACGATACCGACGGCGACACCAAGGAGGATCGCGAGGACGGTTGCGGCCGTCACCAGCTGAAGGGTGGAGATGATCGCGGTGCCGAGCAGTTTGGTGACCGCGGTCCCCGTCGTCCACGCGGTCCCGAGGTCACCGGTGACGAAATTGCCCAGCCACTTGAAATACCGGATGTAGGCGGGCGTGTTCAGGTCCAGCAACCGGATGCGTTCCTCGATGAGGAACGCCTTGTTGGGGTTGGTGCTCTGCTCCAGGTCCTGCAGGTAGTCCATCGAGAAGTCGGTCAGCATGTACATGATGAACGACGAGATGAGCAGGATCCCCAGTCCGACGACGAGCCGGCGGGCGATGAATCTCAGCACAGGGGTGAACCTCGCTTCTGGGAGGAGTTCGCACTACTGGCGGGTAAGCCTAAGGGGGACGCGGCGCAATGACGAACCTGTGAGGCGTCGCCACGGCGGCCGAACGGCCGTGGGTTGGAACGGAGGGCCCGTCAGCACGGCGGAGGGGCACCGATTCCTCGGCACCCCTCCGCGCTGTGTGTTGGGGATGTCCCCGTCGGGGGCTATCAGCCCTCGACGGGTGCGATCTCCCACTCCCAGAAGTTCCACAGGATGGTGGGTGCGATCGCAATCGGGTCCACACCGGTGAGGTTCGTGGACCAAGCGCTCACACTCGGGAACTGGAAGATGGTCAGACCGAACGCGTCGTCGACGAGGGCCTTCTCGACCTTCTCGAGGATCGCCTGCTGCTCAGCCGGATCCGTGGAGACCTGGAGCTCGTCGTACAGTGCGTCAACCGCGGGGTTGTTGTAACCGTAGAAGTTGTTCAGGCCGGTGCTGCGGTAGTTCGCGTCCGACTCCGTGACGGCGGTCGAGGTGGACTGCCACCCGAAGATCGTCGCGTCGTAGACGGACGTGTCGGACAGCAGGCTGCCCCAATCGTCCGAGGACGCGTCGATCAGGTTGAACAGTCCGGTCGCGTTGGCCGTGTCCGAGATGATCGTGAACTCGTTCTGGCGGCGGACGTTCGACTTGCCGAACAGCACGCGCACGTCGATCGGGGTCGCAACGCCGGACTGCTGGATCAGGGCCGTGGCGGCCTCGACGTCGACATCCGCGTAGACATCGCCCATGCCGTTGGCCGTGACGACGCCGTCATACATGGGCGAGCCCGGGAGGACGGTGTAGGAGTTGCGGACCTGGGCCTCGGGGTTGAGGGGGACGATCAGCTTCTCCACGATCTCGTTGCGCGGCACGAGGTGCAGGAACGCCTGGCGAACCAGCTTGGCCTTCTCCGCGTCGCCACCGTAGGTCGCCGCGTCGAACGGGCCACCGTTGTTCTGGGCCAGGTCGACGTGCTCGTAGGTGCCCTCGACGGTGGAGAGGAACTCGAAGCCCTCACCCAGGCCCTCGACGGCCGCGAGGACGTCGGCGGTGGCCTGGGGGGAGATCAGGTTGACCTCACCGTTGGCGAGGGCCTGG
>JGI24133J20442_1000487_pt1 | contig 12281 bp, 9 predicted proteins | sample BarGraNGADG00311_2_FD_20442 | JGI IMG/M metagenome (IMG submission 20442)
GGCGGGCACGCCTTCGGCGTTGAGCACTTCGACCGAGTCGATGACCATGGGCTCGTCGGCCAGTTCGGCCGCGGCCGGCGCAGGGGCAGCGGCATCGCGCACGTCGAAGAAGGCGCGTGTTGCCGCGGTGCCACGTCCCTCGTAGGCGACGCCCTCCTCCGCCGAGTCCCGCATGGCCTGCTGCTCCTGGTCGTCCAGATAGGACCTGACGACTTCAGCGGCGCGTCCGTACTCGCGCACACGCCCATGTTCCAGCCAGAGTGCCGAGTCGCACAGCGCCTCGACCTGGAACAGGCTGTGCGTCACGAAGACGATCGCCTTGTCGGAGTTACGCAACGCATCCATGCGGCGCATACACTTCTCCTGGAAGGCGGTGTCGCCGACCGCCAGTACCTCGTCGATAAGGAGGACATCGGGGTCGAGCTGAGTGACCACTGAGAAGCCGAGGCGCGCCTTCATCCCTGAGCTGTAGTTCTGTACGGGAGCGTCGATGAACTCCTCGAGTCCGGCGAACTCCACGATATCCGGCAGGACGCGATCGATCTGCGCCTTGTGCAGGCCAAGAATGGACGCATTGATGCGCACGTTCTCGCGGCCTGTGAGAATCGGGTTGAAGCCTGCGCCGAGCTCGATCAAAGCTTGGACTTCTCCCCGCAGTGTGAGTGAGCCTGCGTCTGGCTTCATGAGACCGTTCAGCATCTTGAGCAAGGTGCTCTTGCCTGATCCGTTCACGCCCACGAGTCCCAGCATCTCCCCGCGGCGCACCGTGAAATCGACATCCTCAAGCGCCCAGAACTCGTCATGGCGAAGGTTGCCGGGGGCGCTGCGGCGGCCGACCACTTCGGCGGCTATGTCTCGGACGCCGTACCAGAGCGACTTCTTCAGGTCGCGGCAGAAGCGCTTCGAGAGGCCGCGGCAAACCACCAGTTCGTCTGACGCACTCACGATCCGAGACGCTCCACGATGATCGGCACGGCGAGCCGGAACAGTACCCAGCCGACGGCGAACAGCCCCAAGCAGATAGCGGTGATCGTGAGCGTGGCGGGCACGTTGGCGAAGCTGCCAGTGATCACCAGGTCGCGGGCAGACAGCACCAGGGGAGACAACGGGTTGTAGCGCATGATCCAGGCGAGAGTGCCGCTCTGCGGGGGCGCGAACGCGACCGGCGTCACGAGCATGAGTGCACTGGTCAGCAGCACCAGGCCGTAGGTGATGTCCTGGTACAGGGCGCCCAACGGCACCATCAACACGCCAAGCATCATGCCGAAGAGCATGAGGCTGAAGCACGGGATGAGCGCGAGGAGCGCCGTCAGTGAGACGTGTGCGTGCAGGAGTGCGAGGCTGACGACGAGAAGCGCGATCCTGATGAGGAAGCTCAGCAGCGTCTGTGCCCACGCTGTGAGGAGCAGAGCCTCTCGTGGGAATCGGACCTTGATCAGCAGCGACTTCGAGGCTGTCACGGCCCGCAGTGGCGCAGCCATGCCGTCAGAGAAGAGCCCGAAGAAGACGGTGCCGGTAAGCACGTAGACCGGATACGACATTCCCAGATCGTTGCTGACGAGTACATTTGCCGAGTTCAGCAGGATGAAGATGAGGCTGGTGGTGAGTGGCGGGATGATCACCCAGAAGTAGCCCAGCACCGATTGCCTGTACTGAGCGGCCGTGTCTCGCACGAAGAGGCGCCAGGCAAGCTCTCTGCCCGCGAGGACGTCTGAGCCCATGCTGCGCAGGAGGCGCAGAGGGCGCCGCAACTCCGAATCTGGAGTGTAGACGCGCTCCTCCGTGTGAAGGTCCTGCGACATCACCGCTCTCCCGCCGGAGCTCTCGCAGCAAGCAGCCACCGTCCAGGACGACCGGAGGCGCCTGCAAGATCGTCACGACCTGCCGCTCTCTCGTCCGAAAGCGGTGACCTCGTCTGTTCGTGCCGGGCGCTTGGACGATCGCCCCGGGATCGGACTCTCGAGGTTTTCGCGTAGCCGGGGACGAGGATCCGAGTCATGGCGCAAGCGTATCGCATTCGGCAGGCTGGACGCAGCCGCCTCGGACGCGAACAGGCGCGTCGACGTCGGCGCGGCGATGGGACGCAGGCTACTGAAACTGCTTCGCGACTCATCGTCGCCGGGCCCTGAGTCCTCTATTCGGAGCCGCGCCTCCCAGGCCCCTTCATGGGCCAGTTCATAGCTGCGTGAACAGCCGGTCGCGAGCTCGCCCGGCACCTCGGAAGGGTGTCGGTCGGGGCGATGCTAGAATAGGTCTAGTCAACCCTCGTATGGAAGGCCGTGACGCGAGTCGAATCGGCCAGTCTGATCGGTCGATTCACGGAGTGCATCACGTTCTGTGGGGCTGAGGCGGCATACGCGGCCACCCGTTTCGGACCGCGGGTCCTCGGGCCGTCGCGGCCACCTGCGGCCGCCACGCAATGGCACGTGACTCTGGAATGGTGCGACCGCGAGGCCGGACTGCACCGGGCCGTGAGGCGGANCTGCGACTCGGTTGTGCGCCGCGAGAGTGAGCTGCCGNTCCGTCGAAACGGGAACGAGGTACGAGAATGCTCGACAGGACAGTCGTGANCAAGCCCCTGAACGAACTTGCTCGCCTGTGCTTCGGTCTTGGTCGCCGTGTGGAGGCTTTGGCCGACAAACTGAATCCGCCTTCGGCGNCACCCGTGACCTATCCCCGGAATGCCAGGTTCAAGGATCTTCATCNCGGGCGCAGGGCGTTCGTCATTGGGAACGGGCCATCGCTCGCTACGCAAGACATNTCACCGCTGAAGGGCGAGCTCTTGTTCACGATGAACTCGTTCGATCGGCACCCTCTGTGCCGGGAATTGCTACCCGTATACCACTGCTTCGCCGATCCCGAGCTCAATGACAACAGCCCTGAGCGAGAGGAGTACCTGGCTCGAGTGGCTGAAGGGATCGGAGAAAGCACCGTCTTCGTTCGAGCTTGGCCATCCATGAAGTCGGCCACCTTTGAACGGTGGCGGTCTGCGGGGCAACTGTATCCCGTGCCGATAGTCGGCGATCTGGCGCTGGAACCGATCACCGCATTGGACATGTGCCTCGGTCTTCCTGGAGTGTGGTCCGTTGCTCAACTGGCTCTCATGACGGCCATCTACATGGGGTGTGATCCCATCTACCTCATCGGACTCGACTCGGATTGGGCGGCATCGCTGGATAGAGATAGGCATTTCTACGGCGACCGAGAGCTGGACGAGTCCTGGAACTGGGCATACGAGGGCATCCTTGAGGAGACTCTCAGCATGTTCAGGGCCTACCGACACCTTTGGGACTTCTGCAAGGAGAGAGATGTCGAGGTCTACAACTGCACAGCCGGGGGTCTCCTGGACGTCTTCCCTCGAAAGTGTTTTGAGGACGTGATCGGGGTAGGGCGACCCCGGTAGGGTCCTCTGCCTTCTGCGGTTCGATGCTCCTCAGGCTGACAGTAGCCGCGACTCCATGGTGGTCCATATCCTTATCGCCCAGCCGACCGCGGCGGGGCTGGGGTCTCGCCGCTACCGAGAGAACACGGGCGTCCGGGTCCGCCCCCGGTCCCTGAGTGCGGCAACCAGCTGGTGGCATGATCCTTGAGTCCAAGGCTCTCGTACAGACCGCGCATCAGTATCGGGCTGCACCAGCCGGGCAGACCGGCGACAAAGAGGTACATTGTCTCGGCGCGGCGAGACAGTGGGAGAGCGAGATTCAGGCGGCGCAGGGACCGAAGGATCTCTCGCGCCAAATCGACCTGCCCCACTGACATGCACATCATGGCCACATCGAAGAGCTGTCTGGAACACCAGAACTGGACGTCCTGGTCCAGCTGACCGGCGGCTCGAATCCAGTTCATCCACCGCAGCATGAGAGCGAATCTGCCTCGGAGGCTTCGCGGAGACAGCGCGCGCCTGGTTACCGTCGGCCGAACGTCATGACATTGGCGATAGAGCAGAAGCGTGTCGTCGACAAAGCCGAGGCGCGCTCCACCGAGGATGAGGCGGATCGCGTAGTCCCAGTCTTCGAGGATCGGAGCATCCTCATCCCACGGCCCGACTAGACGACAAGCACCACGACGGAACAGCGCGGACGGGGCTGGCCAGCACCCGCCGCGAAGAAATGCGGTCAGAGTCTGCTCACCCGCCTTCGGAAACGTCACGTACGGGTCGCCACTCCAGTCCGCGACATCCGTGAAGCGGGCAGTGCGACCATAAATGATATCGAGCTGGACATCTCTGGCAAGTCGAGCTACCTGCACGCGGATCTTCTCGGGATGCAGAAGATCATCTGAGTCGAAGAACTGGATGAACTCCCCACGGCTCTGAACAAGCCCGTGATTGCGCGCCGCCGGCGCGCCTGCGTGCTCCTGCCGAAACATCCGAAGCACGAACTCAGGGTCCGAAGTGCGTTTGCCGTTCCACGCCTCCACCACGGCCACGGTCGCGTCCGTCGATCCGTCGTCGACGACGATGAGCTCGAGCGGGCGATACGTCTGAGCGAGCACGGAGTCCAAACTCTCGGGAATCAGGCTGGCCCGGTTGTAGGCGGGCACGATGACCGACACGATTCGTGGCTCGTACGCCGATTCCATCCACGGTCCGCGACTCCCGGGCGGCCACATCGCCTCGAGGCGAGTCACGTCCATCTGCTACCGGCCATCCCGCGGCGCGAACTCGGCGGCAGAGTATCGCCCAGGACCGCGTGGATACCGCGCCTCATCATCGGCCGCCGGCTTTGCCGTTTGCACGAGCGAGACCGGCGAGCCAGGCAACGAGACGACGATCCCAGCGTCGCATGAGCAGGCTTGCCGCTGAGAGTAGGGGACGCGCTTTGGGATGAAGCATCTTGGCGGCCTCGAGCGCGTCAAAGCGATCGCGTCGCGACCACCAGTGGCGCCTGGTCAAGCCCTGGGCCGTTAGTCGCCACGTGGCGTACCGGGTGGTGAATCGCAGCGCTGCCGGCTTGACGATGCTGCGGTTCTTCTCCGCCTCCGGGCCCTCCCATCGATCCCCCGCAGGACTGGGAACGTGGGCGTACGAGTGATCCTGGTGGACAACCAGTACGGCCTCGCTCGCGTCCACGACGGGCACGCGCAGCTCCCTGGCGCGATAGATCATCCAGTTGTCCCACCCCGGCCGACCCACCGCGAAGGGTGGAAGGGGACCCAGCGCGTCTTTGGGAAACACGAAGTAGTCGCTGCCGACCGGAGCATCCAGCGAGCCACCCTCGGCAATCGCGGCCTCCAGCGTGCCGTCGCAGGATGGATCCGCGAAATCCAGGTCGGCATCCACCTCGATCGTCACGCGTTGGCCCACCATGAGGAACTTCCGCAACGCGACGCGCTGCACGCATCGGGTGAAAGCGGCTGGGAGGATGATGTCTGCGTTCACGTAGCAGAGTCGCGGGAACCTCGCCACATCCGTCACCCGCGCGAAGGCGTCATCGAGTAGTGGCGTGCCGAACTCGTTCCGGGCAACGCCCATGACATGGCGGACGCCAAAGTCGTGCGCGCACGAGGCGACTCCCTCCTCATCGCCGAGCAGAATGACCTCGCACTCTGGGCGCAGCGCGAGCCAACTCCTGACGGCGTTGCGCTGGATGACGCCGATATGTCCGATGAACGGCTTCGGGATAGAGAAGATGGTCAGCATGCGAGATCACCAAGCAGAGGGGCCCAAGTCAGCCAGAATCTATCACGCGGGCATATCGACAGCAGCGCAATGGGCACGATCACCCCCGGTCGTGTCAGGTACTGGCGGTTGCCACGACGATTCCGTAGCTCAGTCGCCAACTGAGTCATCGGAGGGACCGCTGCAAAGCATATCCATCGGCAAACGCGACCTCGACGCGTGGCGCCGGCGCCACCGTCGTTGCCCTTGGATCGCCTCAGCATCCCCTGGTACCCATTGCGCCGCGTCACGTCGCGGCGATGACTTCTCGGTTGACGTCGCGCGGTCTTCGAATTGCGCCGGCGGATGCCACTTCGTCGATGTGCATCTCGTAGACGCATGTTCCACCCGCCGAGCCTAGGCTCGCGTTGTCGCAGTGGGCTACGCGGACGCCGCCCAAGCCCTAAAGAAAGCGCCTTCCGTACCGACTCCATGCAGTGAGCACCGCCCTCGGTGCCGTATCTGCAACTGGAACTTGAGCGAGTCGCGCCGGTGCGACAGGACCTCCTATCTGGTACGCCGCTCTCTCGTTCCATGAGACACGGGAGTCAAGGTGTCCAGGAAGAGTCGCATAGCCGTCATGATCCTCGCCGCAGTCCTGGTATCGTTGAGCATCTGCGCAGTCCCCGGCGCCATTGCCAAGCCGCGATCTCACACCGTCGGCTTCAGGGTCATCAAGCATGGGTCGCGCTTCGATGTCGTCAAGGGCCACGCTCATCGCTTTCGCGTCAAGCACCACGCCCATAAGGTGAGCGTCCGCCGCGTTGGGCGCTTCAAGGTGGTCAGGCGCACGTCCCGCTTCGTCCTTCTGGCCTCCAGCAGGGGTGTCTGGACGCCCCGGCTGACGATTACGACCCCCAACAGCGGTGACTTTATCGAAGGCTCACCATCCAAGGTCACGTGGAAGGTGTCGTCAGCCGCTTCCAGCGGCTATTTTCGGGTCTCGCTGAAGAATACTCAGGATGACACCTCGACGAGTCTCATCGCCTCGAGTGTCCCGGCCGGTCGCAGGGCGAAGAGCTACAGCGTGCCGTGGACCATCGAGCAGCCCGTCGGAAGCTACAGGGTCTGGGTCTCTTACTGCTCCTTGAACGGCACGGTCGTCGCGTCCGACGAATCAGACGGCATTGTGAGCATCGTGGACGCCCCCGTGCCGACGCCCACGCCGACACCGACCCAAACGCCGACCGCGACGCCGACGCCGACCGCGACACCGACGTCCACGCCGGACCCGACACCTACCTCCACGCCGACTCCCACACCAACCTCCACCCCGACGCCTTCGCCGCCGCCGTGGACCGGGGCCGGTCCCGACCCCGGCACCGTCTACACGAACAGCGGCCCCCTCAAGCTGGACAACGTTCACGACCTCACCTACGAGAACGTCCGCTTCTCGGGGTCGTCTTCAATCCCGGAGTATGGCGTTATCACCATCTCGGGCGCGAGCTACAACATCACCTTCAGGAACTCCATCATCGAGACCAACAGCCTCGCCGCCGGCGGCAACGGCGTCACGATATCCGACTATGGCTGGGGGGTGCACGACATCACCTTCGACCACTGCCACTTCGACTACCAGCCGCGCATGGGCTTCGAGTCCATCTCGCGGCGCTCGGGCAGGGGCGCCGGCAACTGGCCCGGCTACCTGCGCGTCAACCTCACCAACTCCACCTTCGACGCGCAGGGCAGCGAGGCCATCTCCTACGACGACGACGACCCGGCCCACACCTACAACGGTCAGCCCCAGGGTGCCGGCTACAGCACCGTCTCCGGCAACGTGGTCGCCGGTGCGGGCATCAACAGCGCCTACAGCTGGCGACGCACCTTCGAGATCAACCGCACGCGTAACATGAGGGTCACGGGCAACCGCTTCGGCCCCGGCGTCGACGGCATCACCAATCTGCGCCAGACCTTGGGCGACCCGTCGCCCGCGAACTGGGTCTTCTCCGGCAACACCTGGGACGCGACCGCCTTCCTCAGCGGCGTCACCTACAAAGCCGGTGCCCAGCTCTGGTATATGGCCAACGTCCAGGGCGGCGTGACCGTGGCCGACACGATGCTGCAAGGCGCCCCCTACAGCACCGGGTCATGGGGCTACCTCGACTCGGTCAACGGTGCCGACTTCAGCGGCTCGACGATCCACGGCATGGCCGGTCAACTATCCTCGGGGATGGCACCCAACAGCACCAACGTACTCTGGCCGGCGGCGCAGTGAGGGCGGTGGCACTTCGCCAGCTGCGGTGACAGCAATAGGGGCGTTGCGATCCCGGCACGTCGCCGGCCCCGACATGGCTTTGCCGATCGCGCAACTGACTCCTCCGGCGTGCGGTATCCTTGGCCTTAAGGAATCGGCAGAGGCTGGGGTCGTCCAGTCGCCACGGGGGGTGCAGTGAGATACCTCGCCATCGCCATCGCTATCTCCCTCGCCGTGTTCACGGCGCTAGCGATGGCCCAGGCGCCGGTCTTCGACACGACGGCGCTTTTCAGTCTCGGCTTCGTCGACATCACTGCTTTCGACCTGGTTCTCGGGCTTGCGATTCTTGCCCTTCTGGCCGTCAATGCTTTCTTCTTCAAGCCAGACCCGGTGCCGATGAATCGCCTCGTAGTGTGGCTCTGCATCGTCTTTGTCGGCTACCAGCTCTTCGTGGTCCTCCCCGCGGCCGTGCTGCTCCATGACCTACGCGCGATAGACGTGCTGCGCCTCCTCGAGTATCGCTTCGATCTGCTCTTGGTACTCGTTGTCTACGGGGTCGTCCTGAGGTTCAGCAGTCCACGGCTCCTGGTGACGCTCTTCGACATCGCGGCGGCCGCGCTGGCATTCTGGGTCATCTATCACTACTTCATGACAGGGGCGACCGGGTACTGGGAAGAGGGTGTCTTTCGCCTGCGGGTTGCCTGGGGTGGATGTTCACTTCTCTTCGGGTGGCTGATCCTCTCGTCGCTCTTCTACTGGCCCGTCCGTCTCTGGCGAATGGTGCTGGCGATCGTGGCCATGACGGCGCTCGTACTGACGAATCACCGTTCCGCGTTCCTCGCACTTCTGGCCGCGCTGATCGTGCAGATGGTTGCCACCGGACGCATGACCCGTCGAGTCGCAATGACATTTGCAGCGGTCGCGGTGATAGGTGTTGGCCTGTACTACGCTTCGCCCGCTGTGCGCGACAGCGTCACGTATTCGTTCCGCACGATGATCAATCCCAACGCGGACGTCACTGCGCAGGATAGAGTCGCGCGCAGTCGCCTGGCGCTCGCCTACTTCGCGCAGCACCCCCTGGGCGACTACATCTGGAACCAGCGTTACTACCTGGTTAACGTCTCATTCAACTTCGTGCCACACAACTTTGTGGTACAGCGGTTGGTGACGCAGGGGATAATCGGGAGCGCCCTCTTCTTCGCCGTCCTCGGCATCACGATCGCCCTTGGCTGGCGGAACCGTCGTGACCAGGCCAGCGCGTTCTGCCTCTCCTATCTGACCTTCTATCTGGCGTTCTGCTTCCTGAATGCCAACATTGACCTGCGCGAGAACCAGGCGCTCTTCGCCGTNGTGGTCGCAATGATCCTCTACCAGAACCGCACCTTGCAGGAGGCGGACNCCAAGCCGCNGGAGGTCAGCGATGTGACCGCGTCGTTGCCAGAGCAGGCTATCTACCTGGAGGGGCATCGGAAGTGAACACGGCGTGGCTGGGCAGGGGGCACTGCGTAGTGAAGGCCGAGACGGCATCGACAACGGCAGGCACGGGGGCCACTCGGAGTTCTGGCTCGAGCCGCTAGGCGGACTTCGGCTTGCCTAGGTCGGAAAGTCGAGCGACGACGTGTGTGGGCGCTCTGCTTGTGATATGTAGTTGCCTGTGGCCAATCCCTGCGGCCAAGGCACATTGGTGTGCGTTGGCTGCGGCATCGAGGTGACGGGCAGGCATCGTGAAGGTCCTATGGTTCACTCAAGTCGAGTTGCCGGCGGTGCGAAGAAGACTCTCGTCGGCCGTCTTTCGTGGCTGCGGGTGGCAGGAAAGCCTTCGCGCGGCCCTATGCGCCGAAGGTTCTCCCAAACTGGGGATGGCTGCTCCGGGCGTCACCTCATTCGAGCCATTCGATGAGGGAGGCGTCCAGTACTTCCATGTCCAAGGTCCGGCGCAGATGGGCGGGTTTGCCGGCGCGGCCGATCGTTGGACACATCGCACGAACGAGGACTCATTGCTGGCCGGAGCCTCGGCGGTCATCGAACAGTATGGGCCGGACCTCATCCATGTTCATGGCAGCGAAGGTCCATTCGGCCGTCTGGCGGAGACCGCTGCTGTTCCGGTCCTCGTCTCCCTGCAGGGCGTTTTGCTTGTCTACTCGCGCGCGTATTTCTCTGGCATCCCAGTCCCCGATGTCGTGCGCGACGCCGCATCGTTGGAGTTCTGGAAAGGTGGTGGCTTCCTCCACGCCTACTGGGACATGCGCGTCGCGGCCCGAAGAGAACTAGGCATCTTGCGGGCTTGCCGCTACTTCACCGGAAGGACGGAATGGGACAGAGGCATCGTCTCCGTCGTGAACCCGCGAGCGCACTACTATCACGCCGACGAGGTTCTGCGCCCCGAGTTCTACCTTCATGAGTGGCGATCTACCATCGACGGGCCCTTCGTCATCTACACTACCGGAGGCCCCGCTCCATACAAGGGACTAGTCAACCTGCTCGAGGCGGTCGCTTTGCTGCGCGAGTCAGTCCGACCGGATATTCGCCTGAGGATCGCGGGACAGATCGAAGGCACCAGCATGTGGCCGGTCGCCCAGCGTGCCCTCGATAGATGGCGGCTAGGGGGCGCGGTGAGTTTCCTGGGGCCGTTGGGGCCGGCCGATATCATCTCCGAACTGAAGGCCGCCAGTGTTTATGTTCAACCCTCAATCGTAGAGAACAGCCCGAATTCCCTGGCGGAGGCCATGCTCCTTGGCGTGCCATGCGTTGCCGCTGCAGCTGGCGGGGTCCCGTCGCTGCTCAGTGATGGTCACGAGGGCCTGCTCTGCCCGCCCAACGACGTCTACGGTCTCGCCGGGGCGATCGGGGCCGTTGCTGCCAACTCTGCGCGGGCGGCAGGTCTCGGAAAGAACGCTCGCACGCGTGCGCGACGACGGCATGACCCCCGAACGATCGCGCAGGATACGCGCGCCATCTACGAAGACGTCCTTTCTCGTCATCAGGCTCGCTGTCCATGACGAGTTGCTCACCCATGCATCCAGACGTGCTGCTCGAGCTCGTCTCCTTGCGGCATTCGCCGTCGAATCTCGCAGGTGCAGCCACCAGGGCTACGAGCATGATCTTGGTCCGCGAGGCGCCTCCACTGACACCTGCTTATCTGATGGCGCTCTCGGGCCGAGGTGTGGACTGATATGGTGGCCGGGTGTGACGAGAAGGAGTACCCGCGCGTTCTCGTCTTTGGACGCGGATTCGACTCGCACGGCGGCGGGGGTATCACCCTGTCGAACCTGTTCAGAGGATGGCCGCGCGATCGGCTTGCTGTTGTGGACTACAGGGCGCGATCCGGCACTTCCTCGGCTGCCTGCGCTGAGTACCGCCTGGGCGCACTCGAGCAGAAGTGGATGTGGCCTCTATCGTGTCTTCCCAGGCGCTCAGGGGAATCCGGCAGCGTTGATCATTCAGCATTGGCCAGTGATCTGGTGTCTGACGACTCTCTGGGAGAAGGAGCTACCCCTTCGGCGCGCGCAACTGCGTCTCGTGCCGCACGGGCAGCATTTCACATGGTCGTGGATTGGCTTGGGGCACAAGATGTGCTGCAGCAGCCAATACTCTCTGAGCCATTGACGAGGTGGGTAGCCGACTTCTCGCCCGATGTGCTCTACTGTCACTTCTCGACGCTGGGAACCATTCGGCTGGTGCGAGCGTTGCACGAGTGCAGTGAGGCCAGGCTGGCCATTCACATCATGGATGACTGGCCTGAGACCGTCTACGCCAGAAGCCTCATGGGTCCGGTCCTGCGTGACGTAGTGGATCGCGAGTTGCGTGAGCTGCTATCGCGTGCCGCGGTGCGGATGGCGATCAGTCGGGCCATGGCAGACGAATACCTCTCGCGATATGGGTGCGACTTCGAGGTCTTCCACAACTGCATTGACGTATCATTCTGGAGGCAGCGTCACAAGACTTCGTGGGCAGTCGCCTCGCCATTGAGAGTCGTCTACTGTGGACGAATCGGGTGGGACGCGCTAGCGAGCTTCGTGGATGTATGCGAAGCAGTAGAGCTGATGAATCAGGCTGGGGTCGCGACACAGTTCAGCATCTATCCAGGAGGGATTGACGCTTCGAGTGCAAAAGCCCTCGCCAGATACGCTCACACACGCATGCTGCCAGCCGTTGAGGACGAGCAACTGCCCGACGTACTGACCGGCGCTGACGTGCTCATCATCCCCTCGAACTTCGAGGGCCGTGGCCGCCGATTTGCGCGACTGTCCATGCCCACGAAGGTTCCTGCCTACATGGCCTGCGCGACGCCTATTGTCCTGTACTCACCAAGAACCCACGCGACGTGTGCTTGGGCTGAGCAGGGCAAGTGGGCTCTCGTGGTGGGTGACAGAGGCCGCGAGCGGCTTGCCCTGGCCTTGAGTGACCTTGCAGCGAGTCCAGCACAGA
>JGI24133J20442_1000491_pt1 | contig 12250 bp, 12 predicted proteins | sample BarGraNGADG00311_2_FD_20442 | JGI IMG/M metagenome (IMG submission 20442)
CTCCATGCGACTGCAGCTCGACCTTGAGGCGAACGGCACCGGATGGCTCCATCAGCGGCGAGCCTCCGGTCCACCCAGCCTGACCGCGGAGTCAGGGTCGCGGTGGGCGGCAACAGCGGCCATGGCGCCGATGCAGCCTCGCTCGCCCGTTACCGCGACGAGCTCGGTGCTGGTGGCGGCCGCCTCGCGGGCCTCCTCGATAGTCACCATCCCGCGCTTTGCCTTTGCAGCGAAAGCCACCGCCAACTCCGACGGGCGCACGCCGGTGGTCCATGCCATGCCGCACTCGTCGCTGAACGTCCTCTCCGAGAGCAGCTCCCGCGCTCGCTCGACCGCGGCGCCCACACGGGCGGCGGGAAGGCCCATCACCGTCGCGGTGGCGCAGCAGTTCGTGGTGCGATAGGGGTTGTCCGGGAAGAGCTGGACAATTGTATGAAGCAGGTAGTCCGCCAGCCCTTCGTCCTCGATGGCGTACGCGATCTCGTTCATCGTCGACCAGGTCGCGCCGCGCGTCTCGTCGTCAGTGTCGTCCGCCGCAATGACCAGCTTTCTCCAGGCCGGCACCCTCAGCGTCGCCCTGCCCAGCCCGGCTCCCCCGCCCTCCTCATGCACCTCGGCCGAGATCACGTTGCCGGCCATGCCCCGGCAGATCGTCGCTGCGACGCCGCCTCCCGCGAGGCCGGCGTAGGTCAGCTCGACCTCATCGCCGTCTATCCTGACCTCCTCGAGGCCCGCCCCGGCGATCCCCGGCACCAGCGAGAGCTCCCCGCGGCCCTCCGCGCAGGTGAATATGTTGCGCGCCCCTTCCCTGCGGGCATCGAGAACCAGCGGGCTGGTCCGGGCATAGTGGTAGACTTCCCACGCCGCCCCGCCGGTGCAGCGGCCGCGCGCGTGGAACTCGTGCAGCTCGATGAGCCGCTCGTCGTCATCCACCAGTGCGACGATGCGCTCATACGGGGTGATGTAGGGCAGGCCGCCAAATCTGTCATGGAGCTCTGCGGGCGTGAAGGTCTCGGACATTTAGTGCTCCGGGTAAGTTGAATGTGTCACGCGTACAGTACCACAACGCGCATGGCGCGGCATCGCAAAGTTGCGCGCGAACAGGCACGGTGTTACATTCACCCGAACCTGCTCAAGCGAGGTCACGATGGACGACGAAAAACCCCAAGAAGAAGCGCGCGACGCGGTTGCGGAGCCGGATGCGGGCGAACCGACGGCGGGCGAGGAACGGTCGCTCTCGGAGGCCGAGCTCAAGCTCCTGGAAGAGATAAAGCAGGAGGGCTGGGACGAGTCCACCTACTTCACCAGGCTCTTCGCGATGCAGGAGCTCGAGGAACAGAAGCGCGGCGCTGTCGTCAAGCAGGCACTCGGCAAGTTCAACTTCTTCCTGCACCTCACCGCTTTTATCAGCGGCCTGGCCTACCTGCTGCTTCTGGGAATCCTCTACCGTCCAGCGCTGCCTTGGGTGTTCATCCCCATCGGGCTGTGGGTCATAGGGATCAGCTACCACTTCTACCGGGCGTTCTTCAAGGCGCCGAAACCTGACGCCGTCGAGAAGCCAAAGCGCCAGAAGAAAACAAGCAAACCGCTCGGCTGGATCGACGAGGATCCCCAACCCGTCTCTGCGGATGATGCGCCCGACGAGGTTGACAAGAACAGCGGTGGCTGAGTCCGGCGGTGCCGCTGGAGCGTCAGCAACTGTCCCCGACGAGCTTGAGCGCCTTGAACATCTCAATACCCTCTGAGATCCCGTGCACCACCGGAATGCCGTTCAGCTCGAAGCCCTCGAGGACCATCTGGTACTTGGCCAGGTTGGGCACGTACGCGACCACGGGCTTTTCATACCTCTTCACCACCTGCCCCAGTCGGGTTCCCACGAAAGACGTCATCATCGGCGTGTAGGGAAGGGTGAGGACGAGCGCGGCCTCGATGTCATCCTGGGCCAGCAGGTAGTCCAGCGAGCGCTCGAAGTCGAGGTCCGAGGCGCTGCCGGTGAGGTCGACCGGGTTCGAGACCGAGGCGATGTCCCGGATGGTCGGGTCCAGCAGGGACAGGAGCTCCTTGCGCCGCATCGATGAGAACTGCGGGATGTTGATGCCCGCGGTGTCGGCGAGGTCTGCCGCGACCACGCCGTGCCCTCCGCTCGAAGAGATTATCGCGACGTTGCACAGGTGCAGCGGGCGCCTGTAGAAGGATAAGATCTTGCAGAACGACGTGACCTCGGACTCGGTCTCGGCCTCGAGGATGCCGCTCTGCTTGAGCGCCCCTTCGATCAGCTCGTGGTCCGCCGCCAGCGCCGCGGTGTGAGATTTCGCGGCAGACTTCCCGCGCTCGCTCTTCCCCCCCGAGTAGACGACGATGGGCTTGTCGGGAGTCACCTGCCGCGCCGATTCGATGAAGCGGCGGACGCCTTCGTCGATGCCCTCGATATAGAAGCACAGAGTGTCGGTGTCGTCGCGCGCGGCGAAGTGGAGCAGCAGGTCCTCCTCGTTCACCATCGCCTTGTTGCCCATGCTGACCGCGACGCTCAACCCCAGGCCGACCTCGTGAAAGCTTGTCATGATCTGGTCGACCAGGAACGCGCCGCTCTGGCTGGCCACGGCCGTTCTCCCCATTGCCGGCAGCACGATCCGCTCCGGCGGCAGGAAAAAAGTGTCGACCGCCGGCGGCGCGTACACGCCGAAGCAGTTGGGGCCGATGAGGGTGATAGAAGCTTTCTCGCAGATCTCGACCAGGCGGTCCTGCAGCTCGCGGCCCTCCGGCCCCATCTCCGCGAAGCCGCCGGAGATCACCACCATCGTCTCCACGCCCGCGTCCGCGCAATCCCGCGCCACGTCGGGCACCAGACGCGCCTTGACAGCGACGACGGCCATTTCCACCTTCTCCGGCACCTCGGCGAGCGACCGGTACACCGGCCGCTTGTCGATCTCTCCGCCCTTGGGGTTGACCGCGAAGACCTCGCAGTCGTAGCCGTAGAAGTTCTTGTTGTAGATGATGTTGGCCGGATGGAACATGTTGGTGGTCGAGACACCGACAACGGCCACCGTGCGCGGGTTGAACGCCCTGGCGAGATCCTTCTCCTGCAACTCCCTCTCCTTGTTCTCTCGACCCTCTATTCGAGCCGACGCTCCCGAATCCCTCAGGACGCGTCTCTGTTGTCTGGCATTCCCGAATATGTTATACCTCAAGAACCGAAACGGCGACGGAACCAATGGAGATCTGATGAACCTCGCGACCATCTTCGGGCTCGGCCCGCTGGAGCTTTTAATCATCATCGCTGTCATAGTTATTCTCTTCCTGCCGGCGCTCATACCCAAGTTCGCCAGGCGTCTGGGCGAGACGTTCAGCATGGTCAAGCATATGGCTAACAAAAGCGTGGACGAGGAGCCCGACGAGCCCCCGGACGAGAAATAGCCCGCGGCGTCACGGGCCGTTCTCGACAAACCGCAGCCATCCCTGAAAACTCCGGACTGTCTTGCGCTTGGCGGGCGGTTATCTGTCCCCACGCCCTGTTATATAATCCTTTTCGTGTGACCGCTCCCGGTCTTTCGGGGGCAGCATCTACCGCGTCCAAAGGAGGACACCGATGAGCAACGACCTTTTCCAGCCCGAGCACGACGTCTTCCGCCAGTCGATCCTCGAGTTCATCGAGAAAGAGCTGGCGGCGAACGCCGACGAGTGGGAGGAGGCGGGAGAGGTCCCGCGCGAGGCGTTCCAGAAGATGGGCAGCCTGGGCTACCTGGGGATGCGCTACCCCGAGAAGTACGGCGGAGGTGACGATGTCCTGGCCGAGGCCATCCTGCACGAGTCGATGGGGACCGCCAGGTCCGGAGGCATCGGGGCCGACATCGGCGCCCACGTCGCCATCGCGATGCCCCACATACTCCACTACGGCACCGAGGAGCAGAAGGAGAAGTACCTCATCCCCGGCATCAAGGGCGACTGGATCGGATGCCTGGCCATCACCGAGCCCGACGCCGGCAGCGACGTCGCGGCCATCAAGACCCGGGCGGACAAAGACGGGGACAACTACATAGTCAATGGATCCAAGACGTTCATCACCAACGGCGCGCGGTGCGACTTCATGGTGCTCGCGGCCAAGACGGACACCACCAAGGGGTACGGCGGGATCTCGATGTTCGTGGTCGACACCACCACCCCGGGCTTCGAGGTCACGCGCAAGCTCGACAAGCTGGGATGGCGGGCTTCGAGCACCGGCGAGCTCGCGTTCACCGACATGGTCATCCCCGGCGACGCGCTCCTCGGCGAGATCAACCGGGGCTTCTATCAGATCATGGGCATGTTCGCCTGGGAGCGCCTCACTCTCTCGCTCGGCTCGGTGGGCGGCTCGCAGCAGGCGGTGGACAAAGCCCTCGAGTACGCCAAGCAGCGCCAGGCCTTCGGGCACCCCATCGCTAACTTCCAGGTGATCGCGCACTACTTCGCCGACATGCAGACGAAGATAGCGGCGGGCAGGGCCCTCACCTATCACGCGCTCAAGCTCTACGTCGACGGGGGGAACCCGATCAAGGAAGTCTCCATGGCCAAGCTGTTCTGCGCGCAGATGTCCTGCGAGGTCATCAATACCTGCCTGCAGATCTACGGCGGCTACGGCTTCATGGAGGAGTACGACATCGCGAGAGCCTACCGGGACATCCGGCTGATGCCGATCGGCGGTGGCACCGACGAGGTCATGAAGGAGATCATCTCCCGCATGATGGGTCTGGGCTAAGCCAGGTGCCCGCGGCTCCGATCTTCACCTACCGGCCGGAGAGCCACAGATGGCCGGCCCCTGCCAACAGCTACCTGATGAAGGACGCCGAGGGCGGGATACTGATAGACGCGGGCTGTGGTTTCGAGGAATGCTACCTCAAGATAAAGGCCTTCCTGGCCGAGAACGGCCTTGCGCCTTCCGACGTTCACACGGTCGTGCTCTCGCACGCGCACCCGGACCACATGGGCGCCATGCCTTTCCTGCTCCAGGAGTCATCCCCGCGAATAATTATTCACGCCCTGGAGGCGCCGCTGGCGGGTGAGAACGAGCTGCTCAACTCGACTTTCGACATCGACCATATTAAGAAGTACTATGGCGATCGGCTGGGGGGCGCGGAGCCCGTGAGCATAAACGAGTACTTCAGTGCTCTCTGCCCTATGGGGGCGGCAACCGCCACCGATACCGTCCTGGACGGCGACGTCCTCGAGCTCGCCAGCAGACGCTTCGAGGTGGTGCACACGCCCGGGCACGCTCCCGGCCACGTCTGCCTGTACGACAGGGACAGCAGGCTGCTCCTTTCAGGGGACGTCGTGGGAGCGGTGGTGGCCTGGTACTGCCCCTCGGGTGGCGGCGCGCGTGGTTACCTGCAGAGCCTGGACAGGATAGAGGCGCTGGACGCGTCCATCATCCTGCCCTCCCACGGAGGCGAGATCACCGATGTCGCTGGAGCGATCGCTGAGACTCGCTCTTTCATAATGGCCCGAGAAGCAAGGATAATAGAGTTGCTGGAGTCCGGCGAGATGTCTCTGCTGGACCTGACCGACGACCTCTTCTCGGGCGCGGCTCGGATGTTCCCCGGCCTGCAGATAACGGACAGCCACCTGCAGAAGCTCGAAGAGGACGGCCTGGTGCTCCGCAGGGAAACGGATAGTATGGATTTTTTCAGTCTCCTGAAACCGGGACGGGCGTGAAGCGGCGGCGTGTGCTCTCTCAACCGCCACACCCCCGAAGTCGATAATCCTGGAGAGGAGGGGCGATGAAGAAGACGACCTACCTTTGGAGGTTCCTGGGGAGCCTCNCGCGTTTTATCGCGATCCTGCTCGTGGCCTGCGCGATGTCNCTTGCCCTTCTTCTCATCGCCCAGCGCATCTTCGCCCCGTTNCACGTCGTCGTGAGCAACTCGATGTCCCCCAAGATCAAGACCGGGGACGCCGTGGTCGTGAAAGATATCGATCCCGCCAACGTCCAGCTCGGCCAGATCGTGATCTTCCATGACCCTGCGGACAAGAGCAACTACGTCATCCACCGGGTGGTAGGGATCGAGGACGTCGCCGGCGTGAAGTTCTACTCCACCAAGGGCGACAACAACCCCGCGTCCGACAACTGGAAGATATCCATGGGCGAGGTGGTGGGCGGTGTCGCTGTGACGCTGCCGGGCTTCGGCCAGTTCCTGGACTTCCTCTCGACCGCCAAAGGTTACACATCCTGCATTGTGATCCCGGCCATCGCCTCGCTCCTCATAGTGATGTTGCTGGGCTTCGTCGAGAAGCTCGTCGCCCTCAGCAAGAGGAACGAACCCAGCATGCAGGTTCCACCGACAGCCACTTAGCTCGGTATACCTTCTCCAGCTCCCCTTCGAGGACTCAACGTCCGCTGGAGAAGGTATACCTCGCCCCCCAGAACTCGTAGGCCCAGCGCCAAAACGCACCATGGTGCGTTTTTGGACTCACGCCACACAAGATTTCTACTGGGCAGCCAGTCATCTTAAATTGTCTTTTATATAGGGGGGAACTTTGACGGGGGCAGGGTGAGCCTTTTGCGCAGCCTCCGCAGCGGCTCTGTGAGCCTGGAGAGTCTTCTGATATCACAGACGCGAGGACAGCAAGCAAAAGGCTTAACCTGCCCCCGTCCCCGTTAACGCTTACCGGAACAGCGGGTCCATCGCGCCATTCGTTATCGTGTCCGCCGCCAGCACGCCGGACATGATCGACGGATAGATGCCCCCACCGAGCACCGACTTCGATCCGGTGAAATAGAGCCCTTTGACCGGCGTCTTGAGCCCGCCCCTGCGTGACATCGACTGCTTGGAAGTCTGGGCGCTGTCGTACCAGCAGCCGTCGATGGCCATCGTGTAGCGCTCGTAGGTTATGGGGGTGGCTATGTCGTAAGCCTCGACGTCGCTGATGAGCCCCGGGAAAGTCCGGTGCACGGCCTCCACCGCGACCTCGGCGTACCTCTCCTTGATGCTCTGGTACTTTTCGCCCCGAACGCCCCCCGGCTCGACGCCCCACCTGTTCATGAACCGGTAGGGGACCGCGGGCACGATGATGTCCAGGCTGGTCTTGCCGAGCGGGGCCAGCGACCTGTCTATCATGGAGGGCGCCATCAGCCCCCAACTGATCTTGGCCGGGTCCGGGTAGCTGTCCCGCACCGACACCGCCTCGAGCATCTCGTGCATGTCATAAGAGGGCTGCACCATGATGGGCCCGGCGGCGAACTCCTCGGGGAGCTTCTTGCGCATGCCCAGGTGCACCACCAGCCCGGTCATGGAAACCGGCCCCTCGTCCTTGCGCTCGAGGAACGACTCGTTGAAGTTCTCCCTCGCGATCAGCTTGAGGTAAGTGCGCTTGCTGTCGGCGTCGCTCACCACCACGCCGGCGGAGACCTTGGCGCGCGGCACCATCTCCACCTCGCTGGCACGCCCTCCCTCCGTGTTGATGGACGTGACCTCGTGGCCCAGCAGCAGGGTCCCACCGTTCTCGGTGAACGCCCTGGCGAAAGCGTCGGCGAGCTGCTGGAAGCCGCCGACAGGCACGTAGGCGCCGGCCGAGAAGCTCTTCATCATCCCGACCATGGCCAGCGCGGTGACGTCCCAGGGCGGTGAGCCGAGGAAGGGCCATGGCGTCGAGATGACAGCCTTGATCTGCTCGTCGTTGAAATGCTTGTCGAGCATCTTCTGCAGAGTGGTGCCCGACGTCATGTAGGAAAGCATCTTGGGGGCGGTGAACGGGTAACTCAGCCCGCGCATTATCCTGCCCAGGCCCATCGGCCGCCTCACCATGGACATGTCCATCCCGCGCACCAGCGAGCGCACGGATTTGAAGAAGTCGTTGACGTTGCTGGTCTGCGGCTGGAACGCGTCCTTGAGGGCGTCGGCGTACTGCTCCATGTCGCAGGGCACCTTGATATCGTGGTCGGGATAGATGAACCGCAGGTACGGGTCCAGGCGCGTGAACTCCTGGCGTATGCCCAGGTGGTCCATGACCCGGGTGACCTCGCCGCCCGGCCCGCAGCCGCCCATCACGTGCGGCACCTGGAACGAGTAACCCTTTCTGTGGTAGGCGGTGACGTATCCTCCGGGTTTGGTGTGCCGCTCGACGATGAGGACGTTCGCGCCCTCCTTGGCGAGAAGCGCTCCGCAGGTGAGCCCGCCGATCCCGGCGCCGACGATGACGGCGTCGTAGTGCTCCCCCAACTCCGGCGTCCTGGAGGCCGAAGCATCCTGCTCAGCCATCGTTCCCCCTCCCTCAGCGGCCGCATTTGAGCCCGGCCGTCCCCGCTGTTGCCCTGCCGCTTACTCCACGAACCCTCGCGCGTACACCAGGCGCGCGCCTTGCTTGCGCTCCAGCGACGTCGCCTTGCCCTTGCAGCTCACCACGCAGACTCCGCACCCGAAACACGCCTCGGCGTCGAGGGTGGACTTGCCGCCGGCCTCGGACCTCGCATCGAACGGGCATCTGGCGATGCACGCCCCGCACTCCGCCACCCCCAGGCAGCTTTCCTTCGCGACGACCGCGACCGACCTCCCCTTCCTGAACGCCTGCAGCCCCCGCGCCTTCTGCGCGAGCAGCGGGATGCAGACCGACGGGTCGCAGTTGCACATCACGTACGCCGCGCCCTCCTTGCCTCTGAACCCGTAGACCTGGTGGATGAACCCGTGACGGTCGAAGTCCTCGAGCAGTTCGGCGGCCTGGCGCCCGTCGAGGCGCGCATAGAGCCCGGGGTAGTTCTCGAGGTACGTGTCCGCCCAGTCTCCGAAGACCATGTCGGTGTTGTTGGGCACTTCATCGGAGATATTGTTGCGCGCGCGCCTGCAGGGGCAGGTGCCGGTGGCGATGGTGTAGCCGGCCCCGGCGATCGAGGCGACCATCTCCTGGGCCTCGGCAAGGCACAGCACCTCGCCGTTCGCGACGGACATTATCTTGTCGCTCAGCCAGTCGGTCATCCCCTTCAAGGTCGGGTTTCGGTAGATGAACTCGCGGTTGGCAAGGAAGTTTATCGCCCGCATGATCAGGTGCTCGTAACGCGAGCCGAGCCGCATCAGGAAGCGCGGCATGTTCTGCTCGAGCGTGGCGCCATGGCCGACGTGCGCGATTATCAAACCCGATATGCAAGTCGCCGCGGCGCACAACGACGCCAGCCGGCGGGCCTCTTTGAGCCTTGAGGCGGCAGGCTCGATCAAAGTGATACCCCTTCTAACATCCGCGCTTGTCTATGCCGGTCATCCAGCCAGACAAATAATATCACTTCGGGAAAAACGAAAAATGGAAAGAATTGGTTGCGCAGGCAAGCTCGTTGTATTAGCCTCTGGTAGCGAGCGGACTTCAACAGAGACTGGAGCTTTGACTTGTCCGTTATCGACAAGGACCTCGCGTTCGAGGTCACCAAGACGGCACTTGAAACCGGGGGCGTTTACTCCGACATCGTCTGTCAGCGAAGGCTCACCACCAGCGTGCGCTTCGAGGACGGCAAGGTCGACGACGTTTCCACGGGCACGGACAGCGGCGCGGGCGTGCGCGTCATCAAGGGAGACCTCGCCGCATTCGCACATACCGATATCCTCGACCGCGAGCATCTCCTGCGCGCCGCCAGGACGGCCGCGGAAGCTCTCTCTCACGCCGCCGAGGGCGAGGCGCTCCGCATCGAGGTGCCCACGCGCAGCGCGCCCGCGGCTGTCTGCGAGCCGGACGAGGGAACCGCCTCGATCTCGTTCATCGCGGAGAAGCTGCGGCAGTGCGACGAGGCGGGACGGGGCGCGGGCAAAGACGTGAGGCAGGTCACCGCGGTCCATAACTCCTCCGTCGAGCAGGAGCTCATCGCCGACAGCCTGGGTGAGGCGCGCGAGAGCACCTGCCGCCGCACCAGGCTCATCGTGCAGGTGGTCGCGAGCAGGGACGGCGTGATACAGGTCGGGCAGGAAGCGCCTGGCGAGCTGGCCGGCCCCACGTTCTACTCCAAGCACGACCCGGGCGAGGTCGCGCTTAGAGCCGCGCGAAGGGCGCTGGTGATGCTCGGCGCAAGCCCGTCGCCGGCGGGCCGCATGGCGGTGGTGATGAACTCGGGGACCGGGGGCGTGCTGCTGCACGAGGCGGTCGGCCACGGACTCGAGGTCGACCACGTCCACAAGGGCGCGTCCGTCTACTCGGGAAAGATCGGCGAGCGGGTGGCAGCGGCAATAGTGACGGCCTCGGACAACCCCACACGGCCGGGCCTCTGGGGCTCCTACGACTACGACGACGAAGGCACGCCTTCACAGGCGACGCTGCTCATCGAGGAGGGCGTCCTGCGCGGGTACCTCTACGACCGGCACGAAGCGATGAAAGACGGGGTGGCCAGCACCGGTAACGGGCGGCGCCAGTCTTTCAGGAACGTACCGATCCCGCGCATGAGCAACACCTACATCGAGCCGGGCGCCGACACGCACGAGGACATCATCGCCTCCACCTCCAAGGGGCTTTACGCCGCGAAGATGGGTGGCGGCCAGGTCGACCCCACCACGGGCGANTTCGTGTTCTCGGTGTCGGAGGGCTACCTGATAGAGAATGGAGAGCTGGGGTCAGCGGTGCGCGGAGCGGTGCTCATCGGCAACGGCCCCAGGACTCTGGAGATAATCGACGCTGTCGGCGACGACCTCTCCCACGAGGAGGGGACCTGCGGCAAGGACGGCCAGGGCGTGCCCGTCACCACGGGCGGGCCCACGTTCAGGATCGCGGAGCTCACCGTCGGCGGCACCGAGGTCTGATGAGGGGAGCGAGAAGTTGATCAAGAAGATAGACAACCTCGGGAGGGTCGTAGTCCCCAAGGGCTACAGGATGATGCTCGGCCTTCAGCCGGGTGACCCGCTCGACGTGGAGGTCGACGGCGGCAGGCTGATGCTGTCTCCGCACCGCGACGGCTGCACTTTCTGCGGCTCAGTGGAAGCAAACCTGCTGTTCCTGGAGAAGAGCGTGTGCCCGGACTGCCTCACGCAGCTACGGGCGATGCCGGGCGCGTGATGCCCGGGCTCACTCGTTGCGCTTGAGAGCCGCGTTGTAGAGCGCGGAGCGCGACATCCCCGGCGCCTGCTCCTCTATCACAGCCGCGACCGCTTCCTTGAGAGAAAGACCCTGCTCCTTCAATCTCATCACGTCATCGATGGCGGCTGCTTCATCGTTGGTGTCCGTGGCCCCGGGCAGCGCCCCCTCGACCACCAGTACTATCTCACCCTTTACCTCGCCCGCCGCCATCCTGGACCGCACCGATGACACCGTCCCGCGCAGGACCGTCTCGAACTTCTTGGTGAGCTCGCGCGCCAGCGCCATGCGACGGTCGCCGAGCACGTCCAGGATGTCACCGAGGGTGTCGACGACGCGGGCCGGGCTCTCGTGGAAGAGAAGGGTGCGCTCGTCGCGGGAAAGGGCCTCCAGGGCCTTGCGGCGCGCGCCGGTCTTGCGCGGCAGGAAGCCTTCGAAGCAGAACCGGTCCGTCGGCAGTCCCGAGAGCACCAGCGCGGCTATGGCGGCGTTGGGTCCGGGGAGAGCCTCGATCGGGATGCCACGCTCGACGCAGAGCGCCACCAGGTGCTGGCCGGGGTCGGATATCCCGGGCGTCCCGGCGTCCGACACCAGTGCGACGGTCCCACCTTCCTCGAGCCTCTTGATGATCCTGGCGCCGGCCGTCTCGCGGTTCTGCTCGCGGTATGAGAGCAGCGGCGTGTGGATATCGTAGGCGGAGAAGAGCTGCCTGGTGCGCCTGGTGTCCTCGGCCGCCACCAGGTCGGCCTGGCGCAGCATCTCGAGAACGCGAAGGGTTATGTCCTGGAGGTTGCCGATAGGCGTCGCGCAGAGATAGAGCTTTCCGTTATGACCAGTCTCGACCTCGTCACTCATTGGAGATCGAGAAGTACATCGCCCTTTCGCAGATGATGGGCTGGCTTCCCGTCAGCGCCGTGGCCACCTCGGTGTTGGTGAGCCCCTGTATCTCGTCGAGGTGGATGGTGTAACGGCTGTGGGCCGCGACCGTGAACTTCGCCTGCTTGATGCCGCCTCCCGGCAGCAGGTAGTTGACGTCGACGTCAGACGGCTGGTCGCCGGGGTTCATGACCAGCACGTAGGTGTCGAAGCCTCCGCCGGTGTAGCCCTCGGCGAGGTACCAGTACTTCTGCGGCTCTGAGACTCCGGGGGCGTCGGCGCCGCCGGTCCTGCCGTAGCTCACGAAGTACTCGGCGCGCTCCGCGATCACGTCCACGCTTGCCTCGACCTTCGTCGACACCGACCG
>JGI24133J20442_1000493_pt1 | contig 12231 bp, 8 predicted proteins | sample BarGraNGADG00311_2_FD_20442 | JGI IMG/M metagenome (IMG submission 20442)
GCATGTCGCAGTCCTTCACGATGCGAATGCCGCTCGTGGACGGTCACGGGAACTTCGGGTCGCTGGACGACGGACCGGCAGCAGCCCGCTATACCGAGGCCCGGCTCGCCCCAGCGGCGATGCTGATGACCGACAGCCTCGATGAGGAGACCGTCGACTTCGTTCCCAACTATGACGACCAGCTGATGCAGCCCGGCGTGATGCCCGCCGCCTTTCCCAGCCTGCTCGTCAACGGTGCCAGCGGTATCGCCGTCGGCATGGCCACGAACATGGCGCCACACAACCTCGTCGAGGTCATTGGCGCGGCTCGCCATCTCATCGCCAACCCGCAGTGCTCGCTTGACGACCTGATGAAGTTCGTGCCCGGTCCCGATCTTCCGTGCGGCGGCAAGATCGTTGGCCTGGAGGGGATCCGCGATGCGTACCTCGGCGGACGTGGATCGTTCCGCACCCGGGCGACGACCCGGACCGAGCATGTCACCCACCGCAAGCTGGGCATCATCGTCACCGAGCTTCCCTACCTCGTCGGGCCCGAAAAAGTCATCGAGAAGATCAAGGATCTGGTCCAGTCCAAGAAGCTTCAAGGCATCAGCGATGTCAAGGACCTGACCGACCGCAAGCACGGCCTGCAGCTGGTCATCGAGATCAAGGGCGGCTTCCACCCGCAGGCGGTGCTGGAGCAGCTCTTCAAGATGACGCCGATGGAGGAGAACTTCGGCATCAACAACGTCGCACTCGTCGACGGCCAGCCACGCACCCTCGGCCTGAAGGACCTCCTGCGGGTCTACGTCGACTTCCGCCTCGACGTGGTGCGCCGCCGCAGCAGCTACCGCCTGCGCAAGCGCGAGGAGCGGCTGCACCTCGTCGAGGGTCTGCTCATTGCGATCCTGGATATTGACGAGGTCATCCAGGTCATCCGAGCCTCCGACGACGCCGCGGTCGCCAAGGCACGGCTGATGGACGTCTTCGATCTCTCCGACCCGCAGGCCACGTACATCCTCGACCTGCAGCTGCGCCGGCTGACGAAGTTCTCCCGGGTCGAGCTCGAAACCGAGAAGGCCGAGCTGGAGCGCCAGATCGAGGCGTTGCGCGCGATCCTGGGCGACGAGAAGCTGCTCCTGAAGACGGTGTCGAATGAGCTCGCAGATGTCGCCAAGGCGCACGGGACACCGCGTCGCACGGTGCTGCTGGAGTCGGCCGGCACTCCGGTCACCACGGCCACCCCGCTCGAGCTGACCGACGACCCTTGTTGGGTGCTGCTCTCCTCCACCGGCCTGATGGCGCGCACCACGAATGTCGAGGCGCTACCAAGCGAGGGCGCGCGGCACAAGCACGACGTCGTGATTGCCGCCGTACAGACGACCGTCCGAGGCCATGTTGCCCTGGTCACCTCGCGCGGGCGGATGATCCGGCTCGCGGCGTTGGATCTGCCCATCCTGCCGCCAACCAACGGCACCCCCTCGCTGTCCGGCGGCGCCCCACTGGCTGCCTTCGTCGACCTGCCCAAGAATGAGCAGCCACTGATCCTCACGTCCCTGTCGCCGGACTCCCTGGGCCTCGCCCTCGGAACCGCCCAAGGCGTCGTCAAGCGAGTGACGACCGACTACCCGGGTAACAAGGATGACTGGGAGATCATCAGCCTCAAGGAAGGCGACCACGTGGTGGGTGCGGCCGAGCTGCGCACCGGCGATGAGGACCTCGTCTTCATCACCTCTGACGCACAGCTGCTGCACTTCCCCGCCTCCTCGGTGCGCCCACAGGGTCGCACCGCCGCAGGCATGGCCGGCATCAAGCTGGCTGCCGGCGCGCGCGCCGTGTTCTTCGCCACGGTCGATCCCCGGGCGGCCAACCTCGTGGTCACCTCCAGCGGCTCATCAGGTGCCTTGCCGGGCACCGAGCCCGGATCGCTCAAGGTCACCCCGTATGCCGAGTACCCGGCCAAGGGTCGCGCCACCGGTGGTGTCCGCTGCCATCGTTTCCTGCGCGGAGAGGACACCCTGATTCTTGGATGGGTCGGCGGCAGTCCAGCCAGGGCGGCCGCTGCCAATGGCGTTGCCCTGGAGCTGCCCGAGGCCACCGGGAAGCGCGACGGCTCCGGCGTTACGGCGGCCACACCGATCAACGCCATCGCCGGACCGTTGCCCGAACCCGAGGACGCACCCTCGCTCAGCCTGCCCGAATCCACGACGGACAACCTGGCGCTGCCACTGGGGCTGGAGAGGACACCCGAGTTCCCCGCGGGTCGGGGGTGAGCCACGCTGCGGCCGAGCGCCACGGCCGCAGCAGACAAGACGCCTGCTCGGTGGTCTGGGACAAAGCACAAGGATCGGCTCTTGGCACCGCCCCCGCAGCCATGTTCTGGATGGCGCTTGAGCAGAACGGCCCGTGGGGCGCCCAGGCCGCGACCCAGTCCCACCTCGATCCAGACCTCGGCAGGACGCTGACCCGGATGTGCCAGGAGGCCGCAGGGCGTTTCATCCTGATTCGTCGCCCCGGCACGCACTCGGACCTCCGCGATGGTCACCCACAGAAAGGCCACGCCCAGAGGGTCTATGTCGCCGGCGGACTGGCCGGTCCCCCCTGGCTGCTCCAGGCGGATCTCGATGACCCGGCGCGGTTGGCACGGCTGGCTCGACTACAGATGGACACTCTGCAGCTGGACACGCAGCAGCTGGAGACTCCGGGCAGCGCTGGCATCGACGCGGTTCGAGACCTCATGCCTGAGTTCCAGCTGTCCCCCGGCCCGGTTCTGATGATCTGCACCAACTCCAGACGGGACGTCTGCTGCTCGGTGCGCGGTCGACCGGTGGCCCTGGAGTCAGCATCGCAGCGTCCCGGCCAGGTGTGGGAGTGCTCGCACACCGGGGGCCACCGATTCGCCCCTACCGGCGTGCTTCTACCCCACGGCCAGACGTTCGGCCGGCTCTCCGGTACGTCAGCCGTCGCCGCGGTCGATGCCGCGATGCGCGGCGAGGTCGCCATGGAACTGCTGGGTGCGACGTACGACCGGGGCCGCAGCTGCCTCAGCGTGCCGGGACAGGCAGCCGAGTCCGTCGTGCGACAACAGATTCAGGAGCCCAGCCTGCTTGCCCTCTCGACAACTGCGACACCGCGACCAGGCCAGAAGAACGCTGAGAACACATGGCACTGCCGGGTCAGTCACGTCGATGGTCGCCACTGGGACGTTGTGGCTGTGCGTGGTCCCCGCCGAGATGACCTCACCGAGTCCTGCGGCAAGGAGCCGGTGCCAACCTGGCAATGGTCCGTCGTCAGCGATTTCGGTCAATGAAACCGAGCATTCGCACCCAGGCGTCCGTGCACTCGGCCTGCCATTGCTCGAAGCCACGGTCGAAGAACGAGTGGGGCGCACCCTCATAGACCACGTAGTCGTGCACCTTGCCGGCCGCATTCAGTGAGCCGACGAACGCGGCGTTCTCCTGCGGCGATGTGGCCTTGTCATCGCCGGCCGCAAGGATCAGCAACGGCGCCGAGAGGTCGCCCACGACGTCCTCGACGGCGGACGGGCGACCATAGAACCCGATCGAGCCGGCCGGGTGCAGATCGGTGGCGGCCAGGCGCCAGGACTGGCCGCCAAACATGCAGAAGCCGAGAGTGAAGACCGGGTCGGCGCTGCGCTCATGCAGGCGTGCTGCTGCTGCGCGGGCGTCGGCCAGCACGTCCTGCGGCGTCAACGCCGTGGCGTGTGGCGTGAACGCGAAGTCGTCATCGCGCGCACTGAGCCCGGCACTGCGCCCATAGGGGTCGAGGGCAACCGTGTCGATCCCGGCCTGGGCAAAACAAAGAGCAAGGTCGGTGTAGAAGGCGTGCATCCCCCGGATGTCCGGCAACAACACGAGACTCGCGCCCCGTGGGGTCACCGGCACCGCCTCGAATGCCGAGAAACGATTGCCGTCCGCCACTGTCAGCACCAACGGCCCGTGATGGCCCACCTCACTGGAGATGGGTGGTTCGGGCGGGTGCTGGTCACTGGTGAAACACATGGAAGCAGTGTCCACTCCCTGGCTCACATCCGCCAGACCTCTCTCACATCCTCCAGACATCGCGCGTGACACGCGCCCTCTGCGGCGCTCAGGCGTCGATGCGCTGACGATCCAGCTCGGCGGCGGACTCGATGATGAAGTCCTTACGCGGTGAGACGTCGTTGCCCATCAGCAGGTCGAAGACCCCCTCGGCGTTCTCGGCATCCGCCAGTGTCACCCGCCGCAAAGTCCGGTGCCGAGGATCCATGGTCGTCTCCGCCAGCTGGTCCGCGTCCATCTCGCCCAGACCCTTGTAGCGCTGCAACGGCTGCTTGACCCTGCGGCCCTTCTTCTCCAGCGAGGACATCACCTGACGCATCTCGGCCTCGCTGTACGTGTAGAGGAGATCGTTCTTCTTGCCACCCGGGTTGATGACCTCGATACGGTGCAACGGCGGGACCGCGGCAAAGACCCGGCCGTCCTCAACCAGCGGTCGCATGTAGCGGAAGAACAGAGTCAGCAGCAGGGTGCGAATGTGGGCGCCGTCGACGTCGGCGTCGGTCATGATGATGACCTTGCCGTAGCGCGCGGCACTGAGATCGAACGAGCGGCCCGATCCGGCACCAATGACCTGCAGGATCGCCGCACACTCGGCGTTCTTCAGCATGTCGGCCAGGGATGCCTTCTGGACATTGAGGATCTTGCCGCGGATGGGCAGCAGCGCCTGGTGATCCGATGACCGGGCAAGCTTGGCGGTGCCGAGCGCACTGTCACCCTCGACGATGAACAGCTCGGTGCGCTCGACGTCGCTGCTGCGGCAGTCGGCCAGCTTGGCCGGCAGGGAAGAGGTCTCCAGGGCGTTCTTGCGGCGTTGCGTCTCCTTGTGCTGCCGCGCGCTGATCCGCGACTTCATCTCGGCGACGACCTTCTCCAAAAGCATCGCCGCCTGGGCCTTCCCGCCCCGTTTGGGCGAGGTCAGCATCACGGTCAGCTCTTTCTCGATGACCTTGGCCACGATGGCGCGGACGGCATTGGTGCCCAGCACCTCCTTGGTCTGGCCCTCGAACTGGGGCTCGGCCAGTCGCACCGTGACCACCGCCGTGAGGCCGGCCAGGATGTCATCCTTCTCGACCTTGTCCGACCCGACCTTGAGCCGGCGGGCGTTGACCTCCAGCTGCTTGCGGAAGACCTTGAGCATCGCCTGCTCGAAGCCCGCCATGTGGGTGCCGCCCTTGTGCGTAGCGATGATGTTGACGAACGAGACGGTCTTGGTCTCATAACCGGTCCCCCACCTCAACGCCACGTCAACCTCGCAATGACGTTCGAGGTCGGTCGGCGTCATGTGTCCACGCTCGTCGAGCACCGGCACGTTCTCGTGGAACGTCCCGGACCCCTGCAGGCGCCACACGTCCGTCAGGGCTGGGTCGATGGCCAGGTACTCGGCGAACTCGCTGATGCCGCCGGCGTGCCGGAACGTCTCCTCGTGCGGACCGTCCTCGCCAGGCGTGCCCGGCACGCCGCGCTCGTCACGGATGACCAGGGTCAGACCCGGGATGAGGTATGACGTCTGGCGAGCTCGAGATGCCAGGTCGTCGTAGCTGAACGCCGCGTCCTTGAGGAAGATCTGGTGATCGGGCCAGTAGCGGACCCTGCTGCCCGTCCTGCCGCGGCCAACCTTGCCGATGATCCGCAGCTCGCTGTTGTCCACGTATGCCGTGAAGTCTGCATCGGGGGTCTTGACATTCTTGACGTCGTTGAAGACACCGGGTTCACCGCGCCGAAAGCTCATCGCGTGGGTCCTCATCCCGCGGTCGACCTCGACGTCCAGGCGGGAGGACAACGCGTTGACGACCGAGGCGCCCACGCCGTGCAGACCGCCGGAGGCGGTGTAGGAGCCACCACCGAACTTGCCGCCCGCATGCAGCTTGGTGAAGACCACCTCGACACCCGAAAGACCGGTGCGTGGCTCCATGTCAACGGGAATGCCTCGCCCGTTGTCGCGGACCTCGACCGACCCGTCAGCCATCAGCGCCACATCGATGCGGTCACAGACCCCCGCCAGGGCCTCGTCAACGGCGTTGTCGATGATCTCCCACACGCAGTGCATGAGCCCGCGCGAGTCGGTCGAGCCGATGTACATCGCCGGACGCTTGCGGACCGCCTCGAGGCCTTCGAGGACCTGTAAGTGCCGAGCCATGTAGTTGGGTGAGTCAGGGTTGGGTGAGTCAGGGTTGGGTGAGTCAGGGTTGGATGAGCCGGTGTCGGATGTGCCGGCGTTTTGGGCGCCAATGCCAGAGGCGCCGCCTGTCCTGGCGGTCTTGCTCGTTCGGGTGGCGATGGCCACGGACGTCCTTTCGGTGCGACGGAAGCGCCGGCCGAGGCCGACCTAGAANNCTCTTGCAGGTTATCTCCCCGCACCGACGCGCACGCGACAGGCACGCGGAAGCACGCGACATGCGGGCTTCGGAGCATTGCGCGGAGAGTGAAACAGGGCATGATCTTGTCCACAACCAGTCAGAATGGACATTGGGAAGCAATCTTCGTGTTTGACTGTTACAAACGGCGAATGGGTCTGCCCACAACGCAAACCACTCGGCAAGCGTCTAGGAAGTATCAGCGACAANACGAAGGACCAGCACGGATACCGACGAGATCGCGACACCAGGTAGGACCGAAACGGCGCCCACTACGACGAAAAGGATGGCTGACGTGACAACTGCACTGGCACCGACTCTGACCGCAGCTGACCGCTGCGACCGCTGTGGCGCCCGGGCCTACGTCCGCGCCCGCCTCAGTTCAGGTGGAGAGCTGCTGTTCTGCGCACACCACGGCCGCGAGCACCTGCCCAAGCTGCAGGACCTGTCGACGGATATCCAGGACGAAACTGATCGCCTGACGCCAGCCCCGGTCGGCGTCGACGTGGACGCACACTAGGTGGTAGCACACCAGACCATGGCATGCAGGAACGCCACGACCATCTGATTTCGTGATGGACGGGACCACCGTTGTAGTTGGCCTGATCATGCTGGTCGGGCTCATCGGTATCGTCGTCCCCCTGCTACCCGGACTCCTTTTGGTCTGGACGGCTGTCCTGATCTGGGCTGCCGAGGCACAGACCCCGGCCGGCTGGATGGTCTTCGGCATTGCCACGATGCTGGCCCTGTCAGGTTTCCTGCTGCGGTACCTCCTACCGGGTCGGCGCATGGCCAGAGCCGGCGTCGCGACGTCCAGCACGGTGGCCGGTGCGGCGCTGGGGGTCGTGGGCTTCTTCGTGATCCCCGTCGTCGGCGCGTTCCTGGGCTTCGCGCTCGGGATGTACCTGGCCGAGCGAATCAAGCTGGGCCCCCATGCCGCCGCCTGGCCGTCCACCAGGCAGGCGCTCAAGGCCATCGCGCTGAGCGTGGGCATCGAGTTGTTGACCGGTCTCGCGATTGCCACCACCTGGGTGATCGGCGTTGGCACGATCGCCTGACCGTGCGATCGCCTGATCGTCCGCAGTTCGGATCCGCTATCCGCCGATGGAATCCGTGCCCGCCAATCGGATCCTCAGCGCATGCGCCGTATTGCCCGTCGTCACTGCCCGTCGTCACTGCCCGTCGTCGCGACGGCGATCCCAACGGTCTTCGAGACGACGCAGGAACGTCTGTTTGGCTGCGTTGGGCTTCTTGCTTCTGCGCAGCTTGCCGAGGCGACCCGCTGGCTCGTGTGTGCGCACTGACCCGTCCTCGGCGACCGCGCCCAACGTGGCCTTGGGCACCTTGGGTGGGCTGATCGCGTAAGCCACGCCACCCACCATCAACGCAAAGCCGATGGCACCCGACCAGATCCACTCCTTCGCCACGCCCAGCACGACGAGCCCTAGACCGACGATAACGCCCCCGGCACCAATAAGGAGGCCCCGGCGAAGGCGGGCACGCGCAGCAGAGCCCTGCATCTGCGAGGCAAACTTCGGATCCTCGGCATACAACGCTTGTTCCATCTGCTCCAGCAGATGTTGCTCGTGCTCTGAAAGCGGCACCTTCGACCTCCCGTGGGCGGCTCCACTGTATGACAACAACGTCCCACGATGCCGGTTTGTTGCCAGAAACCGGCGTTGCGTAGTTCGCAAGTCAACCCTCTCACCGACTACCTCTTCAGGATATGTCGCCGCGCTTCGGAGTGGTAGCCGACCGCTCACCTTCGACCAGACTGGCAGGACGAACCGCGCCGGCACCAAACCGTGCGCTGGCTTGATCGACCGCACGATCGGCGTCACGCCAGCCATGTTCCCGCTCATCGAGCAGACCCTGTATCGGCGCCTGGTCGGAGTCCATGAGGCCTTCCATCCGAACGCCGACCAGCCGCAGGCGGGCTCGCTGCAGACCCAGCCCGTCAAAGAGTGCCCGCGCCGTCGCATAGATGTCACGACTGACGTCGGTCGGGTCACGCAGGGTCTTGGAACGCGTGATCGTGGTGAAGTCGGAGAAGCGCACCTTGACCGAGATCGTTCGTCCCACCATCCCCGCTGCGCGCACGCGGGCCGCCGTACGGTCGCTGAGCTTGAGCAGCTCTCGGTGGATGTATGCCGGGTCGTCCACGTCGAAGGAGAACGTCTCGTCGGCGCCGATGCTGCGTTCACGACGGGTGGGCGTCACCGGGCGTGAGTCACGTCCCCAGGCCAGCGCGTGCAGGGCAGGTCCGGCGTTGTCGCCAAGGGCCCTGCGCAACGTGTCGACCGGTGTGTGGGCGATGTCGGCCACGGTGCGCAGCCCCAGGCGTTGCAGAACCTCCTCCGTGCGGTCGCCGACTCCCCACAGGGCGCCGACCGGCAGCTGGTGAAGGAAGCCGACCACCTCGGCCTCCGGCACGACGAGCAGTCCGTCGGGTTTGGCCAGACCCGATGCGAGCTTCGCGATGAACTTGGTGGTGGCCACACCGACCGAGCAGGTGATGCCCTGCTCGTCGGCGATCGTGTCGCGGATCCGCTGGCCGATCTGACGTGGTGTGCCCAACCGGCGACGGGCACCAGACACATCGAGGAACGCCTCGTCCAATGACAGCGGCTCAACGATCGGTGTCACGCTGGCGAAGACCGCCATGACAGCTCGGGAGATGCGTTCGTAACGGGCATAGTCAGGGGCGACAACGGTGGCCTGTGGGCACAGCCGGCAGGCCCGGGCGATCGGCATCGCTGCGGCCACACCGAACGCGCGTGCCTCGTAGGTCGCGGACAAGACAACCCCGCGATTGCCGCCGCCGGCGATGATGACCGGTGTGCCCTTGAGCTCGGGGCGAGTGAGCAAGGATGCCAACGCGTAGAACGCGTCCATATCCACATGCAGGATCGAACAGCCCTCGTCGTCAGGCGCGTGCTCGCCCCCGCGTTCGGGCACCACGAACTGGCGCCGGCTCATCGCAACGACACCGGCGGCAGGTCACGGGGCAGGGTCACAGGGGCGTACGCCGCCCGGTCATCACCGGGACACACCGGCGGGAGGTTAGCTGCGGCGTGCCAGCACGTGCAGGGCTGCACCGATGTGCCCCAGGAACGCGTAGTCGGGATGACGCGAAGCAGTCTGCTCAAGCTTGAGCAGTGCGGCCCGGTCGGCGTCGAAGTCGACATAGGCGGCAGGTACGAGATCACTGAAGATGCGCACTCCATGCATGTCCGCAACGACCAGTGCGGCGCCTTCGACGAGAGCAGTGATGCCGGCTGCGTCGAAGCGTCGCAGCAGGGGATCAGCCGGACCCCATCGACCATCGTCACTGGTGAGCGCGCACTGGGCCTGGGCGAACTGGCCGGCAAGTGCTCGGGCCAGCACGGCGGCGATACGGGTGGCGACCACGAGGCTGACGTATCCGCCGTCGGCGAGCACACTGGCGACGGATCGCATGGTCGCCGCCGGGTCATCGACGAACTCCAGCGCACCATGGCAGCACACGAGGTCGGCGTCGGCATCTGGGTGGACCTCGAGCAGGTTTGCGGCGTCGCCCTGCACGGCCTCGACCCGCTCGGCGACCCCGGAGTCGCCAGCTCGGCGATACAACGAGGCCAGCGCGTCGAGGCTGGGGTCGATGACCGTGACGTGATGACCGAGCTGGGCCAGTGGAACGGCCAGACCGCCGGTGCCACCGCCAAGATCGACGACGCGCAAGGTGCGACCGAGCTGTTGCTCACGCTCGACCACGACGGCCCGCACGGACTCCCAGACGGCCGAGGTGCGCAAGGAGGTCTCGACGTCGCCGCGACCACTGCGTCGCCCTTCATCAGCCACGGCAAGGCTCCTCTAGTGCTGGTGGTCGCCGACGGGCAACAGGCCTGACGGGGCGACCGCGGTGACGCTCGGGTCATATCCACCCTAGCGCCCTGAGCTTCCAGGGCTGGCGTGCCACAGCTTGCGCGGTGGGGCGCCTTCCTGGGGAACTGCGTGACCTTCCTTGGGCAGCTTGCGGGAGTCCCTGACATCACCGCCGGCAGGTTTGACGTCCGCGTAGGGCGACTGTCTGAACCCTGAGGCGTGCACCAGCATCCGGGCGCGGGATCCGTCCGTCCCGCCAGCCGTGCCACCCCGGTCAGCACCATGCTCATCGACACCATCGCCGTCGGCCTCCGACAGCGCCGCGTGCACTGCCTCGAGACCACCGTGACTCCAGGCATCCCACAGCCCGGACAGCTCCCACGCCCCGGTTGCACGCAAGGAGACCCCCTTGGCCCCGGTACGTCGCAGGATCCCGCGGACCAGAAGCATCCAGGAGTGGAAAACCGTTGCCGCATAAGAGCCTTGGGCATCCTCGAAGAACGTTGCGTCAACCGGGCCGGTCGAGTCGTCAAGGGTCAGGAACACCACGCGTCGACCCGAGCGGACCGGTGGTGTCTGCGTGGCGACCTTGACCCCGGCGACCCACAGCTCGGAACGACTTCGTTGTCCGAGCAGCTGACCGGATCGGGTCACTCCGAGCGCTTGCAACATCGGGGCGTAGAAGTCGATGATGTGGGCGCTGGCATCCAGCCCGAGGATGTCGAGCTCGGCCCTAACCCGTTCCTGCCCCGTCATCTCGGGCAGACCGGTGGCCGTGGTGAGCTCGGGAGTGTCCCCTAGGTCGAGGGTGAGCTGGGCGGGCTGCGCCCGAGCCGGTATGACGGGCAGCCCGCCCTGGGACTGAGCCGCCGCCAGAAGTCGCACGTCGCACGTCTCGGGGTCGGTTGCTCGCGCCAGTGTTGCTCGCGCCAGTGCTGCTTCGCGGGTGGGCGCAGCAGCTGTGGCAGCCATGGACCTGGACGTACGAGCTGCCACCCTGCGACCGGATCGGCGCACCGAACGGGACCACCGGTCGAGCTCGGCCACATGCAACAAGAGGTCGCGTCGGGTCACTCGGCCACGTCGCCCTGTCGCACCGCTGCCGCTGGAGACCCCCATGGCGCCGCTGAGCCTGCTGAGTCCGTAGAGCGAGTCGAATCCCCCGGCCATGACCAGCCGTTCGACCACCGGGCGACTGACCTGGGCACGATGCCAGAAGTCGGCGAGGGTGCAGTAGGGCTGGCCGGCCACAATGCGCTGAACCTCGGCGTCACTGATGCCCTTGACATCGGCCAGGGACAGCCGGATGCCATAAGCCCGCCCATCAGGAAGGTCGGCAACCGGCTGCTGTTCAACCGGCTGTTGTTCAACGGAGACAGTGCCAGCCAACCCGCTGTCAGCAACCCCGCTGTCGCTGTCGCAGCCGCAGTCTCTGTCGCAGTCTCCTTGCTCCCACGACGCGACCCGTTCCACCCGGTAGCTCTCACCCGAGACGTTGACGTCCAGCCCCAGGATCGCAATACCCAGGTTGCGTGCGTCGTCCAGGATCAGCCTTTTGGGGTACATGCCCGGGTCGTGAGTGAGCACACCGGACAGAAAGGCCGCCGGATGATGGGCCTTGAGCCATGCCGACTGGTAGGTGGGCAACGCGAACGCCGCCGCGTGGGCCTTGCAGAACCCGAAGGATGCGAACGCTGTGAGAACCTCCCAGATCCGGTCGACCGTGGCCGGCTCATAGCCCCTGGCCGCCGCTGCCGGTCGCCACCAGGCTTCGACGTCCAGCTGACCTTGAGGGGATCCAAGTGCCCTGCGCACCTCGTCTGCCTGGGCCAGGGTGACGCCGGTGGTCTCGGCAACGATCTTGAGCACCTGTTCATGGAAGACCACGACGCCCTGGGTCTCCTTCAGCGCTGGTTCAAGGCTGGGGTGGAGGTACTCCGGCGAACGCCAGTGCTGACGGGCCAACAGGAACG
>JGI24133J20442_1000495_pt1 | contig 12213 bp, 8 predicted proteins | sample BarGraNGADG00311_2_FD_20442 | JGI IMG/M metagenome (IMG submission 20442)
GATGCTGCTGCGGGTCCACGACCTGCCCCGGCTGAGACTCGTTCAGCTGCCGAGCGCCGGCTACGAGCACGCGCTCCCGCACGTGCCGCCCGGCGTGATCGTGTGCAACGCGCGCGGCGTGCACGACGCCGGGACGGCTGAGCTCGCGGTCGGCCTCGTCCTCGTCTCGCAGCGGGGGATCGACGTGGCGGTGCGCGATCAGCTCGACGGCCGGTGGGCGCCGAGGACGCTCGAGTCGCTCGCCGACCGACGGGTGATGGTGCTCGGTTACGGTTCGATCGGGACCGCGATCGCGCGGCGGCTCGAGCCCTTCGAGGTCGAGGTGGTCGCGGTAGCGCGCACCGCGCGGGTGGAGGACGGCGTCGTTGTGCACGGCATGGACGAGTTGCCGGGGCTGCTGCCCACGGTCGACGTGGTCATTCTCATCACACCGCTAACCGAGAAGACCCACGGCATGGTGGACGCCGCGTTCCTGGCCCGGATGCGCGACGGCGCGCTGCTCGTCAACATGGCCCGCGGCAAGATCGTGGACACCGACGCGCTGCTCGCGGAGGTGACTACTGGCCGGTTGCGTGCGGCGCTGGACGTCACGGACCCCGAGCCCTTGCCGGCGGATCACCCGCTGTGGCGGGCACCGGGCGTGATCATCACCCCGCACGTCGCGGGGAACACCCGGGCGACAGATCCGCGGCTCATCCGGCTGCTACGCAAGCAGATCGCACGGCTCGAAACGGGCGATCGACTGCTCAACGTCATCGAGCGGACCTGAGCTCAGTGCGGCGCCACGGGCGATCGCGGCGCACCTGAAGCGCTGCGCCGCCCAGCCCCCTCCGTCACAGGGCGCGGCAGGAGCTCCGCTCGACCAGCGACGTCGGCAGACGCAAGTGCGGCGCGCGCTCGGTGCCGTCGATCAGGTCGATCAGCATCCGGACCGCCTCGGCGCCCATCTGCTGGATGGGCTGCTGGATCGTGGTCAGCGGCGGGTTGGCCAGGGCGGACTCCGGCACGTTGTCGAACCCGATCACCGAAAGGTCCTCAGGGATGCGCAGCCCGAGCGACCGGGCCACCTCCATCGTCTCGATGGCCGTGAGGTCGTTCCCGGCGAAGATGGCGGTCGGACGCTCGGCCAGGGTGAGGAGCTCACGGGCCGGCTGCTCGGCTGTCTCGGGGCGGTAGCCGCCCACGCGCATCAGCTCGGGGTGCACCGGGACTCCGGCCGCGGCCATCGCCGAGCGGAAGCCCTCTTCGCGCAACCGAGCGGAGTCCAGGTCAGGGCGTCCGCCGAGGAACCCGATGCGCCGGTGGCCGAGGCGGAGCAGGTACTCGGTTGCGGCGATCGCTCCGCCGAGGCTGTCGGAGTCGACGGTGGGCAGCGCCGAGGGCCCCAGGTGTGGGTCGACCGCGACGATCGGGATGTCGTAGTCGACGTCGACCACCGTCGGGGTGACCAGGATGGCTCCATCGATCAGGGTTCCGCCCAGCCGTGCCAGGGAGCGCCGCTCCCAGCCCGCGTTCTCGGCGCTCCGGCCGTTGCCGGAGTACGCGAGCAGCTCGTACCCCGAGCCTGCGACCGCTGCGGACGTTCCCTTGAGGAGCTCGGTGCTGTACGGCTCGAACTCGGCAACGAGGATCCCGATGACGTTCGTCCTCAGGCTGCGCAGGCTCCGGGCCACGAGGCTGGACTCGTAGCCCAGCTGACCGACCACCTCCAGCACCCGTTCCGAGGTCGCCGCGGCGACGCCGTGTCGCCGGTTGATCACCTTGGATACGGTCGCGACGGACACGCCGGCGGTGCGCGCGACATCGCCGATCGTCACGCGTCCGCTCGGGAACATGCCGCAACAGTAGCGCGTCGAAAACGTTATCGATAACGATTGACATCGCTCCAACAAGCCGGTGACCATCACCTGGTGGCACAACGGCAACAACGACCCGTTGAAGAGCTTCTGGCAGACCGTCGCTACGGAGTACCAGACGGCACACCCGAACGTGAAGATCGAGATCACCGCGCTCCAGAACGAGGACCTCCGCACCCGCTTGACCGCGGCGCTGCAGACCAACGACCCGCCCAAACTGTTCCAGCAGTGGGGCGGCGGCGAGATGGCCGACCAGGTCAAGGCCAACCTGCTGATGGACATCTCGGACGTCGCGAAGGATGAGATCGCGTCGGTCGGCGGCCCGGCCGCCGGTTGGCAGGTCAACGGCAAGACCTACGGTCTGCCCTGGTCGCTCGGCGTCGTCGGCTTCTGGTACAACAAGGCCTTCTTCACCCAGGCCGGGATCACCCAGACCCCGGTCAAGATGGACGACTTCTACGCGGCCGTCGACAAGCTCAAGGCTGCCGGCATCGCGCCGATCGCCGTCGGTGCGGCGGGNGGTCGGGCCGGACTGCCGGACCCGCGAGACCGTGGCCTCGGTCGAGCTGGTCGGCGAGGTGCACCCGGTGACGGTTGCGGACGAGCGCTGGACGACCGCGGTGCGCGAGGGCTGACGCGCCAGCCCGCGGCGGCCTGCGCCGAGGGCTGCCACGGCCGAGGGGTCGGCTGCCAGGCCCGAAGGCGCCGGTCTCGGTGACCGTCCGGAGGGTGGCCATCGCCCTCCCCGGCCGGGCGCGCCGTCCTAGACTCCGACCATGACTTCTCCCGCCGACGCCATCGATATCAAGCCACGCAGCCGTCTGGTCACCGACGGCATCGAGAGCACCGCGGCGCGCGGCATGCTGCGCGCCGTCGGCATGGGTGACGCGGACTTCGCGAAGCCGCAGATCGGCGTCGCGAGCTCGTGGAACGAGATCACGCCGTGCAACCTCTCCCTGGACCGGCTCGCGAAGGCCGCCAAGGAGGGCGTGCACGCCGCCGGGGGATACCCGCTCGAGTTCGGCACCATCTCTGTCTCGGACGGGATCTCGATGGGCCACGAGGGGATGCACTTCTCGCTGGTGTCGCGTGACGTCATCGCGGACTCGGTCGAGGTGGTGATGCAGGCGGAACGGCTCGACGGCTCGGTGCTGCTCGCGGGTTGCGACAAGTCGCTGCCCGGCATGCTGATGGCCGCGGCGCGCCTCGACCTCGCCTCGGTGTTCCTCTACGCGGGTTCGATCATGCCCGGCTGGGTCAAGCTCACCGACGGCACGGAGAAGGAAGTCACGATCATCGACGCCTTCGAGGCGGTCGGGGCGTGCGCGAAGGGCCTGATCAGCCGCGAGGACGTGGACCTGATCGAACGCGCCATCTGTCCGGGCGAGGGCGCCTGTGGCGGCATGTACACCGCGAACACGATGGCGTCGGTGGCCGAGGCGATCGGGATGTCGCTGCCGGGCTCCGCTGCCCCGCCGTCGGCGGACCGTCGTCGTGACGCCTTCGCGCACCGTTCGGGCGAGGCCGTGGTGGAGCTGCTGCGCCGCGGCATCACGGCGCGCCAGATCATGACCAAGAAGGCGTTCGAGAATGCGATCGCCGTGGTGATGGCCTTCGGCGGTTCCACCAACGCCGTGCTGCACCTGCTCGCGATCGCGCACGAGGCCGAGGTGGACCTCACCCTCGCGGACTTCTCCCGGGTGGCGGAGCGGGTTCCGCACCTGGGCGACCTCAAGCCCTTCGGTCGCTACGTGATGAACGACGTCGACCGGATCGGCGGCGTGCCGGTCGTGATGAAGGCCCTGCTCGACGCCGGGCTGATCCACGGTGACTGCCTCACCGTGACCGGCAAGACCGTCGCGGAGAACCTCGCGGACATCGCGCCGCCGGACCCGGACGGGAAGATCCTGCGCGCGCTCGACAACCCGATCCACCGCACCGGGGGCATCACGATCCTGCACGGCTCGCTCGCGCCCGACGGCGCGGTGGTGAAGTCCGCGGGCTTCGACTCCGACGTCTTCGAGGGCACCGCGCGGGTGTTCGACCGGGAGCGTGGTGGCCTCGACGCGCTGGAGGACGGGACGATCACAGCGGGCGACGTCGTCGTCATCCGGTACGAGGGCCCCAAGGGCGGTCCGGGTATGCGCGAGATGCTCGCGATCACCGGCGCGATCAAGGGCGCGGGCCTCGGCAAGGACGTGCTGCTGATCACCGACGGGCGGTTCTCCGGCGGGACGACCGGGCTGTGCGTAGGACACATCGCGCCCGAGGCCGCCGACGGCGGGCCGATCGCGTTCGTGCGGGACGGCGACCGGATCCGGCTCAACGTCGCGGAGATGACCCTGGACCTGTTGGTGGACGACGCCGAGCTCGCCCGTCGCGCCGAAGGCTGGGCACCGCTGCCGCCGCGGTACACCCGAGGCGTGCTCGCGAAGTACATCAAGCTCGTGCAGTCGGCGTCGAAGGGCGCCGTCCTCGAGTGATCGGTGCCGCGCGCCCGGAGCCCCGAGGTGCCGAATCGGGCCTCGAAGTGGAGTGTTGTGGCACAAACACGCCGTGCGCGTGTGCCAGAACACGCCACTCGGCGTGCGGGGAATATCACGATGCGAGACTGTGGACCACGATGCGAGACATCGTGCCGAATTGGCTGACACCGGCCGGTTGCGGGTCTACGCTGACGAACGTGCAGACGATCCTCGTAGTAGTTCCTCGGCGCGCCGGCTGACGGCCCCGCAGGCATCGTCCGCGCGCGCACCCCTCGACCAGCCTTCACCGGGCTCGAGGGGCTTTTTCATGCACCGCAGTCCGGCAGTTCCAGGCAGCGATATCCGAACACCGCAGGTCCCAGCCAGGCAGGGAGACAACGATGGTCCAGAGTCACCATCCGGCACCACCGAGAGCTGCCGCTCCGACCCCCGGCCCACGCCCCGTCGTGACGTCGGTCACTGACGTCGAGCAGGTCGCGGCCGGCGGCACCGGTCACGCCGTCTTCTCCGGGGAGATGAACGGCGCGAAGTCGATCGTCCGCTCGCTCGAGGAGTGCGGCGTCGAGGTCATCTTCGGACTCCCGGGCGGTGCGGTCCTTCCGCTCTACGACCCGCTGATGGACTCCGAGCAGATCCGGCACATCCTGGTGCGGCATGAGCAGGGTGCCGGGCACGCGGCATCGGGCTACGCGCACGCCACCGGCAGGGTCGGCGTCTGCGTGGCCACCTCAGGTCCGGGCGCCACCAACCTGGTGACGCCGCTGGCCGACGCCAACATGGACTCGATCCCGATCGTCGCCATCACGGGACAGGTCGGGGCGGCACTGATCGGCACGGACGCGTTCCAGGAGGCGGACATCGTCGGCATCACGCTGCCGATCACCAAGCACAGCTTCCTGGTCACCAACCCGGACGACATTCCCCGGGTGATCGCCGAGGCCTTCCACATCGCGGGCACGGGGCGACCTGGCCCGGTGCTGGTGGACATCGCGAAGTCGGCGATGGCCGCGGGGACGAGTTTCGGGTGGCCGCCGGAGCTCCAGCTGCCCGGTTACCACCCGACGACAAAGCCGCACGGCAAGCAGATCCGTGAGGCGGCGCGGCTGCTCGCCACCGCGCGTCGGCCGGTGCTGTACGTCGGCGGCGGGGTCATCCGCTCCGGTGCCGCCGCCGAGCTGCTGAAGCTCGCCAGCGCCAGTGGCGCGGCCGTGGTGACCACCCTGATGGCGCGCGGCGCGCTGCCCGACTCGCACCCGCAGAACCTCGGCATGCCGGGGATGCACGGCACCGTCGCCGCGGTCGCCGCGCTGCAGAAGTGCGACCTCCTGGTCGCGCTCGGCACCCGCTTCGACGACCGCGTGACCGGCAAGCTGTCCAGCTTCGCCCCGCACGCCACCGTCGTGCATGCGGACATCGACCCGGCCGAGATCGGCAAGAACCGGACCGTGGACGTGCCGATCGTCGGCGACCTCAAGGAGGTCATCAACGACCTGCTGCCCGAGCTCGCCGCCGAGCAGGCCCAGCACGGCAAGCCCGATCTCGAGGCGTGGTGGCGTCAGATCGACGACTGGCGGGAGACCTACCCGCTCGGCTTCGAGCCGACCGAGGACGGTCTGCTCGCTCCGCAGCACGTCATCTCGCGGATCGGCGAGATCTCCGGCCCGGAGTCGATCTTCGTGGCCGGCGTCGGGCAGCACCAGATGTGGGCCTCGCAGTTCATCCGCTTCGAGCGGCCGAACTCGTGGATCAACTCGGGCGGGCTCGGCACGATGGGCTACTCGGTCCCGGCGGCGATGGGCGCGAAGGTCGGTGCGCCCGACCGCACGGTGTGGTCCATCGACGGGGACGGCTGCTTCCAGATGACGAACCAGGAGCTCGCGACCTGCGCGATCAACGAGATCCCGATCAAGGTTGCGATCATCAACAACTCCTCGCTCGGCATGGTGCGCCAGTGGCAGACCCTGTTCTACGAGTCGCGCTACTCCAACACCGACCTCAACACGGGGCACGGCACCGTCCGTATCCCCGACTTCGTGAAGCTTGCCGAGGCGTATGGCTGCGTCGGCCTGCGGTGCGACGCGGAGGCCGATGTCGACGCGACGATCAAGCGGGCGATGGAGATCGACGACCAGCCCGTCGTCGTGGACTTCACCGTCTCGCGCAACGCCATGGTGTGGCCGATGGTGGCCGCCGGCGTGAGCAATGACGAGATCCAGTACGCGCGGGGTATCAGCCCCGCTTGGGACCGGGAAGACTGAGGAGATACCGATGAGTCGTCACACCCTGTCAGTGCTCGTCGAGAACAAGCCCGGCGTGCTCACGCGCGTCTCCGGCCTCTTCGCGCGGCGCTCGTTCAACATCTACTCGCTCGCCGTCGGTCCGACGGAGCACCCGGAGATCTCCCGGATCACGGTCGTCGTCGACGTGGCGGAGCTGCCGCTCGAGCAGGTCACGAAGCAGCTCAACAAGCTGGTGCACGTCCTCAAGATCGTCGAGCTCGAACGGGACACCTCGGTGCAGCGCGAGCTGCTCCTGGTCAAGGTGCGCGCCGACAACCCGAACCGGGCCGGCGTGCTCGAGGTGGTCCAGCTGTTCCGGGCCCGCGTCGTCGACGTCGTGCCGGATGCCGTCACGATCGAGGCGACCGGCGGGCCGGACAAGCTCGCGGCGCTGCTGACCGCGCTCGAGCCGTTCGGCGTGCGTGAGATCGTCCAGTCGGGCACCGTTGCCATCGGCCGCGGTTCCCGCTCGATCACGGACCGCTCCCTTGAACGCGTCGGACGCAGCGCCTGATCGGTCCGAGACGTCACACCGGCCACGAGGCGTGGCCGGGTCTTGAGTCTTCCCAGAAGAACCACACACCAAGGAGATCCACCGTGGCAGAGCTGTTCTACGAGGACGACGCCGATCTCTCGATCATCGCCGGCCGCAAGGTCGCCGTCATCGGTTACGGAAGCCAGGGGCACGCGCACGCGCTGAACCTGCGCGACTCCGGCGTCGACGTCCGCGTCGGCCTGGCCGAGGGAAGCGCTTCACGCGTCAAGGCCGAGAACGAAGGTCTGCGCGTCCTGACCCCGGCCGAGGCGGCCGCCGAGGCCGACGTCATCATGGTGCTGGTGCCGGACCACATCCAGCGCAAGGTGTATGCCGAATCGATCGAGCCGAACCTCACGCCGGGCAAGGCGCTGTTCTTCGCGCACGGCTTCAACATCCGGTTCGGCTACATCACGGCGCCCGACGGCGTGGACGTGGCCATGGTCGCGCCCAAGGGCCCGGGTCACCTGGTCCGTCGTGAGTACGTCGACGGGCGTGGGGTGCCGGTGCTCGTCGCCGTCGAGAAGGACGCGACCGGCGGCGCGTGGCCGCTCGCGCTGTCGTACGCCAAGGCGATCGGCGGCCTGCGGGCAGCCGGGATCAAGACGACGTTCACCGAAGAGACCGAGACCGACCTGTTCGGCGAGCAGACGGTGCTGTGCGGCGGTGTCTCCAAGCTCGTCCAGTACGGCTTCGAGACGCTCACTGAGGCGGGCTACCAGCCGGAGATCGCCTACTTCGAGGTGCTGCACGAGCTCAAGCTCATCGTCGACCTCATCTTCGAGGGTGGCATCACCAAGCAGCGCTGGAGCGTCTCCGACACGGCCGAGTACGGCGACTACGTGTCCGGTCCGCGGGTGATCGACCCGAGCGTCAAGCAGCACATGCAGGACGTCCTCGCGGACATCCAGAGCGGCGCCTTCGCGACTCGCTTCATCAACGACCAGGACGCCGGCGCGCCGGAGTTCAAGGCACTTCGCGCCCAGGGCGAGAGCCACCCGATCGAGGCCGTCGGTCGCCGGCTGCGTCCGCTGTTCGCGTGGGTCGCGCCGAGCGACACCGACTACGTCGAGGGCAAGACGGCGCGTTGAGCGGAACGAGGGTGGGCGGCACGCGCTGCGCGTACCGCCCACCCTCGGCCAGTAATCCGCTCTTCAGCAGGTGAGACAGCCGTCCCGCGCCTTGGGACGCCGAACTAGGGTGGGGGCATGACTCGCAACATCAAGCTCGCCGTCGTCGCAGGTGACGGGATCGGTCCGGAGGTTGTCGCCGAGGGCCTCAAGACGCTCGACGCCGCCCTGGCCGGCAGCGACCTGACCGTCACGACCACCGAGTTCGACCTCGGTGCCGCGCGCTGGCACCGGACCGGGGAGACGCTCACGGCCGCTGACCTCGCCGCGATCCGCGAGCACGACGCGATCCTGCTCGGCGCGATCGGCGACCCGGGCGTCCCGTCCGGCATCCTCGAGCGCGGTCTGCTGCTCAAGCTGCGCTTCGACCTGGACCACTACGTCAACCTGCGGCCTTCGCGCCTCTACCCGGGCGTCACGTCGCCACTCGCCAACCCCGGCGAGGTCGACTTCGTCGTCGTGCGGGAAGGCACCGAGGGTCCGTACATCGGCAATGGCGGCGCGCTGCGCGTCGGCACCCCGCACGAGGTCGCGACCGAGGTCAGCGTGAACACGGCCTTCGGCGTCGAGCGCGTGGTTCGGTACGCCTTCGCCAAGGCACAGCAGCGCCCGCGCAAGCACCTCACTCTCGTACACAAGCACAACGTGCTGGTGTACGCGGGTCACCTGTGGCGCCGCACGGTCGAGGCGGTCAACGCCGAGTTCCCGGACGTCACGACCGACTACCTGCACGTCGACGCAGCGACGATCTTCATGACGACCAAGCCGTCCCGGTTCGACGTCGTCGTCACCGACAACCTGTTCGGCGACATCCTCACCGACCAGGCCGCGGCCATCACCGGCGGCATCGGGCTGGCGGCGTCGGGCAACATCAACCCGGACCGCACNTCGCCGAGCATGTTCGAGCCGGTGCACGGCTCGGCGCCGGACATCGCAGGTCAGGGCAAGGCCGACCCGACCGCCACGGTGCTCTCCGTGAGCATGCTGCTCGACCACCTCGGCCTGGCGGAGCAGGCGCGTGCGGTCGAGGCAGCCGTGGCGGCGGACCTGGCCGAGCGCGGTGGCCGAGTACGGTCCACGGCCGAGGTCGGCGACGATCTCGTCGGGCGCATCGCTCGCTGAGATCACCGAACGGCCGGTACCAGTCCGCCGAAACCCTTGCGGCATCGGCCACCCCCACCGGTACCGTCAGACCGAGCACCAGGTGAAAGGCCCACGACCATGAGCTCGTCCCGTCCGGAAGACCTCGCGACCTGGCTCGACGNCGCCGCGGCGGCCTTCGACGTCCGGCTCACCGTCTCGCCCCGCCCGGCGGAGGAGCGCGCGGAGCTCGTCGCGGCGCCTCGTTTCGGCACGGTGTTCACCGACCACATGGCGCGCATCGCCTGGTCTGAGACGGAGGGCTGGCACGGGCGTCGGGTCGAGCCGTACGGGCCGCTGCAGATGGACCCGGCTTCCGCCGTCCTGCACTATGCGCAAGAGATCTTCGAAGGGCTCAAGGCCTATCGGCACGAGGACGGATCGGTCTGGCTGTTCCGTCCCGAGGCGAACGCGGAGCGGTTCGCGAGCTCGGCGGAGCGACTCGCCCTTCCGCCGCTGAGCGAGCGGGACTTCCTCGGCTCGATCGCGGCCCTGGTCCGGACCGACGCGGACTGGGTGCCCGAGGGCGACGACGAGATGTGCCTGTATATGCGCCCGTTCATGTACGCCTCGGAGAGCTACCTCGGGGTCCGTCCCGCCCTCGAGGTCGAGTACCTGGTGATCGCCTCGCCGGTCGGTCCGTACTTCCCGGGCGGCGTCCGGCCGGTGTCGATCTGGGTTGCCGAGGACTACCACCGGGCTGGCCCCGGCGGCACCGGAGCGGCCAAGTGCGGTGGCAACTACGCCTCGAGCCTGTTGCCGCAGCAGCAGGCCTACGAGCATGGCTGCGAGCAGGTCTGCTTCTTGGATGCGAAGACGAACACCAATCTCGAAGAGCTCGGTGGCATGAACGTCTTCGTGGTGCACGCGGACGGCTCGGTCTCCACCCCGCGGTTGACCGGCTCGATCCTGGTCGGCGTGACGCGTTCGTCGGTCATCCAGCTGCTGCGCGACGCGGGCCGCGAGGTGACCGAGCGTGACATCCCACTCAGCGAGGTGCTGGCGGGTCTGAAGGACGAGTCGATCAGCGAGGTGTTCGCATGCGGCACGGCCGCCGTGGTGACGCCGATCGGCCGCCTGGCCGGCGCGGAGTTCGACCTCACCGTGGCCGACGGGGCGGCGGGCAAGATCACGATGGACGTGCGCGAGCAGCTCACCGACATCCAGTACGGCCGCGCGCGCGACCGCTATGGCTGGATGCGCCGGATCGTCTGACAACAGCTCCCGCCGCACGCCCACGCGTCGTTCACTGCCGGAAGGAGTCATCGTGTCAGCTCTGCGGTCCCGCACCGTCACCCACGGGCGCAACATGGCCGGGGCNCGCGCACTGCTGCGTGCGACCGGCGTGGCCGCGGAGGACATCGGCAAGCCGATCATCGCCGTGGCGAACAGCTTCACCGAGTTCGTCCCCGGGCACACGCACCTCGCCCCGGTGGGCCGCATCGTCTCCGCGGCGATCCATGCCGCCGGCGGCATCGCGCGCGAGTTCAACACGATCGCCGTCGATGACGGCATCGCGATGGGGCACGGCGGGATGCTCTACTCGCTGCCCTCGCGGGACCTCATCGCCGACAGCGTCGAGTACATGGTCAACGCGCACTGTGCGGATGCGCTGGTGTGCATCTCCAACTGCGACAAGATCACTCCCGGCATGCTGATGGCCGCGCTGCGGCTGAACATCCCCACGGTGTTCGTCTCCGGCGGCCCCATGGAGGGCGGCACCGCCGTTCTGGTGGACGGCACCGTGCGCAAGCGCGTCCACCTGATCGACGCGATGGCCGACGCCGTGGACGACGCCGTCTCCGACGCGGACCTGGCGCGCATCGAGGAGTCGGCCTGTCCCACCTGCGGATCGTGCTCGGGCATGTTCACCGCCAACTCGATGAACTGCCTGATGGAGGCGCTCGGGCTGGCTCTGCCCGGCAACGGGTCCGTCCTGGCCACCCACACCGCCCGCCAGGCGCTCTACGAGACCGCGGGCGCCACGGCCGTGGACCTGGCCCGGCGCTATTACGACGCCGACGACGCGTCCGCGCTCCCGCGCTCCATCGCGACCCGGGCCGCGTTCGAGAACGCCATGGCGCTCGACATCGCCATGGGCGGCTCGACCAACACGGTGCTGCACATCCTGGCGGCCGCGCACGAGGCCGAGCTCGACTTCACCATGGCCGACATCGACGCGATCTCCCGGCGGGTCGCATGCATCTGCAAGGTCGCACCCTCCAGCAGCTACCTGATGGAGGACGTGCACCGTGCCGGCGGCGTCCCGGCGATCCTCGGTGAGCTGCAGCGCGCNGGCCTGCTGCGCGAGGACGTGCATGCCGTGCACGCCCCGTCGCTCGAGGCCTGGCTNAAGGAGTGGGACATCCGTGGCGGCTCGCCATCTCAGGAGGCCGTGGACCTGTTCCATGCGGCGCCCGGTGGNGTGCGGTCATCGGCCGCGTTCTCCCAGTCCGAGCGCTGGGAGTCCCTGGACGACGACGCCGCGGCCGGCTGCATCCGGGACGTCAAGCACGCGTACTCCGCCGACGGCGGTCTGGCGGTGCTGCGCGGCAACCTCGCGGTGGACGGCTGCGTCGTCAAGACAGCGGGCGTGGCCGCGGACTCGCTGGTCTTCTCCGGGCCGGCGGTCGTCGTGGAGTCCCAGGAGGAGGCGGTCGAGGCGATCCTGGCCGGCCGGGTGACGGCGGGGGACGTCGTCGTCGTGCGGTACGAGGGGCCGGCCGGCGGACCGGGCATGCAGGAGATGCTCTACCCGACGACGTACATCAAGGCCCGCGGGCTGGG
>JGI24133J20442_1000498_pt1 | contig 12205 bp, 7 predicted proteins | sample BarGraNGADG00311_2_FD_20442 | JGI IMG/M metagenome (IMG submission 20442)
CGGATGTACCGGCCCAGCTGGTCGGGGTCGAAGTTGCTGTCCGTGTGGGCCACGTACGCCCACATGATCCCGAAGATGCGTGGGTGGCCCTCGAGGAAGCCGGGGCCGAGCTTCGGCAGCTGCCGGAAGTACCCCCGGGGGAGGTCCTGGCGCACCTGCCGGATGTGCTCCTCCACCTGGTGGAAGTTGTCCACCAGCCATTCGGCCGCAGGCGTGATCGGGCGGCCGTCCGCGATAGCCGCCATGACAGTCTCGTAGGCGCCGATCAGGGCGCGGTTGTCCTCCTCCACGCGCTGCAGCAGGGAGACGACCGGTTTCGAGTCGCGGACCACCACCTGGCTGTCGGCGAGGCTGACCGCATGCCGCTCGAACACCTCGTCGCTGAACTGTTCGGCACGGATCGGCTGGTCGTCGCCCCATGGGTCGCGGGAGCGCCGCAGCCACGGGAACACGGATGCGCCAACCACCATCGAAACCACCTTCTCACTGTCGCGAGGCACATGGCTCGAGACGGAAGCCGCGGCTCGTCAGGCGAGGGCCCGCACCTGCCAGATTACGGCCCGAACCGGCCCTGCGTCCGGGATCCCGCGCTCGCTCTCGTGGGCAGTTCCGGCGCCGCCGGCCTACCGGGCGTCGAGGGCGGCGTAGTCGCGCCCGCGGAGCCCGGTGTAGATCTGCTTGGGCCGGGTGATCTTCTGCTCGGGATCGAGCACGCCCTCCTGCCACTGGGCAACCCAGCCCGCGGTTCGGGGGACGGCGAACATGACCGTGAACATCGCGGGCGGGAACTTGAGCGCCTCGTAGATGAGACCCGAGTAGAAGTCGACGTTCGGGTAGAGCTTGCGCGAGACGAAGTACTCGTCGTTCAGGGCGATCCGCTCCAGCTCCTGGGCGATCGCCAGCCGCGGGTTCACGCCGGTGACCTCGAAGACCTCGTCCGCGGACTTCTTGATGATCCGCGCACGCGGGTCGTAGTTCTTGTACACCCGGTGACCGAAGCCCATGAGCTTCGCCTGCCCTGCCTTGACGCCCTCGATGAACTCGGGGACGCGGTCGACGCTGCCGATCTCGGACAGCATCTTGAGAACCGCCTCGTTGGCGCCGCCGTGGAGCGGCCCGAAGAGCGCGGCGATGCCGGCGACGGCGGAGGTGTACGGGTCGTTGCCGGCCGAGGCGACCGCGCGCACGGCGTTCGTCGAGCAGTTCTGCTCGTGGTCCGCGTGGAGGATGAAGAGGACGTCGATCGCGCGGACGAGGCGCTCGTCAGCGATGAAGTGACGCTCCTGGCGCTTGAACAGCATGGAGAGGAAGTTCTCCACGAAGCCGAGCTCGTCGCTCGGGTAGACGTAGTTGCGCCCGAGGGAGTGGCGGTAGGCGAAGGCAGCGAGGGTCGGCATCTTCGCCAGCAGGCGGACCATGTTGAGTTCGCGCTCACACGCGTCCGTGATGTTCCGCGAACTCGGGTAGAAGGCGTGGAGCGAGGCGACCGCGGACATCAGCTTGGCCATCGGGTGGGAGTCGTAACGCGACTTGGTGATGATGTCCTTCGCGTTCTCGTGCACCAAGCGGTGGTGGTTGACCTCGTTCTCCCACGTGGCGAGCTGGGCGGCGTTGGGGAGCTCACCCTTGAGCAGCAGGTAGGCGACCTCGAGGTATGTGGACTTCTCCGCGAGCTGTTCGATGGGGTACCCGCGGTACTCGAGGATGCCGGCGTCGCCGTCGATGTAGGTGATCGAGCTGCGGCAGGATGCGGTGTTCAGGAGTCCGGGGTCGTAGGTGGCCAGAGGCCCCGCGTCCGTGCTGATCCTCCGCAGATCGGAGGCGCGAATGGTCCCATCGGTGACGGCGAGTTCATGCTCCTCCGACCCGGAGCGAACATACAGAGTCTTTGCCATGTATTGAACCTTATTGGATGCATTCACGGTGCATGCGCCATTGACCGCGGAGTGGAACAGCGGCAGCGGGCGTTTGGGCTGTGGCCAGGCGCGGGTGGCGCCCTCAGGGCCTTGTGAGCATATCCTCATGGTGACCCGTGCGGGTCGACGAGAGGTGACCGTGGCAAAGCAGCCCACAGTGTACGACGTGGCGAGACTCGCCGGCGTCTCCATTGCGACCGTTTCCCGGTACTTCCGCACTCCTGATGCGGTGGCGGCGCGCACGCGACGCACGGTCGAGTCCGCGGTTGCGGAACTGGGGTACGTGCCGAGTGTGGTCGCCAGGGGGCTCGCCCAGGGCAGGTCGGAGACGCTGGCGCTGTGCCTCTCGGACTTCGACCACATCGGTGAGCTTGGACCCATCCCGGTGAGCACCGGTCCTGTGGAGGGCGCGACTCACGAGGGAGTCGTTGTTGCCCCTCCTCGGACGCGTCGATGGCCTCCTCGCACTCGTCGGCACGTACGAGAACGACGCCGTGCTCGAGGTGTCCAGGCGAGTCCCCGTCGTGGTGATCGGTGACCACAGTGTCGACCCTCGGTTCGACCAGATCCACACCGACAACAGGGCGGGCATGGCGGCCCTGACCCGCCACCTCATCGAGGTGCACGCGGTTCGCCGGCCTGCCTTCGTCGCGGGCCCGCGGGAGTCGCCGGACTCGCGGCGGCGCGTCCTCGGATTCACCGACGCCGTCGCGGAGGCGGGATTGGACGCCCCCACCCGGCCCGCCCTGTACGGCGACTTCACGCGCCTGGGGGGGCGAGCGGCCGCTCGCGCGATCCTCGAGGGGTGGACCACTCCCGGACGCCGTCGTGTGCGCGAACGACCAGACCGCGCTGGGCGTCATGGACGTGCTGCGCACCGCCGGGCTGCGGGTGCCGCGGGACGTCGTCGTGACCGGATTCGACGGGATCCCTGAGGGGCTGATGTCCGCACCGACCCTGACGACGGTGGTCCAGCCCATGCTGGAGTTCGGGCGCGCCGCCGTCGACGCGGCGCTGGGCCGGATCGACGAGCCGCGCCGCGAGGGCGTCGTCCGCACGCTGCCGGTCCGGGTGGTCCTGCGCGAGAGCTGCGGGTGCGGCGTTGCCCGCACATAACGAACGCATTACGATTCCCTGACCCCCCTTGTGCCGCCCCGCGGAGAGGCATAGGGTAACTCCACACGGAATGTAGGCGCTTACACCCTGTGATCCAATAGATTCTAGGGAGTTGCGATGAATTCCATGACCATGCGCATCAAGAAACGGGTGGGGGTGGCGGTCGGCCTCACAGCCGTGTTCGCCCTCGGCGCCTGTGGCGCCCCAGCGAGCCAGACCGGCGGCGGTGCCACGGCCGCACCAGGTGACGCGGGGGGCGCGTCGATGCTGGTCGCCATGGACAACGGCTCCCCGCAGTTCGAGAGGAACTTCAACCCCTTCTCCGGGAGCAAGCGCAACACGGCGACAATCGTGTACGAGCCACTCTTCGTCCTCAACACCCTGGACGGCGAGCTCGTCCCGTTCCTTGCCACCGGGTTCGAGCAGCCGGACGCGAGCACGATCGTCGTGACGCTCCGCGACGGCGCGACGTGGACCGACGGTGAGGCCTTCACGGTGGACGACGTCCTCTTCACCTTCCAGATGCTGAAGGACTTCCCCGCCCTCGACACCATGGGCATCTGGCAGAACATCGAATCGGTGGAGGGTGAGGGCTCGACCTTCACGATCCACCTCAACAAGGAGAACGCGTGGGCCACGAACATCGTGCTGCCCACGACCATCGTCCCCGAACACCTCTGGAGCGGGGTCGCTGACCCCGTGACGTTCAAGAACGAGGAGCCGGTCGGAAGTGGACCGTACGCCCTCGGCGACTTCGCCCCGAACCAGTACAAACTGGTGAAGAACGAGACCTACTGGAACGCGGACGCCGTTGCCGCGACGGAACTCGTCCTCCCCGCCGCCAACGAGCAGTTGGACCTCGTGAGCAAGCCCTACGACTGGGCGTACGCCTTCATCTCCGACGTCGAGAACACCTGGGTGGCCGCTGCTGAGGGCAACATCTACTGGTTCCCGCCGGGCGGCACGATCGCCCTGTATCCGAACCTGACGATGGCGCCCTTCGACAACGCTGACTTCCGCCTGGGCCTCTCGCTGGCCCTCGACCGCGCGAAGGTCGCTGACGTGGCTGAGGAGGGCTACGTCGACCCCGCGGGCGGCACCGGCCTGCTCCTCCCCAACCAGGAGGTATGGCTGAACCCGGACATCGCTGACCAGGGTGCGATCACCCAGAACGCCGAGGAGGCCCTCACGCACTTCGCGGCCGCCGGCTACACGCAGGAAGGCGGGAAACTCGTCGATGCCTCCGGCACCCAGGTGGCCCTCACCATCACCACCCCCAACGGCTGGACCGACTGGCTGCGCGGCGTCCAGGAGGTGCAGCGTCAGCTGGAGGGGATCGGCATTGCGGTCACCCTCAACCAACCACAGCCAGCGGCATACCAGGCGTCCCTGCAGACGGGCGACTTCCAGCTCGCCATGGGGTCGTTCGGTGGCTCCGGCAGTGTCTACCAGGACTACAACACGCTCCTCGGGGGCGAGTTCAACGTCCCGATCGGCACCATCACGCTCGCCAACTACCAGCGCTTCCAGGACCCCGCGGTCGACGAGTTGCTGGCCCAGCTCAAGGTCACCACTGACGAAGCCCAGCAGAAGGACATCGTCAACCAGTTGCAGATCGTCATGGTCGAGCAGATGCCCGTGATCCCGCTGTTCTACGGCGGCCTGTGGGGCCTCTTCAGCGAGAGCAGGTTCACCGGCTGGCCGAGCGAAGCGGACCCGTACGCCACCACGGCGACCTGGGGCAACAACCCCCTCCTCGTTCTGACCAACATCAAGCTCGTCGGCTAAGGCCGGTGCCGGAAGCCGTGTCCCCACATGGCGGGGACACGGCTGATGGCGCGGCCTGAAGGGCTCGATCGATGAGGTACTTCCTTCGCAAGATCCTGTTGCTCCTGCTCACGGCATGGGCAGCAATCACACTGAACTTCCTGCTTCCACGCCTCATGCCCGGCTCGCCGGCCGACGCGGCGATCGCGAAGCTCTCCCAGAACGGACCCGTGACCGAGGCGACGCGGGCTGCCATCGAGGCCCAGCTGGGTGTGCCGACCGGCAACATCCTCGCCCAGTACGGCGACTACCTCGGCCGGATCATCCGGCTCGACTTCGGGGTCTCGTACACCTTCTTCCCGCAGTCCGTCGCCGAACTCGTCATGACGGCCCTCCCGTGGACGATCGTGATGGTGGGCACCGTGACCATCCTCGCCTTCATCATCGGGACGTTGCTGGGAACGCTCGCCGCGTGGCGGCGCGGGTCCTGGGCTGACACCCTCCCGACGGTGGTGGGATCCTTCACCTCCGCATTCCCCTACTTCTGGACAGGACTGCTGCTGCTCTACTTCCTCGGGTACGTCCTGAGGTGGTTCCCGACATCCGGGGCGTACGACGCCGCATCCGTCCCCAACCTGAGTCTCGGGTTCATGGCCGACGCGGCCTACCACTCGATCCTTCCCGGACTGACGATCCTCATCACTGCACTCGGTGGGTGGATCCTCGGGATGAGGAACTCCATGATCAACGTGCTGGGCGAGGACTACATCACGTTCGCCGAGGCGAACGGGCTCAAGGGACGCACCGTGGCGCTGCGCTACGCGGCCCGCAACGCCATCCTGCCGAACCTCACGAGTTTCGGCATGGCGCTCGGCACCGTCGTGGGCGGTTCCCTGCTCGTCGAGACCGTGTTCAACTATCCCGGCGTGGGCTACCTGCTCTACAACGCCGTCACCAATCAGGACTACCCGCTGATGCAAGCCCTCTTCCTGATCATCACGGTGAGCGTTCTGATCGCCAACTTCACCGTGGACATCGCCTATGGCTTCCTTGACCCGAGGACACGCAAGTGAGCGCACAGACCGCCCTTGAATCGACCATCGTCCCCACCCCGCCCGAGGAGACCCTCCGACGGCGTCGCTCCGGGTTCGTCACCAGCTTCCTGACCGTCTGGTCGAGCCCGAAGGCAAGAGTGGGCATCGTCCTGCTGGGGTTCTTCATCCTCGTCGCGATCCTCGCACCCCTGATCGCGCCGTACGGCCCGACTCAGAACGACTTTGCCCGCAACGAGTCGGGCGGTGCGGAGCACTGGTTCGGCACCACCGCCGCGGGGGAGGACGTCTTCTCCCAGGTGGTGTTCGGGACCCGGGTGTCCCTCACGGTCGCGCTCATCGCCGGCGCCCTGTCCACGCTGATCGCCGTCGTGGTGGGGCTCTCCTGGGGCTACTCGAAGGGAATCCTCTCCGAGATCATCAACTTCATCGTCAACCTGTTCCTGGTCATCCCCGGACTGCCGCTCATGATCGTGATCGCCGCCTACATCCAGAACGGCGGACTCGCGATGATCATCGGTGTCGTGGTGATCACGGGCTGGGCCTGGGGCGCGCGCGTGCTGCATTCGCAGAGCAAGTCTCTGCGGGCTCGCGACTTCGTCACTGCCGCGCAGTTCTCCGGGGACAGCGCCCCGCGCATCATCTTCCGCGAGATCCTGCCCAACATGACCTCGATCGTCGTCGGCAGCTTCGTCGGGGCGGCCACCGCGGCGATCATCGCCGAAGCGAGCCTGTCCTTCCTCGGGATTGGTGACACCACCCGCGTCTCCTGGGGCTCCATGCTCTTCTGGGCGCAGAACTCCAGCGCGCTCCTCACGGGGCAGTGGCTGCTGCTCCTCATGCCCGGCCTGTCGATCGCGCTCCTCGCGCTGGCGTTCACGCTGGTCAACTTCGGTATCGACGGCTTGTCGAACCCCCGACTCAGGGAAGGAACAGGTCGATGACGCCACTGCTGCAGGTCGAGAACCTCTCCATCGTGTACGAGCCCAAGGGCGACGAGCCGTTCCGCGCTGTCAGGAACGTGACCTTCTCCCTCGAGAAGGGCGAGTTCGTCGGACTCGTGGGGGAGTCCGGTTCGGGCAAGTCGACACTCGGCTTCGCACTCACCCGGCTGCTCAAGCACCCCGCGCGGATCGAAGAGGGCCGCATCCTCTTCCGCGGGCAGGACATCTCCCAGATCGAGGGCGAGGAGTTGCGCCGGCAACGCCACGGCGGATTCGCCCAGGTGCTCCAGTCCGGCATGAACGCGCTGAACCCCGTCCGCAAGATCGGGAATCACTTCTATGACATCTTCGCGGCGCACGGTCACATCCCGCCGGACCAGCGGGAGGCCCGTGCCAAGGAACTCGTCGGCAAGGTGCGGTTGCCGGAATCGGTCCTGAACCGGTTCCCCAGCGAACTGTCCGGGGGCATGCGTCAGCGCGTCTCCATCGCGCTCGCGCTGTCGCTCGAGCCAGAGCTGATGGTGTTCGACGAGCCGACGACGGCGCTGGATGTGCTGGTGCAGCACGCCGTCATGGAGACCATCAAGGCGCTGCAGGAGTCGGAGGGCTTCACCGCCATCCTCGTGAGCCACGACCTCGGGATCGTGCTGGAGTCCACCCAACGTGTGATGGTGATGCACGAGGGCGAGATCGTCGAGGACGGCACCTCCTCCCAGATCCTGGGCAAGCCGAAGGACCCCTACACCCAGATGCTGCTCAGCCACTACGCGGACCCGCGCGCCGAGGTCGTCGAACTGCCCGGGCTGACGGTCCGCGGCGGGTCGAAGACCGTGGCCCATGCCCCTGCCGCCGAGGTGGCGGGCCGGATTCCGGCCGCGCTCGACGGCGTGCTCGAGGGCGCCCACGACTCGTTCGTCGTGCAGGGCATCAGCAAGGTCTACCCGCCGCCCCGCAGGGGCGAAAAGCCCGTCACGGCGGTCGACGACGTCTCCTTCCGGATCGATCCGGGCGAGTCCGTCGCGCTGGTCGGGCAGTCCGGCTCCGGGAAGTCGACGATCGCGAAGCTGATCACCGGGGTGGAGAAACCCACCTCGGGGACGATCATGTTCGGGGACGTGGACGTGGCGAAGCTCGGCCGCAGGGGACTGAAGGACCTGCGCCGGCAGGTGCAGATGGTGTTCCAGGACCCGTATTCGGCCCTGAACCCGCTGCACACCATCGAGTACATCCTCTCGCGCCCGATCGTGAACTTCACGGGCGCGAAGGGCGACGACGTGCGAAAGCGCGTCCATGAGCTCCTCGAGTTGGTGGAGCTGACCCCCGCGGACGATTACGCGGGCCGGATGGCCCACCAGGTCTCGGGGGGGCAGCGCCAGCGCGTGGTCATCGCCCGCGCGCTGGCCTGCAATCCGCAGGTGCTGATCGCGGACGAGCCGGTCTCGATGTTGGACGTCTCCCTCCGTGCGGGCGTCCTCGCCCTGCTGGAGGACCTGCGCGTCCGGCTCGGTGTCTCCCTGCTCTACATCACCCACGACCTGCTGTCCGCACGGCTGGTCACCGACAGGATCATGGTCCTCCATGACGGCAAGGTGGTCGAGGCGGGCGACACGGTGCAGGTGCTCCGCTTCCCGGAGGACCCGTACACCATCAAGCTGCTCGATTCGATCCCGCAGCCCGCGAAGGCACACGCCAGGAGCGCCGCCGCCGCGGCCGGGGCCGCCGCCAGGGCGTGACTCGACCCCGGGGGCCGCGATTTCGCGGCCCCCGGTCCGTTTTGGCAGGACACCGAGGAGCGCTCCCATGACCATCACCCCATCGACCCCCGTCCCCTCGACCACTGCCCCTTGGAGCGACCTCGAGGCGGGGCTCCTCACCATCCGGGTCAGCAACACCGGTAACATCGCACGGATCCGCCGCGCGACCGCCGGCGGCCAGGTCATCGAGATCGGGGCCCACACCCCGGGGGCGCACGACCAGATGGTGGGCGGCATCTTCCTGCGCCGCATCACCGCCGCCGGCGTCGAGTACGCACCGCTGACCGGCTCAGGATCGGCCTCGCAGTTCCGGGCGGGGGCCGGCCACGCATCGTGGTCCGGAGCCGCGCTCGGTCTCGCCACCACCGTGGAGCTCTCGCTGGACCCGGCGGGCGGGATGTGGGTGTACCGGGTCGAACTGACGCCACTGACGGGCGAACGGGCCGTGGCGGCGGGCACCTACGACGTCGTCGCGGCCCAGGACCTCGGCCTCGCCCCGCCCGGGGCGGTCCGCGCGAACGAGCTGTACACGAGCCACTACCTCGCCCACCGGGCCATCGGCACCGAGAGCTCGGGGTGGATGCTCGCCACCCGCCAGACCATGGCGCTCGCCCCGGCCCTGCCGCTCCTCGTGATGGGGATCGTCGAGGGCGCGCGCGGTTACCTCACGGACGCGTTCGACCTCTACGGCCTCGAGTCCCGGGTGGACGGCCGCGCGCACGCGCTCCTCGCACCCGAGTGGGACTCGCGCGTCCTGCAGTACGAGACGGCCACCGCCGCCCTGCTCAGCCGCGAACTCGCTCCCGGACAGCCCCATGTGCTCCACATCGCGTTCGCCGTGCTGCCGGACTGGCGCGGCGACCTGCGCGCCGCCCACAAGGCATTCCCCGACCTGGCCGCCCGCGCCGTCGCCCTCGCGGCCGCGGCCCACGAAACCCCGGCGGCGACCGGTGCCGATTCCCCGGCTGTCGCTGTGGACCCGCGATCGATGCTGGCCGGGGCCCCGCTCCTCGCGGGCCGCGACCTGGAGGAGGGCGAACTCGCCGCCCTCGCGAGCCCGCCCGACGGCGTCGTCCGCCCCGAACGCGACGGCGCCGGCCACCTCCTCTCATTCTTCACGCGGGACGCCCGCCACGTCGTCGCGGGCCGGAAGGAGCGCGCCACCGAGCGGTCCCACGGCCACATCCTCCGCTCGGGCTCCGACGCGTTCCCGTCGTCGAACATCCTGTGCGCCACCGTGTACGCGGGCGGCGTGTTCGCCTCCCACGTCGTGGTGGGCAACACCAACGCCCACCGCGTGGTCTCGGTCCACCGGCACCCGCTGAACCTGCTGCGGTCAAGCGGGATCAGGCTCCTCGTGGACGACGGCGGGGGGCCGCGCCTCCTCGGCACGCCGTCCGCCCTAGTGCTCGACCTCGGGCAGGTCACCTGGGTCTACGAGACAGGGCTCGGCCGCATCGTGGTGACCGCCACCGCCGCCATCGACGGCGGGGTCATCGACCTGCGCGCCTCCGCCTCCCGTCCGCTCGACATGACGTTCACCGTCGACCTCGACACGGACGTGAGCGACTGGCATGCCGAGACCTCCGACGACGGCGCCGGCGTCGTCGTCACGCCGGCGCCCTCGTCGGGCATCGCCGCCCACCACCCGGCCCTGGCCTACGTGTTCGCGTCCCCCACCGGGACGTTCGCCGACGACGGCGCCCTCTGGTCGGACGGCGCGACCCGTGACCCGGCGCTGCTGGTGCTCACGCAGGGCGCCGCCACCGACGCGCGCCTCGTGATCGCGGCGGACGTCGACGACGCCGATGCCGCCCGCACCCGCGCGCGCGACGCCGTCACGAGGACGTGGGACGCCGCCGAGCAGGCGCGCGCGCACCACCGGTACGTCGCCGGGTTCCTGCGCGACCTGGAACTCGACCAGGACGGCCCCCTCGGTGAGTTCGCCACGCTGCTCCCGTGGTTCGCCCACAACGCCCTCATCCACTACCTCGCGCCGCACGGCCTCGAGCAGTTCAGCGGGGCGGCATGGGGAACCCGCGATGCCTGCCAGGGACCACTCGAACTGCTCCTCGCCTTCCGGCACGACGCCGCCGCCCGCGACATCCTGGAGCGGGTGTTCGCCCACCAGTTCGAGGACGGCGACTTCCCCCAGTGGTTCATGTTCGACGAGTACGCGGACGTCTACCAGGAGGAGTCGCCCGGCGACGTCGCGGTGTGGCCGCTGATCGCCCTCGCGCAGTACCTGGAGACCACGGGTGACGCCGGCTTCCTCGACGAGCTGGTCCCGTTCCGGAGCCGCGCGACCCGGGGCGCTGTCGACGCCGGCGCGACCGTCGCGGACCACGTGGAGCGGATCCTCGACCACATCGATCACCACGTGGTCCCCGGCACCCGGCTGTACGCCTACGGCGACGGTGACTGGGACGACACCCTCCAGCCCGCACAGGCCTCCATGCGCCGTGACATGGTCTCCTCCTGGACGATCGCACTCCTCCACCAGTCGCTCACGTCGCTCGCGGCCACGGCGGCAGTGGCGCGGCGACCCGAGCTGGCGGGCCGGATGACGGCGCTGGCGGCCGAGGCGGAGCACGGGTTCCGCGCGCACCTCCTGCGGGACGGGGTGCTGGCCGGGTTCGTCCACTTCGCGAACGGCATGGTCCGCCCGATCATCCACCCCACGGACACGACCACGGGGATCTCCTACCGGCTCATCCCGATGTCGCAGTCCATCCTCGCCGGGATCCTCACCGGGGAGGAGGCGGCCCGCCACGAGCGGCTCATCCGCGACCACCTGCACTACGAGGACGGCGTCCGGCTCATGGACCGCCCCGCCCCCTTCGACGACGGCCGAACCACGTACTTCCGGCGCGCCGAGCAGTCCGCGTTCGTGGGGCGCGAGGTGGGCCTGATGTATGCGCACGCCCACATCCGGTACGCCGAGGCCATGGCCGCGCTCGGCCGCCCCACCGCGGCGGGAGAGCTGCTCCGGTTGAGCCCCGTGGGCCTGAACGACCGGATCCCGAACGGCCTGCCGCGGCAGCGCAACTGCTACTTCTCCTCCAGCGACGCGGTGTTCCCGGACCGGTACGAGGCGGCGGAGCACTGGGAGGAGCTGCGCGATGGCTCGGTCCCGGTGGCCGGGGGCTGGCGCGTCTACTCCAGCGGTCCCGGGATCTACCTCCGCGTGCTCCTGCAGCACGTGCTCGGCGTCAGCGTTCGGGCCGCGGACATCGTCTTCGACCCCCTACTCCCCGCGGACTGCCCCGAGCTCACTTTCGCCATGGAGGTGGCCGGTCGCCGGCGCACGATCCGCCTGGTCCGCGAGGACGGGCGCGACGGCGTCGTCGTCGAGGCCGACGGCGTGGCGCTGGCGTCCACCCCGGTCCCGGGCGCGAACCGCGCCCGCGGCGCGGCGGTGGCGCTCCTCGACATTGCGGAGGCGGACACGCTCACCGTCCGCCACGGAAACCCGGGAAGGACCTCAGACTGATCCCCCGGGGTGTGGGCCGCGATGCCACCGGCAGGCGCGGCCCACACCCGCGTTCGGGACAAAATACGGCGATACCCCGTGTGCGCGGGGCCGGGCGCGCGCAGAGTTGGACCATGTCCGTCACCCCGCGGTCGGTCGCTTTGGAGCCCTCGCTGCGCGATCC
>JGI24133J20442_1000508_pt1 | contig 12103 bp, 8 predicted proteins | sample BarGraNGADG00311_2_FD_20442 | JGI IMG/M metagenome (IMG submission 20442)
CTCCCGCTGATGGAACTTTGGCAAAAAGATGGCTTCTTCAGGGGGATGTGGTTCAGCCAAGTCAGTCTGTCTTTACTCTGACACTGAACAAAAACCTGTGGGTAGTGGCATTTCTTGAAGAGACTAAAATTTCAGAAATACACACCGGGCAGAAAGTAAGATTTAATATTGATGCATTTCCGGGAGTCAGATTCAATGGAAAAGTAATCCTGGTTGGTTCCACTACTGCATCAGTATTTTCATTGATCCCGGCTAATAATGCTTCAGGTAATTTCACTAAGGTTACTCAGCGTATCCCGGTAAGGATTTCCATTGATAGTGCAGACAATTACAAAGACCTCTCACAATTCAATATTTTTTCCGGAATGTCAGTTATAGTCAAGATTATCAAAAAATAAGATGGAAAGAAGAAGAACACCATCTCACCGCCTCAGGAGTCTTGTAAGGAACAGCAAATCAGCCTTTCACCCTAAGCATGAGTCTTACAAATGGTTTTTGCTGGCAAATATTATGCTTGGAACCTTTATGGCTGTACTTGACGCGACCATTGTTAATGTTGGTTTGCCTAAAATCATGGCATCTTTTGGTGTGGGTCTGGATAAAATTGAATGGGTTATTACTGCCTATATGCTTGCGATGGCTGTGGCTCTACCTACCTCAGGATGGCTTGCAGATAAATTCGGTTACAAACGCTTGTATTTCATCGGATTATTTCTTTTTACATTAGGATCTATGTTATGTGGAAGATCTTCGGATGAGAATATGCTTATTGCAGCCAGGGTTATTCAGGGTTTGGGAGCCGGGACAATTCAGCCGCTCGGAATGGCCATAATAACCAGGGAATTTCCTCCTAACCAGAGGGGTATAGCTCTTGGGTTCTGGGGCATTTCCGCTGCAGCGTCTGTCTCATTCGGACCGCTCATTGGAGGTTTTCTGATTGACCGTTTCAGCTGGCCGCTGATTTTTGACGTTAATATTCCTGTTGGGATGTTAGCCATGTTCTTCACAGTTATAATACAGAGCGAATACATAAACCTTAAAACCAGAAGGTTCGATATTGTAGGGTTCATTTCTGTGACTATTTTTCTTCCTCTGACACTATATATATTATCTCAAGGCAATGCAGCTACAAACTCACAAGGTTGGCATGCGCCATTTATACTGGCTTATGGGGCAATTGCCTTAATTGCTCTGGCGGTTTTTATAACCGCAGAATTAACAGTTAAAGAGCCGCTTTTAGATCTGAGGCTTCTTAGGAATCACAACTTCGGAATCGCAAATATCATTTTAATTATTTTTAGTCTAGGAATGTTCGGAAGTACTTTCTTATTGCCAATTTATCTTCAGAATTCGTTGGGTTACACAGCTTTGCAGGCTGGCTCAGTATTCCTTCCAGTAGGTATAATACAGGGAATAACTGCTCCCATCTCTGGTAGGATTTCGGATAAAATAAATCCAAAACTTCCCCTTTTTGTAGGTGTTATCCTGTTTGCCTTTAGTTTCTACCTTAACTCGAATCTGTCATGGCTTACTGAGCTGAATTTCATAATGCTCTCTCTATATTTGAGAGGATTTGCTATGGGCCTGATGTTCACTGCGCTTACCACAGTATCACTGTCGGAAATACCACGTGAAAAAATGGCACAGGCCTCGGCCATAACCAATTCTATAAGGCAACTTGGAGGTAGCCTGGGTGTAGCATTACTCGCTACATTGTTGACATCCAGAGTCAGCTACCATGCTCAGGTTTTTGGCGGTGCAGTCAAGCCCGGCTCTGAAGTTTATCAGCAGACTATGAATAAAATGAAGTATCATCTTCAAAATGAAGCAGGCAGTTCACCCACAAATTCCATACGGCAAAGCCAGGCTTTACTTCTTTCAAATATTAACAAACAAGCTTATATACAGGGTATTGATGACGATTTTCTGCTTGCAGGTATCATTACCCTGATCGGTGGGATACCAATAATTTTTCTTCACACAAAAAAAATAAAAATTCAAAAACTTCCGGAAAATGAATAATAAAATAGATACAAGATCAATTCTTTCTGTCATAACACTGGTCATTTTCTTTAATCAGTTTGTATCTGGTCAGGTCAATATTGAACCAAAAGTGATATCAACTGATTCTTTATCGCTTAAAAATGTTATTGAACTTGTACTTTCTTCATATCCGTCAGTGAAGGTGGCTAAGGAAGCAATTAATAATGCGGATTCAAGAATAGGCCTCGCAAAAACAGGATATAACCCTGTAGTAGATTTAACTGCGAGTTTTGCAAACCTGGCACCAGTGACTAAACTTACTTTTCCATCGCTTGGGACTTTCCAGCTTTACCCTGGCAATAATTATTCTGCATCTCTTAATTATCAACAGCTTATTTATGACTTCGGACGAACACGACAGAATATAGCAGTGGAAAACGAAAATAAGGCTATCGGAGAACAGACACTTGAAGAGGTAAAACAAAAGCTGTCACTGCTTACAGTGAATAATTTTTATACACTCCTTTATCTGCAGGCTGCAATAAAAATAAAAGATGAACAGTTGGCAGCATTAAATGAGCACCTGCAGTACGTTGAAAAAATGATGGCTACAGGTTCTGCCACAGAATATCAGGTTCTTTCAACAAAAGTCAGAATATCGATGGTTGAAAGCCAGAAAGTAGATATAATTGCTTCTCTGACAGCACTGCAGGCAGTTATGAATTCCCTCCTGGGAAATGATCAGTCTGCCAGTCCTGTTGTAAAAAACGAACTCTCTGTTGAGCCACCAGTAATACCTGCCGATTCAGTCTTATCTTATGCTTTTCACAACAGGGATGAAGTTCTTATCAACGAGAAGAAAACTTCCCTTGCTGAGCTGAGATATGGAATGACAAAGCTGCAGAATAAGCCAATGCTGAGCCTTCAGGCATCTGGCGGAGCAAAAAACGGATATATCCCGGATCTCAACAGGATAACACCGAATTATGTTGTCGGTCTGGGACTCAGGGTTCCTCTCCTGGACGGCAAGAAAAACAAATATAATCTTCTGCAGGCTCAATCAGCAATAACTTCATTATCTTATGAATCTGAATTCACAAAAAGAAATATATCAAATGAGGTTTATGAATCAGAAGCATTTATGTTTGCATCAAAGAAAAAAGTAAGTCAGTTCGAGCTTCAGCTCAGTCAGGCTTTAAAGGCCTATTCGCTTGCTGAAACAAGCTTTAAGTCGGGTATGATCACAAATCTTGACTTACTTGATGCTAATACATCTGTTTCAGAAAGCAGTTTAATGCTTCTTAAAGCAAGAATAGATTATGCTGTAAGTGTTTATAAACTCAAAGCTGCTATGGGTCAAAGGATTTATTAATTCAGGAACGATATTCCTGATTATATCTCCATTATTTCGAATCATTTGATTTGTTAAAAGTCGCAGTTTTCCATGTAAAAGATCCTGTCCCATTGGGGATTCTCGAATATGATAATTCAAGATTCTGCGCAGAATATACAATTTCATCAATTATAGCGCCATCAGGTTTTGAAAGTACGACCTCTTCACCTAAAGAAGATAATTTAAAGTTCGTATGCAATCCAAGCTGAGTAGTATCTTTATCTGCCCAGATGATGAGGTATCCGTTTCCCGATATGGATGTACCCTGAGGAAACTGCCATTTTGTTTTTTTATTTCTGTTGTCTGAAAGAAAATAGCCCGAAAGATCTTTGACAGAAGAGGATAAGTTATATAATTCGATCCAGTCATCGTACTCACCATAATTATCTGCAGCTGTAGTTGAGTTTAGGGGCATTAGCTCATTGATTACTATGTTCTCCCCTGCCGTATCATAAATTTTCCGGCATGAATATGAAATAGTAAGTATAATGAGAATGACAAAGAAAGAAACGTTTTTCATAATGATCGCGTTAAAACAGAAATCAAATTTTGCATCTTGTCAAACCAAGATTCAGGGCAGATTTTGATCCGGAAACAACCAGAGCTGCTCCCAACGCAGATCCATTAGCAATTTCAGAAGTATATACAATTTTTGAGGGATATGCATTTACGATCAGATTCCGGAATAGTTCACTTTTTGAGAATCCTCCGGTAATATAAATATTCTCTGACTCATCGTTTGACGAAAGAACCAAATTTACTGCTTCTATAGTAAGGTCGCCTAATTCATTCATTAACTGATGATAAGCCTCTTCAAACGTACTGAACTCATACATATCAATGAAATCTCTCAAATCACGTGAATATGGTCCGGTTTGAAAGAACACTTTTTTTTCTTTGAATCTCGTCTTTAAGTGAGCTGATAAATTATTATCGGCTTTGGTTTTTTTATAATACTCCTCCGGCTTCTTGAAATGATCGGATATTCGCTTTAAGGCGGTTTCATGTAAATGTCCAAGGAATAACCTTGAAGATTTTACCGGTTGTCTGGTTATACTCATATAGCACAAGCAATCTTTGTCGAGCTGCTCGGCAGTTAATTTTTCGGTATTAAAAGGATTCATGTTGATGCACCACGTTCCGGTAGAAAGTAACAGGAATTTCCCCTCACTGATCGAGAAATATGGCGCAAGTGAGGCGGAACTGTCATGAATACCTATACCTACCTGAAGTTTTTTCCCGTCGATAACTACCTCATTCAATGTTTCGACCGGAACAGGATCAGGCAGCTTTAATCCATTAACTTTTATCCATGGATGATAACTCATATTATCAAAATCCCACATTGCTGTATGGCATCCTATGGATGTGTGCTCGGCATAAATCTTGCCTGTAATTGTGTATGAGAGATACTGAGGAAAATGAAGGATATGCTTTATTTTAGAAAAAACTTCAGGTTTTGCTGACTTGAGCCAGAGAGGTTGTAAGCCGGAATTTAGCATACCAAGGGCCGGAGATGCTGTCCTTCTGCAAAACTCATCTCTCCCGCCATGTCTCTTATAGAGACTTTCAGGGATCTTTTCGTCTAAAGGTTTCAGATAATTATATACAGGAGTAAGTCTTTTCCCATCTTCATCAAGATAAACAAGAGAAGCTCCGTAAGTAGTAAAGTTAACAGTCCTGAGATCATATTTTTCAGAATGCACGAGTTTAATCATGGACTCTTTAATCCAGTGTTCAATATGTTCAATATCATCACATTCAAAACCGTCATCATCCTGAATTACAGCAAATTTCTCTTCAATTTCTGAGACTATTTTTAGGTCTTCATTAAAAAGAATTATCTTTTTATTCGTTTTGCCGATGTCATATATAGCTATAACTTTCTCTTTCATTTTTACTCCCAACCGGGGCTAACTAAAAAAAGCAATAATTGGCCATTTTTCCCTTTGTGTTACTTTGTGTTTTCCATTGTGTTATCACTAAGGTTCACAAAGGACTTTTTAGACATCCCCCATTAACATCATTAGAATTATCTTTTCAGAAGCACCTCTTTTTCATACTTCATAATCTCTTCAATATAGTCCTGCCCTACCGGAACTTTGTTTTGCATACAATAGTAATCATATACTGCTCCGAAAGGTTTTGTTTTAAGAAGTTCCAGAAATGCAAGTCTTTCGAAATTATTACCCTCTTCTTCAAACCTGACAAGTGTTTTAAAAGGCTCAAGCAAAGCATACATGAAAGCCAATTGAGCTGAGCGTGTTCCAATCACATATGCGCCAATCCGGTTAAGGCTTGCATCAAAGAAATCCAGACCAATGTTAACCCTGTTCAGAACTTTAGAACGTACAATTTCCTGGGTAATAAGCAACAATTCATCGTTGAAGGTAAGGATGTGGTCACTGTCCCAACGAACGCCACGTGTAAGGTGCAAAAGTATCTCATCAACAAAATGCAGTATGGAAGATATTTTATCACCTACCTGTTCTGTTGGATGAAAATGTCCATTATCCAGCGTTATCATCGTATTGTTTTTTATTGCATAACCCAGATAGAAATCATGAGATCCAACTACCATCGACTCGGATCCGATTCCGAATAATTTACTTTCAACCGAATCCTTGAGATGTTTTTTCGGATATTTAACTGCGAAGATCTCGTCCAGCGATTTCTTAAGTTGTTTTCGCAGTGTGTTTCTGTCGATAGGGGTGTCTTTCATTCCATCAGGTATCCATATATTATGCACTGCCGGAGTACCGAGTTGTTTTCCCATTTCAGCGCTGATGGCCCGGCATCGTTTTGTGTGTTCAACCCAGAATTTTCTGATTTTTTCATCTTTACTTGACAGGGTAAAGCCATCATCCGCCAGCGGATGCGAGAAACAAGTGCAATTGAAATCAAGACCAATTCCTCTTTTCTTTGCCCAGTCTATCCAGCCCTGAAAGTGCTTTGCTTCGATCTTATCGCGATCGACAAGCTTGCCACCGAACTCACCATAGATTGCATGAAGATTCAACCTTTGTTTTCCCGGAAGCAGCGACATCACCTTATCAAGATCTGATCTCATCTGTTCGATAGTCTTTGCTTTGCCAGGGAAATTGCCTGTAGCCTGAATGCCGCCACCGCCAAGCACAGACCCGGCTTTTTCAAAACCACCAACATCGTCTGTTTGCCAGCAATGCAAACTGATATTTATATTGTCCATTTCAGCGAGTACCTTGTCGGTATCGACTCCTAATACAGCGTATTGCTCTTTTGCAAGCTTATAAGATTTTTCAATTAAATCCTTTTTCATAATTAATAGATATTTTAATGTTAATTGTTTTAATTTTCAATTCATTTACCACAAAGGCGCTCAAAGGTTTCCACTAAGGTTCACAAAGGACTTTTAAGAATGTCCCAACTTTTGTCTTTATACTTTTGTCTTTTGTCTTACTCCATATAAAATACCTGATCTAATGGAATAGAGACCGGGGAGTTATCAGGGTTAGTTTCCATAATATCGGCCATATATTTCCACCACTTTTTTACAACTTCTGTAGTTCCCAGATCCTGCGAAGAGCTCATTCCGGATTGTTCCTGGTATGCGAAAAGGGTATTGGTCTCTTCATCAAGGAAGATGGAATAATTCCCAATGCCCTCATTTTTCAATAACTTTACAAGTTCGGGCCAGATTTCGCTGTGACGTTTTCTGTATTCTTCCTTGAATCCAGGAAGCATTTTCATTTTAAAACCAAATCTTTTTGTTTCCATATTAATTAGCCTAATTTAACAACAAACGTTGAAAGTATAAGAATTATAATTCCGATCAACAGTACAATCATTGTTTTACTTTTTACCCCTTTCCATTCATTAAGGAAAATCCCCCATATATTACTTATTGCAATATTTAGTGCCATAAGGATGCTCCAGCCAAAAACAGCCATTCCCTGGGGAAGTTTACTTGAGCCCATACCGAAAAAATGAAACTGAAGGAACCATAAGAAACCTGCCAGGAAAGTGAAAAACAGGTTATTAAGCAGAATATTGCCTGAAACAGTAAAATAATCGCGGTAAGTTTTATTTTTAATATTAAGATAACCACAATAAACAAGGTTAGTGATAAAACCTCCAAGAAGAATGAATATGAGAGATGGATTTTTCTGGAAAAGAGGATTTGTTCCATGTGCCAAAGCAACATTTTCAATCGGTTTGGCAGATTCGAATCCGAAATTAAAACAAGCGCTCATAACACCTGCGAAGACTGCAATAAGAATTCCTTTTTTCAGTGCAAATTCTTTTACAGCCGCCCTTTTTTCTTCCTCAGTCATCTCTTTGCTTTTGAGTGAACCGGCATAACCAATAACTGCAATACCAACAATAGTAATTGATACACCAACAATGGTTAATATTCCCGCAGTAGATGAAAAAAGATTATCACCAGCTATTATTGGAGGTATTAAAGTACCAAAAGCCGCGCAAAGCCCTAACGCAATACTCTGTCCGAGAGCNACTCCCAGATATCGTATACTTAAGCCGAAGGTCAATCCTCCGAAACCCCATAAAGCTCCAAAAAACATCGCCATCAGTTTGGCGGAAGATGGTGCTTCATGAAGGATTGGAATAAGCTCGCCCCTGGGGACAAAGATAAATGCGAATAATATCGGAGCTATTAACCAGGCAGCAACACCCTGAGTTATCCAATACGATTCCCAAGCCCATAATTTAACTTTTTTAAATGGTACATAAAAGCTGGCGGCGCCAATGCTTCCCAGTGCGATCAGTAAAATACCTGTTAATGGATTCATTTAAAAATTTTTCTTTAGAGTGAACTGCAATTTATAAACTTTCAGTGATGAAAATGACTTTTAAGAAATTTTTTTATTCAGACATTTTTTTTTAACCTTGATTTAAATTATCAAATACAAAGTAATTATGAAATCATTAAAACTCACGTTTATTTTTCTTTCTCTTTTCGGAGGAGCTTTTGCGCAGGATCTATCATTGAAAGACATGACTGTTGACCATAAGATAAATCCGATAGGTTTAGACAATATAAAGCCAAGGTTTTCCTGGAAGATTACCACAACCGGAAATAATATCATTCAAACTGCCTATTTCCTAAGGGTAGCTACGGATGACAAATTTTCATCCTCAAAAACTATTTGGCAATCGGGCAAGGTTGAATCCGGGGAATCAATACTCCAGTTATATCAGGGTCCTGATCTAAAGACAGGACAAAGATATTTCTGGCAGGTAAAAATCCGGGACAATAAAGGAAAAGAGTCAAAATGGAGCAGTGTTGCTTACTGGGAAATGGGACTTCTCGCACAATCTGACTGGAAAGCAAAATGGATTGAAATGGCAGGCGATACAGTAAGATATTCTGCTTCACCCCATTTCAGAAAAGAATTCCTTTTAAATAAAACTATCTCCTCGGCAAGAGTATACGTGACATCACATGGTTTCTATGAATTACAATTGAATGGGAAAAAAGTCGGTGACCAGGTACTCACTCCCGGCTGGACTTCTTATAGCAAAAGACTTCAATATCAGGTATATGATGTAACCAACATGCTTCTAAAGGGAAATAACGCGATCGGAACTGTCCTGGGTGACGGTTGGTACCGTGGAACCCTGGGCTGGGGAAATAACTGGGCAGTTTATGGCAAAAGACTTGGAATACTTTTACAGTTAAAAATCACATACACAGATGGTTCAGAATCAATGATCGTAACTGATGAGACCTGGAAAGCTTCAAACAACGGGGCTATCAGAATGAATGATATATATAATGGAGAGACATACGATGCAACAAAGAAACTTACCGGATGGAATCTTCCCGGTTATGATGATAAAAGCTGGCAAGACGTAAAAACCGGAAATTATAATAATGGCAATCTTATAGCTTCTGAGGGATCACCGATTAAGAAGATTCAGGAAATAAAACCCATAAAAATATTCAGGACTCCCAAAGGTAATCTGGTTGTTGATATGGGTCAGAATATGGTTGGATGGTTAAGATTAAAGGTCTCCGGTAAGAAGGGAACTGAAGTCACATTGCGACATGCAGAAGTTTTGGATAAATTTGGTGAGTTTTATACAACAAATCTTCGTGCTGCTAAAAGTCAGCTTACATATATACTTGCCGGTTCAGGTGAGGAGATTTATGAACCAAGGTTTACTTTTATGGGATTCAGATTTGTTGAAGTCACAGGTTTCCCCGGTGAACTTACAACAGATAATCTGACCGGTGTGGTTGTCCATTCAGATATGGCTGTCACCGGAAGTTATGAATGTTCCAATCCTCTTATCAATCAACTGCAACATAATATTCAGTGGGGTCAAAAGGGCAACTTTGTGGATGTCCCTACTGACTGCCCTCAGAGAGACGAACGGCTTGGCTGGACTGGAGATGCACAGGCATTCTCAAGGACAGCCGCGTATAATATGGATGTATCTTCCTTTTTTACAAAATGGTTAAAGGATGTGGCTGCCGACCAGAAACCGGGAGGCGAGGTTCCGGATGTAATTCCTGACATCCTGAACAAGCAGGGCTCTGCAACAGCCCAACCGTCAGCAGGCTGGGGTGATGTTGCAGTCATTGTACCATGGACCATGTATCTGGTTTATGGAGATAAACATTTCCTTGAAAATCAATATCAGAGCATGAAAGCATGGGTAGAGTATATCAGGAAAAAAGCAGGAGACAGCTACATCTGGAAAGGCGGGAGCAAGTACGGAGACTGGTTGTTTTATCATCCTCCTGTTAATAATCATCCTGAACCCGACGGCTATACCGAACATGATTTTATAGCCACTGCATTCTATGCCTATTCTGCAAGTATCCTTGCTGAAGCCGCAAAGGCGCTTGGCAAAACCGATGACGCAAAAATGTACTCCGATCTTTTTGACAGAATTAAAGAGGTGTTCATTAATGAGTATGTTACAAAGGCCGGCAGAGTGGGAACAAATTCCCAGACATCATATGTACTTGCCCTGAAATTCAATCTTCTGCCGGATAGCCTTAGTGAGAATGCTGCCAGGTTTTTGGCTGAAGATATTAAGAGCAGGAGAAATCACCTTTCTACCGGTTTTCTTGGGACACCTTATCTATGTCATGTTTTATCTGATCATGGATATACTGATGTTGCTTATGATCTGTTATTGCAGGAATCTTATCCATCATGGCTATATCCGGTTAAAATGGGTGCCACTACAATATGGGAACGCTGGGATGGTGAGAAAACTGACAGTACATTTCAGGACCCTGGAATGAATTCATTCAATCACTATGCCTATGGTGCCATTGGCGATTGGATGTATCGTGTATCAGCAGGAATTGAGACTATGGGACCCGGATATAAACATATTATTATTCAGCCACATCCATCCGATAAGCTTACTTATTCAAGAGCTACTTTTGAAAGCCCGTATGGCAAAATTGCATCAGGATGGGAAAGAAAAGAAGGTAAATTGATAGTAAAGGTCAGCATACCTGTAAATACAACAGCGACAATTATTCTGCCCGCTGGGAGTGCAGATAAAGTTACAGCAGATGGAAAAGCATTGTCTCAGAACCTTTATCTGAAAGATGTAAAGATCGCTGATAATAAACTCATTATGCAGGCCGGTTCAGGAGAATATATTTTTGAGATTACTGAGTAAAAGGGGGAGAACTTGAATAGCGCGGATCTGTGATCCGCGCTTCAAAGGCGCACAAAGGCTTTTTAAGCTGACTGTTCGAAATTCCAGATAATTTACCACAATTAACTATAATTTTACCGGCTTTAAAGTTAATTAAGGCTATTTATTTATATTGTTATTGCAATGAGTTTTTTTAATGATCATATTGGCGAATTTGCTGCTCTGTTGACTGCGTTTTTCTGGACAGTCACTTCACTATCATTTGAATCGGCAAGTCACAAGATAGGATCTGTGGCAGTTAATATACTCAGACTTATAATCGGATTTGCATTTCTGAGTGTCTTTAACCTTATCCGGAGAGGTTTACTTTTACCTGTCGATGCAAATTTTGAAAATTGGATATGGCTGTCATTGTCTGGATTTGTCGGATTTGTATTTGGCGATCTGTTCCTCTTTAAATCCTATACAATGATAGGCTCCAGGTTCTCAATGCTTATTATGACACTGGTCCCTCCTATTACTGCATTTTTCAGCTTTATTATTCTGGGTGAACGACTTACTTTATTTCATTATCTTGGAATGACATTGACTTTCTCCGGTATTGCAATGGCAATTTTCAGCAGGCCGGGCAAAGGCGAAAAACTATCGTTAAAACTCTCACCAAAAGGAATCCTTTATGCAATCGGAGGTGCTGTCGGACAGGCTCTTGGTCTTGTATTGAGTAAGTTTGGTATGAAGGATTATGATCCATTCGCCGCAACTCAAATCAGAATTATTGCAGGGATATTTGGATATACTTTATTGGTGACTGTTCTCTCACGATGGGGAAGTGTTATAGAAGGGACTCATAATAAATCAGGTATGATGTTAACGAGTCTGGGAGCCTTCTTTGGCCCGTTTCTGGGTGTCTCATTTTCACTGATAGCAATTAAATATACTGAAGCCGGTATTGCTTCAACTATTATGGCTCTGGTTCCGGTATTTATCATTCTTCCTGCTGTAGTACTATTTAAGCAGAAAGTAACTCTTCCTGAAATATTGGGTTCAATTGTGAGTGTTGCCGGTGTTGCACTTTTTTTTCTATAGATCAAATCAGAA
>JGI24133J20442_1000509_pt1 | contig 12087 bp, 12 predicted proteins | sample BarGraNGADG00311_2_FD_20442 | JGI IMG/M metagenome (IMG submission 20442)
GACCAGGATCAGCGAGCCGACAAAGGTGACCAGCAGCACGAAGGCCATGGACAGCGGGTCGATCAGCATGCCGGCGTCGACCTTGAAGCTCCCAGCCGGGATCCACGAGTACAGGAACAGCGACTCGGCGCGCTGCCCGCCTGATCGGCCGAGCATCGCCACGAAGATCACGGCCCCGAGGCCGAAGCTGGCCCATGACAACCCTGCTGCCAGCGTCGGTCCGAACCGGTTCGTGCGCCGCCCGCCGAACAGGAGGACGGCCGAGCCCAGCATTGGGAGGGCGACGAGCAGCCAGGCCAGGGACGTCACACCCGAGGCGGTGGGTACGGCCTGCGCGCTCGCCAGTTGACCAAGATGAGCAGCGGAAAGTTGCACCAGATGCATGTTGTGCCCCTTACAGCTTCAGCAGGTTGGCGGCGTCGACTGAAGCCGACCGGCGGGCACGGAAGATGGCCATGATGATGGCCAGTCCCACGACGACCTCGGCCGCAGCGACCACCATGACGAACAGGGCGATCACCTGACCATCCAGGGAACCGCGCATACGCGCGAAGGTCACGAAGGTCAGGTTGGTCGCGTTGAGCATCAGCTCGATGCCCATGAAGACCACGATGGCGTTCCGGCGCACCATCACTGCGGCGGCGCCGATCGCGAACAGCACCGTCGACAGGTAGATGTAGTTGACCAGGCTCATCGGTTGGTTCCCTCCTCGATCTCGCGCTCGATGGCCCTCTCGGCATCGACGAAGTCCTTGGGGTTGGTGACCTGACCGCGCGCGGCGAACACCCGCGACAGGGACAGCTCGCTCGGCGTGCCGTCAGGCAACAAGGCCGGGGTGTCGACCGCGTTTCGGCGGGCATAGACACCTGGCGCGGGCATGCCGGCGAGGTTCTTGCCCCTGCGGAATCGTCGCTCGGACCACTGACGCTGGGTCGGGCGCGGCGTGAGTCGTTCTCGGTGAGCCAAGACCATGGCCCCAAGCGCTGCGATGATGAGCAGCGCGCTGGTGACCTCAAAGACCCAGACGTACTTGCCGAAGATCAGGTTGGCCACACCGGTGATGTTGCCGCCCGCGTTGGCACGCTCCAGGCCGACGGGGCTGGCGAAGGTCACCGGGCCGATCGCCGCGACGAGCACGATCCCCAAGCCCACGCAAGACAGGAGTCCGGCGACTTTCTGGCCCTTGATCGTCTCGACCAGGGAGTCCGATGAGTCGACGCCGATCAACATCAGCACGAAGAGGAACAGCATCATGACTGCGCCCGTGTAGACGAAGATCTGCACGATCCCGAGGAAGTCGGCGTTCTGGGCGATGTAGAAGACGCCCAAGTTGATCATCACCAGGGCCATGCCCAGGGCGACGTGCACGGCCTTCTTGAAGAAGAGCAGGCCGAGGGCGCCGAGCACGCTGATTGGNGCCAGANCCCAGAAGACGACTGCTTCACCACCGCTTGTCATCGGTGACTCTCCTCTGTTGATGTAGCCGTGGTTGAAGTTAGCTCGGCCTCACGGGCGTCGGCCCACGCGCGCTGCTCTGGNGTGGCCTTGGCAACCTTGCCCAGGTAGTAGTCGCGCTCTTGCATGCCGGCCGCCATCGGGTGCGGCGGCGCGACCATGCCCTCCTGGGCGGGGGCCAGGAGCTGGTCCTTCTCGAAGATCAGCGCGCTGCGGCTGTCGGAGACCAGCTCGTAGACGTTGGTCATCGTGAGCGCCCGCGTGGGACAGGCCTCGATACACAGGCCACAGAAGATGCAGCGCAGGTAGTTGATCTGGTAGACGCTGCCGTACCGCTCACCGGGTGAGAACCGGCCGCTCCCCCCTGCACTGTCATCGTTGTCTGCGCCCTCGACGTAGATGGCGTCCGCCGGACAGGCCCAGGCGCACAGCTCGCAGCCGACGCACTTCTCCAGACCGTCCGGGTGCCGGTTGAGCTGGTGGCGACCGTGGTAGCGCGGTTGGGTCGGACGCTTGACCTCGGGGTACTCCTCTGTCTCCAGCGTGCGGAACATCGTCGCGAACGTGACGCCGAAGCCGGCGACGGGGGCGAACAGCTGCGAGAGGAAGCTCGCCTTCTTCTTCTCGTCAGCCACGGGCGTCCTCCTGATCGGTCAGTTCCGGGTGGCCGGCGGAGTCGGCCAAGGGGTGAGCACCCTGCAGGCTCGGCTCGTGCAGGCGCTGGCCTGGCAGCGGCGGAATCGGGTAGCCCCCCGCGAAGGGGTCGATCTCCTCGGGTCGCTCGACGACCACGGCGGCGGCTTCGTGCCTGCCCTCCCAGACCCAGGCGACGGCCAGGGCAAGGGCAGAGATCACGCCGACCACGATGATGGTTGCCGTCCGGGTGTTCTCACCGAAGAAAGCCAGCTGGGCCCCATGGATGAAGGCCACCGAGACGACCCACAGCAGGGTCACCGGGATGAGGAACTTCCAGCCGAAACGCATGAACTGGTCATAGCGCACCCGCGGCAGGGTTCCACGCAGCCAGACGAAGAAGAACATGAACATCCAGAGCTTGATGACGAACCACAGCAGGCCCCACCAGCCCTGGTTGAACATGCCGTCATTGATCGCGGCGATGCCAGGAGGCGCCTGCCAGCCACCCAGGAACATCGTGGTCGCCAGCGCCGACACGGTGAACATGTTGATGTACTCACCGAGGAAGAACATCGCGAACCTCATCGAGCTGTATTCCGTGTGGAAACCACCGGTCAGCTCGCCCTCGCCCTCGGCGAGGTCGAAGGGCAGCCGGTTGGTCTCGCCGAGCATGGTCACGACATAGACCAGGAAGGAGAAGAACGCCGGGATGATGAACCACATGCTCTTCTGCGAAGACGACGATCTGCGAGGTCGACATCGAGCCGCTGTAGAGGAAGATGGCGACCAGCGACAGGCCCATGGCGATCTCGTAGGAGATGACCTGTGCGGTGGAGCGCAGTCCACCCAGCAGCGGGTAGGTGGACCCGGAGGACCAGCCGGCCAGGACGATGCCGTAGACACCGACACCGGCAACGGCGAGCACCAGCAGGACGGCGACCGGGGTGTCGGTCAGCTGCATGGGCGTCCGGTGGCCGAACATGGAGATCATCGGGCCCATCGGCATGACCGCGAAGGACACGAAGGCCATGGTGCCGGCGATGATCGGNGCCAGCAGGAAGACGGCCTTGTCGGCGTGATCGGGGATCACATCCTCCTGGAGGACCAGCTTGATCCCGTCCGCCAGGGTCTGCAGCAGACCGAATGGACCTGCACGGTTTGGCCCGGGGCGCTGCTGCATGCGCCCGANGACCCGACGCTCGAACCAGATGACGACCACGACGTTGACAAGCAGGAACACGAAGATCAACAACGCCTTGACCAGCGAGAGCCACCATGGGGTGTCGCTGAAGTCCGCCACCGGGTTGTCGGTAGCTGCCAGCGAGACGATCAGGTTCATACGGCACCGCCCTTGGTCAGGGAGACCACGGTGCCGGCATCGACGCCCAGCGCCTGCCGCACCGCAGATCCGGGAGAGTTGGTTGGCAGCCAGATGACGTGATCAGCCATGTCTGTGATGGTGAGGGGGACCGTGATGAAATCCGTACCGACGCTGACGCGCACGGTGTCGCCGGCGCTCAGGCCGACCGTCGCAGCGGTCTTGGCCGAGAGCAGCGCCCGGGCCTTGGGTGCCGTACCGGCCAGGAACGGCTCGCCGTCCTGCATCCGCCCCGAGTCCAGAAGGTGGTGCCAGGTGGCCAGCACAGCCTGCCCGGCCTCGAGCGAGGAGGCCTCGGCCCTCGGGGCCGGCGGGACCGCCGGCACTGTGGCGCGAGGACCGGTCCACGGACCGAGTGCCCGCATGTCGGCTCGGGCGGCCTCCAGTGTGCGAACTCCAAGAGCCTCGCCCATCTCGCCGGACAGCAGATCCAGGACCCGGTGGTCACTCATGGCGTTGGTCGTCAGCGCCGCCTCAAAGGACCGGACCCGGCCCTCCCAGTTGACGAAGGTACCGGCCTTCTCCTGGTGGGCCGCCACGGGCAGGATCACGTCAGCGACCTGCGTGACCGCGCTCTCCCGAAGCTCCAGGGAAACCACGAAGGACCTGGTCAGGGCATCGAGCACGTCGCCCGAGCCGACCAGATCTGCCGGGTCGATGCCGCCGACCAGCAGACCACCGAGCTCGCCGGAGCCGGCCGCCGCGATGATCGCCGAGGTATCCCGGCCGACCTTCGCCGGCAGCCCGACGACACCCCACGCCGCACCCGCCTCGGCCCGAGCCCGGGACTCGGTGACCGGACGACCACCGGGCAGCAGGTTGGGCAGTGCACCGCTCTCGAGCGCGCCACGCTCTCCGGCGCGCCGGGGAATCCACGCCAGCCGAGCACCGGTTGAGGACGCCAATGCCGCCGCGGCGGACAACCCGCCGGCGACCGTCGCCAGTCTCTCGCCCACCAGAATCAGGGCACGCTCACCGGACAGGCCGACAGCCGCGGCGGCAAGAGCCTGTTGGCCTACGTCCTTGGACGCCGGCTCGTCGGCGCCCTTGGGCGCGGCGAGGGCGGCGAGCACCTCGGCCTCGGCGCCCGGAGCGGTACTGATCACAGTGCCGGCGAGCTTCTCCAGACCACGGGAGGCAAGGGGTGCGACCGCGAATACAGCAGTCCTGCTCTTGCGAACCGCCTTGCGCAGTCGCAGGAACACGATCGGTGACTCGTCCTCAGGCTCAAAGCCCACGAGCAGCACCGTCGTGGCAGCCTCGATGTCGGCATACGTCACGGACCCGCCGGTTCCCACAGTGACCGGACCAGTGGCCGGACCGGTGGCCACAACACTGCTGGCCAGGAACTCGGCCTCCTCGACCGAGTGCGGTCGGGCCCGGAAGTCGATGTCGTTTGTCTGCAACGCGACTCGAGCGAACTTGCTGTAGGCGTAGGCATCCTCGCCACTGACCCGACCGCCGACGAGCACGCCCACACCCTTGGCGTCACGGGCGGCGATCAGGCCACGGGCCGCTGCGTCGAGCGCCTCGGGCCAGGACGCGACCTGCAGGTTGCCCTCCTGGTCACGCACGAGCGGCTCGGTGATGCGGTCCGTGCCGCCTGCATAGGTGAATGCCCAGCGGCCCTTGTCGCAGTTCCAGTCTTCGTTGACCGCCGGATCGTTGGCGGCCATCCGGCGCAGGACCGTGCCACGACGGTGATCCGTGCGGGTCGCGCAGCCGCTCGCGCAGTGCTCGCAGACGCTCGGGGTGGAGACGAGGTCGAACGGGCGTGAGCGGAAACGGTACGCCGCGCCGGTCAGTGCGCCGACCGGGCAGATCTGGACCGTGTTACCGGAGAAGTAGGACTCGAACGGCTTCTCCTGGTAGATGCCGACCTGTTGCAGGGCTCCGCGCTCGACCAGGGCGATGAACGGGTCCCCGGCGATCTGGTCGGAAAAGCGGGTACAGCGTGCGCACAGCACACAACGTTCACGATCGAGCAGCACCTGCGAGGAGATGTTGACCGGCTTGGGGTAGGTGCGCTTGATGTCCTCGAAGCGGCTCTTGGGCCGCCCGTTGGACATGGCCTGGTTCTGCAGGGGGCACTCGCCCCCCTTGTCGCAGACCGGGCAGTCCAGCGGGTGGTTGATAAGCAGAAACTCCATCTGGCCGGCCTGGGCCTTCTCGGCCATCGCCGACGTCTGCTGTGTCTTGACCTGCATGCCCTCGCTGACCGTGGTGGTGCAGGACGTCATTGGCTTGGGCATGGGTCGCAGCGAGCCATCAGGCCCCGGCGTCGCGACCTCCACCATGCACTGGCGGCAGCCGCCCAGCGGTTCCAGCAGCGGGTGGTCGCAGAACCGCGGGATCTCAATGCCGATCTGCTCGGCGGCGCGGATCACCAGGGTGCCCTTGGGGACGCTGACGCCGACCCCGTCGATGGTTAGCGTGACCAGGTTGGTAGTGGTGACGGTCATGCGGACACGGTCTCCTTCGCGAACAGCGTGCAGGCAGCCGGCGGGAACAGCTCCGCGGCAGGGGTCTTCATGCCCGCCTCGAACTCCTCGCGGAAGTACTGCACCGCGGAAGTGATACAGCTGGTCGCACCGTCGCCGAGCGGGCAGAACGAGCGGCCCAGGATGCTGCCGCAGATGTCCAGAAGCTTGTCGATGTCATCCTGCGTACCCTGGCCGTGCTCGAGCCGCTCCATGATCTGTTTGAGCCAGAACGTGCCCTCACGGCAGGGGGTGCACTTGCCACAGGACTCGTGTGCGTAGAAGTCCGTCCAGCGCGAGACGGCCCGGACAACCGACACCGTGTCATCGAAGATCTGCAGGGCACGCGTGCCGAGCATGGACCCGGCAGCCGCCACGGACTCGAAGTCCAGCGGCACGTCGAGGTGCTGGTCGGTGAACATCGGCGTGGACGATCCGCCGGGGGTCCAGAACTTCAGCTTGTGGTTCGGGTCGCGCATCCCGCCGGCCATCTCCAGCAGCTCTCGCAAGGTGATGCCCAACGGCGCTTCGTACTGTCCCGGATGGGCCACGTGGCCGGAGAGGCTGAAGATGCCGAAGCCGGTCGACTTCTCGGTGCCCATGTCGGCGAACCAGTCTGCGCCGTGGAGCAGTATCGCTGGAACAGATGCGATGGACTCAACGTTGTTGACCACGGTTGGGCGCGCATAGAGGCCGGCCACGGCAGGGAACGGCGGCTTGAGGCGCGGTTGTCCACGTCGACCCTCGAGAGAGTCCAGCAGCGCGGTCTCCTCACCACAGATGTATGCCCCGGCGCCGGCGTGCACGGTGACGTCGAGGTCGAAGCCGCTACCGAGGATGTTCTTGCCCAGATAGCCTGCGGCGTAAGCCTCTTCCACCGCACGCAACAACCGGCGATGGACGTGGACAACCTCACCACGCAGATAGATGAAGGCGTGGTTGCAGCCGATGGCGAACGACGTGATGGCCACGCCCTCGACCAGGAGCTGCGGGGCCGCCATCATCAGAGGGACGTCCTTGCAGGTGCCCGGCTCGGACTCGTCGGCGTTGACCACGAGGTAGCGGGGGCCACCGTCAGGCGCAGGCAGGAAGCCCCACTTCATGCCCATCGGGAAGCCCGCGCCACCACGACCACGCAGGCCGGAGTCCTTGGCCAGCTTCACCAGATCGGCCGGCGGCATCGTCAGGGCCTTCTTCAGCGCCTTGTAGCCGTCGTGCCTCTCGTAGGTCGCCAACGTCCAGGACTGGGGGTCATCCCAGAACCTGGTGAGAATGGGGGTCAGCTGCGTGCTCACTCCTTGCCCTTCCCGTTGCCCTTGGGTGCGTCGAACAAGGTGTCTGCGACGGGGACCGTCTTCGTCGAGCCCGCGTCAAGCTGTTCACCAGCGGCCGGCCGTGCCGCCGTTGCCTCAGCAGATCGGGCCCGGGCGGCTGTGAGGCCCACCAGCGATGCCGGACCCGCGCCAACGCCCTCATCGGCCAGGCCGTCGGTGAAACCGGCCAGGATCCGTGAGACCTGTTTGAAGGTGCAGACCTTGGACGGGCCCCGGGTGGGAGTCACCGGTGCGCCGGAACGGAGGCCGTCGACGAGAGTCTTGGCGGACGTGGGCGTCTGGTTGTCGAAGAACTCCCAGTTGGCCATGACCACGGGTGCGTAGTCGCAGGCTGCGTTGCACTCGATCCGCTCGAGCGTGACCAGCCCGTCGGCCGTGGTCTCGTCGTGGCCGATGCCCAGGTAGTCGCTGACGGAGGCCCAGATCTCGTCGCCGCCCATGATCGCGCAGAGCGTGTTGGTGCACACCCCGAGCGTGTACGTGCCGTTGGGGTGCCGCTTGAACTGCGTATAGAAGGTCGCGACGCCACTGACCTCGGCGCCGGTCAGGCCGAGCAGGTCGGCGCAGAGCTCGATCCCACGGGGCGAGACGTAGCCGTCGACCGACTGCACCAGGTGCAGCAGCGGCAGCAACGCGGAGCGCTCCCGCGGATAGCGGGCGACAATCTGCGCGGCGTCGGCCCGCAGACCGGCCAGGACGTCGTCCGGATACGCGTCGGTGTCCGTTGAGGGCACCACGCCGTAGTTCGGGTTGCCGTCGGTGTTCATCATCGGTCCACGCCTCCCATCACGGGGTCGATCGAGGCGACAGCCACGACGACGTCTCCGAGCTGACCGCCTTCGCAAAGCGCGGAGAAGGACTGGAGGTTGTTGAACGACGGTTCACGGAAATGCGCCCGATACGGGCGGGTGCCACCGTCTGAGACCACGTGCACGCCGAGCTCGCCCTTGGGCGACTCCACTGCGGCGTAGGCCTGGCCGGGCGGAACGCGAAAGCCCTCGGTCACCAGCTTGAAGTGGTGGATCAGGGACTCCATCGAGGTGCCCATGATCTCGCGGATGTGGTCCAGGCTGTTGCCCATCCCGTCGGTGCCGATAGCCAGCTGGGCCGGCCAGGCGATCTTCTTGTCCTCGACCATGACAGGGCCGGGGGTCTTCTGCAGCTTGTCCGCGGCCTGTTCTGCGATCTTGAGCGACTCGTACATCTCGTCGAACCGGACCCGCATCCGGCCATAGGCATCGCAGGTGTCGCGCACCGGCACGTCGAACTCGTAGTTCTCGTAGCCGCAGTACGGGTCGGACTTGCGTAGGTCATGTGGCAGACCGGTCGTGCGCAACATCGGTCCGGTGACGCCCAGGGCCATGCAACCGGTGAGGTCGAGGTAGCCGACGTTCACCATGCGTCCCTTGACGAGAGGGTTCTCGTTGAGCAGCTTCTCGAGCTCGCCGATGCCGCGACGGATCAGCGGTATGGCGTCGTGAACCTTGTCGATCGCGCCCGGAGGCAGGGCCTGCGCCACCCCACCCGGGCGGATGTAACCGTGGTTCATGCGCAGTCCGGTGATCATCTCGAAGATCGCCAGGATGCGCTCACGCTCACGGAAGCCGATCGTCATGATGGTGGTCGCGCCTATCTCCATACCACCGGTGGCCAGAGCCACGAGGTGTGATCCGATGCGGTTGAGCTCCATCAGGAGCACGCGGATGATGCTGGCGCGCTCAGGGATCTGGTCGGTGATGCCGAGCAGCTTCTCGACAGCCAGGCAGTAGGCAGTCTCGTTGAACAGCGGCGTGAGGTAGTCCATGCGGGTGCAGAACGTCACGCCCTGGGTCCAGGTGCGGAACTCCATGCTCTTCTCGATACCGGTGTGCAGGTATCCGACGCCCACTTTGGCCTCGGTGACGGACTCGCCGTCGAGCTCGAGGATCATCCGCAGGACGCCGTGCGAGGAGGGGTGCTGCGGACCCATGTTGACGACGATCCGCTCCTCGTGGAGGGAGGATGCCTCATCGACGATGGCGTCCCAGTCACCGCCGACGGCGTCGTAGACGTGAGCGCCTTCGGCGTCCTTGGCGTCAGCCTCCGAGGTGGCGTAGATGTCACGAGTCTCTTCAGTCATCAGCTGTACTTCCTGCGCTCGTCCGGCGGCGGGACGGTAGCGCCCTTGTACTCCACGGGGATGCCGCCAAGGGGATAGTCCTTGCGCTGCGGGTGACCTTGCCAGTCGTCCGGCATGAACATTCTGGTCAGCGCCGGGTGGCCGTCGAAGACGATGCCGAAGAAGTCCCAGGTCTCGCGCTCGTTCCAGTCGTTTGCCGGGTAGACCTCGACGATGGAGGGGATGTGCCGGTCGTCGTCGGGGCAGGTGACCTCGAGGCGAACTCGCCGCCCGCCGTTCGTGATCGACAGCAGGTGATAGACGGCGTGCAGCTCGCGGCCGGTCTCCTGCGGGTAGTGGACGCCGGAGACACCCAGGCACATCTCGAAACGGAGCATGGGGTCGTCACGCAGTGCGCGAGCCACGCCCAGGATGTGCTCGCGGGCGACGAAGATGGTCATCTCGCCGCGGTCGACCACGACTCGCTCGATGGCCTGCGCGTATGACGCGCTGCCACCCACGAGGGCACGCTCCAGATGGTCGGCGATCTCGTCGAAGTACCCGCCGTAGGGGCGGACAGCCGCAGCCGGGAAGAGCACGTGAGCCACCAGACCGCCATACCCGCTGGTGTCACCCCCGTCAGAGACGCCGAACATGCCCAGGCGCGAACCCATCACCACGGGATCGGGATTCGCTCCGGGAGCAGCAGGCACGTTGTCGTTCTCTCCTGCGTTGCTCATGCCAGCAGACCCTTCATCCGGTGGGTGGGCGTCGCGGCCATCGCTGCAGCCTCGGCCGCACGAGCCGCGGTGACCCGGTTGACTCCGAGCGGGATGGCCTGGATCTGCTCGTGCAGCGCGACGCATGCGTTGAGGAACATCTCAGGCCGTGGCGGGCAACCCGGAAGGTAGATATCGACGGGGACGACGTGGTCGACACCCTGCACGATGGCGTAGTTGTTGAACATGCCGCCCGAGCTGGCGCAGACACCCATCGAGATCACCCACTTGGGCTCGGACATCTGGTCATAGACCTGGCGCAGCACCGGGGCCATCTTCTGGCTGACGCGACCGGCCACCACCATCAGGTCTGCCGTGCGCGGCGTAGCTTGGAAGTACTCCATGCCGAACCTGGAGATGTCATAGTCAGGCGTGCCGACGGCCATCATCTCGATGGCGCAGCAGGCCAGGCCGAACGTCGCCGGCCAGACCGAGTGCAGACGGCTGTAGCCCGCGACGTACTCGACCGTGGTCAGCAGAACACCGGCAGGAACCTTGTCCTCAATACCCATTGCTCAATCCCTCCTCAGTCCCACTCAAGTCCGCCACGACGCCACACATAGGCGTACGCGACGAACACCGTGATGATGAAGAGCACCATCTCGACCAGTGCGAACACGCCCAGCTTGTTGAAGGCCACCGCGAACGGGTAGAGGAAGACGCTTTCGATGTCGAAGATGATGAAGAGCATCGCGGTCAGGTAGTACTTGATCGAGATGTCGTTGATCTCGTGCACCACGTCGTTGGTGAGCATCCCGGAAAGTGCGGTCTTGTACTTGCGGGGCAGGTTGGAGAAGTCGGGGTTGCCGATGAAGCGGGCCTTGATCTCCTCGATCGCCCAGGTCGGGTCGATCAGCTCGTCCTTGGAGATGCCGGCGACCGGGGAACCCAGGACGACGCGGGGGCAGTCTCCGCAGGCCTCCGTGGTCTGCAGCCCGACCGCCTCGAGCTGCGACCAGATCTCGGGCACGTCCTCGATGCCGATCCAGTGCAGCTGGATGTTCTGCCGGTCGGTGAGGTCGGCGGTGTCGCGGGCGAAGTCGCGGGAGATCTGCCCGATGACGCGCAGCTGCTCGGTGGTCAGCGCGCCACCGTCGATGCGGATGCGGAGCATGAAGTACTTGTCCTCGAGCTCGTGCGGCTCGAGCGTGGCAGTCTTGCCGCCGTCGATGCCCTGCTTGCGCTGGGTGTAGATGCCCCACCAGCGGAAACGACCGTGCAGGTCGTCCGCCGTGATCGAGTCGAAACCCTCCTTGGCATAGACCTGTTCGATCCGTGCCCGCACGTTGAGCGCGTCGTCCTCGAGCTTGAACTTTTCGTTGGCGTTCAGCGGCTCGCGCTCGCCCAGAGCCCACTGGCCCTGGCCGCCCTTGGTCCCCGCTCCGCGCCCGGTCATGACTGTCATAACGTGAAGTTTGGCATATCCAAACACTTGGTAATGAATTCAGTGTCAGGATCCGGACGCGTTCCTTCGCCTGCATTGACGGCCGGCCGCCGAGGACCCGCCACGTCGATGGCGCGCATCTGCGCGCTAGCGCGTGCGTGGCGGGGATGGTCGGGCAGCGAGGGGTGCCGCACGCGCTCGACGACGGGGTGGCCCACCAGTCGCCGGGCGAACTCGCGCCGGTGCCCGTCGTCCGACGTCACCGCAGCACGGAGCACCGTGGAGCGAACACCGGCGCCGCCTGAACGCGCCGCTGGCTCACCCGGACGGCACAGTGCAGGCTCGCGACCGCGAAACCCCGCAGGGTCGGCGGTCTGGCCGGTGCTGGCGAACCTGTTCATGCACTATGGCTTGGATGCGTGGATGGACCGGGAACACCCCGGCGTCACGTTCTCAAGGTACGTCGACGACGCTGTGGTCCATGCGACCCGCCTGTCCAGGCCGAGCGGCTTCGCGTGGCAATCGCGGCGAGGATGGTCCGGG
>JGI24133J20442_1000510_pt1 | contig 12075 bp, 6 predicted proteins | sample BarGraNGADG00311_2_FD_20442 | JGI IMG/M metagenome (IMG submission 20442)
ACTGCCTGGTCGTGACTCACCGTTCCAGCGTTGGTCAGCACCTGGCGCTCGGTGAACCGAAGGAAGTTGTCCAGCTTCGTTTCCCAGTCCTTGAGGAGTATCTCCTTGCGCTGAAGCGTCTGGTCCTCAGCAAAGTCCAGCCACATGACGACAATGCGGTTCAGGCCGATGACTTCATCCTGCGTGAGGTAGTTCTGGGCAACAGACACGTCGCTCTTGTGGACAGACCCCGCCTTCCAGCTCTTCAGGCCCATGTTCGCCGTGGTATGATCGGCCCTGGCGAAGACCAGTTCTGCTCCAGTCCTCCCCGTGGCCGCGACGTGCAACTTGTTCTGCATGATGTTGAAGAAAGCCGCAGCGTCGGGGCGCATTGGATCATAGTCCGCGGCCAGCGCAAAGATCTCCTTGACACGCAGGTACACACGCGCCTCACTGGCACGGATGTCACGGATGCGTTCCAACATTTCATCGAAGTGGTCAGAGGCAGCAATGCCTTTCACGGCAGGGTGTTTGAGGCGTTCGTCGTCAAGGACAAAGCCTTTCACCAGGTACTCCCGCAACTGATCTGTCGCCCATTGACAGAACTGGGTGCCTCTGAGCGAACGCACTCTGTATCCTACTGCGAGGACAGCGTCCAGGTTATAGTACTGTACCGTGCGATGGACGCTGCGCTTGCCCTCGGTTCGAACCTGTAAGAAATCCTTACTAGTTGCCACCTTGTTGATCTCCCCTTCCTCGTATAGCGCCTTCAGGTGCAAGGCGATGTTCTGGGGGTCGTCTGAAACAGCTCTGCCATCTGAGCCTGACTCATCCATAGGGTCTCTTCTGCAAACCGGCACTCGATGCATGCCTTGCCATCCTCTATCTCGTACATTAGGAGCTCACTAGACGGAGCCAGATCGGCTGTCATCGGTACAGCGATAGCGCAAACCTCTGCTGAAGGTGTTCCGGGCCTCTCTTTCCTCACTATGACCTCCCCACTGACTCCATTTGTCTCAGTGTACTCTGCGCTATCCAACAACCCAAGCCACAGTTGGGGTCTCAATGCTCGGATGCACGTTATCTTGTGCAACTCTCTGTCAGCACCAGGGCATGAGCAGGAACTAGATGCACTTGGCATCAACTCATGTCAGAGGAGCTTTGTGATCTGTCGGACCATATCATCAAGCGTACGACTGATGTGGCCCTGAGCAGCCGCAAGCTCGAGGATTTGACTGATGACCGACGAATTCTTGATGGCATGTTCCTTCTTGGTTATCCCCAGTTCGGTCATGGCCTCTGAGAGACAGCTCTGGAGAACCTCCGAAGTCAGCTCCTCTTCTAATGTTGCCTCAAGATCGTTCTCAAAGCATCCATATCGGTTACCAATGGTGGTTGGGGGCCAATCAGCTGCATCTCCCTGCACAAGCTCTAGCAAGTACCGGTTGATTCGAGGGTCCGCCTTCTTGTCCAGTGCTCGATGACACGTGGGGCACACGCCTTCAGTGGGACCCAGGTGTGCGTCCCCATCCCAGATGACGTATGTCGGAATACCAAGATCCTGGAAGACAGCACGGGGACGTGCCAGGTTGTTCTTGCCATTGCATGGTATCACTGCTACGCCCTGCCCCTGAAGGTCTACCTCGAGGCGCTTCGCGGTGGTGAGGATAGCAGCACGATCGTCTTCCCCCTCAACTAGTACCACCAACCCGGCAAAGAAACCCTCGTTCATCCACGGATTCATGAGGGTCTCCAGCTTCGAGCGCAGTTCCTTCTCGGTACATGCATATGCGGGCCCGAGCTTTGATAGGACTGATGCGACAGAAGACTGAACAATGGACGTCTGTTTTGGGGCACTTGAGTTCTGCCCCGGGACCCTGCGTACGAGGCGCACGCTGCTAAATTCACCCATACGTACGAACAGAGGAGAGTGCGTGCTGTAACAGACCTGGGTGTCATTGGACACGCCGGGAATACCAGCGCCAGCCAGCCGTGAGAAAACTTCTGCCAGGTAACGTTGACGGTCTGGATGCTGGTACAACTCTGGCTTCTCCATGACGATCATGTAGCTTGGCAGACTGGCGGCACCTGCTGCAAGAGGACTGCTCCCGTCTGCTATCTTGCGTGATCCGTTGCCAGCAGCTAATTGCTCCATGAGACTAATCACACAGGCTCTCTGCAGGCCGTTGCCGACGTGTGTAACTGGCGCCCTATATCCACCCTCAACAAGGAAAGCCAGCGCGGTTGGAGGTTTGATCTCCACGAGCTGTGACGTGTCCCATTCGAGCTCAACGGAGGAGCCTGGAGCAAGCTTGTCCAGATAGCCAGTGATGCCAAGCGCCAGCACCCCCAAGTCACTAGCGTGGTGAGACACCAGGTCAGAGAAACCTTGTTTCATCTGTTCACTGAACTCAGAGAAATCAGATGCCCCCGCGAAAGCCTTACGAGCAGACATGTCAACCAGCTGAGTTAGGGGCGAACTCCTGCCTTCCTGTGCATCCTGCGCAGCGTTCTGGATAGCAGGAATGTAGAGAACTCGCCAGTGGTCCTTCAAATAGCCATTCCCGACGCCCTTCCATCCGAAAAACTCGCCATTGTCTGCACGGTAGGGACACCTCTCCGGGTGTTTCAGAACCCATTCCGAGAGATATTCATCTATGTCGTCGGCCTTCGTCACACTGGGCATCTCTGAGTACTCGGGTTTCTTGCGCAGTTCGTTGTAAGCAGTCTTCTTCCCTGTGGCACCCCCCTCGGCATGCTCAATGCAATCAAATTCGGCGTTAGCACGACGAGTGCCATGCGACTCTGGGTTAATCTTGTCTCCCACGTACGAAAAGAGCCTCTGTATGATGAGACTTTCTCCGTCCAAATAGGGAGCGAATTGTGCCTTCTCGCCATCGTCCAAGAGTCCAAATGTCCCCGTGAGACGTATGGATTGTTCTATGTTTCTAGCATAGAAGTCCTCCCGACTAACGGGTAACGTTGGGTCCTGAAAAAGACGAATCGCACTTAGGAACGCCGACTTTCCCGCACCATTGGCACCGACCAATACGGTCAGGCTATCGAAGTCCAAGATAGCATCCAATACAGATCGATAGTTCTGGACGTGAAGTGACTTAAGAATCATCTTCAGCGCACCTTCACGAAGTGGTATGCAGTCTTGATGTGGCTGCTGAAGTAGCCGCCCTGAGACGCAGCTCTCAACAACCCATCGTAAACACCGGCGGGCACGTGGTCATATCTGTAAACAGATGCATTCTTGAATCCAATGGTCAGTTGTTCGGTTCCAGAATCATACTCAACCCAGTCAAGATTGCTCGATTGAACTTGAACTCTCTCCGGCATTGTTCCTCCTCTGATACTCTCGAGAGTCTACTTCTTCCTCTGTTTCGTTTGTGCTAGCGCACTTGCGGCTGCTGACTTCGATTCTTTGCTCGTTCGACCGTCTCTAAGGACTTTCGATGCTGCTGATGCCGCAGCCGAAGATGCCGACTTCTTTGGTGCATGTGTCTGAGACAATGCACTGCCGGCAGCTGTCTTAGTCTTGTCGCCTGTCTCGTGGCTTCGCAATGCCTTCGACGCGCTGGATGCAGCCTTAACTCCAGTAACCTTGCTCTTTGTCATGATGACCTCCCCTTTGTTGATTCGTCCTAGTAGGCGTACCCGTGACGCTCAGCCCGTGGTCCGACTTCGAGAGACTCCGTCCTGCACTGTCCATTCTGACGATAGGGCCGATAGGCGCAGCAGGGCCCAGTTCACCATGCCGATGACGGCCTCGACCTCATGCCATGGGATATCGACGTTGTGATGATCAAGGGTGTTGCGGAAGACGTGGTAGAGACCAGCCAACAGGTTCCTACTGGCTTCACATTGAACGGGCCTCTCGACCATGTGTGGGGCCGCGCATCTGGGTAGTTGCTGTCAGCAGTCTTCTGTCCGTCGCATACAGAGCTATAGGCGAGACAGTTGCCGCACTTGTCGCATTTTCCCACGTTCAACATCGAACCTCCTCGGAAGATCCGTCCGTCGGCCCTCAGGTTCGGGTCGTCCAAAGGGAAACTCGGCAGGGCATATGGTGACAGCAGAACCTGCTGGATGTCTCAGAGAACATCGTTTGCGTTTACCGGCAACCCGGCAGCCTTCAACTCACGCAGCAATAGAAACTTCCAGCTTTCATCTTCGGACCAATGGATGAACGTCACACCAGAGTAGTCGGAGGGAAGCTCTACACCACTCTCGTACAAGGCACACACACGTGGTCTGCCAAGCCGGCCGATAAAGTACCCCAATTCGAAGATGACGTTTTGACGGGCACGCGGAACGAGGGCATCTCGCATCTGTCGCTGATGGCCTTCGTCGTCGCCGGTTAGCAACACCACTGCAAACCCGACGTCGGCATTTGATTCCACCTTCTCAATAATGGTCTGACCCTTGTTAGGCTCATCCTTCAAAATGACAACATCTAGGCCCAGCTTTCTCAGAAAGGCTTCAACACTCCCCAAAACCCCCGTGTCATGGCCGTGGACCAAGAATACCCTCTTGGAGGCACCTCTTAGAGACGACGCTTGAACTGAGGAAGCGGCAGGCTCAAGTCTCTCTGGCATCAGTTCCAGTCTCGCCATGATCGATTGGAGAGTAGTCAGATTCCGTTCAATATAGTCGTGCCTGTCTTCAAGAACCTCCTCGAAACTTGGGTGCGCATAGCCGACTACGATACCTATCGAATCGGAGTACTCGCTACGCAATACATCCGAGTCAACAATTCGGCTAAGGAATTCGGCATTGTAATCGTTCCAGATCAGGTAATCGCGCCATAGTTGTTCCAACTCAGGCTGACTCGAAATGGACCTTTCAAGCATCTCCCTACCGCTTGCTACTCGTTCTTCCAGTTTGGCACGGACTTCTACTTGTGGAACTGTGAGATGACTGTCTCGTCTTGCGTCTTCTGTGGTTGACTTCTTCGTCATCTAGGACTCTCCTGTATTTGCTGGAGCTTCTGTCAGTATCAGCGCTGTGACACTAGACGGATCTGCTGGTTGTCGCAGCTGCAACGGCGCGGTAGTTCTCATCCAATCGAGACTGAAGAAGGATCAAAGCCGCAAGACGGCGAACCATCTCGGTGACGTAGCGTGCCTCGTCAATGGTCAGATCACGACCCAGAAGAGTCTTCTCACGGTAGCTCAGCCACTTCTTGATGACTTGGTAGCCCCCGATGACGTAGTTCCAGACGTTGGTAGGAACGTTCTGCCAGAACGCGAGGTCGTTGAGCCAGACGTCGCACGTCTGGCGACCCAAGACGGCTAACGCGTCATCGAGTGTCATGCCAGCCGCAACGGCGCCCGCTTCAATGGCCTCAAGTTCGGGAGCAGAGTAATCGCGCTTGGTTAGGCGGCCCTTGCCGGGCATTGTGACTCCGTCTTTGCCTCCGTGACCCCAGCCTGCGGTGATGCCAAGGTCGCCAGCGGCAGGATCCAGTACGTGCCCCGGAGAGACTTGCAGACTGCCGACGGACCGCAGCTCTGGTCGGACAGTGCCAACGCTAACACCGTCGACCGGTGATTCAGTGTCCAGCAACGCGGCAACGCTGTTACCTAACACAGCTGAAGATTCCAGCAGTTCGCATGTCGCTGGCAACGGGATGCGTGGCCAGTCCTGGCGAATGCCATCAGCATTCTCAGTCAGGTAGGCGGGTGAGTATCCGATGGCAAGGGCATGCATCCAGATTAGCTCGGCCATGCCAACGTCGTGGTTTGGGTCAGAGAGCCCGACGGAAACGAGGTAGGACCGAGAGAGTATCGACAGGTTGGCAACCGGCAATCTAGGCTCACGGTTGGCAAATAGCTCTGAAACAGCACTTTCGCGATTCACTGCGTCATCTCCAGGTTGGACCATCGTGGGAAAGGCCACGGCATGACCACGCATGGAATCGCGCGCGAGCAAGGCAGATGTGAACATCATGGGAGCCCCCTCGGGGTCAGCAACTGCTGTGGCCCTACTCAACACAAATCCTCGAGATATGCTATACTGTCGCCAGAGTTGTGGGCGACTGCGCTTCCAGACTCCAGGTACAGAAGAGTAATAGCACCAGCGCCTATCCAATGGGCGGAAAACGTAGCCCCGGAGTCTTTCTGTTTCAAAGAAATCCTCGTCTAGCGCACGTAATCGCACCTTCTCTGGGTCAAAAGCAGCGCTTGCTCTGGCCAGCCCCGTACCTCCAGCTGCGAACTCGGGCCAAGGTGTGGCACGGTCAAAATACTCCTTCATTCGAGCTGCCAAGTCATCTCGCTCAATTTCTATCAGGGCATTTGCGCGGTCTTCATCCATGCCCTGGAGTGGACCCTCTCGCGCCAGCTCTGTCAGCTTCGGCCACGTGTCATATGTTGAAGTGTCACCGCACGGGCGGAATGAGAACTTGTTCGCGATAGAGGGCAACGCAGTCAGGTAGTCCGGATTGACCCCGCCGGTCAAGCTCTCTAGGAGATCTTGCCGTTTGGACGCCCCCCAGAAATCACGATAGCAGACAGTCGGTGTTTGGCGCCGGGGAGAGGTGCGAACCAGTGTCGCGACAGTAGTGCCAACCTTGATGCCCACGCTGTGATACTCAGTCGAAAAGACCGACGGATCGGGCCTTCCGTCTGGCGTCCTCTTGCCAGTCGCCCGACTGTCACCATTCATGTTGTCGAACCACATAGCATCAAATTCTTCACTCAGGCGTTTCCGCATCACTACAAATGACGGATCCCCCAAGTACGAGTAGTTGGAGATGTAGCTGACGATGCCCCTGCCTGGTTGTCCCTCAGTTATGCGACGTTCCGCAATCCGGAAGAACCGCACGTACAGATCATCAAGGTTGAACTTCATGATGCCCCAGCCGCCATCCTGCACGGCAGTATTGAGACCGTCCTTGTAGCAGTCGACCAGGTCACCCTCTTCGTCTGCGTGGACGCCGGCAAAGGCGTTGTACGGTGGGTTGCCCAGAACAACGAGAATCTGCTCTTCCTGCTTAATGTGTCGAGCTGCATCGCGCTCATCTGTCATCTCGGGAAACAGCAGTTCCTCGCGTGTCGGCTCGTGAATGCCGGACGCGGTTGGTGTCCAGCCTGTCAGCGAGTTGGTCAGGTACACGCCGACGCGCTCCTCATTCTGCAACGGCGCACCCATCGAGGTGAGCAGCAAGCCCAGCTGCAAATGGGCGACAACAAAGGGCGCCGGCATGATCTCGAACCCATGGATACGCGTCATGGCAGCCGTTTTCACGTCCTGAGCGGACAGCGCATCCTCGCCCTCGTCCTTCAGCGTGCGCTGGATGCGACGCAGGACCTCCACCAAGTACGTGCCAGTGCCGCAGCATGGATCCAACACCACGACCCTGGGATCCGCCAATCCGCGCACAATGTCCAGTTCGGTCCGCAGGACATAGTCAACCCGCTCTACCTGATACCGAACGATCTCCTCGGGCGTGTACCATACACCCAAGTCCTTGCGCAGCACAGGGTCGAACTCCTCCAGGAATGGCTCATAGAAATACTGCACCGCCTGTTCTTCTCTGAACGTCGCGAAGAACTGTGTGCGGTCGACCCGATTGAGGACGCCCGCCGCCCAATCCAGCGGCTCCACCAAGTGGAGTGGCAGCAGCTTGCTTGGCTGAGACACCTGCTCGAAGAGAGCACGGATCATGGGAACATGCAGCGACCACTGAGCGTCTTTCCAATCGAAGTCCTCATCGCTCCCATGCGTCCGACACCACAGGACCCACGCAGAAAACAGCCCGTAGAAGAGCGTTTGAATCAAGGTCGACCGGAAGAAGTGGTCGCCTTTCTCTCCTTCAAACGTCAGCCCCAGGGACGACTCCAGCGCCGTGCGCACGGCCGTCAGTGCCTGCAGATTGGCATGCTCGATACGCGCTCGAGCATCACGAGCGTATGAGGCAAGGAACCACGCCACCTGCTTCGGCGAGACCAGCTCTGCCTTTGCCAGCATCACGCGCCGCAGATATTCCAGGAAACGCTCTTCGAGCTCATGTGCGACCCTCTGCGGATGCAGAACCAGGGCCCAGAACTCCGCTTCAGACGTGGCCAGCATGAAGCGTTCCAGTATGATGGGTTCCCCTTGACCGTTCCGTCGCACGAGCACGAACTCGCGCAAGTTGGTCACCAGGACAAGTCCGTAGGTGTCGAGGTAGCTCCGCACTTGTGCGCTCACGGCCACCAGCATGACATCGTCGCTCGGTGGCTTGACCTCCAGTGCGCCACACTCGGGCGTCGGTCCAGTGCCGTCCCAGCTGCTCGCCGCATTACCGTGCAACTGCTGAGCTGAGAACAGACCACCATCGGGGATACCAGCGCCAATGTTGTGCAGATGTATCAGACACCGAACGGCAGGCTTGAGAGACTTGCCAACATCATTGAGCAAGTTGCTGAGTGCGGGGTAGTATGAGGTCTCCCTGACGCCTGCCCCTGACTCATGGATGGCGCTGACTTCGTGCAGATACGTCCCCAGCGGACTCACAGGCACGGCAATACCACCACGGCGACACCAATAGCGTCGCCGATACAGACCTCACGAAGCAGAGTATGCACGTTGGACCCTCCAACTATTGTCAATACGTCTTGTACAATTGAGACTATACCACAACAAAGGTGTTTTGGAGACACCAAGAATTGGCAGATGGGGCTGTCAGAGCATTGCACGATGCAGGTCGCTATGCCTCGACCTTGAACGAGGGAGAGCCTGGTGGTCTCAGTCCGATATTCCCATTTTCTAGAGTACATAACACTTTTTGGCGCACCGCCGTACGAATGACCCCTTCGATCCGCTCTCGCGTCTGGTCATGGACAGCCTGTATGCCAAGGACGCGGCCACAGCTGATGACAAGTCCGTCGATGGGAGCAGAACAGTCGGACTTGAGAATCAGGACGATTGCGGCCAGGATCTCCTCATCGCAGATCAGTTCGATGCTGGCCAAGAAGGCATCGTCTCGCCGACGTGGGGCTACTGTCCCCATGGATGCGGGCCACAGGTACTCGCCTTTTCGCACGATCGGTGCATCAAGAAACGTATCCAGCAGTCCGGCATATGTGACCTGAGGCCTAGCCATCGTGTTCCTGGCCTTGTCCCACGAGCAGGCATAGTTGATTGCCCGATACACCTTTTCCTGGATCCGGGGGCCTGCACGCTGGAATCCCCACAGAGTACGCACTCGCCTCACGACCTCAGTCTCGTGGATCGGCCCCTCTACCAGCACGACCTCCACGACGACGGACGCGACCGCAACAATCGAAGCATCTCTCAGGTCAATCGCAGTGAAGACGCCGCGCGTCGCTGTGCACATCGTGTATGGCTGAACGATAACGTTTTCTATCTCCCTCGGTCGCGTAGCAACAGTCTGAGGTCCAGCCTGACCTGATGCCGGAATCCCCTCAACTGGGCCACCCTGCCCTGTACCAGCACCAAAGGAAGACCTAGTCTGCCAAGCGCCTCTGCCCGTCATGCCAGGCGCTTCTGGCGAGGGTCCTTGGTCTCCGTCATGCTCAGCGATACGACGGACCTCGTCCAGCAGACGCGCACGAACGCGGGCACGGTCACGGAACCAGTCGGTCGACCAGACCCGAACGATGCGCCAGCCGAGCCCCTCAAGGATTTGCTGACGCAGACGGTCGCGATCCCGCGCGACGCGTGCGGAGTGATACGTGGCTCCGTCGCACTCGACCCCGCAGATATACCTGCCAGGATGAACCGGGTCGACGACCCCAATATCCACTCTGAAGTGGGCGCACCCCACCTGCCGCTTGATCGTGAACCCGGCATCCTGGAGCAGCTCCCCGACGGTATCCTCGAAGGGGGACTCTGCGTCCTCCAGCGTACCAGTCGTGACGGGAAACATCCTCGTCGCCGCGTACTGGAGGAACGCCCTCAGCGCTGAGAGTCCCTTCCCTGTCCCATCCGCCGGAATCATCTCGGCCTGAAAGTTGGCGAAGATGACGCACTCTACACGCGCACGTGTCATGAGGACGTTGAGTCTGCGCTCGCCGCCCAGCTTGTTGATCGGACCGAAGTTCTGGGAGAAGCCATGGCTCTCATCATAGCCGTAGCCAACGCTGACAAAGATGATGTCACGCTCGTCCCCCTGGATCGTCTCGATGTTCTTGACGAAGCAGTGTTCCGGATTGGTGCGGTCGAAGAACCGGTCGAGCTGAGGGTTCGTCTCGCGCAGGAGCGCAAGCTCGTCGTCTATTGCGCGCTGCTGTTCCGTGTTGAATGTTCCGACGCCCAGGCTCAACGCGGGATGCTCCTGATAGTGCTGGACCACCCTCCGCGCAACCTCGGCGGCTTCGACGCGGTTCGTACGGCTGCGTCCACGGTCGTAGACTCCATCAGGCACATGGACGAAGCTCAGCCCCAACCCTGGGGCATTGTCGACGGCTGACGGATAGACACGGAGCCGGTTCTCGTAGAACTCACGGTTTGACACGGCAATCAGGGACTCGTGCCTGCTGCGGTAATGCCATAGCAGCCATTTCTGGGACCGCACGGGCAGGGCATTCTTGCACAGATGCAGGATGCTCTCGATATCTTGAGCCGAGACGTCTGCGATGTCTTCATCATCGGTTTCGTCATCGGACACCATCCGGTCGAAGAACGAGGTGGGTGGAAGCTGCCTTGTGTCTCCCATCACGATGAGCTGATCCCCTCTCAGCAGAGCCCCAAGGGCCTCCTCTGGCTTGACTTGGCTTGCTTCATCAAAGATGATGCAGTCGAAGCTGGCGGTTGTCGGGTCAAGGAATTGGGCCACAGAAAGGGGGCTCATCAGGAAACACGGTTTGAGGGCCTGGATGTAGTTACCCGCCTCCCGCATGAGTGACCGAATGGGGCGATGGCGCCGCTTGCGGTTGATCTCGCCCCGCACGATCCCCGCCTCGGAACCGTGAGTCGGATTCGCAAGGATGGCAGGCCTGCCGTCTTCTATCAGCCGCGCAAGGCGATGCTGGTTCAGCTGGATGATTCGCCGGTCCAGCCGAACATACTCCTCAATGGCAGCCTCATGAGAAGCGCCGCTGAAGCGGGCGAGCGCCAGGTGTTCATTGAACGCCTTGCGCAACAGCGTGTCCGCCAGGCATGCATCGAAGTAGGGTGCCAGTTCAGCCGGCAGAAACCGGCCGCTCTCTGCTGTCTCGACAAACTTACTGCCGAGATCCTTCCGGCAGTCGGACCGTGCAACGACATACTCGGACCATCTAGGGAGCAGGTCGACGGCCTGGATCCATGTATCCAGGAATCGTACGAGTTCGCCGAGCGGCGTGTCGTCCACGGGCTTCGTGCTCGCGTCATAGCCAACGCGCGCGTACACGCCGAGAAGGGATGACCTCGCGTCCTGCCGTTTCTGCTCCATGTCATGGATCTGCGCCAGCCGCTCTCCCGCAGGACGCGTGACAGCCGCGAGTACTTTCGGGGTCAGTCTGCCGTCATCGATAGCAGCCCGAAGCCGGAACATCCAGGTAGAAATGCATGCAAGCTGTTCCAGATCGCTGTCTTCGCCCTTCCATGCGTTGCCGAAGTACGCCGTGCCCGTGCCCGCCTGGTCGACGAGCCACTCCCGCTTCTTGAGCAGGTCCTTCAAGCGTGCGAGCAACTCGAGCATCCGCCGGTCACACACGGGCTCATCAAGATCCAGAAGCGCCAGCACACTGGCGTGGGCGCGCCTGTATTCGCGACTGAACAGTCGGCCAATCCGCTGAGGGAGCGTTTCGTAGTACCTGTGGGTCTCGCACAGCCGCAGATACGGGGCAATGGCACCATCGACGTCTGTCGACGTCAGCCCCGCCTTGTACCTGAGTTCGGTATCTGAGCGCATCGCCTGGACATGGCGAACAGCGTCCAGCAGCCCATTGGACGCACCGACTCCCTGATGCCATTCCGGCCTCATGGAAACGGCCGATTCCAGCGCGGGGGCCTCGACTGCCTCAGGCGACCGCTCCATAGCCATCCGTACCTCGGCAAACGTGCTCGTGGCAGGGATGCCCAGTTCCAGCAAGCCAGCCATGGCTTCGCGCACCCTGTCGATGGCCCCCTTCGCCGCCTCCAGCAATCGGCCGATTG
>JGI24133J20442_1000511_pt1 | contig 12068 bp, 10 predicted proteins | sample BarGraNGADG00311_2_FD_20442 | JGI IMG/M metagenome (IMG submission 20442)
CAGCAGATCCTTGCCGCGGCTCTCCGCGTCGCCCATGGCGATGGTGCTCATGAGGTCGATGAGCTCGCCGAGCTGCGTCTTGTCGATGGTCGGGCGTGCGTAGTCCTTGCTCAGCACGCCCTTGAGGCTCGGGTTCTCGCGCTCGATCGCCACCATGGCGTCATCGATGAGCTTGCCGATCTCGGGCTGCTTGGCGTTGGCCTGCAGGTGCGACCAGCGCGCCTCGCGCGGCACCCAGAAGACGTTGTCGGCGAGGTACTCGTCGCGGTCTTCGGGGTCGACGCCGGGCTCGCCGGGGCCGCCGGCCGCAAGGCTCCTGGCGGCCTCGTCCTCGGCCTCCGCCAGCAGGGCCGAATGCTTCTCCTCGAACGCATCCGAGATGTACTTGAGGAAGATGAGGCCGAGCGCCACATGCTTGTACTCCGCCGGGTCCATGTGGCCGCGCATCTTGTCGGCGGCGGCCCAGAGCTTCTGTTCGAAGCCGAGGGGCTCCTTGCCGTTGCCCTTCTTCGTGCGCTTCGCAGCCAAGGACCCCTCCTGACCCCGGGTCGCGGCGACCGACCGACCGCCACGGGTGACATTCTATGCCGTTCGGAGGACGGAATCAGGATGACAGCGGCTCCGACAGCCGTCGCCAGCCTCTGGCATACTTGCACGGCATGCCCCCGCTCCCCGACATCGGCATCTCGACGAGCGCCTACGCCGAGGTCTTCCTCGCCGCGGCCCTGGCGCGAGTCGCCGAGGTCGCCTCCGCCGTCACTTCGACCACTCCGTGTGGTTGAATACCATCCCGGAGAGCGACTGTGAGCACGCCTACGGGAGCGTCACCATCCGCAAGATACGCGAGGTCTTCCCCATGTTCCAGCTCACCGTCGACGGCCTCACGGCGGCCACGAAGAAGCTGATGGTGCGATACTAAGTGATCGTTCTGTACAGTCCGTGCCGTGGGGATCCGATACGAGCCTCACAGGCCTGNCGAGACGGGAGCCACGACGCAAGAGGCAGACCGGCATTCGTTCGCGCTCATCGATGACGACCACGACNGGTCGCAGGTGTTGGCGCGGACCCTCGTCGCCCTCGCGGCACGGGTCGCCGAGGCATTGGGTTGTTCGGAGTGCATCATCTACGAGTACCTGCCCGAGCGCCGCGCCCTTCGCGCGCAGGCGATCTGGGCGGAGGAGCTCACGGACCGCGACCGTGAGCGGATCGGTACGCTCATCCACCTTGCCGATCAGCCTGGCTTCGACACCGTGATCTCCAGCCGTGAGATCCTCGTCACGTACCCCGAAGACGAAGCCGACACCGCCATGCACGGAGCCGACACCATGGCCTACTGGGGTGAGCTCGCCGCGCTGTACGCTCCCATCGTGCACGGGAACGAGGTCCTCGGCATCCTCGAGCTCACCGAGAAGCGCAAGCGACGCGACTTCGGCGAGTCGGACCAGCACCTCGTGGGCCAGATGGCCGGCCTGGCGGCGATCGCCCTGTCGAACGCCCGCGAAATGCACGCGGCCCAGGCTCACAACCGTCAGCTCAGCGCCCTGATCGACTCGTCACGAGCGATGACCTCCAGCCTGGACCTGGACGAGGTGCTGGACGTGGTCTGCCGGCAAGCCGCACTTGCCCTCGACGCAGGGTCCAGTTACATCTACGAGTACGACTCCAGCGCCAACACGATGATCTGGGTGGCAACCTTCCAGCGCGACCCTGGCCACAGCTTCGAGGAGCCGCTCGGCTCGGTCTATCCGCTCGAGGACCTGCCCCAGGACCGGGCCGTGATCGAGACCCGCAGGCCCGTGGAAGTCCGCCTCGACGATCCCGACCTCGACCCGGAGATGAGGGAGCAGCTTCTGGAGTGGGAGGAGAAAGCGTCACTGATGGTGCCCCTGGTCGTCGGCGACGACCTCGTGGGCGCCCTCGAGGTGAGTGAGGCCGACACCCCGCGCCATTTCACTGCCGACGAAACGGCGCTCTGCACCGCCCTCGGCGAGCAGGCGGCGGCGGCGATCCGCAACGCGCACCTCTANCGNCAGCTTCAGGACCAGAAGAAGACCATCGAGCTCCAGGCGACGACCGACGGGCTCACCGGGCTGTTCAACTACCGTCATTTCTTCGATCGCTTGCGAGCCGAGGTGACGCGGGCCCGGCGTTACGGCCTCGTGCTGTCGCTGCTGATGATCGACCTCGACGATTTCAAGCGCGTCAACGACCGGTTCGGCCACCCGGCGGGCGACCAGGTCCTGCGTGCGGTGAGCGACGTGCTCCGTGGTCAACTGCGGCAGAACCTAGATATTCCCGCCCGGTACGGGGGCGAGGAGTTCGCCGTGATCCTGCCGCACACCGGGACGCTGGAGAGCGCAGCGGACCTCGCCGACGGCGCGAGGGCGACCGGGGAACGCATCCGGCGCGCTATCGCCGAGATGAAGCTGCCGCTCTCCCAGGATGGCCCGCCGATGCACATCACGGCAAGCGTGGGTCTGGCCATGCTGCCGGCCCACGCCGCCGACGCCGACGACCTGGTCAGCAAGGCCGATCAGGCCCTCTACCAAGCCAAGCGCACCGGCAGGGACCGCGTGGAGATCTTCTCGGTACACTGACGCGCCCGGTCCACGCACCGTGACGCGCACGCCGCGACGCAGCACTCGGGGGGATGCTCATCCCCCATCGCCGAGGCAGTAGAACCAGCCGTCCCGGCAGCCGATGTAGACGCGCCCGTTCCACAGCACCGGCGTGGACTCGAACCCGCCGCCGCTGAAGAACTGGTCGGTCTCCTTCACGGCCACCGTCCAGTACGTGCCGTCGCCATTGGCGCTGGGCAGCGCCCCGGCGGCGCCCTTCTCCGTGCGCGTAAAGTCAAGGTGATACAGCCGCACGCGCTGGTCATACGCGGCGGCGATCAGCGTGTCGCCGAAAAGAATCGGCGTCGAGATGCCGCCACCGTCCCAGATACGCGCGACCGCGACCGGCGACTGAAGCCCGGGCTCGAGGTTCGGTCCCTTCACCGTCTTCCCCGTCATCGTGTCCTGCGACAGCACGTAGAGGTAGCCGTCGATGGCGTTGAACGCCGCCAGGGCGGGCAGGCGGCCACCGGGGTTGTACTCGTCATTGACGGCACAGGAGCCGATGAGGCCGCCCTTCCACTCGCCCACGTCCCGCTCGCCGGTCGGAAAGAACCACTCCGTCGCCTGTGCCGGCGACCTGGACGGGTCCAGGCTCAGCACCCCGCCATGACCCTTGATGTACTGCTTCTCGACGGGGACCAAGAGCTTTCCGCGCCGGGTGGGCACGGCCGTGCCGTCTAAGTCGGAACCGATGAAGTAGTCCCACTCCACGGCCAGGTCGCTGCGTCGCAGGCCGTACAGGTGCCCCGCTCCGGATGCTATGTAGATGCGCGCGCCGAGCACCGAGGCGGACGACTCCAAGACCAGGTTGCCCTTGTGCGTCTTGGCGCGGGCGTCGCCGAGGAGCTGGCGCTGGGCGACGATCCGCGGTCTCTTCTGGCCTCCCCANGACACGGTCGACAGAGGGTCGAGCGCATACATCCATCCGCTCTCGACGCCGACGTACTGGCGTCCGTCGAGGAAGAAGCCGCCGCCGTCGCAGTCCCGGCTGTAGCAGACCGTCTGCGGGACCGGCAGNCGCCAGAGCTCCTTGCCCGAGCCGAAGGTGACGGCGCGGTACGGCGCCACGCGGGGATCGGCCAGCTTGTAGGGGTATCCGCGCCGTGACCCCGCGCAGACGATGTATTTGTCGTCGGCGCCCGCCGGGTCCGGATTCCGGAAAACGGACGGGCTGCTCTTGATGATGTCGTCGTACCGGTACTCCCACACCACAGCGCCGGTCTCCGCGTCGAGGCGGCGCAGGCGATGGTCATAGCCGCCGACGAGCACGTAGGGCCGGCCGCCGTCGACGACGATGTTGGGCATCCCGGTCCAGCCGCTGCCGGCCCACTTGGCCGGCGGATCGTCGTCGTACTTGCCCGACGTCCAGCCGCTGCCCAGGCGCACCTTCCACAGCACGTCAAGGCGTTTCGGCGCCGGACCCAGACCGTAGAACCGGCGCGAGTAGTTGCCCAGGAAGGTGCCGACCTTGACGCCGTCGCCGGTCAGCGACGGGAGCGGCGCCGGCGGCACGGTGCCGTAGGTCACCGCCGTGCCGCCGGCGCCCCCACAGCCGCAGGCGACCACGCGCCACAGGACGATCACGAGCACGACGGCCAGAGCGAGCAGCGCCACGCCACGCCGCCGCCTCACCTGGCGGCGGCGCTCCGCGGAGCGGCGCCCCTGCGGGCGCCCGGGAGTGCGTGCGGGCGACTCGATGAGCACACGATACTACGGTGAAAGGGGTGTTCGCCCCCTTGACTCCGAGTACCCCGCAGCCGATATGGTTCGTAGAGTCCCCCGAGCGACGGCCTCCCCAAGGCTCTGTACCTCGCCAAGCAGCTGGGCAAGAACCGCGTCGAGGTCATCGGCTGAAGCGGCAGGCCCGGGCGGATGCCCGCGTGTTCCACAATCGATAGTATTGTCGGGGTCGGCCGGCGCAGCAGCGCCGACCCCCTCGCATCAGCAAAGGACCGACCGCGGAGGCACCCATGACGACCGACCTCGACTTCCTGCGCGAGCTCTGCGCCGCGCCCGCGCCCACCGGCTTCGAAGCACCGGCACAGGAGGTCTTGCGCCGGCGGCTTTCGGGCATCTCCGCGGCCCAGGGCGACCCGCTGGGTAACGTCTGGGCCGACGTCGCGCAGGGCGGCACGCCGCACGTCGTGGTCACGGCGCACAACGACCAGATCGGCCTGATCGTGACCTACGTCGACGAGAAGGGCTTCGTCTCGTTCGACAAGATCGGCGGCGTCGACGCCCAGTTGCTCCCCGGCCGTAGCCTGGTCGTGCACACCTCCAGCGGCCCCGTGAACGGCGTCGTCGGGCGCAAGCCCTCCCACAAGATGAGCAAGGAGGAGCGTGCCAAGGCTCCCGAGATCACCGACCAGTGGCTCGACATCGGTGCGTCCAGCCGTGACGAGGCACTGAAGCTGGTCCAGATCGGCGACCCCATCACCTTCCCCGCCGCCTTCCTGCCGTTGGCCGGCGGCCTCTACGCCTCGCCGGCCTTCGACAACCGGGCCGGCGTCTACGTCTGCGCCCGCGCCCTGGAGCACTACGCCGCCGCCCCCGCCGCGACCATGTTCACGGCCTTGGCGACGGTGCATGAGGAGACCACGCTCCTGGGCGCCAAGGCGATGGCCGCGCGCTGGCAGCCGGACGTGATCCTCGTCGTCGATGTGGACTTCGCCAGCGACGACCCAGGGCTGGACGCCAAGAAGCTCGGCGGCGAAGTCCGACTCGGCGCCGGACCGGTGATCCACCGCGGCGCCGGCAGCAACCACGCTCTGGTCCAGCTGGCGCGCGAGGTGGCCGCGGCTGAGGGCATCCCCGTGCAGATCAAAGCGATGCCGGGCGCGACCTCCACCGACGCCGAGGAGTTCATGGCCAGCGGCCAGGCAGCGACGCTGTCGTTCAGCCTGCCGGTGCGCAACATGCACTCGGCCTTCGAGGTCATGCAGCCGGACGACGCCGAGGCGGGAGCGCTCCTGGCCGCGGGTATCGCGCGGCGCCTGGCCTCCGGCTGGGAGCGCGAGCGCTTCGTGCCCCGCACCTAGCGGGAGGACCGCCCTGCCGAGCCTACTTGCCGAGCGTACGCCGCATGCCGGCGACGAGCTCCCGAGCTCTTGGTCCGAAGACGTTCAGCCGGCGCCGAAACGAGAATACAGCGAGCGCCAGACGAAGTTCATCTCGGCTGGCGCGACGCGGCGCCAGTAGGCGTCGTTGTGCCCGCCGGGCGTAAAGGCGCCCATGGGGGTGAACGGCATGGCTTTCACGAAGGCGTCGGTCGCCTCGTAGAACGGATCCTGTTTGCCGCAGTCGATGCGCACGGCAAGCCCCGCGGTCTGCGGATCCGGGCTGACGAGGCGGTCGACGCCGGCGAACACGTCGTTCGCGGCGTAGTCGGCGGCGCTGTCGAAGGCGTCGCCGACGCCGCTCGCGAAGGANCGCCACAACGCCGGGCTCACGGCGCAAACGCCACAGAACATCCCCGGACTCACCTCGGTGGCGCGGATCGCCCCGTAACCGCCCATCGACCAGCCCATGACGACTTTGCGGCCGCGTGCCCCGCCACCGTACTTGCGCTCGCAGAACGGGATGAACTCGTCGAGCAGCATCGCCATGGAGTCTTCGCCGGAGGCGCGACGGTGCCAGTAGGTATCCGCGCCGTCTACGGCGACGAGCGCGAACGGAAGTGCGTCGCCCTGCACGACCGGCTGTGCGGCGAAGTCGCCCAGACGCAGGTTGCCTTGCAGCATCTCGCGAGGGCCGCGGCCGCGGCCGGGCAGGACGAAGCTCAAGGGAAGGCCGCGGCCGGGCAGCCGATGGCCCGGCGGCCAGGCGACGCCGTACTCCACGTCGCGGCCCAGGATCCTCGACGGCATCGCGTCGTACACGTAGGTGACGTCGTGATGCGCAGGGAACGCGCCCGGCTCGCCGTAGNCGCCGGTGAGGTCGTACCACGCGTCGCGTACGCGCCACGAGCGCGCGCCGACGATACCGGCGGCGGCGAGCAGCCCCGCGGCCGCGCCGCCGCCGATCAACAGCTGGCGCCTGGTGATGCCGTCCTGCGTGGTCGTCATCGCATCCCCCTTGGTCACTCGCGGTCGCTCACGGTGAAGGTGACGCCCTCGGAGGCGGAGTGCCGACCAACGTCCCCGTGTCGAGCTCCCGCACGAGCCCTGCCACCTGCCGCGCCAGCTCCGGCTGCCACTTGGCGCGGCCGGACGAGAGCAGGTGGTAAAGATCGGCGAAGTCGGCGTCCTCCAGGTGCACGCCGCGCTCCACGTGAAGGTAGACGGCGCCGGTGCGACGCGCCAGCGCCTCGGCACGCGACCTGTAGTCGGGCAGCACGCCGGCCCAGTCTGGCCCCGCGGCCGACGAGTTGAGCGGCTGGTCGTAGAGCGCCACCAGGTAGCCGCGCTCCCGGGCCAAGCGGATGAGCTCCCGGAGCACGGTGAAGTTGTAGTGGCCGTACTGCGCGTACAAGGCCCCGTCCCGGGTCAGCACGGCGTCGACGTTCAGACGCTTTGCGAGGGGCAGCGCACCTTTCTCTCCGGCGGGATAGTAGTGCGGGGTGTAGCTGATGCGCCCACCCCAGAACACGCCGTCCGCGGCGCGGGCGCGCAGATAGGCGCCGGTGTAGTCGAAGATCCCGGGTAACGCCCCACCGAACGGCGGATGCTTGCCGAACAGCTTGCTTGAGAGCAGCTCGAGGCGCGGGCTGCGCAACAGGAGAGGCCGGCCGGAGAGAAGCCGGGCGTCGGCGGCCGGCGACGGGGTAAAGCGCATCGGCGCCAGCCCCACCAGGACTACGCCAGGCCCGGGCGGCAGATTGTCCACGATGACGAGGCTCTGGGCCAGGCTCTGCTGATGTGCGGCGAGGCTGACCACATCGACATCCTCGCCGCTGTCGCGCCGTACCGCCGCCGCCAGCGAACGCTCACCGACGACCGATTCCATGGCGCCCGAGCCGCCGAAGAGGTAGATGGTGGGCACGCTCGGCGGGTGCTTCTGAAGTTCCGCCACCCGATAAGCGATGTGCACGTAGTCGTCGTTGGCGATGCGCAAGAGGCGGCCTTGGGATACCGTGGTCAGCCCTCCGTCGACGAGGAAGCTTTCGAGGGCGAGCAGGGCGACCAGGGCGAGGGCGGCGGCGGCGGCCAGCACCAGCGGGTTCCGTTGGTGGAAGCCGCTGCTCAGTGACCGCCGACGCCAACGCGTCTGTGGTGAGCGGACGTGCACGCTCCCCTCCTACCCTGCTTCGGCGCAGCCCTCACAGCACATGGCCGGTGATCCAGGCGATGGGCGCCCGCAGAGCCAAAAAGATGATCCTGAGCGCCTGGTGCAGGTTCCGCGTGGACACGAACGCGTACCCAAGCGCAACGTACAGGAAGGTCGCCGGATACCCCAGCCAGGCGATGTACTTCTCGTAGGCCGCGGCTTTGGGTTTACCGGCCTTCTTGCGCGCCTTGCGCCGCGCTTTCTTCCAACGCTCGAAGCGCGAGACGATCACCAGCCCGGTACCGTGATAGAGGCCCCAGGCGGCCCAGTTGAGGTCGACGTAGTGCCACAGACCCATGGTCAGCATGCTGGCGTAGAGGCCAAGCCACGCCTTGCGCGTGAGCCCGAACACCGGGAAGTACACGTTGTTGCGACACCAGCTCGACAGGGAGATGTGCCAGCTGCGCCAGAAGTCGCCGAGGTTCTTCTGCAGGAACGGCAGGTGGAAGTTCTCCATGATGCGGAAGCCGAAGAGGGACGAGAAGCCGATCGCCAGGTCGGTATAGGCGGAGAGGTCGAAGTAGGCGCGCACGAAGACGAGGATGCAGTACGCCAGTGGCCACCACGTGCCCACCTCGGATGGATCGAAGTAGGTCGTGCCGATGGTATTGATCATCTTGGCGAAGAAGATCGCGAAGACGAAATCGACCACGAAGACCTTCTTGAAGTAGCCGACGGCGATGCGCCGCAGGCCCAGGTAGAAGAGCTGCCGGTCGAAGTGGAAGCTGCGCTTCTCGTAGAAGCCCTGGTACGTCTCCAGCGGGCCCGCCGGGAAGGTGGGGATGAACATCACGAAGGCGGCCAGGCGCAGGAACGAGTTCTCCTCGATCACGCCGCGCAGGCAGTCGAAGACGTACTGCAGGAGGCGGAAGACGAAGTAGCTGATGCCCAGGGGCATGAGGAGATGGGAGACGATCCAGTCGTCCTGGCCCCAGATGGCGATGACGCCGCGCTGCCCGTACTTGCCGACGCCCAGCGTGATGACGGCAATGGCGATGATGATGAGCACCGCGCGGCCGCCGCTGAGCTTCTTCTGCCGTTTGAGCTCGACCAGCTGATGCGTGACCAGCACGAGGCCCACAGCGATGGCCGCGAACGCGGGATAGAGGATGCCGAGCACGGCCACCGAGAGCACGAGCACGAAGATGAGTCGGTTGCGGTCGTTGCGCAGGGCCAGCCAGAAGACCAGCAACGCCGCAACGACCACTGGTATCAGGTACAGCGTGAAGTAGATCCTCATAGCGGCGTGCCCGCGCCTTGCCCGTCGGCGCCCATCAGCTGGACCAGCTCCTGAGCCAGCCGATGCTGCCAGATCACCCGGCCGGGCTCCACCAGATGAGAGAGATCGTGGAAGTCGGCGTTCTTCAGCGCGAGCTCCTGGTTGAAGTCGACGTATGGTACATCGTACTTGGCCGCCAGCGCCTGCGCGGGCTTCTGGTACTGGGCCGCGGCGTAGTCAAAGCGCTCTCCGATCAGGTCACGGTTGTTCGGCAGCTCCACCAGAACCGGGTGCAAGCCGCGCTCCTGGCAGCGGATGAGGAGCTGCTCGAGCATGACGAGGTTGAACGCCAGATTGCGCTTGAACATGGGGTAGCGCCGCTTGTTCCAGATCTTGACCATCCTCTCTTTCTGCGCCACGGTGTGGATGTGCTTGAGGTTGTAGCGGTGCTGGCCGTACTCCCGCGTCGGGACGGAGCCTTTGAGCGGCTCAGTGCCATGCTCCTCCACGTAGCTCACGATGTAGGAGAAGATGCCCGGCAAGATCGAGCGGCTGTACCTGTACCTGCCGTACTGCCGCGCCACGTACTTCTGCAGAAAGGCGCTCTTGAGGAGGAGTTCGCGGCCGACGACCTGCTTCATGTTGGCGCCGCGATCGGGCGTGAAGCGGCCCCCGTTCAGGCCGATGAGGATCCAGGCCGGGCTGTTGGGCAGGTTGTCGGCGATGGCCAGGCTCTGGGCGAAGTTCTGGTTCGTCGAGCCCAGGTCCCAGGCAGCCGTCTTGGGGCCGCCGAGCCTCTCGATCTCGGCGGCGAGCGAGTCGCCGCTGGTGATGGCCTCTCGCGCGGTAGAGCCTCCGAGGAGGTAGACGGCCGGCGTCTTCGGAGGATGCTGCATGTTCGCTCCCACCGTCCACGACACGAACGTGTAGTCGTCGCTCGCCTTGCGCATCCAGTACTTCATGGGCACGCCGGTCCAGGCGCCGGTGCTGAAGTAGCTCTCCGATCCCACGAGGACCAGCGCCAGTACCAGGGCGGCGGCGACCAGCACCAGCGGGTTGCGGACACGGAAGCCGCGGCGGAAGCTGCTCACGGGAGCGTCTCCCGCAACGTGCCGTCGTTGTACATCCGCGCCAGCTCGGCGGCCAGCTCGCGCTCCCAGATCACGCGCCCGGCCGGCAGGACGTGCGAGAGGTCGAGGAAGTCCTCGGTCGGGATCGCGGCGCGAGCATTGAAGTCAAGGTAGGGCACGCCGTACTTGTCGGCGATGGCCTTCGTGGGCACGCGATAGGCCGTCATGGCCGCGTCGAAGGAGTTGCCGATGATGTCGCGGTTGTTCGGCAGCTCCACGATCACCATGTCGAGGCCCCGCTGCTTGCCGCGCTTGATCACCTGGTCGAGCATCACAAGGTTGAACTTGAGCACCCGCTTGAACGGTGGGTAGTACTTGGTGAGCCACTTTTCGACGAGCTTGTGCTTTGCGGCCGGCGATAGCGCCTTACGGCCGTCGAAGGCGTGCATCCTGTACGGTTTGGGCCGCAGGCGGCTGTGCAGCAGCAAGCCGTTCTCACGCTGCTGGGCGTACGCGGTCAGGGCCGAGAAGACGCCCGGCAGGATGGTGTACGAGTACCTGTGCTCGCCCGAGCGCGCCACGACCCAACGGCGCAGCGAGTCGCTCTTGAGCAGCAGCTCGCGGCCGATCACCTGGTTGTAGTTGCTCTTGGGACTGGTCGTGAAGCGGCCGAGGTTGACTCCGACGAGCACCGTGGTCGGCGTGTCGGGCAGGTTGTCGACGATCGCCCAGCTCTGCGCGTAGCGCTGCATGCGCGAGCTGAGGTCGTAGGCGACGATGCGGGGGCCGCCGTCGGCGCGCACCTCGCGCGCCAGCGATCCGCTCGAGATCGCCTCGCGGCCGCTCGAGCCCCCGAGCAGCGTCACGAGCGGCAGCTCGGGCGGATGACGCTTGAGCGCCGCGACGGTCCATGACACGTACATGTAGTCGTCGTTGGAGCTACGCACCCAGTACTGGACCGGCACCGCGCTCCAGGCGCCGCTCGTGAAGTACTCCTCTACGCAGAGCAGCGCCGGCACGAGGAGCGCCAGCGCTACGACGAGCACGAGTGGGCTCTTGTTCCGCAGGCCGCGCTTGAAGCTGCTCACCCCAGCTCCTCCGCGAGCAGCGCCTGGAGCTCAGCCTTGATGGCCTTGCCGGAGCCGGTGCGCGGAATCGCCTGGACTGCGATGATGCGGCTGGGCAGCGACGTGGACGGCAGCATGCCGCGCAGCTCGCGCAGCAGCCGCGAGGCCTTGAAGCCGTCGGGTTCGAGGGGCACCACGAACGCCACCGGCACGTGCCCGAGGATGTCGTCCGGGGCGGCGAGCACGGCGACGTCGGCGAACCGCTCGAGGCCCTGCAACGCCTGCTGCACGTGGATGATGCTGACCTTCTCGCCGCCACGCTTGATGATGTCGTCCTTGCGGCCCTCGATCCAGACGCTACCGCTCTCGTCGACGCGCCCGAAGTCGCCGGTCCTGAGGCCGTGGCCGGTGAGCGTCCTGGCGGTGATCTCGGGCTCGTCGAGATAGCCCTGCATGAGCAGCGAGCCGGTGACGAACAGCTCGCCCACCTCGCCCGGAGCCGCCTCGGCGCCGTCGCCGCGTCGCGCCACGACGCGCATGTCGCCGATGGGGCGGCCCACGGCGCCGACGCGCACGTCGAGCTCAGCCGGCGGCAGGATGCAGAGCCGGCCGCTCACCTCGGTGAGGCCGTACATGTTGAACAGGCTGACGCCGGGCAGCACGCGGCGGAACTTGTCGATCACCGGTAGCGGCAGGTGGTCGCCGCTGCTCACCCAGAAGCGGAACGAATGCGCACACGGTTCCTCGAGCGGCTCGACCACGCGCACCAGGTGCGCCGGCGCGCCGCCGAAGCCGGTGCAGCCCTGCGCCTGCATCTCGTCGAGCA
>JGI24133J20442_1000513_pt1 | contig 12014 bp, 10 predicted proteins | sample BarGraNGADG00311_2_FD_20442 | JGI IMG/M metagenome (IMG submission 20442)
CGACAATAGCTTCAACCGTGTCGTCGACAATGAGCTCACTAAAAAGAACCTGATCACGCAACGCAAAACGTCGCTTGAGCTCACGCTTCATATCTTTAACTTGTCTTTCGATGTCCTCACTATGTGCCACTGCGAGCGCATCGAATTCTTGCACTTGAACCTGTACCAACCGTCGAACTTCAGACCTTTCCTTGCGCTTTGTCGCTTTCTTAAGCTCTTGAATGAGCTCTGAGAGCGTGACCCGCCGTTTCGCGTGCCGCCGCACTTTCGGCTTAAGCGCCGGGAAACACGCCTGAAGGTCATCTTCAACCGGTTCTTCTTCGTATAGGTCTTCCGGTTCCGATTCCTCCAGAGCGTCAGACTTCATCCTCAGCAGCATTGACGCGAAAAGAAGTGTTCTGCTCGACACCCGCAGATCGAGCTTCTCAAGCTCGGCGACCCGCGCAAGAAACCTGTCGGTGACGTCCACGATGTCGATATCCCACGGATCGATCTCTCCGTTTTTCGCGAGAGATACTAAGATGTCGATCGATCTTTCATCAAAGTCTTCCTGCGCTGCACCGTTGGCGGCGGCATCGGGGCCCCCCCCGGTTGTCAATTCAACTTCACCCCAGTAACGCTCGAGATGTTGCCCTCCTGCATTGAGACGCCGATGGTGCGATTGGCCGCCTCAATCATAGGTTTTCTGAGTGAGACGACGATAAACTGAGCGTTCACCGAGAGCTTCTTAATCATCCGTGCGACGCGCTCAGCGTTTGCGCCATCCAAAAACATATCGATTTCGTCAAACATGTAAAACGGCGCCGGCAGGTACCGCTGAATCGCGAATATCATCGCGAGCGCAGCAAGGCTCTTCTCTCCACCAGACAACGCCTCGATTCGCTGGACGTGTTTGCCCTGTTGCCACGACCGGATAAAGAGACCCCCGTCGAAGGGGTCGTCGTTGTTCTCCAGCGCGAGCTCACCCGTAGCCCCCGAGAGCTCGGCATAGATGTCCTTAAAGTTCGCATTGATGCTGTGAAACGCCGTCATCAACGCCTCCTTTTTCATCTGGCCGTACCGGTCGATGCGTTCCAGTATCTCAGCACGTTCGTAAAAGAGCGTATCCTTGCGCGTGCTAAGATCTTGCTGCCTTCGCTCAACGTTGTTGTAGTCCTCGATGGCCCGCATATTCACGTCGTTCATCGACTCGAGCTGCGACTCGAGCGTTCGCAACCCCGCCACAACAGCTTCATACGGTTCATCGAACGGCATGTCGTCAATCTCGCCAGCCTCTGCTTTGAGTTCATCGCACCGAGCTTCAAACTCAAGCCGCTGATAATCGAGTGCGTCTATAGCCTGCTCTGTGCGTTCAATCCCGTGTTGGAGGTCAGCTTTAGCCGTCTCCTTAAGGCTGATCTGCGCTAGTAGCGCGTCGCGTCCTTCCCGCAATTCCGAAAGCTCGCGCGCGAGATCATGCTCACGGCCACAAACGTCGTCGAGTTCGTGCTCTAAACGCGTAGCAGCCTCGGTATGTTCGCGGATGCTGCTACGAAGCTCCTTTATCCGCTCGTCCGTCGTTTGCGCGTGCTCATTGGCGTCGCCGAGTTTCTTTTCATTGTAATCTTCCTGAAGACGGAATTCGGTGATGGTTGCGTCGCACTTGCTTACACGGTTCTGGAGCCTTCGGACCTCGTCCGCGATCTGGCTGATATCCGTCGTGAGCCTCGAAGCGTCTGTACCCTTAAGCTGCTTCTCAAGGTGAGCAATGTCCATATCGAGAGAGGCAATAGCTTCACTGTGTAGCGCTTCCTGCTCCTCTAGCTCATTAATCTGCCCGCCGGCCTGCCCTTTCTCCTCTCGCATCGCGGCGAGCTGGACTATCTTTTCGTCCGCCACCGTCTCTGCTTGGGCCTTTCGCGCCTCGAGGGCCGTAGCCTCTCGAGTCAGCCGCTCCTGCTCGCTCTGGGCACTAACGAGATCATGTCGTGCCTGGAGCAGAAGGTCATCCACCTGGCTGAGCTCCTGCTGCAAGCGTGTACGTTCTTTCTCGTACTCGCGTATCTGCCGTCCGAGCTTGTGCAGTTCCTGTTCGTCACCAGCGATAAATTTTAGTGCCCTGCGGTCGATACCCCCCGTCATCGCACCGCTCACCTCGAGCAGTTCGCCATCGAGGGTGACCATACGATACGTACCGATAAGGTCGCGGGCCATCTCGAGCTCAGTGACCACGACTGTCCTGCCAAAAACGTACGAAAACGCCGCTGTGTACTCTGGATCGAACTGAATAAGGTTGATCGCGTAATCGATGATGCCGTCGCGCGTTTTAAGTGTCTCGCGGTGGACAGGCTTCATCTTGTTAAGCGGTAAAAAGGTCGCCCGCCCCGTGTTGTTTTCTTTCAGATAAGCGATCGCACGCGCCGCGTCGCCATCGGTGTTAACGACAATGTTACGCAGGCGGGGACCAGCCGCGATCTCGAGTGCCGTGGCATATCGCGGATCAACACGCCCGAGCTCCGCTACAACGCCTCGCACCCCCTCTAACTGGGCGGCCATTATCGCCTCCACCGCCTTACCGAAGCTCTCTTTAAGGCGAGTTTCCGCCCGAACGAAATCTTGATGCGTTTGACTGAGCCGCCGTTCGATCGTCTCAATTGCGAGCTTGAGATCCTCACGCCTCGCCTCGAGGTCTTTGATGTCCTCTTGCGTTTCCCCTACGGTTTGCGTCAATTCCGCCCTATTCTGACGAAGGGTCTCTAGGTTACTTTGAGTGTCCGCAACGTCTGAGCGCGCCGCGTCAATCTCCCGCTCAACCGCGTGCTCTTCCGATGAAGCACGACGTATGACGTCTAGCACTCGGTCTCGTGCGCGCACGACGTCCCCGCGCTTGTCCTTCTCTTCGCCAAGCGCCTGGCGCTTCACAAAGAGGTCGTCGCGCGCTTTGGTGACGTCCGAATCGAAGTTAGATAGCTGTTCTTTGAGTGTGTTAAGGTCCTGCTCCTGCTCATCGAGCTCGCTTGCAAGGCTTCCCCGCCGGACGGTTTCTGCCGCGAGATCGCGCTGCAGCGTCTCGTGTTTCTGCTTCAGGGCGTTCACCTCTATGAACGCCTTGCGCTTTTGCGTCTCGAGGTGCTCGACCTCCTTGCTTACAAAATCGATCCGATTTTGGTGTTGTCCGATATCCCCTTTGATTGTTTCAAGGTGCCTTGCTAATTCGAGTTGTTCGTTTTCGCCCTTTTCCGAAACCGCGTTGTTAAGTACACTCAGCTGCCCCTCAAGGTCGTATATCGCTTCCCGAGTCGCAGCGAGTTCATTGACTGCCTTGTCCTTGCTCCGCTGCTTGCGTTCAAGATTGCCCTCGATCGCCTTGATGTCGTTCGCGAGCTTGTTAAGCTTCGACGCAAAGACCTTTTTTTCGTAGCCCCGCTTCTTTGCCTTAAGCTCTTGATACTTGATGGCATACTCCCGCTCGACCCTGAGCTGCTGAAGCCGCAGCGCCACCTCATTCAATATGATATCGACGCGATCAACGCGTTCGCGCACCACTTCGAGCTCACCAAGCGCGCGATCGCGTCTCCGGTCAAACTCAGCGACGCCGGCGATCTCATCGATGATCTTTCGACGCTCCAGCGGGCTTACCTCGATGATACGGGTAATATCACCCTGCAATACAACGTTGTAGCCTTCTGGCGTAATACTCGCTTTTGAGAGCAGTTCGTGAATGTCAGCGAGCGTACACGGCTTGCCGTTAAGGTAGTAATAACTGTAGTACCCGCCCGCGGTGCGGCGCACCTTGCGGGCGACCGTCACTTCTGTATCAGCGGGAAGTTCCGCGTCTACATTATCAAATCTGACCTTGACCATCGCCTCGTTGGCACCGTTGCCGTTGAAAATCAGATCGGTCAGCTTCTCAGCGCGCATCGTCCGAGACGTCGAGAGCCCGAGACAAAAGAGAACACTGTCAACGATGTTTGACTTTCCCGAGCCGTTCGGCCCGGAGACAGCCGTGAAATCGTCAAAAAAAGGGATTTTTACCCTTTTTCCAAATGACTTGAAGTTTTGAATTTCCAGTTCTTTGATAAACATCGGTCCTTCGGGCCGCGTTTTCGCTCACAGATCACGATCAGCAATGATTATGTCGTCCCCAAGGCGCCGCTCAGGTTCCGGAGGATAATTATTGTCCGCTATGACGTAGGTGGTCTTTTTTCTTCTCCGTTGCTGGCGAAGTAAAGAGGACTCATCGCACGGTTCCGCATCGCACGGTTCCGCATCGCACGGTTCCGCATCGCACGGTTCCGCATCGCACGGTTCCGCATCGCACGGTTCCGCATCGCTCGAAAACTCACCGTTTCCGACGCCCGGAAGATGCGTCATATCGTGAACTGACGAGCTGACGTCAACGAGTTGATTGGTGATTCCGTTGAGGGTATCAGAGAGCTCGGATACCCTGCGCTCAAGCATTGACACGCGTTGTTCGAGCGTCAACCGTGAAGCTCCACCTTTGAGCCTTAAGCGATGCGGCATCTCAACTAGATCGTCTTGATAGTGCATACCCTGCCTCGTATTCTAGTGCGGGGGCCGCATCTTAAACTTTATGGTATGTACTCGAACCACAACCGGCGTAATTCGGTTCACGGCGTAATACGGCGACGATCGCGAGGAAAAAGAACGCTTTCTCGAATGTTAGCAAGGCCAAGCATAGTCATCAGAAGACGCTCAGCCCCAAGGCCCCACCCCGCGTGGGGTGGCATGCCAAAGCGAAACGCATCGAGATAAAATGCAAAGCTTTCAGGGGCAAGGAACTTGCCAGCGAGCTGTTTTGAGAGAAGGCGATATTCGTGAATTCGTCGCGCTCCCGACGCAAGCTCCATCCGTGGGTGCATGAGATCAAATGCATAGCAGAGGTTGTTATGCGGTTGCACGTAGAAAGGCTTCAAGTCAACGGGCCAATCAACGATGAAGTAGTGTTCTCCGATCTCCTCCCCGACCGCTTTCTCAGAGGCCGTATCAAGATCGTCTCCCCATGGAATATCTGCAATCTCAATAGCGTCCGCGTACGTAATCCGGCGAAAGGGGATGCGTGGAACGGAAAGAGTCACACCGAGCACTTGAAGCGCGTCGCTGCAACGCTCAGCGACAGCCACATAAACGTGCTGAATAAGCTCCTCGAGCAGACCCATAACCTCGTGGTCGTCCATAAATGAGGCCTCTACGTCTATCGAGGTGACCTCGTTGAGATGTTTGCGCGTGTCGTGTTCCTCGGCGCGAAAGATAGGGCCAACCTCAAACACGCGTTCCAACCCAGCCGCCATCATGATCTGTTTATAGAGCTGCGGGCTCTGATTTAAAAAAGCTTCGCGTTCGAAGTACGAGATGGGAAAGAGTTGTGTTCCACCCTCGGTCGCTGTTGCCACCATCTTCGGCGTCTGAATCTCGATAAAATCACGAGCGACGAGAAACGAACGCACTTCGTGCAACACTTTCGCACGAATGAAAAAAACAGCCCGTGTAGCAGGAAGTCGCACGTCCATAAAGCGCGAGTCAAGCCGTGTGTCGAGTTCAGCTGGCACTTTGCCCGTGACGTCAAGCGGGAGCGGCGATTCCGCAGCGCTCAGGAGCTCTACCTCGTTTGGGATGATTTCACAGCCTTGCGGCGCCTTAGGTTCCACTTTGACGTGCCCTGCGACTCGCACCACAGATTCCCTGCTCAGGCTTCGCACGCGTTCAACAAGTTCCGGAGGGACCTTCTTCTTTGGCATGGTGATTTGCATGATACCGTCGCGATCGCGAAGCAAAAGAAAGCTGATGCCTCCGAGGTCGCGAAGCTCATGCACCCACCCCGCAACGTTAACGTCGGTTTCTGGGATGATGGCGCTTGAACGCGTCACCTTCATTGGAACCTCCGCAGAACGGACGCTGCGTGTCCAGGCAACCCCTCGATCTGCGCTAGCGAACTGACGAGGTCCGTGAGACTCTCGAGCCCGTCCTTTGTCAACACCTGAACGCTGGTCGTCTTCGTAAAGTGGTCGACGTTGAGCCCGCTTACGTACTTAGCGAACCCCCCGGTCGGCAATGTCGAACTCGTTCCGGTAGCATAATCCCCAACGGCTGCGGGCGTGTAGTCGCCAATGCAGATCGTTCCGGCGTTCCGAATTTTTCCAAGGACGTTAATGGGATCATGCACCATGAGTTCAAGATGCTCAGGGGCAAGGTCATTTACGAACTCAATACACTCTTGCAAGCTTTCGCCCACGAGGATTGCACTTCCGCTCAGATCGATGAGATCCTTCCGTGCCGCAGCTTCTCGCTGCACGTTGAGCTCTTTTTCGACCTCGTTTGCAAGTTCCGCAGAGGTCGTGAGTAGGAAACCAGATGATTTTGGGCCGTGCTCGAGCTGGGCGATTAAGTCAGCGGCGATAAACGCGGGGTTCCCTCCATCGGCGAGCACCGCGATCTCGCTAGGGCCCGCAGGGAAATCGATTTCAACCTCACTTTGCACGAGGAGCTTCGCTGCGGTAACGTACACGTTGCCAGGTCCAACGATCTTATCTACCTTAGCGACGCTCTCCGTCCCAAATGCCATTGCAGCAATCGCCTGCGCACCTCCGATCTTATAGATCGCGTTCGCTCCTGCGATGTCTGCTGCAAGGAGCGTTGCCACGGGCATCGAGCCATCAGGCATCGGTGGGATACAGACAATCACCTCGCGAACGCCGGCGACCTTGGCCGGGACTATGTTCATCAGTGCGGTTGAGGGGTAGACTGCAAACCCTCCAGGAACATACGCACCTATGCGATCGAGTGGTGTCGTCTTTTGCCCAAAGACGACCCCTGGAGCCACCTCATGAAGCCATAATTCATTTCGTACCTGCCGCATGTGGTACGAGGTGATATTGTCAGAAAGGTGGTATAACGCATCGATGACGTCTTGCGAGGCATTTTCGTACGCGGCAAGAAGCTCGCCCTCTGTCACTCTAAGCCCGACGATATCGGCTTTATCATACTCCAGCGTGTACTTCATGACCGCAGTATCGCCGTTTTCTCTCACGTCGCCGACGATTTTTTGCACGTGATCCATAACCTCACGCACAGCAGCGCCGCGGTCGAGCAGACGGCTGAATTCGGCGTCAGTTACCTCAGATAAGCGTTTGGAGATCATAACATCACAACCGATTAGGACACGAAAGGGTATTAATCTTTATGGATACGCTGTTTAAGTCGATCTTTGCCCGCAAGACCTATTTCGAAGTATTTAAATACAAAGAAATGGGCATTACACGCGCATGAGCAGGAAAGACCTGATGAGCGACATCGGTATGGCCCGTAAAGAGCTCAGCATCGATAGACTGAAAAAAATACTCAGAGTGTGCCTCACTATCACCCGGAAAGCGTATTAATCAATAATGGGTGCAACGTAGCCACAGTCTGGACATGTCTTTCCGCGTTTATTAATACGAAAGCCTGAGCGCTCGATGATGATCGCGCCGCAGTCAGGACAGAACGTGTTTTCGTACTCACTTACGACGTTTCCCACGTAGACGTAACGCATCCCAGCCTGCATCGCGAGGTGACGTGCTTTTTTAAGTGTATCCAAAGGCGTTGCCGGACGATCGAGCATGCGCCAATCTGGATGAAAGCGTGAAAAGTGGATCGGAATGTCGCAATCAACGCCTGCCGCCCAGGTGCAAAAGGCACGGAGCTGTTCATCGTCGTCATTGAGCCCGGGAATAATAAGATACGTCAGCTCGAGGTGAATGCCGGTCTCGTGCATGCGCTCGCATGTTTGGAGTACAGGCTCGAGCCGCGCTCTGCAGGTGCCGCTATAGAACTTCTTGCTAAAACCCTTCACATCAACGTTCGCCGCGTCAAGATAGGGACCAATCTTTTCGAGGGCCTGCGGCGTCATATAACCGTTGGTGACGTATACGGTATATAAGCCAGCTTCCTTAGCAAGGATCGCCGAATCGTAAGTATACTCAAACCAGATCGTCGGCTCATTATACGTCCACGCAATTCCGCGGCAGTTTCGCTCGAGGGCGAGCTGGACAGAACGCTCTGGCAAAACCTCTGTAGTGCCCAGTTCCCCTGCTTCCGCAAACGAGATGTCATAGTTCTGGCAGTGTTCACACTTGAAATTGCAGCTCACAGAACCAAGCGAAAACACTTTTGATCCTGGGTAGAAGTGAAACAGCGGTTTCTTTTCGATGGGGTCGACGTTCATTGAGCTCACCTCGGCATAGATAAGCGTCGCGAGCTTGCCGTCGAGATTCTGCCGCACGTGACAGATGCCACGATCCCATTTCTTGATCTTACACTCGTGAGCGCATACGAAGCAGTGAACTCCTTCGTCTGCAATAGGCTCCCATAGCATCGCGTCTTTTATCATGACAGCCCCCTATTCNTCTTCTCATCGCTTGTTCGGCAAGGATACCCGCGAACTGGAGTTCGCTCTATCATAGTACCTCACTTGTTCCGGTATGAAAACCTGAAACTCACGCCCGGAACGTCGGGACTCCATTCAAGCGCCCCGTTGGCCAAACAAACGGAATCCCACCATATTTTGCGCAAAGGGAACGAGCTTACGTAAGGACATGAGGTGAGACGTCTCAGCGTGGCAGTAGATAAGGCAGTGTTTGTCACAACGCAGCATTTGTTGCCGGTCTGCTTGCGCCCGTTCCGAGGTCATAAGCGTCTCAAGGTCATTTTCGAGTAGGTTGCCGAGCTTCGTACCAATGGGCATACACGGATAAACAATATCACCGTTCGGCTCTATCATGATACTAAGCGTTCGGCACTGGTACGGTTGGTCAAAGCTCCTGATGTACGAAAGACTCGTCATGAGCGTTTTCCCATACTCGCGTTTCAAGCCGGTAATGATCTCACGAAGCTTCACCAGATCCGGGGTAAGGTCTTCAGTCCCTTCAAAGTTGAACGCAGGCATTATGAGAATCTTGTGGCCGTGAGCGTGCACTTTTTCTACCTTTTCCTCGATTTTGTTTAAGTCGTGCTTTGTCACGACCGTTTGCACTGTCGTCTTAATGCCGAGATCGGTGAAGTAATCAAGCCGGTCAAACAGGTGTACGTTATCATGCCCCTCGTCAATTGACAGCTGGAGAAAATCGAAATACTTCGCATACTCTGCAAAGGGCCGCCGATCGATCAGAAGTCCATTGGTGGTAAACAGAATATAGTTTGAGCAGTCGTGAGTATAGCGGAGAACGTCACCGATATCTTTACGCAGCAGGGGTTCCCCCCCTTCAAAGCTTATAGTAAAGGTGCTCGCCCGCGACAGGTTATCGATGACGGTAAACACGTCGCTCGTTTTAAGGTCGGGGATCTTGTCGGCCCAAACGTTGCAAAATCCGCACCGTAGGTTACATCGGTGTGTAATCTTAAATGATGCGTAAAACGGATTATCAAAATCGTTTCGCACGTAGTTAGACACATACCCTCTGAGGGCTCGCACATTTCTGTTCATAGTGCCTCGGCCAAAATCTTCAGTGTGCTATTTAAGAAAAGCGCCAAGGGTGGCCATTTAACGGTTCGACTCACTCTTCAAATGGCGCGACAAAGCATGATGTTTGCTTGCTGCTAATCAGTTTCTGGTCGTGAAACAAGCGCGCTGTGAGGAGATATGTTCCCTCTTCGCTCGCGTAGAGCTCACTTACGAACCGCTTCGTACCGCCCTGTGCAATGAAGTCGATATCAATGACATCCATGAGCGTATGGGCTTTCGATGGAGGGCGTGCAGCGATTTCAAGGGTTAGATTATGCACGTCGTGACTGGCGAACACGACTGTTTCCGCTTCGATAGTCTCTTCGTACGCCCAGTACGGACGATTAGCAAAGAAGGTCTGGATCTCAGCTGGATCTTCCATCATGTGCAGTTCCTGATCGGGGGAATACCAGCTTACGAGGGAACCGTTGCGGTACGCGGTGATGTGAATATAGAGCCGGCCACTATGGTTCGCAAAAACGTGAAAGTTGAGCGCCGCAGTGTCTTGGGGGTGCAGTTCTTTTACGAAATGAAAGGATCCGCTTGGCAGCACGTCGATATCGTGTGAGTTATAGGTAAACAGAGTTGCGCTTATGTCGGTAAGTGGCTCTGTTGACCGGTTTCTTAACTGAACGGTGATCCAATGGTGCCCTCGGTCGAGCGCTTCCGGCGAGACATTTACCTCTAAAGGATACTTGTTTCGTTCTTCCATATGGTACCAAAGCTACTTGATCTGCACTCGCGTTTTCGTTTCCACCTCAGTTGGCTCCTTCTTTGGCAACGTAACTTCGAGGACGCCGTTATTGAACGACGCTTCGGCCTTATCTGGCAACACGTCAGCNGGAAGGTCAAGCACACGCCGGTATGACGCGTAGCCGCGCTCGCGGTATGTATAATCCTCGTCTTTGCGTTCGGTTTCGGTGCTCGATTCAGCGCTGATCTCCACCCGTTCAGGTGTGAGGTTAATCTCAATGTCCTCCTTTTGCACGCCGGGCATGTCAGCCACGACTTGAAGGGCGTCGCCAAGGTCAATAACGTCGACGCTTGGTTGCTTCAGGGCAGGCAGCGACGCCTGTGAGGGAAAGACGCGTTCGAGTGTGTCCTCCATATTTGCGCGGAATGTATCGAGCAATCGGCGCATTTCACTAAAGGAGTCGCTCATCCAGTAGTCTTTCGGCGTCATTCGCTTTTCTTCGTCTTTCTTTTCGTCAGTCATAGAATCATCATACTAAGTACCTCATCGGAGGTAATAAAGCATACGCAAGGAAAAAACAGTTGAGGGACAGGCTTTACGACGAGAACGCTTATCGTAGAAACAGGTCGCGACCGTTCTGCACGCAGGCCTTATGTGCACGATCAGCGTATCCCTCAATCGTAAGTGCCTGTGAAACCCGAGCGACAGACAAACAGTCCGAGCGCTGGGCGCTCAGGTCACTATTGACGACAAACTTCGCTTCTGGGTATTCAATAATCATTCCTACGGCTTCTCGCACGGACGCTTTGCCCGGCTGTACGGTAATGCCTATGTACGTCCCTGCCTCAAGTGCAACATCGATCGTCGATGGATCGACGTGATCAATCACCACGTCCTTAGCCCCGACATCGTCAACGATCGCGATGATTTGTTCAAGCACCTCTCGCTTTGCGCGCCGAGGCGTGTGGATCACTTTGGGGTAGTAGTTGATCCCGAGTTGCGCGCGAAAGACCTTCTCCTCAACATCTGTACATGTTTCGAGTCCAATTTCTCCAATAGCAACGACAGCCGGGTGCGCAAGATAGTCTGGAAGTAATTCTAACGTCGTATCGATTTGATCGTTAATCGACCGTGGGTGCACGCCAAGACCGACATGCACGTTAACCCCATTTTCGGCGCCTCGTCGCACTTCACTGTAAACGAGCTTGTGAAAGTGGTCGACAAGGACATCTGCCGTCGACATTCGCATCGGGTCGTGGGCGAGCGTGAGCACATCCGTCACGCCGGCAACGCCCATCAATTCAAAGTCCTCAAACGGACGAGTATCCATGTGGGTATGCGTATCAAACACGATTGCACAAAAGCAGTTCTTGACCTTATGTATTGTGCAGATGCCTTCGCTAGTCTGGTCATCAGTTTGACCAACGTTGCGGTGCGGGGGGTGAAATGGCTTACCTACGACGGACGACCGATAGTTATAAGCGTGGGGAGTAAGCAGCATGGTTAGAATGACCATGCTAGTACCGAAAATTGACGTTGAGCTCTGTGTCGGCTGCGGCGCATGCGAGGACATATGCCCGGACGTCTTTGAGCTTCAAGATGATGGGTTATCTCACGTCATTGACGCTGCAGCTTGCAGCGAGTGTGACTGTCAAGAGGCAGCTGATAGCTGTCCAACCGAGGCGATAACTTTAGTCGAAGAGTGACTCAACGTTTTTAAACGACGTCACTCATTTTTTTGTCAATTCCTTTGGCAGTGTGCTGCTGTACTCACCTGTTCCTCGCAATCAGCTTAATCAAGCCTCATACTTGAGCGTCTCTATCTAAGCCTATCCTAGGGCACGA
>JGI24133J20442_1000517_pt1 | contig 11996 bp, 10 predicted proteins | sample BarGraNGADG00311_2_FD_20442 | JGI IMG/M metagenome (IMG submission 20442)
CGCCGGCTCGCGGCCAGCACGGTGCCCGGCTCCAGGCTCGATGCGGGAACCGCGTCGAGGGCCTCCTCGCGAAGGAGGGCGATGAAGGCGTCGTCGTCGGTGCGGGTCATGTCGCGCTCCGTTTCGTCACCGGTTCCAGGGTCGACCGGAGGCGCAGGAGCGCCCGGGACGCGGTCGACTTGACGGTCCCGCGGGGGATGTCGAGCTCGGCGGCGACCTGCTCTTCGCTCAGGTCCAGCAGGTACCGGAGGACGACGACGCGCCGCTGCTTGAGCGGCAGCATGAGGAGGGCGCGGAGCACCTCGTCGCGATGGGCGTGATCGGGGTCGGTCCACGCGGCCGCGCGCTCGGGAAGCGTGTGGGGGTCGGTGAGGACCTCGCGACGCGTCCGGCGCCAGCCGTCGATCCGCAGGTTGACCAGGACCCGGCGCGCATAGGACAAGGGGTCGCCCTGCCGGGCCCGGGGCCACGCCCGGTAGGTCCGCTCCAGGGCGTGCTGGGTGAGCTCATCCGCCCGATGGGCGTCCCCGCACAGGAGGTACGCCGACCTCTGCAGCGGCCCGATCGCCCCGACCATGAACTCCGCGAACTCCGCATCACGCTCACCCTTGGGCCGAGCAGTGAACAGGTCGAGCTCAAGACTCTCGTCGCTCACGCCCCCGCCCTTCCGTCGCACCCCACACCCTTACCACGCAGTAGACCCAGCGGAGGTTCCATTCGGACAACACGGCGCCCCAAGAGCCAGTGGGCCCGTGAAGTAGGTGAAGCGTGTGCTGTGCAGAGCCGCGCCGGACGACGGTGTCCCACCCAGCAGGCGCAGCCACGGGGCACGTCGTGGTCAGCGCGTGATCAGCGGAACCCCCGAAGCGGTGTCACTTCTCGAACTACTTGCATGTATTTCCGCAGGTCAGCGCGTTGCGCGCCCACCAAGATCGAACTCCTAAGGCGGGTGTCGGCAGGTCGCGGGCCGAGCTCAAGGAGGGAACGGCGCTCGTCGTAGGTGCGCCATCGACGGCAAGGACGACCGACCTCCGCAGTCGAGCAGTCGCAAGCCGCCGGGGACTCATCCCGCCGTGGCGTCCAGGGCGTCGAGCCCGGCGCGCAGCACCGTGACGATGCGGTCGGTGTCGTAGACGGACCCGTGCTGCGCGACCGGTCTCTCACGAGACGGACGCCCTGGGCATCGTCGCCTCAGCAAGGGATCACGACGTCGAGGTGCTGGTCGACGTGCTCGACGTCCCCGCCAGCGGCACCGTCCCGCTCTCGCCGGCCTGGATCCGCCGCCAGGCGGCACGGGACCGGACCGGCGTCATCATCGTCACCTCGGAACCCACCGCCGAGCAGCGGCACCTCCTCCGGGCGCTCGGTCTCGCCACCGTGCACATCGACCCGGTCAACCCGCTGGACGACTCGACGGTCTCGGTCGCGTCGACGAACTTCTCCGGCGGGGTGCAGGCCACCCGGCACCTGCTGGACCTCGGACACCGCCGGATCGCGTTCGCCGGAGGTGCGCAGACGTTCCTGCCCTCGTCCGAACGTCTGCAGGGCTACCTGAGCATGATGCGTGCGGGCGGCGGCGTCGTGGACGACGACCTGGTGCGCTCGCAGGCCCACACCTTCGAAGCCGGGCTCGAGATGGCCGATCACTTCCTCGATCAGCGGCATCCCCCGACGGCAGTGTTCGCAGCCTCCGACTCCATCGCCCTCGGGGTGCTCGCGTCAGCCCAGCGGCACGGCCTGCGCGTCCCGCAGGACCTGTCGGTCGTCGGGTTCGACGACAGCTCCGCAGCGACCTCCTCGGCTCCCGCGCTCACCACCGTGCGGCAGCCCATCGTCGAGATGGGACGGGTCGCCCTGCGCACCCTCCTCCAGCTGGCGCGCGGCGAGAGCGTCGACTCCCACCACGTCCAGCTCTCGACGACGCTCGTCGTCCGCGAGTCCACCGCGCCGCCGCCTACCGCGGGTGCCGAGGGGGCGCCCGCGCGGCCGGCTCAGTGAGGGGCCACGGTCGTGCTGGCGCGGACCGTCAGTGATGTGGCCAGCTCGACGTGCCGCGACGCCGGGCGACGCCCCTCGGCCATCTCGAGGACTATCTGAACTGCCATCCGTCCCATGCCCTCGAGGTGCTGGTGGACGGTCGTCAGCGGTGGCGTCGTCCACGCCGCCTGCGGCGTGTCGTCGAAGCCGGTGACGCTGAGCTGGTCCGGCACCCGGATGTCGAGCTCGTGGGCAGCGGCGAGCACGCCGACGGCGATCTCGTCGTCGGCGGCCATGATCGCGGTGGGCGGGTTCGCCGAGGTGAGGAGCTCGCGCGCGTGCCGAGCGCCCGGGGCCACGGCGAACTGGTCCGACCGGATGAGGGCAGGGTCGATCTCGAGCCCGGCGACGTCGAGCGCCGCCTGGTAGCCATAGAGACGGTCGCGGGCGGCATCGGAGCCCTCGGGGCCGCCGATCCACGCGATGCGCCGGTGCCCCAGGCCGATGAGGTGCTCCGTCGCGGTGCGCGCGCCGGCCCAGTTGCTCGACCCGACGCTCACCATGCGGCGGTGGCGCGTGTCCACCGGGTCGACCATGACGAAAGGCAGGGCTGCGTCGCTCGCGGCGTGGATGAGCCTGTCGGGCGCCGACAGCGTGAGCCCGATGATGCCGACGACGCCGACGGCGCGCTGGTCGGCGACCCACTCGCGGGCGACGGCCCGCTGCGTGCGTGAGGCTCGCTCAGGGGCCAGCCGCGTGAGCAGGTCGACGTGCCCGTCGGCGGCCGAGGCCAGCACGCCCTGGAGAACGCCCAGGATGTACGGCGAGGCCGGGATGTCGAAGACGACGGCGAGTGCTCGCCGGGCCGAGGTCGCCGCAGGGGCCGTCGTCGGCCGGTAGCCGAGCTCGGTGACGGCGGCGAGGATGCGCTCGCGGGTCTCTGCCGAGACGCCGTCGCGGCCGTTGAGCGCTTTGGAGACGGTCGCCTTGGAGACGCCGGCGGCCGCTGCGACGTCCGCCAGGATGGCCCGCCGCCGGACCGGATCGCTCGACATGAGACTCCCCTGAGTCCGAAAGAATTTCGCGGTTGCGAAACATTCAGTGCAGCCAGGCCACTCGATCTTGCGGATCTATCGCCAGGCGGTACGATCAGGCCACGATACTCGTTGCGAAATAGTTTCGGAACCCTCGGGCCGCACAGATGCCGCCCTGCCGACCAAAGGAGGTCTGCGTGTCTGTCGACGCACCGGCGTCAACCCTACTGATCGACGGCCGTTCCCCAGCCGATCTTGCGCTGCGGCACGTCTGGAGCGAGTGCCTCGGCGCTGGTCGGGCCAACGAAGCGCTTCGCGTCGACTGGCAGAACCACTTCCGCGAGGCCGTCGAGGTCCTCGGAGCCCGCTACGTGCGGTTCCACGGAGTCTTCCACGACGACATGTTCGTCTACCGCGCCTCGAAGGGTGACGGCTTCGGCCCGCCCACCACACTCGAGAAGCCGGTCTACACCTACGCCTACGTCGACAAGGTCTTCGACGCGATCCTCGAGGCCGGCGCCCGCCCGTTCGTCGAGCTCGGCTTCATGCCCGGCGCGCTCGCGACGCAGACGGAGACCCTGTTCTGGTGGAAGGCCCACTGCAGCCCGCCGACGGACATGAGCGCCTGGGTCGAGCTCGTCACGACGACGGTCGAGCACTGGATCGAGCGCTACGGTCTCGATGAGGTACGCACCTGGCCGTTCGAGGTCTGGAACGAGCCGAACCTCGTCCCCCACTTTTGGACCGGGACGCGGTCGGAGTACTTCCAGCTCTACGAGGCCACCGTCAGGGCCATCAAGGGGATCGATCCCTCGCTCAAGGTCGGCGGCCCTTCGTCGTCGGTGTTCGTTCCCGACGCCCGGTACGACGGCGAGTTCCACGACAAGTCCGTCGAGGGCACGACCGCCGAGGCGCCGGACCCCGATGTGCTGCCGTGGAAGCCGGTGTGGATCCACGAGCTCATCGAGTACTGCGCCGAGCGCGACCTTCCGATCGACTTCCTCTCCACGCACCTGTACCCCACGGACTACGCGTTCGACACCCAGGGTGTGGGCCGTCCGATCAGCCGCAATCGCGACGCGACGCGGAACGACCTCGAGATGCTGCGCACGATCATCGCCGAGAGCCCGTACCCGGATGCCGAGCTGCACATCACCGAGTGGTCGACGTCGCCGTCGAGCCGTGACCACATGCACGACACGGTGTTCGCCGCGACGTACATCGTGCGCGCGTTCCTCCAGTGCCAGGACCTGGCCGAGTCGATCTCCTACTGGACGTTCACCGACGTCTTCGAGGAGGGCGGCGGCGGTATCGGCCCGTTCCACGGTGGTTTCGGCTTCGTCAACGAGCAGGGCATCCACAAGCCGACGTTCCATGCGATGGCGATGCTCAACCGCCTCGGCCACACGATCGCGCTGCAGACCGAGCACGGCGTCATCACACGCACGGCCGACGACGCCGTCGCCGCCGTGTTCTTCAACTACCCGGAGTCGATGGGCACGACGTCGGTCGGCAGCGCGAACAGCTACGCCGAGGCCCGCCGCCACGCCGGGGAGGGCCCGGCTCGCCGCATCACGCACGTCGTCGCCGGGCTGAGCGCCGGCGCCGTGTACGACGTCGAGATCCTCGACCTGGAGCACGGCAACGTCGCGGAGGCGTGGCACCGGAGGGGTGAGCCGCTCAACCTCTCGCGTCAGGACGTCGCCGAGCTCAAGAAGGTCGCAGACGATCTCGACCGCCGCACACTCACCGTCGACGCCGCCGGCGTCCTCACGATCGACATCGAGCTGCCGGCCTGGGCCGTCGCTTCGATCACTCCTACGACCACCCACTGAATCCACCGAGGAATCCCGAAAGGATCTCAATGATGAGGATCAACATCAGGTTCGCCGGCGCAGCAGCGGTCACTGCCGTAGCGGCACTCATCCTCAGCGCCTGCGGAGGCGGCGGCAACGGGGGCGGCAACGGGGGCGGCACGGCTGAGACGCCCAGCGAGGACAACAAGCCGGAGCAGCTCACCGTCGCTGCGTGGATGGACTTCCCGCAGGACCTGCTCGACTCGTTCGAGGAGGAGTACGGCATCGAGGTCGTCGTGAACTCGTTCCCCGACGGCGCCTCGGCGCAGACGGTCCTGCGCAACGGCCTCTCCGCCGACGGCGCAGGCCTGTCGGACGTCCACCTCGTCGAGCTCGACTGGTGGACCGAGATGATGGCCATCCCCGAGGACTGGGTCGAGCTTCCGGAGATCCCCGGCCGCTGGGTCGACTGGAAGGTCACCCAAGGTTCGGTCGACGGCATGATCACCGGCTACGGCACCGACATCGGGCCGCTGGGTATCGCCTTCAACCAGAACATGACCGAGGCCGCCGGTGTGGCCACGGACCCCGAGTCGTTCGGTGAGTTCATCGGGGGCGACGACGCCACGTGGCAGTCGTTCCTCGACGCCGGCCGCGAGTACGTCGCTGCCAACGACAACTACTTCATCGACTCGCTGACCAACGCTTTCCAGGCTGCGATCAACCTTATCCCGGCCGCCTTCGAGGACCCGGAGTCGGGAGCGCCGTACAACTTGGCGGACAACACCGAGGTGAAGGACCTCTTCATGATGTTCGCCCAGGCGGCCGAGGACGGCATCTCCGCGGGTATCGCCATCGGTCACGCCGACTGGGGCGCCGGCTTCCAGAACGAGCAGTGGGCCACCGTGGTCACCCCGGCTTGGATGACCGGAATCATCGCCGAAAACGCCGACGGCATCGACGGCTGGCGCATCGCCAGCACGTTCCCCGACGGCGGCGGCAACTGGGGCGGCTCCTTCTTCGCCGTCCCCGCCACGGGCGATAACACCGCGTGGGCCGTCAAGCTCGCCGACTACCTGACCTCGCCGGAGGCCGCGGTCGCGTGGTTCAAAACCACCGGCCAGTTCCCCTCGCAGGTCGAGGCCATGTCCAGCCCCGAGATCTCCGAGGCCGAGAACGAGTTCTTCGGCGGCCAGCGCGTCGGCCAGATCTACGGCGAACTCGCAGCGGCCGCCGGTGACGCCGCCGCCGGTGGGTTCCGTGGCGAGAACTTCGCTGGCATCCAGACCCTCGTCACGGACGGCATCCGACTCGTCGAGTCGGGCAGCGCCACCCCTCAGGAAGCCTGGGACTCGGCGGTCACGAACTTCGAGGCCCTCGGCTTCGAGACCGCCAACTAGTGCCTGACGCGGCTCGGTCCTCGGATCCCATCTGAGGACCGGCTTCGACCAGGCCTGTGACTGGCGGCCCACGCTGGTCGCAGGCCCGGTCGCGCCGCTCGGCAACGAGACGAACTTCACGGAAGGCGCCAGACATGGCATCCAATTCAGCGGCACCGCGTATATCGCGCCGCGTGGGGTGGGGGCGGCGGCTGTCCCGGTGGGACATTAAGATCTCGCCCTACCTGTACATCTCTCCGTTCTTCATTCTCTTTGCGATCTTCGGGGCATTCCCGCTCCTCTTCAACGTCGTCGTCGCACTTCACAACTGGCACCGCCGCGCCGGCATGGGCGACTTCGTGGGGCTCGACAACTTCACCTGGGTCCTGCGGCAGCCGCTGTTCTGGCGTTCGCTCGAGAACACCTTCTCCATCTTCCTGTGGGGCGGGATCCCGCAGCTGGTCCTCGCGCTCCTCATCGCCGCGGTCCTCGACCAGAACCTGCGTGCCAGGACGTTCTGGCGCATGAGCGTGCTCGTGCCGTTCGTCGTGATGCCAGTGGCCACGGCCATGATCTTCGGTCAGGTCTTCGGCCAGTTCGGCCTCCTGGTGCCCAACCTCCAGGACATGGGCCTGCTGACCCATGTCAGCTCGCCGTTCTTCCAGGAACGCCTGCTGTCGCACATCGCCATCGGCTCGATGGTCGTCTTCCGCTGGACGGGCTACAACGCCTTGATCCTCCTCGCCGCCATGCAGGCCGTGCCGCGTGAGCTCTACGAGGCATCCACCATCGACGGCGCGAGCCGAGCTCGCCAGTTCTTCTCGGTCACGATCCCGAGCATCCGCCCAACGATGATCTTCGTCATCCTGACCATGACGATCGGTGGTCTGCAGATCTTCGACGAGGCCCGCATGTTCGACGGCGGTGGGACCGGCGGCGGTAACGGTGGCGCCGACAACCAATGGACCACCATGGTGCTGTACCTCTACAACCTCGCCTTCGGTGACTGGCAGGACCGCCTAGGACAGGCCGCGGCAGTCGGATGGATCTTCGCCCTCATCATCGCCGTGTTCTCCCTCGTCAACTTCTTGCTCACCCGCTCGATCTCGTCATCGAAGACGAAGACGACCCGTGCCTCGAAGACTCAGCGCAACGCCGTCATCGGCAGGGCGCGGTCGGCAGCGGCGGAGTCGGAGCGCAAGGCCCGCGAGGCAGGCGTTGCCACGATCCTCGGCCGGCCGACGACGTCCGCCGCCGGACGGGCGGCCGACGCCGACGAATCCAAGGAAGGAGTGCACCGATGAGCACCGGCTTCATCGAGAACACCGCCGGTCGGGGTGCCGCCGTGTACGCGCAGAAGCGTGCTGCACGAGGTCGGCCCGTGCGGGGGCACAACCCGTCGAGCCGCAGGCCTGGCGGGGTCGCCTACGCGGTCCTGACGGGCGTGTTCGTCGTCTCGGTCTTCCCGCTGTATGCCTCGGCGATGTACGGCTCATCGACCACCCAGGAGAACGCACAGGCCGTCGGCACCCTGCCGACCTGGTTCCCGACCCTCACCCTCCTCGACAACTTCGGCGAGGTCCTCAGCGCCTCCCAGTTCAACTTCTGGATGGCGTTCGCCAACTCGGTCCTCGTCGCCGTCTCGGTGAGCGCTTCGACGGTGTTCTTCTCGACGCTCGCCGGGTTCAGCTTCGCGAAGCTGAGCTTCCGGGGCCGTCAGGCGCTCTACCTCACGGTCATCGCCACCCTGGCGATTCCCGCTCAGATCGGCACCATCCCGATGTTCGTCATGATGAACAACTTCGGGTGGATCGACTCGCTCCTCGCGCTGACGATCCCGGTCCTGGTTGGCGCCTTCGGTGTGTTCTGGATGACGCAGTACCTCCAGTCGGCACTGCCATTCGAACTCGTCGAGGCAGCACGGGTCGACGGTGCGTCGATGTTTCGCACCTTCTGGTCGATCGCGATGCCCGCGGCGCGCCCGGCCGCCGCGACGCTGGCGCTGTTCACCTTCGTTGGCTCGTGGAACAGCTTCTTCTGGCCGTCGGTGGTGATGCGTTCGCAGCTGACAATGCCGCTCGTCATCCCGCAGCTTCGGGGCGCGTTCACGACGGACACGGGCTTGGTCATGTCTGGCGTGTTCCTCGTCGCGGCACCACTGCTCATCGTGTTCATCTTCGCCGGCAAGCAGCTCGTTTCCGGCGTCATGGCCGGCGCAGTCAAGGGCTGACGCCGGCTCCCTCGGACATCTAGGAGTACCTCCATGCTGCGTGGGACTGCAGACATCCACCCGGCATTCGCCGTCGGCCATGTTCGCCGCAACACCTTTGGCTCGTTCGTCGAGCACCTCGGCCGGTGCGTCTACACCGGGATCTACGACCGGGAGCATCCGACGGCCAACGGCGACGGGTTCCGTCAGGACGTCATCGACCTGGTCCGCGAGCTGGGGATCTCCACGGTCCGCTACCCGGGCGGCAACTTCGTCTCGGCGTACCGCTGGCAGGACGGCATCGGCCCCGCCGAAAACCGGCCCCGTCGCCTGGACTTGGCGTGGCACTCGACGGAGCCCAACACGGTCGGTCTCGACGAGTTCATGAGGTGGTGTCGCGCGGCTGCGGTCGAGCCGATGATGGCGGTCAACCTCGGCACGGCCGGGGTGCTCGACGCCGTCGACGTGCTCGAGTACACCAACGTGGCCGGCGGCACCCACCTGTCCGACCTGCGCCGGGCGAACGGTGCCGAGGACCCGCATCGCATCAAGCTGTGGTGCCTGGGCAACGAGATGGACGGCCCCTGGCAGACCGGCCACAAGACCGCCCAGGAGTACGGGCGCCTCGCCGCGGAGACCGCCCGGGCGATGCGTCAGGTCGACCCGGACCTCACGCTCGTGGCGTGCGGGTCCTCTGGCCGGAACCTGCCCACGTTCGGGTCGTGGGAGCACGCCGTGCTCACCGAGGCCTACGACCAGGTCGACCTCATCTCGGCGCACGTGTACTACCACGAGACCGACGGTGACCTGCCCTCGTTCCTGGCCTCAGCGGTGGACATGGATCGGTTCATCGAGGACGTGGTCGCCACCGCTGACGCCGTGCGCGCCGCAGGCAAGCACTCCAAGCGCATCAACATCTCCTTCGACGAGTGGAACGTCTGGTACATCGACCGGGCAGAGTCCCAGCCGCCGTCGGGTGAGGACTGGCCGGTGGCGCCGGTGCTGCTGGAGGACCGGTACTCGGTCGCCGACGCGGTCGTCGTCGGCAACCTGCTGATGTCGCTGCTGCGGCACACGGACCGGGTGCACGCGGCCTCGCTGGCCCAGCTGGTGAACGTCATCGCGCCGATCATGACTGAGCCGGGCGGCCGCGTCTGGAAGCAGACGACGTTCCACCCGTTCGCTCTGACCTCCCGTCATGCGCGTGGTGAGGTGCTCCAGGTGGTGGTGAGTGCCCCGTCGGTCGAGACCCCGAAGCACGGCGAGGTGCCCCTGCTGGACGTGGTGGCCACGCACGACGCCGAGGCGGGCGAGCTGGTGCTCTTCGCGGTCAACCGGTCGGTCGACTCCGAGCTCACGCTCGACGTCGACGTCCGCAGCTTCGGCGACCTGCGCGTCGCAGAGGCGGTGTCCATGGCCAGCACCGACCACCACAAGCCGGGCGAGGCCCGGTGGTTCGCCACGGCGGACGACGACACCTCGGTGCTGCCCGCAGCGAACGAGAGCGCGCAGATCATCGACGGCCGCGTGTCGGCCGTGCTGCCGGCCGTCTCCTGGTCGATGCTCCGGCTCGAGAGAGCCTGACCGGAGCGGCGACGGCCCCGGGCGACGCTGGGCACGGCGGTGCGGTCCTTGCCCGACGACGTCGAGGCGCACGCGGTGCACGTGCGGTGGGTCTCCGGCTGAGGATCAGACGCTCACGAGCTCGGGCGCGGCCGGCCGGCTTCTGCGCTGGCCGGCCACGCCCTTCTCGCTCGATCCCCGATCAGTCGACGGGGAACAGGGACAGCGTCAGCATGCCGGTGTAGGTGCCCGGCTGGGTGTCCGTCGGAACCTCCAGCGTCAGCCCCGCGCCCAGCGTGCTGGACCCCCACCGACCTTCGGCGTCTGCCGATGCCAGCTGGCTCGGCGTGGCCAAGCCCGGACCACCGTCGAGCACGGTGGCCACGGCGCTACCGGCGGACAAGCCCGCCCGCGGGGTGAGCACCTGGGGCGTCCACCCGAAGTGGTCGGCGGTCAGCTTCTGACCGCCGGAGACGAACGCGTCGGCCTGACCGGACACGGCCCAACCACCAGTACCGGCCTGTGCCGCCGTCCGGCGTGTCCGCGTTCTTCCACAGGTAGTCCTTGGCCCAGATCGTGAACAGCTGGCTCGCCGTGCTCCCATCATGGGCGCCGGGGACCTGGGCCGTCTCGGCGGGGATCCCGCGCGACCGGAGGTTGTCCGCGACGACTTCCCGGCTGTCGGGGAACGTCTCGAAGAAGCCATTGCCGAGGAACACCGACGTCCCACTGGTACCGACCGCCGCCGCGAAGTCGTCGTAGTCCTGGGCGGTGAGCGCCGGGCCGGGGGCGCCGGAGATGAGGCCGTAGTACCCGAATGCGGTCGGGTACGACCGCATGACCTGCGAGCTGGTCATCGCACCGTAGGAGAACCCGCCGTAGGCCCGACCCTCACGCTCGTTCGAGACGTTGTAGTTCTCCTCGACGAAGGGAATGATCGTCTGCACCAGGTTGTCGGCAGCGTTCTGCTGGTTGTACGAGGCGAAGTAGAGGCCGGTTCCCGTGAAGTGGTTCCCCATCGTGATCATCACTGTCGGCTCGATCTCGCCCCTGGCGGTCAGGTTGTCCAGGATGATCGGGGCAGAGATCGGGATCATGAAGTCGGTCTCGTCGCCGAAGATGCCGTGGGCCATGTATGCGACGTTGTAGGGCTCGGCGCGGTCCGGGTCATAACCGGCGGGCAGATACCCCCCGAGGTAGTTGCCGTCGTCACCCAGGATCATCGTGTACTCCACGTACTGGACCGTTCCCCGGTCCGCCGGATCGGCCGCCGACACCTCGTACACACCGCGAGGCTCCAGGATCGGGTCGTTCTGCTTCTCGGCGTACGGCACCTGGACCGCGTCGTACACGTCGTTGTTGTTCCGCTCGCGGAACGTGTGGGTCGGAGGCCAGGCGCACCAGGTGTCGCGGACGGCCTCCTCGCCGCCCTCGAGGTGAAGGCGTCAGCATCCGCCAACGCGAGCGAGCGCGAAGTGGCTCGCCAGCCTGATGTGCCGGCTCGGCGATTGGTTCGCGGGCTCGCGAGTTCGGGCGCGCGGCTTGGCCGTGGTCAGCGCGTGGTCAGCGCACGTCCCAGAACGGTGTCACTCCACGAACTACATGCGCGTGGTTCCGCAGGTCAGCGCGTTTTCCGCAGACCAAGATCGAACTCCTAAAGCGGGTGTCGGCAGTTCGAATCTGCCCAGGCGCACAGAGTGTTCGTGCAGGTCAGCGATGTGCGCCTGGGCCATAGCGGTCGTCGTGGACGCCGTGCGCTGAGTCCCGTGGCCAACGGGGGGCCAACGGCGACGCGGGCAGGGGGTGTTCCGACCGGTGACCCTGTCACCTGTAGGTGCAGCAGTCCCCACCCCGTCGCGCGGCACGTGCTGCGGTGCCCTCCGTCGACGGCGTCGGGCGCACCATCGCGCCTTCGGGTCCACCGCAACCCGCGTCGGCCCAGCCGGGCAGCCCTCACCACGAATTCGCCGCGACCAGGCTCGCCACGTCCCCGGCGCCGAGCGCGGCGGGCAGAACCACCACCTCGTCGAGCAACGCG
>JGI24133J20442_1000520_pt1 | contig 11989 bp, 14 predicted proteins | sample BarGraNGADG00311_2_FD_20442 | JGI IMG/M metagenome (IMG submission 20442)
TTCGCCGGCCTGGGCTTTACGGAAATGCTCCACTTCAAGAAAGTGGAAGAGTCCCTGTAGCCAGCAGAAGTGTAAGAAAGGTGCCAGGCACCTTCTTTCCACTTCATTTTGCGGCTTTGTCGTACGCGGCCCGCAGCCACTTCATGACTTCGTCATCCACATCGACCGGCGAAGCCAGGCCTATCCTGTGAGTCACTCGCTCGGGCCCGAACGTCCCCGCGGCTTTGACGACCTTGACCCACTCATCGATCGTCTTGCCGGTCTTTGCCGGCAGGTTCTTTGTTATCGCCTGAACCATTTCTTCCGGGCCCAGTGGCAACTGTGTCCCCTTCGCTGGAGTGGATCAACATGCAACATGAATGGTCGCGCTCCAGCGCGTCCGATGCAAGAGGCGCCTTGACCTCGCGTGCCCCGGCGTATCTTGCTATAATTCATTTATTGTTCGCGTGACAGGTTTCGAGGTGGGGTATTGATACTTTTCCCGAGGAGTCCGCATCCTCGGGCTTTTTTTAAAAGGAGGGAGGTGACACGTGAAGATATATGTAGGCAACCTCAGCTACACGACTGAAAACGAGGGGCTGCGCGCCGCGTTCGAGCAGTTCGGCGCCGTCACCTCGGCTGAGGTAGTGTTCGACCGTAACACGAACCGGTCAAGAGGTTTCGGTTTCGTCGAGATGTCCAACGATGATGAGGCGAAAGCCGCCATCGAAGGGTTGAACAGCAAAGACCTGGACGGCCGACCGATCAAGGTCAACGAAGCGAAGCCCCGGAGTACCGAGGGCGGCGGTGGCGGTGGTGGCGGTGGCGGCTACCGGTACTAGGCCTGTATATTGATGCCGCCCGGTATGGACGGCAACGCCGGCGCGGCGACAGTGAGTTTTTGAGAAGCGGCACGAAGCTCCTCGCACACGCAATCGATATCTCACCCGGGTGTCGTGCGCTCTTTTGCCGATAAGGTGCGGGTAAGCTGCACAAGAATCCAACCAGCCCCGGCTCATCACCGCCACCGCGAGGAACGACACCTACTTCTTGATGCGCCTGTCGAGGTATTGCTTGAGCGCAACCGCGTTGTTGAGCTTCTCTTCCTTCGAGCTGTAGAGAAGGACCACGTCCTTCTTCTCTCTCGCCAGCTCCAGCAACCGGTCGACTTCTTCCTCATGGCCCTTGAGCTCCGCGAAGTATCGCTTCTTGAACTCCGCCCATTTCTCAGGAGCGTGTCCGTACCACTCGCGAAGTTCGGTGGAGGGCGCGACCTCTTTGAGCCAGAGGTCGACCTCTTCTTTCCTGATGCCCCGCGGCCAGAGCCGGTCCACCAGGACTCGGTATCCCTCGCTACCGTTCCCGTGGTCGTAAACGCGTTTCACCTTGAACATGTGAACACCCCCAGTGCTGACTTCCACGCCCAGGGCGAAGCCCCTGTTTGCGCCGGCGCACGACTGAGGTTGCGGCGCCTCCCCTGCCGATTTCGTCGCCCGGCAAACGATGAACGACCAGGTCGGCTCCTACGGCTACGAGCCCCCGGCCGCAGGGGGCGGCATACTCGGATCTGTGCTCGACACTGCCATCGACGTCGCGACGAACCAGGGCTCGNGCTACTACCGCACTTCCGAGTGGGTCATCCCCCTGGGGCAGCCNGTCTACGTGCTNGGCAGCGCNTTCCGGACCCCCGCCGGCGCGGAGATACGCCATGGCAGCGGTCCGTTCATCGTGAGCTACAAGTCGGAGGAAGGCCTGACCAGGAAGTACTCCTGGCACTTCGCGCTCTGGACGATCTTCGGTGTGCTGTTCGGCGCCGGTGGCATCGCCGCCGCGGTTTACGGCGCCAAGTACATGAAGAAATGACGTTCGTCAGCCGGTCCAGCGGACCTGCACTCCCACGCTATCCCAGGTGACATCGAAACTCTTGCGGCACTCGGAGCAGACAACGGACGCCTTCCCGCCCGGGCCGTAGCCCGTGTTGCCTTCGATGCGGGATATCTGGATCGGTACGGTCGCCTCCTGCTCCAGGCCGCAGTTGTCGCACACTACACTGGCGACCTTGTTAAAAGTCCTTCCGACCAGGGCGTCGGCGGCGTGCGCCTTCAGGTGCTCGAGGGTATCCACGAACGGGGCGAGCACCCCCTCGATCCGCGCGCGGACGTCATCGGGCGCGCTGACGCCGAAGGCGTGGCCGATGATGACCTCCATGGGCGGGCCCGACTCGCCGCTGAAGTCGATCGGCAGGTCGGTCACTGTGACGACCGCCTTCAGCCCCTTTGAACCGCCCTTGCCGACCGGCAAAGCGACACCGGCAGCGAAAGGCTTGATGGGAAGAAAGAAGCCGCCATAGACCGGCGCCTTACCCGACGACGCCTTCTCATAGCTGAGCAGGCGCGAAGTGTGCACCTGCGGCTCGTATCCGGCCCCGATCAGCACGACCCCTATATCCGCCATGACCCGCTCCATCTCGGTGGAAGTGAGAACGCGCGTGCTGATGACGTTCGAAGATTGTCTTTTCTTCATCGAGAATACCCCCGTCGTCTGCCGTTCTGTCCTCAGCGAGAATGTTAGCAGAGTGGTGTGACACTCCGGTGAGGGTTGCCCGTCAGGGAAGCCTGGTGATCTCGAAGACGCAGCGGGGCGCGCCCTCGAGCAGGTTCTCCGTGACAGCGAGGCGCCCGCCCAGGCGCCTGACCGTGGCGATGTCGATCTCGCACGCCGTCTGGCAGGCCTGGAGGCAGGACGGCTCGGTGAAGCCCACCGCGCACTCGTCCCACTCGATGAGCACCCTCTCGTCGGTCGCCTCGGCGACGCGGTAGGGCATGCGGATGAAGGTCGGTATCTTGAGCCACTCGGTGGCGATATCGACGGCGTCCTTCTTCACCCCGCGCTCGACGCCGCACATCCCGCGCTCGACGATGAACCATGAGGAGACCCTGCTGAAAGGCCCCGCGATGACCCAGCGCACCGCCCGGAACCTGCACGACTTCACCATCATCCGCCCGAATGCGCACTGCATCCTGCGCAGCCAGTCGTCGTGCCGCGAGTCGAGCTCAGCTACCCGCTGCTTGAGCTCATCGGTCCTGTCGGCCATCAGCATCTCCTGAGTCAGTTGAACCTGCGCATCGCATTATTCTAGTACATGGTCCCGGAGGTTTGCGCCAAAGGGGTCTGACCGCGGTGGCGCNCCCGGGTCGGAGGATTACAAGCAACGCTGTTGAATGTCGTTCATGCTGGAAGTAGGCTTGAGGNGTGCGGCGTTTTCGTCGGCCGGTGTGCCGATAAGAAGTGGGGAGGAAACTGATGCGACTGACATCCCGGTTGACGGCTCGGCTGACATCTCTCGTATCGTGGCTGCTCGACACCCGTACCGGCGAGAGGCTGTTCAGGCGCGCCGTCGGACTGCTCTACCTCGATTACGTGAGGCGGCCGCTGGTCGCTGCCGTCGGCTGGATCGCGGAGGCGTTCGTGCGCTCGGGACGCCACCACGGCAAGTCACCTCGTATCGACCGGGAGCGGATGCTGTTCGCGCAGTCGGTGCTCAACGCCGTGGACCGCGTCGCCGAGCGCCGCACCATCTCCCGCGATTTCATGGAGCACGCCAGCCTCCTCTGGGCGCGCGCTCTCGTAAACTCAGAGCAGGACGCCGCCCGGACCCGGTTCAGGGAGGAGCACGGCGTAGGGCCGCCCTGGGTGCTCGTGATCGCCCCGACGGGCGCCTGCAACCTCGGCTGCCAGGGGTGCTACTCAGGCCAGTCCACCGGTGGGCACGTGATGCCATTCGATGAGCTCGACCGGATCGTGACCGAGGCCAAGGAGCTCTGGGGCATCCGGGTGGTGGTGTTAACCGGCGGCGAGCCTTTCCTGTACAGGTCAGAGGGCAAAGGCATACTGGACCTCGCCGAGAAGCACCGCGACCTTTTGTGCCTGATATTCTCCAACGGAACCCTGATCGACCGCGACATCGCCAGGAGGCTGGGCACCATGGGCACGCCCACTGTCGCGCTCTCCATTGAAGGCATGCGGGAGCAGACGGACGCGAGGCGCGGGCCCGGTGCATTCGACAGCACCCTGCGTGCGATGTCGCTGCTGCGCGAGGAGGGCGCCCTGGTGGGCATCTCCATGACCGCCACCCGCGAGAACTACCGGGAGGTCTTCTCGGACGAGCTGCTCGACTTCTTCTTCGTCGAAAACTCTGTCGTCTACGGCTTCGTCTTCCAGTACATGCCCGAGGGGAGCGACCCCGACCCCTCGCTGATGCCCACCCCCGAGCAGCGTCTCTGGATGTGGAACCGCTCGTGGGAAGTGATCGAGAAGCGGCGCATCCCTCTGTTCGACTTCTGGAACCACGGAACGCTCGTCGGCGGCTGCATAGCCGGTGGGCGCGAGCGCGGCTACCTCTACATCGACTGGGACGGCAACGTCCTGCCCTGTGTCTTCGCGCCTTATTCGGACACGAACATCCACGAGATACACGCGGCCGGCGGGACCCTCAACGACGCCTGGGCCTCCCCCTTCCTGAGCGAGATAAGGGCATGGCAGGGCGAGCGNGTGGCNGAAGANGGCGCCGTNGTNTGCTCNACCGAGGGNGGNCANNTNGTNTGCACCTGCCCNGTNCGCGACCACTACGCCGATTTCCGCGAAATGGTCCTCAAGACCGACGCCCAACCGGCCGGGCCGTCCGCCGGGAGCTGCATCTCGAATACGGGCTTCGTGCGGCAGATGACTCAGTACGGGGAGGACTTCGTAAGGGTCAGCCGGGACGTGCTCGACAAAGAGTACACCTGAGGCGGGAAATAGCGCCCGTGCGGACCACTCTCTTCCCGGAATCGGTTTGGGTCTATATGTCGCAAAGGAAATCATTGTTGCGCACGGAGGATGGATATCGACGAAGCCTCGCGAAGGCGGGGGTTCCATATTCTTCTTCGGTATAACAACATCCTTATGAGAAGGTCGTGGTTGGGAAATCCTCGGTGCGGCCGGAACTCCAGACTATAGCCTGATACATTGCCAGGCTCAAAGCATCGTAAAGGTCGGCAGTACAGGAAGGAGATATGAGACCGGAGAGCAAGCATAAGCCCGGAAGGGCATACACTTTTTTCAAAATACACTTGTCAGCGATCCTCCTGACCGCTCTGGGGGTCGCGATCAATGTCGCCTATATCCTGAACAGCTACGTCAGCCACAGTCCCTCGTTCTTCCGCCACTTCGGCGGGAACCAGGTCGACCACGTCATCATATTCTTCATTTTCTTGCTGCTGTTCGGGCTTGGTTATCTGGCGGATCGCAACCGAGCCACCAGAGAGACCCTGAAAAAGGTGCTGAAGCGGGAGACCTACATCTCAAACAGCCTGCAATCTGTCTTCTATCCACAAATTGAAGGCATCGATGGCTACCAGTTCGCCTCCCGCTACAAATCGGTTATGAAGGAAGCTGAATTAGGCGGTGACTTCTACGATGTTTTCTCGCTGGGAGACGGCAGGACCGTCATCGTAATGGCCGATGTAATCGGGAAGGGTCTCAGGGCAGCCATCATGGGAGCTTTCACCAAGTTCGTTATCCACGCTTTCTTACGAGAGGGGTTAGAACTATCCGAGACCGTGGCGCGGATCAGCTCGGCCAGCAACCATGAATATGGGGCAGACCTTTTTGTGACCGCGTTCATCGGCGTGCTGGACGAGAAGTCAGGAGTACTCAGGCACGTGAATGCCGGACACCCGGGGCCCCTGTACGTGTCGACGGAAGGGGCGGTCGTCATTCTTGAAGCCCGGTCGATGCCCCTCGGCATCTTTCCCAAGCAGGATTTTGTGGAGGGTGAGGTAGTGCTGCAGACCGGTGATTTCCTGATCCTATACACAGACGGCCTGTACGAGTCCTTGAGTGGGCCGGAAGCCACCCCGGAGACCATCGGCCGGGAGGTTAGCGAGCTGCTTCCCTCCGACACCGACACCTTGGTGGAAGCACTGCTCGCTCGCGCAGAAGACCGCTCTAATGGCGTTCTCAATGACGATGTTGCCGTGCTCGCCTTGCGCCGGAGCGCGACCCTGGAGTAGTTGGATGAAGTCGCCGGTACCGGGGAGTCGCCCAAGTCGAATACTCCGCTGTCGCATGCGCACGGCGGGCCATTACCCAGAACCCCCATGCGAGTGTTGCGATGGCGATAGTACGGTTGGTGTCGGAGGACCGACACACCCTTTTGCACACGGCTGGAAGAGTGGATAAACGTACGTTAAGGTCAACTCGGCCCCGCTCATGCCGACTTGTCGCGATGGTCACAAATTAGTCCCTGAAGGTTTCATGCGCTGCCGATACCTGAGGCTGCGCCGCCATCCGCGGTCCGATGCTCGATAGACGAAGCCGATGAAGATGAATGTCAGGTAACCGTAGAAGAGAAGCTGNANAGCNAGCATGCCGGCGTCGTCGCCNATGACAAGTCCATGGACGATGGCAATGATAAGGATTACGTAGTTTAGNACGTGGATCGATCTCCAGAACCTCAAGAACTTCCTTGACATCAGCGCGGTTGCGATAGTNAANATCAACAAGACGAGAACGATCGGACCGGCGATGAAGAACACGCGGTTATCGGTCGAGAAATGCTCGCCCAGTTTCGGGGTGAGGAGCACGAAGTGTGTCAGGGCTAACGCGAGGCCGATAAGCCCGAGAGCGATGTGCACACGACGTAACCTGGCCGGTTTGAAGACACGGACGAGAAGAGGGCTGAAGCTGCCGATCATCACCTCGAGAAAGAGAAAGCTGACGGCCAGGAGAGCCGCAAGGCTGCTCATCACCGCAAGGGTGTTCTCGGCATTCGCAAAGATTGTCCCGTAGTGATGGGCGAGGAGACCGAATGGAGCAGCCAGGATGGCAAGAGCCACGGCCGTGAGGAGAAATGAGGTAATCCTTCTTTTCCATGTGCTCAGTTGATCAACCATTACCTGACGTCTTCCCNAATCCGCGGACCCATCCTACTCGCGTCAGCACGGAAAGGCAGCGATCTCGTGGTAGAGGATATGACTCGCCCGAATCCCTCTTTAACATTGAACTCCTATGGAGCCTTGAGCCGCCTCGCGTTTATCGCGACGATGATTGTGCTCAGCGACATGAACACNGCNCCGAGNGCCGGCGTNAGGAGNATGCCGACCGGGTAAAGCACCCCTGCTGCTGCCGGTATCGCGAACGCGTTGTAGCCGGTCGCCCACACCAGGTTCTGCGCCATCTTCTTGTAAGTCGCTCGCGCGAGGCCGACAATCGCCACGATGTCGCGCGGGTCGTTTCGGACGAGAACGATGTCGGCGGACTCTACCGCGACGTCCGTTCCGGCGCCGATAGCGATGCCCACGTCGGCCTCGGCAAGGGCGGGTGCGTCGTTGACCCCGTCGCCGACCATCGCGACTATCAGCCCCCTTGCTTTGATCTCCTTTATCTTCTCTGATTTCTGGTGCGGGAGCACCTCGGCGAAGTAGTCGTCGAGTCCCAGTTCGCGCGCCACCCATTCGGCCACATGGCGGTTGTCGCCGGTCAGCATCATGCATTCCACGCCCATCTCTTTCAGCCTGCTCACCGCTTCGCGCGACTCGGTCCTGACCACGTCCGCCATAGCGATTGCGCCTGCGGGCTTCCCTTCGGCGATCACGAAGATNACNGTCTTNCCCTGNGCGGCGATNTCTTCGACCTTCGGGTCATCCACGACNATGCCGTTCTCCTCGAGATAGCCCGGACTGACGNCGAGGACCTCCCTGCCATCTACCTCCGCCCGCGCTCCCTTGCCCGGCAGGGCCCTGAAGCCTTCCAGGCCGGGAACATCGAGTCCTCGACGGCGTGCCTCGTCGACTATGGCGCGAGCAATGGGGTGCTCCGAGCGGGACTCGACCGCCGCCGCTGTCGCAAGCAAGGATTCTTCATCGAATTCACTTGAAAGCATTACGATGTCGGACACGCCGAACCTGCCTTCAGTGAGCGTGCCAGTCTTGTCGAAGACGACCGCCTGCAGCAGCCTGGCAGTCTCGAACGCCGAGCGGTCGCGGATCAGAAGGCCGGAGCGCGCCGCGAGGGCTGTCGAGACAGCGACGACCAGGGGCACCGCAAGGCCCAGCGCGTGTGGGCAGGCAATGACCATCACAGAGACGGTCCTCTCGATAGAGAATGTGAAGCTCTTCCCTATCGCGAGCCAGACGATCAGGGTCACCGAGCCGGCGGTGATGGCTATTATGGTCAGCCAGAGCGCGGCCTTGTTCGCGAGGTCCTGGGTACGCGATCGGCTCTCCTGTGCCGCCCTCACCAGCTCGATCACCTGGGATAGGTAGGTGTCCCGACCGGTCTTCTCGATGACCACCTCGACGGCGCCCTCGCCGTTGACCGATCCCCCTATCACCTCGTCGGACGGGCCCTTCGAGACAGGTTTCGACTCGCCGGTGAGCATCGATTCGTCCAGACTGGTCTCGCCCTTCTCGATCCGGCCGTCGACCGGCACCTTCTCGCCGGGCCTCACGAGCACCCGGTCTCCGGGCTTGATCTCCTCAAGAGGAATATCCCTGGTCGAGCCACCTTCCTCGAGCAGGTGCGCTTGAGCCGGGAGGAGCTGGACCAGCTTTTCGAGCGCGCTCGAGGCGCCCATCACGGAGCGCATCTCGAGCCAGTGCCCCAGCAGCATGACGTCGATGAGGGTCGAAAGCTCCCAGAACAGCGGCATTCCCTTGAGGCCGAAGGTAACGGCCGTGCTGTAGATGTAGGCGACGTTTATAGCGAGTGCGATGAGGGTCATCATTCCTGGCTCTCGCTTGCGCATCTCGGCAACGATGCCTTTGAGNAACGGCCACCCGCCGTAGAAGAAGATTATTGTGGCCAGTGCGAAGACGACGTACTTGTCTCCGCTGAAGAGTATNGCGTTCTTGAAGCCGAAGAAACTNCGGACGCTGGGTGACAACAGGAGCACCGGCACAGTGATGGCGAGCGAGACCCAGAAACGGCGCCGGTAGTCGGCGACCATATGCTGGTGTTGCGAATGCTCGGCGTGGCCGCCGCCCTTGCCGGGCTCATGTGTCATCGCACCATGCTCGTGCGCCGGCTCGTGATCCATCGCCGGCATGTGCTCAGCCATTTCTCCTTGCCCGCCGGCGGCCTCGTGACCCATCTCATGAGCATGACCGGGCGGCGCGCCCGCATCGTGTCCCGGTTCATTCATATGGTGATGCTCCAGTTCTAATGCCCCCTTCGCGCTTTCGCATGTGTCGTGGCTTGCCCCGAGTCCCTAGAAGCCTGCTTTCTCCAGGTTCGCCCTGAGGGACTCCGCCGATGCTCGGAACATTCCACTCTCGTCCTCACTCAACGGCATCTCAAGCACCCTGGAGACTCCGCTCTCATCGACCACGGAAGGCAGGCTTACGCAGACATCCGAGACCCCGTACTGCCCTTCCATCAGCGACGAGACCGTCAGGATGACACTCTCGTTGCGGAGGATTGCCTGTACGATGCGCCGAACCGCCAGGCCTATCGCATAAAACGTAGCGCCCTTCTTCTCGATTATCTCGTATGCCGCGTTCTTGACCCTCTGGAAGATCTCGTCCTTGTCTCCCAATGTGCACTTGCACGGGCAGCCCTGGCAGAACATCTCGAAGGGCATGCCGGCCACGTTCGTCGCGCTCCAGGCCGGGACCTCGGAATCCCCGTGCTCTCCGATTATGTAGGCGTGCACGTTCTGGGTGGCGACGTGGCATTGTTCGCCCAGGAGATAGCGGAAGCGCGAAGTGTCCAGCAGGGTGCCGGAGCCGATAACCCGGCCGGGTGGAAACCCTGACTTCTTGAGCGCCGCGTACGTCAGGGCGTCGACCGGATTTGTGACCATCAGGATGATGCACTCATCGTTGTATGCCGTGACTTTCGAGATGATCTCGTTTACGACTTCGAGGTTTCTTTCGAGAAGGTCCATGCGGCTCTCGCCCGGCTCCTGCCGGACTCCTGCCGTGATTATGACCACGCGGGCATCGGCGCAGTCCTCATACTCCCCGGCGCGAATCTTCACCGGTGGGACGAAGCTGCTGCCGTGTCTCAAGTCCATGGCCTGGCCGGTAACCTTGTCTATGTTGCGGCCGACCAGGATCAATTCGGACGTGGCTCCCGCGTTCATGATGGCGTAGGCTGTCGTAGCCCCTACGGCGCCAACACCGACGATCGCGACCGCGTCTCGCATCTTTCCGTTGTCCATCACGAATCACTTCCCAGCCAGCTTACGCCAGGTCAACGAGCGCCAGGCACCGTTCCCCTGAGGCATCTCAGGCTGGCCTTGTAACGCCCCTATTCTTCCATCCTGGATTGATTCCTGCGAATCGCCAGCAGGCAGGCAGGTAATCCGGGTGCGACACAGGAAGACCAGAAGCTGCGTTGAACACATCCTTACCTTTGTCGGCCTTCTTCATCAGATAGGGGCTCAAGATGAAAGTTCGTGATGTCATGTCCAGTGAGGTCGTGACTGCGGAATCGACATGGCCAATCCGCAAGGCCTGGGAGATCCTGCGAGACGAGCCTATGCACTGCCTCCCCGTCTCGGACGGTGAGCGGCTTCTCGGGATAATAACCGACAGGGACTTGCGGGTCCTGGCTGCCCCCTCATCGGTGGCACTGGCCGAGGAAAAGTACCACCAGTTCCTGATGGACAACATGAGCGTGAGAGAGGCGATGACCCCCGAGCCACGCACCGTGGCGCCGGACACTGAACTCAAGGAGGCGGTGTCGATCATTCTCGAGATGGGAGTGGGTGGCCTTCCGGTCGTCGAGGGCGAGAAGATCGTCGGGATAATCACAGAGACGGACCTGCTGAAGGTGCTGGAGGAGCGTTTCCTCTGACGGCCAGGTCCGGCTCGAGCCGGGAGTTCCCGCTCCACCTTGACTGAGAAGACCGAGTACCCCCGCTCCTGATCACATGCTACTTACGATACACGAAGCAGACACTACCAAGGCAATCATTCTTTCCCATGTCGCCCGTTCAAAACCGCCCGTCAGACCCTTTTGCTTCACTTCTCTTCATCGAGCGCCGGCTCAGCTCGAAAGGCCCAGTCGGAGCCGGGAAAACGTTTGGCCAGTTCGCGCGCGGAGACTTTCCTGTTGGAGTGGTCTCTCGATATCTTGTCCCGGGCGACCCCCCTGTAGTAGACCGCCTCCGGAGCAGCGCCGCAACCAGGATAGCGGCGAGCCACGGTATCGAAGAGGTCCGCGGCCTGGGCGTAGCGCCGGGTCCTGAAGAAAACCATCGCCCTCCCCATTTCCAGGTGGCACAGGAACCGGTCCGGGGGAAGGAACCCGAGGGAGCGGTAGAACTCGCGCCCCTTGGCGTCGAGGAACAGGACAGTGGGTGGCGAGGATACCTCGTATTTGCGAACCAGCTTCTGCCGGGCCGTGACGTCCACCTGAAGCGCGACGAAATGCTCGTTGATATACTCGGCGACCTCTCTCGAAGGAAACGTAACGGCGTCCAGCCGCTGGCAGGCCTTTCACTCAGGGTCCAGGAAGTCGACGAGAATCGGTTTCCCAGTTCTTTTCGCCTCTTCGAGGACCTCCGACTCGTCTCTGAGCCAGCGGACCTGCGATATTGGATCGGGGACCTCCCCGCTGATTCCAGCGGTATTCTTCATGCCAGTCCCTCCCGGGTAGGAGATGTCGGGGCGTCCTCGCAAAGTTCACTTCAATGAGTCTTCGGCCCGACCGATAATGTAACAACGAATGTTCGCTCGATGATTGCGTCAACCACGCCATCGATAGCGGCTGACCCGTACTTCTCGAGCTTCCCTCAGCCAGCCCTGATATGTCAGGGTCCAACGGCATGCGCCGCGGCAGTGGGATGCCCGCGGCTTGAGCGGCCTGTGTAAGCCTCAGCCGCCCCCGATGTCTCGCTTGATCTTCTCGAACTCCTCCGCTGTTATCTCGCCGGCCGCGTACCTTCTCTTTGCGATATCCAGGGGTGACTCCGTCAGCTGATTCGAACCGGTCCTGTTCTCATAGAAAGGCCGCACGAGCA
>JGI24133J20442_1000528_pt1 | contig 11840 bp, 11 predicted proteins | sample BarGraNGADG00311_2_FD_20442 | JGI IMG/M metagenome (IMG submission 20442)
GGGGATACGGCTCGTGAGGCTCAGATGGACACGTCCGAAGCGGAGAGAGGGGCCGCAGACAGACGAGTACGCCCGTTAGTCTGCCAGATGAGGCGCCGTCCTTCGAACCCAGATGACCAAATCCAGCAGTTGACTCCCGTGAACCGCTCGCAAATGGCGTCCCAAGAAGCCAGTAAAATCATGGGGACGTCGGCCTTTGCCGGCCGGAGCGGAACCTCGAGACGACTTGGGAGCCATGTTCTACACGCTGACGAGGAAAGTACTGGGTTCGGTTGCCCGGCTGATCTATCGCCCCGTCATCGAGGGCCGGGAGAACATCCCCCGCACCGGGCCGCTCGTGCTGGCCAGCAACCATCTCTCCTTCGTCGACAGCATCGTCATCCCGCTGGTCGCACCACGGCGGGTGGTCTTCCTGGCCAAGGCCGAGTACTTCACCGGCCACGGCATCCGTGGCGCGCTGACGCGCTCGTTCTTCACGGCCGTAGGCGCCGTCCCCATCCAGCGCGGAACCGCCGGCGCGGCCCAGGAGGCGCTGGACTCGGCCCTGGAGATCCTCAACGACGGGCTCGCGTTCGGTATCTACCCTGAGGGAACGCGATCACGTGACGGTCGCCTGTACCGCGGCCGCACCGGCGTGGCCTGGTTGGCGCTCACCGCCGGGTGCCCGGTCGTGCCCGTGGCGCTCTCGGGCACCCAGGACATCCAGCCAGTGGGCTCACGGATCCCACGGATCCGCAAGATCACCGTGCGGTTCGGGAAGCCACTGGACTTCAGCCATCTGCAGGGCGCCAAGCCCGGCCTGGCGCGGCGAGAGGCCACGGACGCGATCATGGCGGCCATTCACGAGCTGTCAGGCCAGAAGCTCGTCGGGCACTACAACCACCGAACGGCACACTGACCCGGTTCCGTCCGGCGCACTCGCCGATCGTTATGTCTGGGAGGCCGGAGCAAGCCCGGCGCCCACCTGCAGCACGATCCGAACGACGTCAGCGCGCCCAAGGCCGTGACCCGTGTCGACAGTCAGCGTCGGTCCCAGTCCCAGTCCCAGCGTTCGAGCCGACGCCTCGACCTGCGCCGAGAAACACCAGACCTCGGGGACTGCCGCCGGATCCAGCCCGCAAAGCTGCAGCCCCTCGACCACGGACCGTGCATCGTCCGACGTGAAGCAGCCCTCAACCACCCCACCGACCGGCGAGTCGGCCAGCAGCGCCCACAGCGCGTGGCCGGAACCGACAACACCGCTGGAAAACAATGGGACCCTCAACTCCGCGGCAAGCTGCCTGGCCAGGGTTGTCGTGCCGGAAGCGGGCACGCCGTTGACCAGAGCGACGACCTTGCGGCCACGTGCCGTCGGGTAGGGCTGGGCCGGCCACTCGTCTCGCAGCACGACGTAGGAGTCGTGGTCCCGCCAGGCATGGTTGCCGTCGGCACCTGGCAGCCAGAGCATGCGGGGAGAGAAGCCTTCACGCTGAAACCCCAATGATCGCAACAGTCCAGCCGAGCGCATATTGCCCGGCTGAACTGCGGCCTGGACCCGGTGCAGGCCCATGCCGCCAGAATCCTCCGGTGCAAAGAGAAGGTTCAGAACCAACCGCAGGCCTTCGGCGAAGAGCCCGCGACCGGCATACGGGTCGTAGGAGTCGTAGCCCATGGCGGCTGACTCGAACCGGCCACGCACCACGTCGCTGACATTGACCTTGCCCACGATGTCGTGGTCGCCCTCAGGGGTGAGTGCGTGGATGAGGAGCGTGCGACGGTCACGGGACTGCAACGGCAGCGCTCTGCCCAGATCGTCAGGATCGACCGGGTTCCACCTCGCCAGCCGCCCGCGCGACTGCTCGACCGCACGCCGGTATGGCGCGACGTCCTGCTCGCCGGCCGCGGCGACCCATACACGATCGCCTTTGGCCTGAAGCACTGCCGGCTCAGAGGACAACTGTGCCCCGCATCACGATGTGCTCCGGCGCCGCCAGAATCCGGACGTCTTCGCGCGGATCCGCTGGGTAGATCACGAAATCAGCACCGGCCCCCTCCTCCAGACCTGGCCGGTGCAGCCACCATCGGGCACCCCAGCTGGCGGCCGTCAGCGCCTCGATGGTGTCCAACCCCGCGCGGGTCAGCTCGGCCGCCTCCTGGGCGACCAGGCCGTGCGGCAGGGATCCGCCGGCGTCGGTGCCCAGATAGATGGGCACACCGGCGTCATGTGCGGCCCCGATGGTTTCGTAGCGGCGGGAATGCAGGTCGCGCAGGTGCGCGGCGTAGGCCGGGTACTTGTCCTGGGCGCCGGCTGCGATCGACGGGAAGGTGTCAATGTTCACCAGGGTCGGAACGATCGCAATCCCTTGTACGGCAAAGGAGTCGATGGTGTCCGGCGCCAGCCCGGTGGCATGCTCGATACAGTCGACACCGGCCGCCGCAAAGTCACGCAGGGACTCTTCACCGAAGCAGTGAGCGGTCACCCTTGCGCCCACCTCGTGCGCGACAGCGATGGCCGAGGCCAATACCCCACGAGGCCAGCAGGGACTGAGGTCTCCGGTGTCCCGGTCGATCCAGTCGCCGACCAGCTTGACCCAGCCGTCACCGGCGTGTGCCTCCCGGTGGACGTACCTGGCCAGGTCCTCCGGCTCGATCTCATGGGCGTAGTTGCGGATGTAACGGCGCGTCCGGGCGATATGCCGGCCGGCGCGCACGATGCGCGGCAGGTCCTGGCGGCCGTCGATCCAGCGGGTGTCAGCCGGGGAGCCCGCATCGCGCAACAACAGGGCGCCCGCGTCACGGTCGGCGACCGCCTGGCCTTCAGCGGTGGCGTCGTCCACTGCCCCGTGAGCGTCGAGTCCGATGTGACAGTGGGCATCCACCAGACCGGGAAGCACCCAACCGGCCACGGTCTGGACGTCCGCGCCCGACGATGGCGCGTCATACGTGATCCGGCCCCCGACGACCCAGAGCTCGTCACGGACCTCCTGCGGTCCGACCAGGACACTTCCCTTGATGTGCAGCACCGGCGAGGTCATGCACGCGACCCTATCCACGACACGGGGCGGATGGCGCGCGGGAGCAGATCGGCGACTCGGCGCGGGTCAGCGGTACTCCGGGTTCGGCTGGACGAAGTCGAACCGCTCCCCCTGGTCCCAGGCGCTGCGCTGGTTGCCGTATGCCGGGATGCCACCGGCCTGCTCGATCATCCGCGCGAGATGCATGAGGTTCCACGTCATGAAGGTCGTGTTGCGATTGGTGAAGTCGTTCTCCGGACCACCCGAACCCTCGTCGAGGTAGGACGGGCCCGGCCCGATGTCCCCGATCCACCCGGCATCGGCCTGCGGCGGAATGACGTAGCCCAGGTGCTGCAGGCTGTAGAGAATGTTCATGGTGCAGTGCTTGACGCCGTCCTCGTTGCCGGTGATCAGCGCCCCTCGGTCGCCCACCCATGCTCGGTCATGTCCGGGTAGACCCCGGTGGCGATGTCATGGTCGATGGCCCGCAGCACCTCGACCTCAACCCCGTGCCGGCGCATGAGTGAGGCACTCACCTCGATGAGCCCTTCGGTGTTGGAGACCTCCGGCGAGCGCTTGAGCGTGCCGTTGAGGAACATGGCCCGCAGGCCGCTGAAGTCCCAGATCTGCTCGGTGTCAGCCATGGCAGCACGCTACCGACCAGCCGGCGTCGACGAAACCCTTGCCGTCCCTGTCAAGACAGCGTTGCCGGACGCCTACTTGCCGAGGAACTTCTCGAAGCCCTTCGGCAGGTCGAGGTTGGCGGGCGAGTCACCGTCGGACGGGTCCTCGCCTTCGGCCGGGGCATCCGGCATACCGAAGGCGCTCTTGGCCGCAGCCATGCGGGCCCCCGCGCTCTTGTCCGCCGCGGCCCTCTCCTCCTGTGCACGCTTGGCCGGGTTGCCGCTCTTGCCCTTCTTGCGTTGCTGACCCTTGGCGCCTTTCTTCGCCCCGCCCATGCCGGGAATTGCCGGCATGCCGGGGATGCCGGCGCCGCCACCGCGACGCAACGAACGCATCATCTTCTGGGCCTGACCGAAGCGCTCGAGAAGGCCGTTCACGTCGGTGACCGTCACACCTGACCCCCGGGCGATACGGGCCCGGCGTGAGCCGTTGATCTGTTTGGGATGGGTACGTTCAAAGGTGGTCATCGAGCGCACCATGGCCTCGACCCGGTCGAACTCGCTCTCGTCGAGGGAGTCGAGCTGCTCGCGCATCTGGCCCATGCCGGGCATCATCTTGAGCATCGCCTTGAGCGAGCCCATCTTCTTGATGGCCGCCATCTGGTTCAGGAAGTCGTCGAAGGTGAAGTCCTCTTCCTCCATGAACTTGCGGGTCATCTCCGCGGCCTCACCGCGATCGAAGGCCTTCTCCGCCTGCTCGATCAGGGTCAGCACGTCACCCATGTCCAGGATGCGTGAGGCCATCCGGTCAGGGTGGAAGACCTCGAGGTCGCCCACCGCCTCACCGATGGAGGCGAACATGATCGGCCGACCGGTGACCTTGGCCACCGAGAGCGCCGCACCACCGCGAGCGTCCCCGTCGAGCTTGGTCAGGACCACCCCGGTGAAGTCCACGCCGTGCTGGAAGGCCAGTGCGGTGTCGACCGCAGCCTGACCGATCATGGCGTCGATGACGAACAGGACCTCGTCGGGCGAGATCGCGGCCCGGATGTCAGCAGCCTGCTGCATCAGGGTCTCGTCGATGGCGAGCCGACCGGCGGTGTCGACGATGACGACGTCGTGCTGCTTGGCGCGGGCCTCGACGATGCCCTGTCGGGAGACCGCGACCGGGTCACCGAAAGACCTGGTGCCATCACCGGACCCGGCGCCAGCGTCATAACCGGCAACATTGCCGCGCTCGGGTGCGAAGACCGGGACGCCGGCTCGCTCACCGACGACCTGTAGCTGCGTCACGGCGTTGGGCCGCTGAAGGTCGGCCGCGACCAGGATCGGCGTGTGACCCTGATCCTTGAACCACTTCGCCAGCTTGCCGGCCAGGGTGGTCTTGCCGGAGCCCTGCAGACCCGCGAGCATGATGACGGTCGGCGGGTTCTTGGCAAACGCGACCCGGCGGGTCTGCCCGCCCAGGATCGTCACGAGCTCCTCGTTGACGATCTTGACGATCTGCTGGGCAGGGTTGAGGGCGCCGCTGACCTCAGCGCCCAGGGCGCGCTCGCGAACGGCGCTGGTGAACTCGCGCACAACAGGCAGCGCCACGTCGGCATCGAGCAAGGCAACCCGGATGTCGCGAATCGTCCCGTTGACATCCGATTCGGACAGGCGCCCCTTGCCGCGCAGGTTCTTGAAGGTGGCGGTCAGTCGGTCAGACAGGCTCGTGAACACCAGGCAAGGTTATCTTCCCGTTGGGGATGCGCCGTCGCATGCCTGGATGAGCATGGGGATCGTCTGGGCGACCCGCGCCGGCGACAGCGTCCGGCCCCCGAACTCGCTCAGGTAGAACGTGTCCAGAGTCTGACCGGCATACGTGGCGATGTGAGCACTGTGCACGCTCACCCCGGCGCGCGCGAAGGCCATACCGACCTCGTGCAGGAGCCCTGGGCGGTCCTGGGCCCGGATCTCGATCACCGTCGAGTCCTGCGAGGCATGCGGCACGACCGCCGCGCAAGTCAACGCGCGTGGGTCGGACCCGACACGGCCCGTCGCGAGCGTACGACGACGCTCCAGCGCGCGCAAGGGCTGGCGATCCCCTTGCGCGAGGCTCGAGAGCCCGCGGGCGATGGCCACCGCATCCGGGGCATCACCGCCCGGTGAGTCGACCTGCCACTGGTTGGCCGCCATGCCTTCCTGAGTGCGCACACGTGCGGTTCGCACGATGAAGCCGTATGCCGCGAGCAGACCCGCAGTGTCACCGAACAGGCCCAGGCGGTCACGGTCGACAACATCGATGCGGTAGGCGCCTGCGATGGGATGAACCACCACGTACGGCTCCCCCATCGCGACCTCGGCCACGACGTCGGGCGGCAGAAGATCCTCGATCTCCTGCGCCGGGGTGATCGGCCCGGCTGCGTCGCCCAGGGCCACCCGTGCACCGACGACGAGCTGGGCGAGCAGATGGGCTCGCCAGTCCGTCCAGGCAGCATTGCCCACCGCGCTCGCGTCCGCCTCGGTCAGGGCCCGAAGTAGCTCCAGCACGTCCCGGCGACCGGCAACCGCATCGGTCACAGCGGCGATGGTCTGCGGGTCTGCCGGGTCGCGCCGGGTGGCCAGGTCGATCAGCGTCAGGTGCTCACGGGTGAGTAGCTCAACAGCCTCGACCTCGGGCTCGTCCAGGCCCAGCCGGCGAGCGATCGCGGCGGCACGCGGCGCTCCGACCTCGGCGTGGTCGAGGGCGCCCGGGATCTTGCCGATGTCATGCAGCAGGGCGGCCAGCAACAACAGGTCGGGGCGCTCGACATCGGGCAGGAAAGCAGTCGCCTGCACGACGGTCTCGATCAGGTGCCGATCAACCGTGTGTCGGTGCACCGGGTTGCGCTGCGGTCGGCTCCGCACCTCCGACCACTCCGGCAGCCAGGAGGTGATCACCCCCGCGAGGTCCAGCCCCTCCCACACCGGGATCAGCCCCGGACCCGCGGCGAGCAGGTCGGCGAACAGGGACCGGGCAACCGGGCTCCAGGGCACGGTGATGGCCGGCGAGTGCGCAGCCAGGTTGGTCAGCGTCGCGGGAGCCAGGGGCAGTCCGCGCCGAGCCGCGGCAACGGCAGCGCGAAGAACCAACAACGGATCGCGGGAGGGATCGAGGTGGGCGCCGAGGACCACCTCCCCGTCGTGCTCGAAGAGTCCGAAGCCAAGCGTTGTCAAGACCGGCCGGCGTGGACCGACCCGCAAGGTGCGCGCCCGCTGGGACTGGGCGGCACGGCGCACCGTCCCGTCCATCGCGTAGCTGATGGTGCGTGCTGCCGTGCCGACGACCGACAACATCGCGTCGGCATCGGGATGACCCAGCAGGGCGGCGACCGCGTCGTGCTCCTCGAGCCCGAAGCGATCGCGGCCGCGGCCAGTCACCACCTGAAGCGCGTCTCGGGTGTCCAGCAAGGTGCGGTATGCCGTGTCGACCTGCCCATGCGGGCGGTCGGCCAGCCACGCGGCGGTCAACGCACGCAGGACGGACATGTCGCGCAGTCCCCCGCGCGCTTCCTTCAGGTCTGGTTCGATGGTCTGAGCCAGGTCCCCGTGGCGGTGGTGNCGTTCCTCGAGCGACTCGACCAGCTGCGGCAGTCTGCGGCGGACGTTGGCGCGCCAGTCGTGCCCCAGGGTTGAGCGTGCCGCCGCGACCACCTGCTCGTCCCCCGCCACCAGATCGAGATCGAGCAGTCCGACCGCGGCCGACAGATCCCCGGCGGCGACGCTGCGGCACTGTCCGACGGTCCGGACGCTGTGATCGAGCCTGGCGCCACCATCCCAGATCGGGTACCAGATGCGATCGGCCAGGGACGTGATCTCCTTGCCCGACATGGAACGGCCGTCGTGCAGCAGCACCAGGTCGAAGTCGCTGAGCGGTCCTGAGTCACCGCGGGCCAGGCTGCCGACGCTGGCGAGGGCCACCCCGTCCATACGAGCTCCGTAGGTTGCCGCCATCCACACCTCGAGGATCCAGAGGCGACTCAGCTCCGCCATGGCGGCGCGCCTCGCCTGGCCGGCACCCGGGGCGGTGAAGCCCCGGGCGCCGGCCAGGTCCAGACGTTGCTGGTTGAGGTCCGCTTTCTCGGTCTGACCGAGCTCCGTCATGAAATCGTTCTCCTACAACGCGTCCAGGCCGCGTTCGCCGGTGCGCACTCGGGTCACGTCCTCGACAGGGACGGTCCAGATCTTGCCGTCACCGATCCGTCCGGTCTGGGCCGCCTTGAGGATGACCATCACCACGTCGTTGGCGTCGAGGTCGTCGACGACGACCTCCACCCGCACCTTCGGGACGAAGTCAACCTTGTACTCGGCACCTCGGTAGACCTCGCTGTGTCCGCGCTGGCGCCCGTAACCGCTCGCTTCGCTGACAGTCATGCCGGTGATGCCGTAGGCCTCCAGGGCCTGTTTGACCTCATCGAGCTTGAAGGGCTTGATGATCGCGGTGACCAGTCTCATGATGACGCTCCCTGGTGGTTAGGAATGGATGCTTGAGCGGCTGAATCCGTATGGTTCGAGCCGAACATCGCGGCGCCCGCATGGACAAGACCGCCACCACCCACTGAGCCGAGATCGTAGGAGGTCTCAGCGTGCTCCTGGATGTCGATGCCAGACATCTCGGCGTCACGCTCGATGCGGAAGCCCAGAGTCTTGTGCAAGGCCAGTCCGATCAGACCGGTGCACACGAAGGAGTAGATCAGCACCGCGCCTGCGCCGACCGCCTGACGCCACAGCTGGTCAAAGCCTCCGCCATAGAAGAGCCCGTCCACGCCAGCCGGAGCGGAGGCAGAGGCGAAGAATCCGATGGCGAGCGTGCCCGCGATGCCGCCGACCAGGTGGACGCCCACGACGTCGAGGCTGTCGTCGTACCCCAAGCGGTACTTCAGACCGATCGCAAGTGCGCACAGGACTCCGGCGATGATGCCGATGGCCACGGCGCCCAGGGGGGTGACCGCCGAGCAGGCCGGGGTGATCGCCACCAGACCGGCTACGATGCCGGATGCAGCACCCAGCGAGGTCGCGTGGCCGTTACGGATCCGCTCCGTGGCCAGCCACCCGATACACGCCGCAGCAGTGGCTGCCATGGTGTTGACCCAGGTCACCGCCGCGGTGTTGTTGGCGCCCAGCGCCGAGCCTGCGTTGAACCCGAACCAGCCGAACCACAGCAGCGCGGCTCCGAGCATGACCATCGTCAGGTTGTGCGGTCGCATCGGGTCCTTGGCGAAGCCAACACGTTTGCCGAGGATGAGGGCCAGGACCAGGGCAGCGGCCCCGGCGTTGATGTGAACAGCCGTCCCACCGGCGAAGTCAATCGTCTTGAGCGAGTTGGCGATCCAGCCACCCTTCGCAGCGGCGTAGCCGTCGAAGGCGAAGACCCAGTTCGCGACCGGGAAGTAGACGACGGTCGCCCAGATGACGGTGAAGATCAACCAGGTCGAGTACTTCGCACGGTCGGCGATCGCTCCGCTGATCAGGGCCACGGTAATGATGGCGAACACTGCCTGGAAGGCCACGAAGGCCAGTGCGGGGATGCCGCCGTGAGCCGGAACTCCGTTTGCGGCCGCTTTGTAACCGAAAATGGCCGCGTCACCGCTGAGGAGGTTGCCCAGGCCGAAGTGCTGGAACGGGTTGCCTATCAGCCCGTGCCACGACTGGCCGAACGCCTCGCTATAGCCCCAGAGCACCCAGGTGACGCCGATCGTCGCCATCGCTCCGAAGCTCATCATCATCATGTTCAGGGCACTCTTGGCCCTGACCATTCCGCCGTAGAAGAGGGCTAGGCCTGGTGTCATCAGCAGCACCAGAGCGGCACTTGCGAGAACCCAGGCGGTGTCGCCGGTGTCAATAGTCATGAGGGAACTCTGACTGTCAACGGTTTCGGATCGTGCTGCCGTTTGTTACGTCCGTGTTAGAAATGGCCCGCCAAGGTAAGCATCAAGTAACTCCCCCTGGCCGCGTCGGGAGCACCAGGCCATTCCGGACTCGCCGGGCATACTTGAAGTCATGACCTTGACCACCGCCCGGCTGATCGACGCCGCCCGTCCGCTGAATGACCGGCTGCGCCGCAGGGTCGCCATCGCGCTGCGCGATCGGGTGGCCGGCGAGGACAACGCCGCGAAGGCCGCGGTCATCTGGGACAAACCGGGCGATCGCTGGTTCACCGAAACCGACCCGATCTGGCGGGTGCACGCCGACGCGGCGATGTTCGCTGCCGGCATCCGTGCCCTGCTGCTGCAGTCGCTGCACCCGCTGGCCATGGCGGGCGTGGCCGGGCACTCGGGCTACAAGGGCGACCCCTGGGGGCGGCTGCAGCGCACCAGCACCTTCCTCGCGACCACGACGTTCGGCACCATCGAGGACGCCGAGGCCCTCATCGAGCGGATCCGTGGGATCCATGAACGTGTTCGCGGCACGGCACCTGACGGGCGCCTGTACGCCGCCAGCGACCCGCACCTGCTCAAGTGGGTGCACATCGCCGAGGCCGACAGCTTCCTGCGAACCCACCAGCGGTATGCCGTCACTCCCCTCACGGACGCCGAGGCAGACCGCTATGTGGCTCAGGCGTGTGTGGTGGCAACCAGACTCGGCATCATCGACCCGCCGACGACCGTCGCCGAGCTCGATGCCGCGATCGAGTCCTACCGACCCGAGCTCGCGGGCACGCCGGAGGCCCGCGGCGCGGCGCGGTTCCTGCTCCTTCACCCGCCGCTTCCGTGGAGCACCCGACCGGGATACGGCGCGCTGGCCGGTGCCGGGGTCGCCCTGCTTCCGCTGTGGGCACGCCGACACCTGGCCCTGCCCCCCCTGCCGCTGGCCGAGCGTGCAATCGCGCTGCCGCTGGGTGGCGCCGCGACCAGCGTCATCCGTTGGGCGCTCCAGCACCCCCACGAACCGCAGCGCTGAACACCGCCTCATTCTCACGGACCCACGCGGCATCCCGGCGCGCGTTGTCGGCGACTCCTGAGTCGAACAGCTTCACGAAGGCCGGGTCACCTTGCACCGCAAGCCTTTGAAGGTCATTCGCGTGCGCCTGCATAATCGCCTGTATGGCGGGCAGCACCCGTGAGCGGTCCGCTTGACCCGTGCCGTAGCCATCGCCCGCCCGCACGACGACGCTCGTGTTGCCACCCTGAAGGAGCTCTTCGACATACGTCTCCTCAGCCAGCGAATCTTTGGCCGGGTCAGGAGATGAGGGCATCGACGAAGGCCTCGGGGTCGAACGGCGCCAGGTCGTCTGGGCCTTCGCCGAGACCGACCAGCTTGACCGGGACGCCGAGCTTGCGCTGAACGGCCACGACGATGCCGCCCTTGGCCGTCCCGTCAAGCTTGGTCAGGACGATGCCGGTGACATTGACGACCTGGCCGAAGACCTCGGCCTGACGCAGACCGTTCTGTCCGGTCGTGGCGTCGAGAACCAGCAGAACCTCATCGATCGGGCTCTGTTTCTCCACCACGCGCTTGACCTTGCTGAGCTCATCCATGAGTCCAACCTTGTTGTGCAGACGGCCGGCGGTGTCGATCAGGACCACGTCGGCCTCCATCTCGACCGCGGCCCTGACAGCGTCAAAAGCCACCGACGCTGGGTCTGCGCCGTCTCGGTCGGAGCGGATCGTGGGCACGCCGACGCGCTCGCCCCAGGTCTGCAGCTGGTCAGCAGCGGCTGCGCGGAAGGTGTCCGCAGCACCGAAGACGACGTCCTTGTCCTGAGCGACGAAGACTCTGCCCAGCTTGCCGACCGTGGTGGTCTTGCCCGTCCCGTTGACTCCGACCACCATCACCACGGCCGGCCGGCCCTCTACCCGCGATGAGGCGATGGAGCGATCCATCGAGCGATCCACGAGCCTGAGCAGATCTTCACGCAACCAGCCGCGGACCGTCTCCTCGTCACGCGCCCCTTCGATGGTGACCCGGGTGCGCAACGAGTCGACCAGCTCCTTGGTTGCCTCAACCCCCAGGTCCGAGCTGAGCAGGGTGTCCTCGACATCCTCCCAGGCCTGCTCGTCCAGTCCCCCACCGGACAACAAGGACAGCAGCCCCTTGCCCAGGACCGTGTTGGAGCGCGCCAACCGCGCCCGAAGGCGTTGCAGGCGGCCGGTGGCCGACTCGGGACGCTCGATCGACGGCGCGAGAGGGGGCGTCTCGAGGACATCGGGGCCGAGGGTGGTGACGGTCGGGCCGCCGACCGGCCCAGCCGCGGACTCCTGGG
>JGI24133J20442_1000529_pt1 | contig 11818 bp, 8 predicted proteins | sample BarGraNGADG00311_2_FD_20442 | JGI IMG/M metagenome (IMG submission 20442)
CGCTGAGGTGCGGGTCAACGGCGTCAACGCGGCGAGCATGCTCGAGCTGATGAAGCTCGGCGCGAGCGGGGGGCGCGAGCTGACCGTCACGGCAACCGGACCGGCGGCCGAGCAGGCGGTGGGCGCCGTCGTCGCGGCGATCTCAGCGGGGTTCGGCGAGGCGTAGCGGCGCGCGCCTGCTCGCGCGGCGCCGGTAACCTGAGCAGCGATGAGCGCCGCAGACCCCGGAGCAGGGCAGTCGACTGCCGCCGCGCGCGGACCGCGGTCGGCCCGGCGACAGTTCGCCGCGACCATGCTGACCCTGGAGGCCTTCGTGGCGTTCTTCGGCACGCTGGTCGCCTACGGGCTGCGCCTGGCGCCCACCGGGACGATCTGGGTTGTCGGCGGCGCGGCCACGCTGAGCTGCCTGCTGCTCGCCGGGACGCTGCGCCGGCCGGGTGCCTACCTGGCCGGCAGTGTGCTCCAGGTCCTCGTGCTGGTCGGCGCGGTGGTCGCGGCGACGAAGGATGCCGCCGGCGTCATGTTCCTGGTGACCTGGGCCGTCTTCGTCGCGCTCTGGATCGCCGCGCTCCGGCTCGGGGCGCGGATCGACCGTGAGCGGCGTGAGCGCGTCGAGGTCGAGCCCTCAGAACCCGGCTCGGGCGGGCTCGACGCCGGATAGGGTTCCGTCATGGCTGATGCACGGCACCTCGAACGCACCCTGGTCCTGGTCAAGCCCGACGGCGTGACGCGCGGCTTGATCGGAGAGGTGCTGCGCCGGATCGAGGGCAAGGGCTACCGCTTCGCCGCGATCGAGTTCCGCACCGCGACGCCCGAGCTGCTCGCGGAGCAGTACGCCGAGCACCAGGGCAAGTCGTTCTACCAGCCGCTGCTCGAGTTCATGCTCTCCGGCCCGGTGGTTGCCGCAGTCGCGACCGGCGAACGCGTGATCGACGGCTTCCGCTCTCTCGCCGGGGCGACCGACCCGACGGCGGCCGCGCCCGGGACCATCCGCGGTGACCTGGCGCGCGACTGGGGTGGCGGCGTGATCCAGAACATCGTGCACGGTTCGGACTCGCCGGGGTCCGCCGCGCGCGAGATCGCCCTGTGGTTCCCATCGCTCTGAGCCTCGTCTCCACGGGATTCTGCTCGACCTCTCGTAGGCTGCCCCTGTGCACCTCAAGACGCTGAGCCTTCGGGGCTTCAAGTCGTTCGCCTCGGCGACGACCCTCCACCTCGAACCGGGCGTCACCTGCGTCGTCGGCCCGAACGGCTCCGGCAAGTCGAATGTCGTCGACGCGCTCGCCTGGGTAATGGGTGAGCAGGGTGCCAAGAGCCTGCGCGGCGGCAAGATGGAGGACGTCATCTTCGCCGGCACCGCCGGCCGCGCGCCGCTCGGCCGCGCCGAGGTCAGCCTGACGATCGACAACGCCGACGGCGCCCTGCCGATCGACTACTCCGAGGTGACGATCTCGCGGACGCTGTTCCGCAACGGCGGCTCCGAGTACGCGATCAATGGTTCGCCGTGCCGGCTGCTCGACATCCAGGAGCTGCTCTCGGACACCGGCATGGGCCGCGAGATGCACGTCATCGTCGGCCAGGGCCAGCTCGATGCCGTGCTGCGCGCGACCCCCGAGGAGCGACGCGGGTTCATCGAGGAAGCCGCGGGCGTCCTCAAGCACCGCAAGCGCAAGGAGAAGGCGCTCCGCAAGCTCGATGCCATGCAGGCCAACCTGACCCGGGTCGGTGACCTGACGGCGGAGATCCGCCGCCAGCTCGGACCGCTCGGTCGGCAGGCCGCGGTGGCGCGCAAGGCCCAGGTCATCCAGGCGGACCTGCGGGACGCGAAGGCCCGCCTGCTGGCCGACGACCTCGCCCAGCTCACCGCGACCCTGCAGCAGGAGATCGCGGACGAGACGGCGCTCAACTCGCGTCGCACCGAGGTCGAGGGGTCGCTGGCCGACGTGCGCGCCCGCCTCGCCGGCCTCGAGTCCCAGGCCGCGCAGGCGGTGCCCCAGCTGTCCGAGGCGAGCGAGGTCTGGTACCGCTTGTCCTCGCTGCGCGAACGGTTGCGCGGCACCGCCTCCCTCGCGAGCGAGCGGAGTCGGCTGCTCGGCACCGCCGCGGGCGTCGAGGACGACCGTGACCTGGGTGACCTGGACGCTCAGGCCGAGCGGGTCCGGGCCGCGCAGGCCGAGCTCGAGGCCGAGGTGGAGCTCGCCCGGACCGCGCTCGAGGCCGCGGTCACCGACCGGCAGGCCGCCGAGGACAGCGTCGGCGAGGCGGAACGTGCCCTCGGCACGCTGCAGCGCGCGGCCGCGGACCGGCGCGAGGGCCTCGCTCAGCTGGCCGGCGAGGTCGCGGCGCGACGCAGCCGGCTCGAGGCGACCGAGGCGGAGATCGGGCGGCTCCGCGAGGTGCTGCTCGAGGCCGAGAAGCGCGGACAGACCGCCACGGAGCAGTTCTCCATGCTCGAGACGCAGGTCACCGGCGCGGAACAAGGCGAAGAGAGCCTCGATGCCGAGCACGAGGCGGCCGCGGCTGCCCTCGAGCGGGCGGTCGAGCGGATGCGCGAGCTGCGCGAGCAGGAGCAGGTCGCCGACCGCGAACGCTCGACCTGGGCCGCCCGGGTCGATGCCCTGGAGATGAGCCTGACCCGCAAGGACGGTGCGGGTGCGCTGCTCGCGGCGGAGGGTCTGCGCGGCACGCTCGGCTCGGTCGCCGCGTTGCTCGGCGTGACCCACGGCTACGAGGACGCCATCGCGGCGGCGCTCGGCCCGGCCGCGGACGCCGTGGCCGTGGAGTCCGTCGACGCCGCCGTGGACGCACTGCGCTGGCTGCGCACCGACGACGCCGGTCGGGCCCGCCTGGTGATCGGCACCGGCGCTCCGGTCGCCGCGGACGATCACGTCAGCCTCCCGGACGGTGCCCGCTGGGCCCGCTCGCTGGTGACCGCGCCGAAGTCGGTGGATGCCGCGGTGACGGCACTGCTGGCTGGGGTCGTCGTCGTCGAGAACCTCGCCCACGCTCGCGCGCTCGTCGCCGAGCGCCCCGAGCTCACCGTCGTCACGCGGTCCGGGGACCTGCTCTCCGCGACCGCCGCTTCCGGCGGCTCCGCGGACGCGCCGAGCGTCCTGCAGCTCCAGGCCACCCTGGACGAAGCGCGCTCGCAGCACACCGACGCCGTCGCGCGCGGGGAACGGATCCGGTTCGAGCTGGCCACCGCGCAGGACGCGGAGGCGCGGGCTCGCGAGGACTACGAACGGACCCTGGACCGGTTGCACGAGTCCGACGCCGCGATGGCCGCGGTGGCGGAGCAGCTCGGCCAGTTCGGTTCGGCGGCACGGGCCGCGCGAGCGGAGGCGGATCGGGTCCAAAGGTCGCTGGACGGCGCCGTCGAGCAGCTCGAGGCCGGCCAGGTGGAGCTCGCCGCGCTGAGCGAACGCCTCACCGCGGCGCAGGCCGAACCGGCCGAGATCGCCGAGTCACTCACCACCCAGACCGAGGACCGGGGCCGGTTGGCGGACCTCGCCGCGGCCGCCCGCGGCCGCGAGACGGAGGCTCGGCTCACCCTGCGCACCGGTGAGGAGCGCGCCCGCGCGCTGGCGAACCGGGCGGACTCGCTCGAGCGGGCCGCGCAGGCCGAACGTGATGCGCGCGAGCGAGCCCAGGTGCGCGAACGTCAGCGGATCCGACAGGCCACGGTCGCCGCCGCGGTGCACTCGGGGGCGCAGCGCGCGCTACTCGCCCTGGACGGATCGCTGCAGCGGGCGACCGAGGAGCGCGAGGCGGCGGAGGCGGCCCGGACCGAGCGGGACGCGGCTCTCGCGGCCCTGCGGGGTCAGGCGGATGGTCTCGGCCGCGAGCTCGCCGAGCTGACCGACGTCGCGCACCGCGACGAGGTCGCCCGGGCCCAGCAGGCGCTGCGGGTCGAGCAGCTCCAAGACCGCGCGATCGAGGACCTCGGCACCGATCCCGAGGTGCTGCTCGCGGAGTACGGACCGCACCAGCTCGTTCCGGTCCTCGCCCTCGAAGCCGCGGACGGCGGCGCCGCGGCCGAGCCGCAGTTCGTGCCCTACCTCCGGGCGGACCAGGAGAAGCGACTCCGGATCGCTGAGCGTGGGTTCTCCCTGCTCGGGCGGGTCAACCCCTTGGCACTCGAGGAGTTCTCGGCGCTCGAGGAGCGCCACCAGTTCCTGACCGAGCAGCTCGCCGACCTCAAGAAGAGCCGCGCCGACCTGCTCGAGATCATCCGTGAGATCGACACGCGGGTCGAGCAGGTCTTCGCCGACGCCTTCCGGGACACCGCGGAGCAGTTCGAGGGTGTCTTCGCCCGGCTGTTCCCGGGCGGCGAGGGCCGACTCATGCTGACCGAGCCCGACGACATGCTCGCGACCGGCATCGAGGTGGAGGCGAGGCCCGCCGGAAAGAAGGTCAAGCGGCTGTCACTGCTCTCGGGTGGCGAGCGCTCGCTCACCGCGATCGCGCTCCTGATCGCCATCTTCAAGGCGCGGCCGAGCCCGTTCTACGTCCTCGACGAGGTCGAGGCATCGCTCGATGACGTCAACCTGGGCCGCCTGCTGGAGATCTTCACCGAGCTCCAGCACGGCAGTCAGCTGATCATCATCACGCACCAGAAGCGCACGATGGAGATCGCGGACTCCCTGTACGGCGTGACCATGCGCGGAGACGGCGTGACGACCGTTGTCAGCCAGCGAATGCGCGAGGACGTCTCGGCCTGAATCGTCCGGACGGCGTTCACGAGGCCCGAGTCGGCCTCGACCGGGGCGGCCCGGCACGGCCCGGAACGGCCAGGAACGGCCCCGTGGACACGGCCCTGAACGGCCCGGAACGGCCCGGCCGGAACGTGAAGGTTGTGTGTGAACTTCGCCACAGACGGCCGTTCGGGTAGCACCCGGTGACCCCGACCCAGACATACTCGGAGGGTGGGAACAATCATCGTGTGGATGCTCATCTCCCTTCTTGCCGCCGTCGGTGTTCTCGTCGTCGCAGGCTCCTCGCAGCGCGCTTCGGGCTTCCGTGGCTTCCTGGGTGAGCTGCGCGGTGGCCTCTCCGGCCGCCACACCACCGGGCGCGAAACGCGTGAGGCGGTCGTGGCGCAGGCTTCCGAGCCGGCACTGGCCGTGGAGCCGGTGGAGGCCGGTATCGACGAACTCTTCTCGCTCGGGCAGACGAGCGACCCCGCATACGTGAGCGTCGACGAGCTCCAGCAGGCCCTGGTGCGTGCGCGTGACGCCGCAGCCCGGCACATCCCGAGCCTGAGCCGCTGAGCTCCAGCCGCGTCGCGCCGCCGCAGCTCCGTTTCGGCCGCGCCGCCAAGCCCCGTCTGCGCCGCCAAGCCCCGTCTGCGCCGCCACGTCGCTCTGCGGACGTCCGCCGCCGCCCTTCCTGACAGACTCTTCCCGTGACCGAGACCGTTGCCATCTGGCTCGCCATCGCGCTGCCGTCGATCGCCGTCATCGCGATTCCCGTCCTGCTGGTCGGGCGACGTCGACGCGAACGGCGGGTGCTGACTCCGGGCCCGACCCCGTCGCCTTCCCCGCAGGCTGCACCGCAGCCGCCGACGGCGGACGAGGTCGCCCCCGACACCGGCCTGGCCGAGCCCGAGACCGGAGTCGCCGAGCCCGAGGCCGCCGCGCCCGTTCTCGTCGAGACCCCTGAGCCCGCCGCCGGTCGACTGGTGCGGCTCCGCGCGCGCCTCGCGCGCTCCGGTTCGCCGCTCGGCACCCGGCTGCTGGCCGTGCTTTCTCGCGACCAGCTCACCGAGGACGACTGGGACGAGCTCGAGGAGACGCTGCTCCTCGCCGACATCGGCGCCGCTCCCGCCGCGGAGCTCATCGACACCCTGCGCGCCCGAGTGCGGGTGCTCGGGGTCCGGGAGCCCGGGGCGGTACGCGAGCTGCTGCGCGAGCAGCTGCTCGCACTCGTCGACCCGAGCATGGACCGTGAGCTCGCGACCGCCCCGGTGATCGCCGAGGACGGGACCTCGCACCCGGCCGTGGTGCTCGTCGTCGGGGTGAACGGGACCGGCAAGACGACGACCGTGGGCAAGCTCGCGCGCGTCCTGGTGGCCGAGGGGCGCACCGTCGTCCTGGGTGCCGCGGACACGTTCCGCGCCGCGGCGGCGGATCAGCTCGCGACCTGGGGTGCCCGCGTCGGCGTGCCGACCGTGCGCTCGGATCGCGACGGCGCAGACCCCGCCTCGGTGGCCTTCGACGCGGTGCGTTCCGGTCGCGCGTCCGGGGCCGACGTCGTGATCGTCGACACCGCGGGGCGGCTGCAGAACAAGGCCGGCCTGATGGACGAGCTCGGCAAGATCAAGCGCGTCATCGAGCGCGAGGCGACCGTCACCGAGGTCCTGCTCGTGCTCGACGCGACGACCGGGCAGAACGGGCTGAGCCAGGCCCGGGTGTTCACCGAGGTCGTCAATGTGACCGGCATCGTGCTGACGAAGCTGGACGGAACCGCCAAGGGCGGGATCGTCGTCGCGGTCCAGCGCCAGCTCGGGGTGCCGGTCAAGCTCGTCGGGCTCGGTGAGGGCCCGGACGACCTGGCCCCGTTCGACCCGGCCGCGTTCGTGGACGGTCTGCTCGGCGCCTGAGACGCCCCGGCTCAGCCCGCGAGACGCCCGGCTCAGCCCGCGAGACGCCCGCCGACGCCGCGGCGGTCGCGCAGCACGAAACGCAACGTTTACCGCAAGCACCTCCTTGTCACAAGGCCGTAACACAAGCGGCGACTGGACGAAACCCCCCGGCCCGAAGGTTGGTCTCGACCCAGCCGCCCGGCTGGCAAGGGGAGAGTGGATCTCTATGGCTATGTCAGAGTTCGCGCTGAACTCGGGTAACACGGCGTGGATGCTCACAGCGTCTGCGTTGGTCCTGCTCATGACGCCCGGCCTGGCGTTCTTCTACGGCGGCATGGTCCGCACGAAGAGCGTTCTCAACATGATGATGATGAGCTTCGGCGCCATGGGGCTCGTCGGGGTCATCTGGGTCCTGTGGGGCTACTCGGCGGCGTTCGGTACTCAAGGCAACGCGTTCGTCGGTAACCCGTTCCAGTACTTCGGCCTCGTCGGCCTGACCGACGACAAGAGTCTGATGGCGGCATACGGTGTGCCTTCGCTCGTCGCGGTCGTCTTCCAGGCGACCTTCGCGATCATCACGGTGGCCCTGATCTCGGGCTCCATCGCTGACCGGACGAAGTTCAGTGCCTGGATGGTGTTCTCGGGTATCTGGTTGACGATCGTCTATGTCCCGATCGCCCACATGGTGTGGGGCGGCGGCTTCGAGAGCCCGACGGGATGGGTTGCCCAACACATCTCGGCGCCGATCGACTTCGCAGGTGGCACCGTCGTGCACATCAACGCCGGCGCCGCGGGCCTCGCCCTCGCACTGGTGCTCGGCATCCGCAAGGGGTTCGGCAAGGAGCCGATGCGTCCGCACAACCTGCCGTTCGTCATGCTCGGTGCGGCGCTGCTGTGGTTCGGCTGGTTCGGCTTCAACGCCGGTTCCGAGTTCGGTGCGGACGGCGTCGCCGGTCGCGCCTGGCTCAACACCATGGTTGCCACCTGCATGGCCATGCTGACCTGGCTCGCCACGGAGAAGATCCGTGACGGTCACGCGACGTCGCTCGGTGCGGCGTCCGGCATCGTGGCCGGCCTCGTCGCGATCACCCCGGCCGCATCCTCGATGGACAGCTTCGGCGCGATCGCCGTCGGTGGCATCGCGGGCGTCGTGTGTGCCCTCGCGATCGGCCTGAAGTACAAGTTCGGTTATGACGACTCGCTCGACGTCGTCGGTGTCCACCTCGTCGGTGGCATCACCGGAACGCTCCTGATCGGCTTGTTCGCCACGCACCACCAGTCCGCCTGGTACCCAGTCGGGGCTAGTGACGGTCTGCTCTACGGTGGAGGGTTCAAGCAGCTCGGCGCCCAGGCGGTGGCGGCCCTGATCGCCGTGACCTACTCGTTCGTGGTGACGATCATCATCGGCCTCGCGATCAAGAAGACGATGGGCCTGCGCACGAGCGAAGAGGTCGAGGTCAGCGGTGTCGACCTCGCCATCCACGGCGAGACCGCTTACGAGACCATTGGTTCTCGCGCAACCATGGAGGTGAACGCATGAAGCTGGTCACGGGAATCATCCAGCCACACCGTCTGGACGATGTGAAGGCGGCTCTTGAAGCTGCTGGTGTCCGCGGCATGACCGTGAGCGAGGCGAGCGGCTACGGCCGTCAGCGCGGTCACACCGAGGTCTACCGCGGTGCCGAGTACACCGTCGACCTGGTGCCCAAGGTCCGGGTGGAGGTGCTCGTCGCAGACGAGGACGCCGCGGCAGTGACCCAGGCCATCATCGGGGCGGCCCAGACGGGCAAGATCGGTGACGGCAAGGTGTGGACCATTCCCGTCGAGGATGTTGCTCGAGTTCGTACGGGTGAGCACGGGCCAGAAGCCCTTTAGGCGGTTCAACAATGCGTGAACGGTCGCACCAGTGACCGGGCACGAGACGCCGGAGGTCCCGCACCCCACCACTGGGGTGCGGGACCTCAAGGCGTCTCGGCTCGACGTCGCCGCCCGGCTCAGCGGTCCTGGGTCCGACGGCGGAGCTCGGCGCGCCAGCATGGTTGCCGAGGTGGTCTCGGCCCTGGACGGGCTGTGGACCTCGGCGACGTCGCAGGTGAAGTCGACCGAGGGGATCGCGCTCGCGGCGGTCGGCAGCCTCGGTCGCGGTGACGCCGGCCCGATGAGCGACCTCGACCTGGTGCTCGTGCACGACGGCCGCTCGCACCAGCCCGACGAGCTCTCCCGGGTCGCGGAGCGGCTCTGGTACCCGATCTGGGACGCCGGCCTGGACCTCGACCACTCGGTCCGGTCCCTGTCGCAGTGCCGCCAGGTCGCCTCGAAGGACCTGCCCGCCGCGGTGGGCCTGCTCGACCTGCGGCCGGTGGCGGGCGACCCGCTCGTCGTGCACCGGGCCGCATCGCTGCTGCTGACCGACTGGCGCGACGCCGCGCGTCGTCGGCTCCCGGAACTCCTGTCCAGCACCAAGGAACGCGCCGACCGGTTCGGCGAGGTCGCGTACCTGATCGAGCCGGACCTCAAGGAGTCGCGTGGCGGCATCCGTGACGCGATCGCCCTCCAGGCGCTGGCCGCCACCTGGCTCACCGACCGTCCGCACGGCGCGGTCGACAATGCCTTCACGCACCTGCTCGACGTGCGCGACGCGATCCAGCTGGTGACGCGGCGCCCCACGAACCGACTGTTGATGGCCGACCAGGACGAGGTCGCCGCGATGTGCGGCTTCTCCGACTCGGACGACCTGCTCGCGAGCCTCGCGGAGGCGGCCCGGATCGTCTCGTACAGCCTGGACACCACGGTCCGACGTGCCCGCCAGGCGCTCGAGCGCCCGCAGCGCCGCGCGATCCTGGCCAAGGGCCGCCGGATGGCCCCGATCCTGCGCTCGGTGGGCGAGGACCTGGTCGAGCACGACGGCGAGCTCGTCCTCGGCGTCGGCGCGCGCCCGGCCAGCGACCCGATGCTCGCGCTGCGCGCCGCGGTCACCGCCGCCAGGACCGGCCTGACCCTCTCGCCGGTCACGGTCGCAAGCCTGACCCAGACGCCGCCGCTGCCGGAGCCGTGGCCCCAGCCGGCGCTCGCCGCGCTGCTGCAGCTGCTCGGCTCCGGGCCCGCGCAGATCCCGGTCTGGGAGGCGCTCGACCTGGCCGGCGTGGTGACCACCTGGATCCCCGAGTGGGCGGCGGTGCGGAACCGCCCGCAGCGCTCCCCGATCCACCAGCACACGGTGGACCGGCACCTGGTGGAGACGGTGTCCCGCGCGGGTGCGGCGAAGAAGGACGTGGACCGGCCGGACGTGCTGCTGCTCGCCGCCCTGTTCCACGACATCGGCAAGCTGCCCGGGTCATCGGACCACTCTGAGACGGGCGCTGGGGTGGTGCGTCCCATCCTGGAGCGGCTCGGGCTGGCCGAGCAGGACGTGGCCGACGTCGTCCGCCTGGTGCGCCACCACCTCACCCTCGCGGACCTCGCCACCCACGAGGACCCGGAAGACCCGGCGACGGTCGAGACCCTGCTCGAGGCCGTCGAGTACCGGTTGGACATGTTGAACCTGCTCCGGGCGCTCACCGAGTCGGACGCGTCCTCGGTCAGCGCGAAGGCGTGGACGCCGTGGCGCCAGCAGCTCGTCAGTACGCTGACCGAGCGCGCCCGGGCCGAGCTGGTGCGTCGGGCCGGCGGGGCGGCGCCGTCGGCGGGCTGAGCCGGCGCGTCGGGCGGGCTGAGCCGCGCCGCCTCGCAACGTCGGCGCCCCGACGTCGCGCGCTCCACGCCAGGTATCCTGTGACCTGCTGACCAACCCACCGTTGTGAGGACCGCCGCGTTGTTCGCCACCCTCTCTGACCGTCTCACCGCGACCTTCCGGAACCTGCGCGGCAAGGGCCGCCTCTCCGAGGCGGACATCGACGCCACCATCCGGGAGATCCGCCGGGCCCTGCTCGACGCCGACGTCGCGGTGCCGGTCGTCCGCGCGTTCGCCGGGGCGGTGCGGGAGCGGGCGCTGTCCGCAGAGGTCTCGGGTGCGCTGAACCCGGCCCAGCAGGTCGTCAAGATCGTCAACGACGAACTCGTCGGGATCCTCGGTGGCGCGCACCGCCCGCTGACCCTCGCGAAGAACCCGCCCACGGTCATCCTGCTCGCGGGTCTCCAGGGTTCCGGCAAGACGACGCTCGCGGGCAAGCTCGCGCTGCACCTCAAGGGCCTCGGCCACACCCCGCTGCTGGTCGCGGCGGACCTGCAGCGCCCGAACGCGGTGACCCAGCTGCAGGTCGTCGGCGAGCGGGCCGGGGTGCCCGTGTTCGCCCCGCACCCGGGCGTCTCCGTCGAGAACGAGCTGGCGACGGGCGACCCGGTCGCCGTCGCGCGCGAGGGACTGGCGACGGCCCGCGCAAAGCTGCACGACGTCGTCATCGTCGACACCGCGGGCCGGCTCGGTGTGGACGCCGAGATGATGGCGCAGGCCGTGGACATCCGGGACGCCGTCCAGCCGGACGAGATCCTGTTCGTCGTCGACGCGATGACCGGTCAGGACGCGGTCACCACCGCGGAGGCGTTCCGCAGCGGGGTGGGCTTCACCGGCGTCGTGCTGTCCAAGCTGGACGGCGACGCGCGCGGCGGTGCCGCGCTCTCGGTGGCGAGCGTCACCGGTCGGCCGATCCTGTTCGCGTCCACCGGCGAGAAGCTCACCGACTTCGAGGTGTTCCACCCGGACCGGATGGCCTCGCGCATCCTCGACATGGGCGACGTTCTCTCGCTCATCGAGCACGCCGAGAAGGCATTCGACGCCGAGCAGACGCAGAAGTTCGCGGACAAGCTGGCCCGGGACGAGGACTTCACGCTCGACGACTTCCTGGTGCAGATGCAGCAGGTCAAGCAGATGGGCTCGATGAAGAAGATGCTGGGGATGCTCCCCGGCATGGGCCAGATGCGCGAGGCGCTGGAGAACTTCGACGAGCGCGAGGTGGACCGGATCGAGGCGATCATCCGCTCGATGACGCCCGCCGAGCGGCACGCGCCCAAGATCCTGAACGGTTCCCGCAAGGCGCGCATCGCGCGCGGGTCAGGCGTGACGCCCGCGGACGTCAACCAGCTGCTCGAGCGGTTCGACGGCGCGCAGAAGATGATGCGCCAGATGGCCCGGAGCGGCGGCATGGGCATGCCGGGGATGGGCAACCTGCCCGGCGGCGGCAAGAAGTCCCGCGGGCGGGCGGCTCCGCCGGTGCGCGGCAAGAAGGGCAAGAGCGGCAA
>JGI24133J20442_1000531_pt1 | contig 11804 bp, 10 predicted proteins | sample BarGraNGADG00311_2_FD_20442 | JGI IMG/M metagenome (IMG submission 20442)
CTCAGGCCGATACTCGCACCGACCAGGCCGGCGCCGACGACCAGAACGGGGCCCTGGGTCGAGGGCGCGGCGTCGGCGCTCATTGCGCCAGGTCCCGGCGCAGCACGGTCGCCCCGTGCAGGTAGACGTGGCGGACCTCGGCGAGCGGCACGTCGAGGTTCGCGTGTGCGAGCAGCCGGACGACCCGCGGCAGCGAGTCCGGCACGTCGATCTCGACCGCGCACAGCAGCGGCACGTCGCCGAGGCCCATGTCCCGGGCCGCCGCGGCCGGGAAGTCGCTGCGCAGGTCGGGCGTGGAGGTGAAGATGATCGAGATGAGCGACTCGGTGTCGAGCCCATTGGCCCGCAGCACCTCGGCGACGAGCTCAGCCGTGCGCTCACGCAGGTGCTCGCGCTCGTCGACCTCGAGCTGGGTCGCTCCCCGAATGGCCCGAACTTTCATGACTTCCTCACTGTGCTCGCCTGCCGGCGCGTTGTCGGCCGGCACGTCTTGAGCCGGCCCGTCTTGAGCCGCTCTGCGACGGGTGCCCCACCTCGGGCGCCGCTCGACTGTACCGGGCGGCGGGCCTGCTCCGCCGCGCGAAGGGCCCGTCGCCGCCCCACCTACAGCCCGACCGCGGCCATCAGCGAACCCACCTCGGTGCGGGACAGCACCCGGGTCCGGCCGACCTTGAGGTCGCCCAGCCGGATCGGGCCGATCTGGGTGCGCAGCAGCCGAGTCACCGGGAACCCGACCTCCTCGAAGATCCGGCGCACGATCCGGTTGCGGCCCTCGTGCACCACCACCTCGACCATGCTCTCCTGCGGCGTCGCGTCGACCAGCCGGTAGCCGTCCACCTGGATCCCGCCGTCCTCGAGCTCGATGCCCTCCCGGAGGCGCGTGCCCAGGCTGGCCGGCACCCGTCCCTCGAGGGTCGCCAGGTACGTCTTGAGCACCCCGTGCGAGGGGTGCGCGAGGCGGTTGGCGAGCTCGCCGTCGTTCGTCAGCAGCAACAGGCCCTCGCTGTCCGCGTCCAGCCGACCGACGTGGAACAGCCGCTCCGGCCGGTCCGCGACGAACTCGGCCAGCGACGGCCGACCCTCCGGGTCGTGCATGGTCGAGACGACCCCGAGCGGCTTGTTCAGCGCGATCGTGACGATGCTGGTGTCGAGCTGCAGCCGCAGCCCGTCCACGTGCACCACCGACTGGGTCGGGTCGATCCGCACGCCCTGCTCCCGCACGACGACGCCGTCCACGCTGACCCGGCCGGCCGCGATCACGTCCTCGCAGGCGCGGCGCGAGCCGACCCCCGCGCTGGCGAGCACCTTCTGGAGGCGGACGCCGTCGGGCACGTGCACGTCGCGCTGCGGAGTGCCCCTGGCGCGCTGCGGCGCGCCCCTGGGTGGCCTGCTCATGACGACTCCCCTAGTCCGGCGACGGAATCGACGCCTTCGAACGCATCCAGATCAGGCAGGTACGGCGCGAGCGGCGGCAGGTCCTCGACGCTGCGCAGCCCCATCCGCTCCAGGAAGTAGCTGGTGGTGCCGTACAGCACGGCGCCGCTCGACTCGTCGATGCTCACCTCGGCCACCAGGCCGCGGGTGGTGAGGGTGCGCATGACGGTCTCGACGTTCACGCCGCGCACCGCGGACACCTGGCCCCGGCTGACCGGCTGCCGGTACGCGACCACGGCGAGGGTCTCCAGCGCGGCCTGGGTCAGCCGCGCCGTCTGCCCCTCCAGCACGAACCGCCCGACGACGTCCGCGAAGGCCGCCGCCGAGTAGATCCGCCAGCCCTCCCCCGCCCGGCGAAGCTCGAAACCGCGGGCGCGGCCACCCGTCTCGCCCCGGTACTCGGCCGCCAGGTCCGCCAGCAGCGCCTCGACGGTCGCGGTAGGCAGGGCGAGCGCGGTCGCCAGCTGGACGGCCGGGACGGGCTCGTCGGCGACCATCAGCACGGCCTCGAGCGCGGCCACCGCGCCACCTGGGAGCTCGGACACGTCGAAGCCGAGCTCGTCGGCAAGCGTCACGCTCACCGACGTGGCGCCGACGTCGTCCGCCACGGCAGCGTCGTCGGCAACCAACGCGGCGCCGTCAGCTGGCCACGCGCCGTCAGCCGGCCACCCGGCGTCGGCCACCTTGGGTTCGTCCTGGGACTGGGTCGAGTCGATCATTCCTTCTCCGTCTCCACCTTCTCCGGCCTCGGCTCGCGGGTCTCCGCGCCGAGGTCGTAGTCGTCCTGGACATCCACGTCACCGTCGTCGGCGCCGGTCCACCGAACCGTCAGCTCGCCGAGCGGCGTCATCTGGTCGAAGGACACCGCGCCCTCCCGGAACAGCTCCAGCACCGCCAGGAAGCGCGCCACGACAACAAGCGTGCTCTCCGCGTCCGCGACGAGCGAGCGGAACGAGGCCGAGCGACCGCGCCGCAGCCGGTGCACCAGGATCGCGGCCTGCCCGCGCACGGTCACGGTGGTCGCGTACAGGTGCGAGATGTCGACCGAGGCCGCCAGTGCTTCGTCGACAGGGCGTGGGCCGCGAAGATGGCGAGCTCGTTCGGGCCGATCTGCCAGATCAGCTCCGGCAGCAGCGCCGCGACCTGAGGCTCGAGCGCCACCGCGCGCGGGAACCGCCGTGCCTCGGTGGCCAGCCGCTCCGCCGCCCAGACCGCGACCTCCTTGAAGGCGCGGTACTGCATCAGCCGCGCGAACAGCAGGTCCCGGGCCTCGAGCAGCTCGATGTCCTCGGCGTCCTCGACGTCACCGGCCGGCAGCAAGCGGGCTGCCTTGAAGTCCAACAGGGTCGCGGCGACCACCAGGAACTCGCTCGCCTGGCTCAGGTCCCAGGTCCCGTCGGCCTTCTCGGCCGCCCGGATGTACGAGATGAACTCGTCGGTGACCGAGGCGAGGGCGACCTCGGTGATGTCGAGCTTGTGCTTGCCGATCAGCGAGAGCAGCAGGTCGAACGGTCCGGAGAAGTTCTCCAGGTGGACCTCGAAGGTCGAGCGTGACTCGGCCTGCTCGGCCTCCGCGTGCTCAGGCAGCGCTGCCACGGGCGATGAGCTCGCGCGCCAGCTGGCGGTACGCCGCCGCGGCCGCGGAGCTCGGGGCGTAGGCAAGGATCGATTCGGCCGCGACCGACGCGTCCGGGAACTTCACCGTCCGCGCGATCACCGTGTGCAGCAGCCGCGACCCGAAGGCCTCCTCGACGCGCGCCACGACCTCGCGCGAGTGCAGCGTGCGCGAGTCGTACTTGGTCGCGAGGATGCCGTCCAGAACGAGCCGCGGGTTGAGCCGGTCCCGCACCTTCTCGATCGTCTCGACCAGCATCGCGACGCCGCGCAGTGCGAAGAACTCGCACTCGAGCGGGATCACCACACCGTGCGAGGCGGTCAACGCGTTGACGGTGAGCAGCCCGAGCGACGGCTGGCAGTCGATCAGGACGACGTCGTAGCTGTCGGTGATCGGGCGCAGGATGCGCGCCAGGATCGACTCCCGCGCCACCTCGCTGACCAGCTGCACCTCCGCCGCCGACAGGTCGACGTTCGCCGGGAGCAGGTCGAGACCCGGCACCGCGGTGTGTCGCAGCACCTCCTCGACCTTGACGCTGCGCTCCATCAGGAGGTTGTAGACCGTCTTGTCGAGCTCGTGCGGGTTGATCCCGACGCCCACCGACGCGGCGCCCTGCGGGTCGAAGTCCACGATCAGGACCCGCCGGCCATACTCCGCAAAGGCGGCAGCCAGATTGATGGTCGACGTCGTCTTCCCGACGCCGCCCTTCTGGTTGCACATGGCGATGATGCGCGCGGGGCCATGGGTCTTCAGGACCGGCGGGACCGGGAACTCGGGNAGCGGCCGTCCGACGACGTCCCTCGTCGCCCGCGCCGCAACCGCANTCCGGGTGCGGGTGCGGGTGCGCTGNTCCTGGCTGGTCACGCGCTCACGCTACCCCAGCGGCCCCTGCCGCGACCGGCGGACCACGCCGCGAGATACGGATCGCGGCCCTCGTGCCGCCTGCTATCCAAGGGCCCGCGGGTGCGAGGCCGCATACACCTCGCGCAGGGTGTCCTGGGTGACCAGGGTGTAGATCTGCGTCGTCGTGACCGAGGCGTGGCCGAGCAGCTCCTGGACCACCCGGATGTCGGCTCCGCCGGCCAGCAGGTGGGTCGCGAAGGAGTGCCGCAGCGTGTGCGGGGAGATCGAGGCGCCGAGGCCCGCGCGCTCCGCCGCTCGACGCAGGATGACCCACGCGCTCTGCCGGCTGAGCCGCTCGCCGCGGGTGTTGAGGAACACGGCAGGGGTGCCTCGACCGTGCGCGGAGAAGATGGGTCGCGCGCGCACCAGGTACGCCTCGACCGCCGCCACCGCGTAGGAACCAACCGGAACGATCCGCTCCTTGCGCCCCTTGCCGAAGAGCCGCACCGAGGCCTGGCCCTCGGTCAGGTCCAGGTCGTCCACATCGAGGCCGACCGCCTCGCTGATCCGCGCCCCGGTCGAGTAGACGAACTCGAGCAGCGCCCGGTCCCGCAGTGGGCCCGGACCGTCGCCGACGGAGGCCGCCTCGAGCAGTCGCTCCACTTCCGAGGTCGAGATCGCCTTGGGCAGTCGTTGCGGCTGGGCCGGCGGGTGCACCTCGCCGGCCGGGTCGATCGCCGTGAAGCCCTCCTGGGCGCAGAACCTGTGCCAGCCACGCACCGCGACAACCGCCCGCGCCGCCGACGACGCCGACAGCACCGCGCGTCCGTCGGAACCGGACCGCAGGGCCAGCACGAAGGACTCGACGTCGGCCTCGACGACCTGGTCGACGGTGGCCCGCTCCCGCGTCTCGAGGTACACCGCGTACCGCGCGAGGTCGCGCCGGTACGCCGAAAGCGTGTTCCCGGCCAAGCCCCGTTCGACCGCGAGGTGGGCAAGATACTGGTCGATCGCGCCCTGGATCGTCGTCACGGCCATCGCGGGCGCGCCCCGATCAGAACGGCAGGAACGGGTCGATCGCGACCATGACGAACAGCAGCGTCAGGTACGTGATCGAGCGGTGGAACAGCACCATCTCGCCGAGCTTGCCGGTGCCCGGACGGGTCGCCCGCAGGTAAAGACCCACGCAGGAGGCGAGGAACCACAACCCGAGGGCGGCGGCCACCACGGTGTAGACCCAGGTCATCGATGCGAGCGGGACCAGCAGCAGTGAACTGGCGACCATCGCGACGGCGTACAGCAGCACCTCGGTTGCGACCCGCGGGTTCTCCGCGACGACCGGGAGCATCGGAACGCCCGCTGCCGCGTAGTCGCGTCGGAACCGAATCGACAGCGGCCAGTAGTGCGGCGGGGTCCAGAAGAAGATCACCAGGAACAGCGCGACCGGCGCCCAGGTGATCGAGCCGGTGACGGCCGACCAGCCGATCAGCACCGGCATGCAGCCCGCGATCCCGCCCCACACGATGTTCTGCGGAGTGCGGCGCTTGAGCAGCATCGTGTAGCCGACGACGTACACAACCATCGCGGTCGCGGTCAGCAAGGCCGCGATGCCGTTCACCACGAGCGCGAACCAGAGCAGCGACGCCGCCCCGAGCACGAAACCGAAGACCAGCGCGCTGCGCGGGCTGATCTCCCCGGTGACGAGCGGGCGCCGCCGGGTGCGGTTCATGATCTGGTCGATGTCGCGGTCGAGGTAGCAGTTCAGCACGTTCGCGGAACCCGCGGCGGCCGTGCCGCCGACCAGGGTCGCGACCGTCAGGCCCCACGGCGGGAAACCGCCCTTGGCCAGGATCATCGTCGGCACCGTGGTGACGAGCAGCAGCTCGATGATCCGCGGCTTGGTCAGCGCGACGTAGGCCGCGACCCGCCGGGCCAGGGCGGGCAACCAGGGTCCCGGTGCCGCCTGTTCCCCGGTGCGAGACCTCCGAGAGGCCGAGGCGCTGCTCGAACTTGCCACGGTGGTCGATGACACGCTTGGGCACTTCCATCCGGTCGACGGCCCGCCAGGGCGGGGCTCAGGAACAGGGCCGGGTTGACCGGCGCATCCATCGTACGGCCCCGGGCGTCGGACCCACCGGACCGGTCCACGACCGGGCCTGCGACATGCGACGCGTTGCGCGGGTACGCTCGGAACGTCGCACTGGATCGCGGCGCTGGACCCAGGGTGACGGCAGCACGTGTGCCGGAACGCCGGGCCGGGCCGGGTCCGCCACAGGCGAGATTACTGAGCACCCGGAGCGGGCCTCCGGCTGAGGAAAGGGGTCCGGTGAACGCGTTCACCTCCGCCACTGGCGACCTGGAGTGGTCCGATCTCGACAAGCGCGCCGTAGACACCCTGAGGGTGCTCGCCGCGGACGCCGTGGAGAAGGTCGGCAACGGTCATCCGGGCACCGCGATGAGCCTCGCACCCGCCGCCTACCTGCTGTTCCAGCGCTTCATGCGCCATGACCCGGAGAACTCCGGCTGGATCGGCCGTGACCGCTTCGTGCTCTCCGCCGGCCACTCCTCGCTCACGCTGTACCTGCAGCTGTACGCCGCCGGGTACGACCTGACCCTCGCGGACCTCCAGGCGCTGCGCACCTGGGGCTCGCGGACTCCCGGGCACCCCGAGTTCGGCCACACGGACGGCGTCGAGATGACGACCGGACCGCTCGGACAGGGCCTGTCCTCCGCCATCGGCATGGCCTTCGCCTCGCGGCGCGAGCGGGGCCTGTACGACCCCGAGGCCACCCCCGGCGAGAGCCCCTTCGACCACACCATCTGGGTGATCGTGTCCGACGGCGATCTCGAGGAGGGCGTGACCTCCGAGGCCTCGTCGCTGGCCGGGCACCAGCAGCTCGGCAACCTCGTGGTCATCTACGACGACAACCACATCTCGATCGAGGACAACACGAACATCGCGTTCAGCGAGGACGTGCTGGCTCGGTACGAGGCGTACGGCTGGCACACCCAGCGGGTCGACTGGACCGCCGGCGAGGACGGCTACCACGAGGACGTCGACGCACTCGCAGCGGCCCTGAGCACGGCGCAAGCGGAGACCGGCAAGCCCTCGATCATCGCACTGCGGACGATCATCGGCTGGCCCTCGCCGACCAAGCAGAACAGCGGAAAGATCCACGGCTCGGCGCTCGGTCCGGAAGAGGTCCGCGGGCTCAAGACGGTGCTCGGCTTCGACCCGGACAAGAGTTTCGTCGTCGACCCCGAGGTCCTCGCGCACACCCGTGAGGCCTGGGCCCGCGGCCGCGCGGCCCGCCGGGAGTGGGAAGTGCCTTACCGCACCTGGCGGACCGCCAACCCGGACCGCGCCGTCCTGCTCGACCGCTTGCAGCGGCGAGACCTGCCGACGGACTGGACCGCGGCGCTGCCGNCGTTCCCCGGCGGCAACGACGTCTCGACCCGCAANGCCTCCGGTGNGGTGCTCACCGCGCTCGCCGACGTGCTCCCCGAGCTGTGGGGCGGGTCCGCGGACCTGGCCGAGTCGAACAACACCACGATGGCGGGNCAGTCGTCCTTCGTGCCGACCGATCACGCGACGACAGCGTTCCCGGGCGACCCATACGGGCGCACCTTGCACTTCGGGATCCGCGAGCACGCGATGGGCTCGATCCTCAACGGGATCACCCTGCANGGCGGCACCCGTCCCTACGGCGGCACGTTCCTGATCTTCAGCGACTACATGCGCCCGGCCGTGCGGCTTGCCGCGCTCATGCGCATCCCGACGATCTTCGTGTGGACGCACGACTCGATCGGNCTCGGCGAGGACGGCCCCACCCACCAGCCGGTCGAGCACCTGGCCAGCCTCCGCGCGATCCCCGGCCTGGATCTGGTCCGGCCGGCGGACGCGAACGAGGTCGTCTGGGCCTGGCGCACGATCCTCGAGCACACGGACCGGCCGGCCGGCATCGTGCTGACCCGGCAGAACCTGCCGACGTTCGAGCGCAGCGACGGCGAAGCGTCCGGCAACGAGTACGGCTCGGCATCGGGCGTCGCCAAGGGCGGCTACGTGCTGGCCGAGGCCGAGGGCGAGGCGCCCGAGGTCATCCTCATCGCCACCGGTTCGGAGGTGCAGCTCGCCTCCGCGGCCCGCGCCATCCTGCAGGCGGAGGGCATCCCGACCCGCGTCGTCTCGCTGCCGTGCCGCGAGTGGTTCGACGAGCAGGGCGCGGCGTACCGCGAATCGGTGCTCCCGGCCGCGGTCCGGGCCCGGGTGTCCGTCGAGGCCGGTGTGGCGCAGGGTTGGCACGACCTCGTCGGCGATGCCGGCCGCTGCGTGAGCCTCGAGCACTTCGGTGCATCCGCGGACATGGCAACGCTGTTCCGGATGTTCGGCTTCACCGCCGAGAACGTCGCCAATGCGGCGCGGGAGTCCCTCGCCGCGACCCGCGGCGCATCGATTCCCACCCAGGGCGGACCTGAGGTCGCCGAGGACTGAGGCCTGCACGACCCGCACGTCACAACCGACATCTTCGGGCAACGGAGCCGGCGGCCCCGTCCCCGCCCGCGACACTCGACCACGGAGGCAGAGAGCAGTGAACGCAGGTCACGGTAGTGAGAACGGCCAGGACACCACCTCGGCAGCGTGGGTGGTCGCGTGGGCCGGCGTCGAGGGCGGTGCCCTGGTCGAGGTGACCGCCAGCGGTGCCGCGGCCGACGCCGTCGCCACCCAGGTGAGCATGCTCTCCGATGAGCGGATCGCCTCGCGCATCGCCGCGAAGGACCCCATCATCTGGGGCTATCAGGCGGCGGCGGAGGCCGCGATCCGACTTGGCTGGACCGAGCTGCACGTCACCTCCCGCGCGATCCTCGACGACCTCGCCGCACTCAAGACCGCGCTCGACGCCGAGGGCATCGACCGGGTCGTGCTGGCCGGGATGGGCGGTTCCTCGCTCGCGCCCGAGGTCATCACCCGTACCGCCGGCGTGAGCCTCGTGGTGCTGGACAGCACCGATCCCGACCAGGTCCGGTCCGCGCTCGACGGTGACCTTGGCCGCACTGTCCTCGTCGTCTCGAGCAAGTCCGGTGGGACCGTCGAGACCGACTCGCAGCGACGCGTCTTCGAGGCGGCCTTCAGCGCAGCGGGCCTCGACCCGCGTCAGCACATCGTCGTCGTCACCGACCCCGGCTCGCCGCTCGAGGCGTCCGCACGCGCCGCGGGCTATCGCGCCGTCTTCCTGGCCGACCCGAACGTCGGCGGACGCTTCTCCGCGCTCTCGGCCTTCGGACTCGTGCCGTCCGCCCTCGCCGGTGTCGATGTCGTCAAGCTGCTCGACGAGGCGGCGGCGATCGCGGAGCTGCTCGGCTCGGACGACGACTCCAACCCCGCGCTCGTACTGGGTGCGGCGATCGGCGGCACCGTGCCGCTCCGCGACAAGCTCGTCTTCGTCGACCAGGGTTCCGGGATCGTCGGGCTGGGCGACTGGGCCGAACAGCTCATCGCCGAGTCCACCGGCAAGGACGGCGTTGGTCTCCTCCCGGTCGTCGCCGACGCGGGCGCTCCCGAGCTCGCCTCCCCCGCCGCCGATGTCCTGGCGGTGCGGCTCGTGCCGCTCCAGGACGAGGGTGACGACGCGCCCGACGAGGACACGATCGACGCCTTCGCCGATGCCGTCACGGTCGCCGGTCCGCTCGGCGCCCAGCTCCTGCTGTGGGAGTACGCCACCGCGATCGCCGGTCGGCTGCTGCACATCAACCCCTTCGACCAGCCCGACGTGGAGAGCGCCAAGATCGCCGCACGCGGTCTGCTCGACGCCACCCCGGCAGCCGAGCCGGCGGCGTTCGTCGACGACGGCGTCGAGGTGCGTGGCACGCCGGGCCTGCTGGACGGCGTCACGGACCTCTCGGGCGCGATCGACGCGCTGCTCGGCCGGCTGGACCCGGCTCGCGGCTACCTCGCCGTGATGGCGTATCTCGACCGAGCGGCGAACGGCTCGCTCCCGGAGGTGCGGGCAGCGCTCGCGGCCCGGACGCACCGGCCGGTCACCTTCGGCTGGGGGCCGCGCTTCTTGCACTCCACCGGCCAGCTGCACAAGGGCGGTGCACCGATCGGCGTCTTCCTGCAGATCACGACGGCGCACCCGAACGACCTCGAGATCCCGGACCGGCCGTTCACGTTCGGGACCCTCATCTCCGCGCAGGCCGCCGGCGACGCCGATGTGCTCGCGGGCCACCAGCGTCCGGTCCTCCGCCTGCACCTCGCCGACCCGTCGGCACTCGCCCGCGTCCGCTCGCTGCTCGGCGCGACGGCCAGCTAGGAGCCCGGATGAAGCACGCACCGATCCGAGCGCACAGCAACCCGCTCCGTGACCCGCGCGACCGACGATTGCCCAGGATCGCCGGTCCGTGCGGTCTGGTCATCTTCGGCGTCACCGGCGACCTGGCCCGCAGCAAGCTGATGCCCGCGGTCTACGACCTGGCGAACCGCGGACTGCTGCCGCCGGGCTTCGCGCTCACCGGCTTCGCGAGGCGGGACTGGGATCCGCAGGACTTCGCCCAGATCGTGCACGACGCGGTCCGGGAGAATGCCCGGACTCCGTTCCGCGAGCAGACCTGGAAGCAGCTCGCGGACGGCATCCGGTTCGTCCAGGGCGATTTCGACGACGACGCCGCGTTCGCGCGGCTGAGCGACACCGTCCGGGAGCTTGACAACGTCCGTGGCACCCGCGGCAACCACGCCTTCTACCTGGCGGTCCCGCCCAGCTCGTTCCCGCTCGTCTGCCGGCAACTCTCCGCGTCCGGACTCTCCGAGCCGTCGCCGCACACCTGGCGCCGCGTCGTCATCGAGAAGCCGTTCGGTCACGACCTGACCAGCGCCAACGAGCTGAACGAGGTCGTCTCCAAGGTCTTCCCGCCGGACTCGGTCTTCCGGATCGACCACTACCTGGGCAAGGAGACGGTGCAGAACCTGCTGGCCCTGCGCTTCGCGAACCAGCTGTTCGAGCCGATCTGGAACGCCAACTACGTCGACCACATCCAGATCACCATGGCCGAGGACATCGGCGTCGGCAGCCGGGCCGGGTACTACGACGGCATCGGTGCCACCCGCGACGTCATCCAGAACCACCTCCTCCAGCTCCTCGCCCTGACCGCGATGGAGGAACCCACGTCGTTCGAGGCGCAGGACCTGCGGGCCGAGAAGGAGAAGGTGCTCGGCGCCGTCCGGCTGCCGCAGGACCTCAGCCGGCACACCGCGCGCGGTCAGTACACCGCGGGCTGGCAAGGCGGCGAACAGGTCATCGGCTACCTCGAGGAGGACGGTATCCCGGCCGACTCGGTCACCGAGACGTTCGCCGCGATCCGGCTCGACATCGACACCCGGCGCTGGGCCGGGGTGCCGTTCTATCTGCGCACCGGAAAGCGGCTGGGCCGGCGGGTCACCGAGATCGCCGTCGTGTTCAAGAGAGCCCCGCACCTACCGTTCGACTCGACCGCGACTGAGGAGCTCGGGCAGAACGCCCTGGTCATCCGGGTGCAACCGGACGAAGGTGTCACTATCCGGTTCGGGTCCAAGGTGCCCGGCACGGCCATGGAGGTGCGTGACGTGACGATGGACTTCAGCTACGGGCATGCCTTCACCGAGTCTTCACCCGAGGCCTACGAGCGACTGATCCTGGACGTGCTTCTCGGCGATCCCCCGCTGTTCCCGCGGTTCGCCGAGGTCGCTCGCTCGTGGGAGATCCTCGACCCGATCACGGCGCACTGGGCTTCCCACGGACAGCCTGATCTTTACAGCTCAGGGACCTGGGGGCCGCTCTCCGCGGAAGCCATGATGGCCCGCGACGGGCGCACCTGGCGGCGGCCGTGAACGCCCCGAGCGGCGGGTCGCGTCGCCCCGAGCATGTTGTCCCGTCCGGCT
>JGI24133J20442_1000534_pt1 | contig 11778 bp, 6 predicted proteins | sample BarGraNGADG00311_2_FD_20442 | JGI IMG/M metagenome (IMG submission 20442)
CCATTCCCCCTCCTTTGACACTATCACGGAGATTTCAATACTATCGCCTGAATTGTCTTTCAGCAATTTGGCCCATTTTTTTTGTGGAAAAATCACCTTGTTTCCCTTATACTTCAGATCAATGTTTTGTCCTTTCCCTTTCACTGAAACAAAAATCCGGTCGCCATCTTCTTTTACCTCAAAGTTCAGTGGTGCTATATTATAAGGTATGGTAATATTTTTATAATCAGGAAAGATTTCAGGGGTACGATCTATCTCCTTTGATATCCTGATACTATTATGCTGACATGCAAATGTGAGCACTGCTATAATTAATATATAAAACCGGATTATTTTCATTAGCCTATTTAAAATGAAGGTAATACCAGTAGGTATTGCCAAATTCCTTCTTAATTTTCATAGTATCCTGTTTTTCAGCGGAGAATAACTGGGCATACAATTTTATACTGTTTACAACATCATTGCTGATCCGGAACTTCTCCAACTGAGGAGGTACCTGCGACAATCGGGTAAGTATATAAGCCGAAGCCTGCTGCCAGACAAGAGGCAATCCGTTATAATTCAACTCATCAACCAGGTGAATATTTCCAATAAAACCATCAAAGTTTTTTTGCAGCAGATAATATGCCATTAAATATTCAAATGCGACCTTGTTCCTGGGATTGGAGATCAGAAGGTACNTCAAAGCATTGTCAATCTGCTTACTATTATAATAAAAATCATATTTGGATGAGAAAGTTCTTTTTGGGCCCCATACAGGGTGGGTATTAATCTTTTCTTCATTATATAAATATGACATGCAGTCTTTTGCCCATCGCCTGTAAAATAATGTATGACTTACAGGTGTAAGATATTTTAGTGCATTGTCGTACTGGCCATTTATTATGAATGTTTCAGCAACTCGTCTGAAAGCTCTGACCGGGTATTTTGCATCAGGGGTTGACTCGATGGTCTCCAGGGCAAACATTTGCGCAAAGTTTATCAGCCCAAGATGATAAAATATTTCATTCGCAATAAAAGGAGTCATCCCTCTTCTTTCATATTCCGGGAAGAGACTGTTTTTCTTCTGGTTGAAATCAAACATTTTTGAAGAAAGTTGTCCTGATTCCGTCAGGGCAAGGTTTACTGCCAGAATTGAAACAGGATCGGAGGGTTGCTCCTTTTCTGCTCTATCGATTATCTTTACCCATTCCTCACTATAAACCAGGTTTTCATAAGCCATAACCTTTTCTGCATTAAAATCACCATAATATACAACTCCCCATACAGACAATCCAATTAAAATAATAACGGAAATTAAATTAATTCTTAATAATAGTTTTCCAGAAAAGTGTTCCGGCAGAAATTGCCGAATAAGAATTAATAACGGGAATGATACAAAGATAAGTATAAGTTGCAGGGGAAAAAAGATTCTGATTTTATAATAAGCTTCCGAGAGATATGATTGCAGTATCGTATCTGTAATAATGAATTCCCTTGCAATTATAGGAACGAAAATGGTCAATAACAGATAGATCATCAGAACCAAGAGTGATTCAGGGACCCGGTTTTTTTCACCTCTTAACCTAAATATGGTTTCCGATACGATAATAATCAGGGCAAATACAAGATAAGCACCTCCTGTTAACCAGTAAACGGCAGGAATGAGAAATAATCCTGAAATCGCTCTTGATCGGGATTCTGTTAAATTTAAATAAACGCATGCCACAGTCAAAGAAATAAGCAATCCTGTCAAACCCGATAAGTCATAAAAATCATTCAGAAGCAGTATCCAGTATCCAATTACCGGAAGAAAAGAGAAAAGGATCAAGGTGGATTTTCCCGTAATTATAACCAGCAGTCTTGCAGTAGTTCTTTGAAGCAACAGGATCAAAATGGTTATAATTATTGCTCCCGCAAATGGAATACGAAAGAACTGGGTAAAGAATTCACCGAGATAAATCGCCAAACCGCCCTGATGGGAGATCATCTGAAAAAAGTAACTGAATGTGACTTCGAACAGTTGAAGCTGTTCCTTTTGATACAGATGATTGTTGTAAAAGAATCCTAAAAACACCAGCGATCCTGATCCGAAAAGCAACAGGAGAAGTTTTTCAATTGCAAATTCTCTGTTTGACCTCACTATTTTTTGCCATTACGATCTGAACCGATCATCCTTTTCAACTCTGCATCTTTTTCTGAATAATTTTTCCCGGCAATTTCCAGGATCCTGTTCTTTTCATCGACAGGCAGTGCATTGAAGTAGAGTTTAAACATTAACAATCCGATGCCATTATGAATATTTTCGTTTTGAAGACGAATGACATCGGACATAAAAATATCATTCAGTTTTTTCAAAGAGATATTAAGACTATCGGACGCCTTCTGGTTTAGAGTTCCGCTATTTATTCCTGAGTATAAAGCCCACTGAATAGAATCATAATTATGTTTTTTTTCTTTCCATTCCTGAAGAATATTATTCAGACGTGTACCCTTTCCATGACTGATGGCAGACATAACGACATTTATTTTCCCCGGTTCAGTAACAACAACGAGGTCCTCAATAAGATTGGGATATCTTACAGGCACCCTTAATATTTTAACACACATTGAGTCAGCTTCCGTTTCGAAACGGAAGCTACGATCAACAATAATTGTCGAATCTACATTTTTTGAAACCGGCCCATCAAGTGCAACGAGATATATTTTCGATCCCGTGAATGTCTCATCCGTTACCTTGCCTTCAATAGTAAAGTTTTCTTTGTGGTTACATGAGGTTGTTATCAGCAGGGCAATATATGCAATAAAAATTCTTTTCATGTGATAAATTTTTCTGTAAATCTATTCCAACTGATCTGAACCTCAAAACTCTCAGATCAGAAAAAAACAAAAAGAAAAAAAAGCCATCCGGAGATGGCTTTTTTTTTATTCAGTTATTTTGTTTTTGGTTTAAACATCCAGAACCAGGCGGTACCCCAATCTCCAGCCCCGGGTTCAGGTGTACTTAAAACTAGTTCATTGTTTGTGAGTTTCAAAACATAGAACAACTCAGCCCTGGCATTACCATTGTTAACCAAAATACCGTTAATTACAGTGGTATTTTTTGTAGTCAGAGTACCGATATCCCACCCTGGTTTATAAACCACCATCTTAAGGTCAAATGTACCTTTTATAACACCTGCTGAAGGAACTGAAGCAGCAGTAAGTGTAAGGTTTCGACCACCGTTAAGATCGAACGTCATCTCATCGGATCCGACTCCCCGGCCATTCAGGTCAGTCATGCTGACCGCCCACCAACATGGTGCTGTGCAGCCTTTAAAGCCACCATTGCCCCAGGGAGCAGGTTTTGAATTGTCCCAAACCCAGGTTTTACCGAGTGTCATGTTTGTCAGCATTGGCCATTCAGGCTCCTGAAAAGCAGTAGGGTTCGGCTTCGTAACTGTTATTGTTTTTGTATCAGTTACAAGACCACCGGCTGTAGTTGCCATGATTTTAATAGTATATGTCCCCGGAACCAGCATCGCTACAGTATCATGCTGTTTTCGGGTTATACCCCAGGCATAGTCCCATGAGAACATAACTCCGGGAGTTTTATTCTCAAGATAAAGTACGTAATCATTGGTGGCGTCATTGGTAATAGAATACTTGAAATCAGTCGCAGGGACAACAGGTCCTGCAACTTGTCTGTCTTCTATTGGAGTGCAGGCACCAATCAGAAAAACAACTCCTCCTACCAGATACAACATTCTCTTTTTCATAGTTTTTCTTTTTAAATTTTACTAACGTGATGTAAATGTATATAAAGGTGCAGTACCGGTTTCCCAACCCGGATTCTGGACCAGTATTCCTTGTGATAGTGCGACTTCCCTGTTGGGTATCTGAAGAAAGCCTCCTGTTTCTACCCTGAATTCGACACCTTTCTTCACTCCGGGCACACCATTATTTATAGTGGCTACTCCATTCTTGCCTTCAAGAATAGTTTTTACCGCAGCAAGATTGCTCTTTCCTGCCCAGCGAAGCAGATCNTAATAGCGTACTCCTTCGAATGCCAGTTCATAACGCCNTTCTGCTTTGAGGGCATCGAGAGAATAAGCAACAGGAGCTAAACCAACCCGGAGTCTAACCAGGTTCATTCCGGCAGCTGTTTGTGTTAATTCTGAATGCATTAACAGCACGTCGGCAAAGCGGATCAGAACTATGTCCTGCATATTGTCGAGTTGCATGTTTTTGGTTGCATTATAAAAAGTAACACTGTAGTTATGCCATTCCAGTACCGGTGGTGTAGCTGTACTATTTGCCCAGATGTTTACCGGTCTGTATTTTTTCTGCCAGTATCCGGTCTCATCCATCTGTTTATCATGCAAATCCACTCCGAGTCCGTAAGTTGCATCAATACCCTCGGCAGGGTCGTCAACTTTGCATATCGAGCCTCTTTTACGTATATCGGCATCGGGCCATGCATCCCACAGGGTTTTATTAACAGTTCCAAATCCCCAGCCTTCTCCCATGGCGCCTTTATAAGAATAGGCTCTCCAACCGAAGAAAAGGTCCATCTGGTTACTGTAATAGATACTTGTACTCCAGGCGGCAAATGTTGAAAATTTAAGAGCAAACATTGATTCATAATTATTACCTGTTTCGCCATACCAGCTTAAGCTATTATCGACAGCAAATTTATATGGCTTTCCTGAATTGGCAGCGTTAGCAACTGAATATGGCCAGAGATTCCTGAATTCAGGCATCAGGTGGTATCCGCTCTGGTCCCGGCATTCTTCCAGCCAGGTAATAACTTCAGCTTTGGTTACAGATCCTCCTCCGACAAGTGGAAGGTCGGCTGTTTCATAATATCCTGTATAAAAGAGGAATACACGTGCCATCAACGCTTCAGCATTCCACCTGTTTGCACGACCCATGTCGGCAAATAATGCCGGACCATAAGGCACATTCGGGAAGGCTTCAATTGCTGATTTTAAATCAGTTGCAATCTGGGCATATATCTCAGTAGCAGGAGCTTTTGGCAGGTTCTGAGGTTTTGTTTCCAGAATGAGAGGCACCTCACCAAACATACGGGCCATATCGAAATAGAAATATGCTCTGAGGAAACGTGCCTGACCCTCAACGGCGCCTTTTTGTGCATCGCTTGTCCAGACAGGTTTAGCAATATTCTCAATCAACATATTGCAGCGGAAAATACCCTGGTAATAACGTACCCAGGCACCGCCATACATATTCGGATCGTCGATTTTAAAATCGCAGATAGCACGGGGCATCCGGTCATTGTCGCCACCACCGCCGAAGCGATCATCAGACATCATTTCCGATATAGCAAAAGGATATGCATTCAGGATCGAGCCTTCGGGCACCGAAACCAAAGTCACATACGCAGCGGTAAGAGCCTGTGCCATATCACCAGGTGTCTTATAAAAGTCAACGTTTGTTTTCTGTGTAAGCGGAACAGTGTCGAGGAAACTTTCTTTGCATCCTGCAAACACAGCACCTATAAGAATAAATAAAAATATCTTTTTCATATTTTTCATTGTTTTAGAATTTTAAACTTGCACCTACCAAAAAGGTTCGCGGAGAAGGGTAGTATCCTATATCAATACCTTTTGCCCAACTGTCATTAGTAGAACTGGTTCCGATTTCCGGGTCCATTCCAGAATAACTTTGTAAAGGTATAAAGATTCTGGAAAGTTACAAAGAATCTGGCTTGTGTAAGCGGGATAGCTTTTATAAGCCTTTTAAGATCATAACCTACGGTAATATTGCTTATCCTCAGATAATCTGCATTTTCAATAAATATATCAGAATTATACTGCCAGTCAATATTAGCGCCATAAGTCAGTCGGGGATACTTATTGGATGATCCTTCACCGTGCCAGCGGTTGAAGATATCTGTGGTATAGTTATTCAGAGGACTATCTGCCCACCTGCGCCAACTGCGTGCTATCTGCTGTCCAAAAGCGCCGTTCGACATCAATGATAAATCGAGGCCTTTGAAAGCAACCGAAAAATTTAAGCCGAGGATCACATCAGGGTTCGGATCGCCGATCATTACTTTATCGTTAAAATCAATCTGTCCGTCACCGTTGGTATCCACAAATTTCAGGTCGCCGGCAACTGAGGTTGGCTGAATTATTTTGCCTGCTGAGTTGGTGTAAGCAGCTACTTCTGCTTCGGTCTGGAATACCCCAGCCGTTTTATAGCCCCAGAAATAACCGATCGGGAATCCGACCTGTGCACGATAAAGTTCATCTGTTCCTTGTCCGAGAACATTACCCGGACCGTGGAAGATCTTCTCATTATTATCAATACGTGTTACTTCATTCTTATTGTATGAAGCATTGACATTAAATGAATAAGCAACCATACCGGCATTATCATTCCAGGTCAGCGCCAGTTCAACACCTTTATTAGAGACATCGCCTCCGTTAATATAGGGAGATCCTGTTCCATAAGATGCGAGTTGTGATGGATTCACCAGCCAGTTGAAAGTTGTTCTGTTATACCAGTCGAATTCAGCGCTCAGCTTGCTTCTCAGGAATCGGGCATCAAAGCCTATGTTCAACATATCGCCTGTTTCCCAGGTAACATCGGGGTTTGGAAGAATATTAGGAAAACCACCTGTAAGAACAATTCCTTTGTCGCCTCCGAAGAAATAATTAACATTGTTGAATGATATAGTGGCAAGATACTGGAAAGGGCTTATAGCCTGGTTCCCGTTCTGTCCCCAGCTGGCACGTAATTTCAGAAAGTCGAGTTTACCTTTCAGGTTCTGGAGGAGAGGCTCTTCCGAGACAACCCATCCTGCTGAAAATGAGGGGAAATAGCCCCATCTTTTCCCTTTGGCAAAATTTGAAGAGGCGTCGGCGCGTAAAATTGCGGTAGCCATATATTTTTCCCTGAAGGTATAGGAAAGACGTCCGAAATAGGAAAGTAACCCTCCTATTCCAAATGGGCTGCTGCCAAGGGTTGTTTTGCCATCGGCATATACTATTTTAGTATTATTGAGGTACGCATGTTCGAAATCGGGGAACAGGTCGTTCTGATTTGAACCGCTGATACTCTCACCAAGACCCGATCTTTCAGCCGAAGTACCGACAAGGGCCGTGATAGCATGATCGCTGCCAAGCTTGAGATTATATGTCAAAGTGTTCTCAAATGTCCAGTTTAAACCAACATTCATATTGTGGTCGACTTGATCAAGCGTTCTGAATGCGGTTGCACTCAGATTATAAACCGGAGTGTAAGCCCTGTATGAACCGGCAGACATGTTGAAACCGAAAGAACTTCTGTATATCAGGTTTCTCACTGGTTGCAGTTCCAGATAAAGACTTCCGTTTAAATTATGGTTCTTGTTGACGTTCTGCCCACGATTATAGACCATTGAAGCAATAGGGTTGCTTTCCTGGGGGTTCAATGGAATTGCAAAATGATAAGGGTATGCCAGGTCTGTATTATCTACTGCATCCATTGGCAGGAATGGGCTGGTAACAATCGCACTGAAAACATCGTTCCAGTACTGGTTACCTGTACCGATCCCGTTCCTGTTCGAGAACATATACCTTAAAGTTTCCCCGATCTTCAATACATTCCAGGTGTTGGTTTTATCTTTAATAATAGTAAAGTCTGAGTTTAAACGGAAAGTATAGCGCTCATATTGTGATTGAACAGGTTTTCCTATGATACCTTCCTGGTTTGAATGAGACACACCCATTGAATAGGTAGCCAATTCAGATCCTCCGAAAATGTTAATAGCATTGCTTGAAATAGGAGCATTTTTTACGGTAAGCTGATCAAGCCAGTCGGTTCCCTTCCATGCGCCAGACTGGATACTTGCCCAATCGGGCACCAGGCTTGCAAAATCAAGAAGAGGCAGTCCGCTGTTCACTCTTGCTTCCTGAAGGATATTTGAATAGTCCAGAGCATTCATCATAGGCAGCTTTTTGTAAAGATTCTGCCATCCGAAAGAACCGTCGTATGTTATATTTGCTTTAGCTCCAGTCATCGGTTTAACGCCTTTCTTGGTTGTTACAAGTATTACGCCGTTACCACCACGCGAGCCATAAATTGCTGACGATGCGGCATCTTTGAGAACATCGATCGACTCAATATCAGCAGATGAGAGATAATCGATATTTCCGCCCGGTACTCCGTCAATAACATACAATGGCTGTGAGTTACCGATTGTTCCCATCCCGCGGATGTTTACTTTAAAACCTGCACCGGGTTCACCGGTAGTTTTGATAATTGAAAGACCCGGGGTCTGTCCCTGCAGAGCTGTCATCGGTGAAATTGTGCTCAGTTTCTGAATTGCATCCCCTTTAACCTGTACGGTAGCACCGGTTACCAGTTTCTTTTTTAACGAGCCGTAGCCAACAACCACAATTTCATCAATTTGGGTCATAGCTTCGGCAAGTGTAACATTAATGACTGATCTGCCATTAATTTCTACTTCCTGTGAAATAAAACCGATAAAGGAAAATAGCAGCGTTGTACTTCCAGCCGGAACTGGCAGAGTAAACTTTCCATCGACATTAGTCAGAGTTCCTGTAGAAGTACCCTTCACAATGACAGTTACTCCAGACATTGCCTGGCCACCCGGGTCGTTGATAACCCCAGTAACTTGGTTCTGGGCCATCAGACTCAGGTGAGCCAACAGTAACAAAATAAATAAAACACTTCGTTTAATCATAGGTTTAGGATTTAGGTAAAACATTTTCGTGCCAATTTGTTAATAAGTCAGGTTTCGCGCAGAATCAATTCTACGCTAGATCAGTTGTCCAAAATTAAAGTAAATAATTCCTTAAAAACGTATCAAATGTTTTTATTTAGGGGGTCAATTGATTAATTTTTATCCATATAAAGACAATGTACAACTGACTGAATGTATCACAGACTGCTCATTATCTTGTAAATACGAAACAAACAACAGGATTTTGGACTTTTTAGCCTTTACTTAACCTGAAAAACATTTTTACATCAGGTTTTTGATTGTTCAGAATAGACTGAAGGAAGTACACCAAACTCTTTCAAAAATTGTTTTCTGAAATATTTAGGATCTTTAAACCCTACCCTATATGTGATTTCAGAAACAGTTAACTGGCTTTTCCGTAAGAGTAATGCTGCACGTTTGAGCCTGAGGGATTTTATGAACTCCAGGGGAGGCTTTCCGGTAAGTGTCAGAATCCTTTTATAAATGAGGGTCCTGCTCATTCCCATATCCTGGCTAAGTTTCTGCACTGTAAAATCACTCACCGGCATGTTCTTTTCTACAATTGCTATTGCTTTCTGAAGGAATTGCTCATCAAGTGAAGTGATCTCAATTTCGTCAGGCACAATATTGAGCTTGCTCGTGAATAATGACCGGATGTTCTTTCTGCTCTTTATAAAGTTATCAATCTTTGATTCAAGTATCTGAACATTAAACGGTTTGGTGATATAATCATCTGCACCTGCTTCAATACCTTCAAGCTGATGCTGTTCTGAATATTTTGCCGTGAGAAGTATCAATGGAATATGAAAAACATTCCTGTCGCTTTTTACCCTCCTGCATAACTCAATCCCATCCATACCGGGCATCATAATGTCAGTGATAATAAGATCAGGAACGATTTTCAATATTTTCTTAAGCGCAATTGCTCCGTTTGCAGCTTCACATATATGATATTTATTCTGCAGGTTATTTTTGAGATACAAACGCAAATCATCATTATCCTCTGCAATAAGGATTATGGGTCTCCTGAGAGATGGTTGGCTACCTGAACTTTTCGCCGCATCATTATCTGTAACAGCACTGGTATCGACTTCAAAAACACTAAGTTCCTTCGTTCCTGTTGAATCTTCAATATCTCCTGATGGCTTCCCGACAGCGGGATCAGCTTTGGAAGAGTTTTTTTCAGAGAAAGGAGAATTTGCATTTTCTTTTATATTATTAGTATCCCTTACCGGAAGTGATATTGTAAAGATACTACCCTTGCCAATATCGCTCTTTACAGTTATTTCACCATTATGTAGTTTAACAAATTCATTGACCAGAGATAGGCCAATCCCATTTCCCTGTTCAGTCAGATTCGACGTTTCGTCCTGGTAAAACCGTGTAAACAGAAGAGCCAGTTTATCAGCAGGTATACCGATTCCGTTGTCTTCGACTTCAATAATCAGGTTATTGTTGTTATCGGTTTCAGGCATGTTTTCCAGGATACGGTGATTGAGACTGAGTTTTACCGAAACTTTCCCGTTTTCATGAACAAACTTGAACGCATTGGATAATAGATTGAACAATATTTTCTCAAGTTTATCCTTATCAAAATAAGTATCAAACTTCTCAATTTCAGAACTGAAATCCAGTTTAATATGTTTCTGCTCACTCAGGTCGTTAAATGAATTTACGACATCTCTTAAGAAAGAGACAATATCTCCGTAGGAGGGAGTATACCTGAATCCCTTCACTTCCAATTTTCTAAAATCCAGTAATTGGTTGACCATCAGCAGCAATCGTCTTGCATTCTGTCTGATCAATTTTAGGTGCGTTTCTTCGGGTTTGTCTTTCCATTTCTGCATTAATTGCTCAACCGGAGAAAGAATAAGAGTAAGGGGAGTCCTGAATTCATGTGAGATACTGGTAAAAAATTTGATTTTAAGAGTATCAATTTCGTGGGTATGCTGTGATTCTATCCTCTCCTGTTCAATGCGGGTCTTCATCCGTTCCCTGTAAAGAAAATAATAACGTATAAAAACAAAAAATGCAAAAACCGATAGTCCATAAATAATATAAGCATACCAGCTTTCCCAGTAGGGAGGAAGGATTTTTATTTTCAGGGAAATCTCATCATTATTCCATATCCCGTCTGAATTCGTACCTTTCAATCTGAATATATAGTTACCCTGATTTAAATTGGAGTAGTTTGCAAAATTTTTCTTTCCCTTTGTTTTAATCCAATTATTATTAAATCCCTCGAGCTTATACGCATATTCGGTTTTTTCGGGGAAAAAATAATTCAGCGCTGCAAAATCTATTGTGATCGAATTTTCCTTATGCATCAGAGTGATCTCTTTTGAATTGAAGATCGGTTTCTTTAGCAATATTCGATTATTAAATTCTTCCTCCGGTCTTATTATGTTATTGAAGATACGTAAATTAGTGAAAACCAGTCTTGCAGCAGTTGTGTCTTCCATTATTTCAAGCGGATTGAAGGCATTGAGACCATCAGGGCCGCCAAAATACATTTCTCCTTCCCTGGTTTTGGTTGCAGCTGTTTCATTGAATTCCTTACCCTGTAGTCCATCGCTCGTCCTGTAGTTTTTAAAAGCAAATTCCAGCGAATCACTTTTTATTACCTTACTGATAGTCAGTTTTGAGATACCGTTTTTGGTACTTATCCACAAATTGGAGTCTTTATCTTCCAGGATTCTGAGAACACGGTTTGAAGGCAGACCATTAGATTCATAGAAAGCACGGAAAGTATTGTTTTTTCTATCCATAAGATCCAATCCGTTGCTTGTGCAAACCCAAAACAATCCTCTGCTGTCCTCAAATACCGATGAAATATGGTTATGACTGATAGAGGTATTGCTGTTGGGATTATTTCTATAGCAAACCGAAAGATTCTGGCTGGGACTTAAAAAGATCAGTCCGTTTGAAGAACATATCCATAAATTATCACTTTTATCTACTGAAACTGAATTGAGATAATCAAAGCAGAGTGAACTGTTCCGTGAACCATATCGCCTGAACTTTCCGGTTTTGCGGTTGAATAGATTCAGTCCGTTTGTAAGAGTAGCAATCCATAGATTATG
>JGI24133J20442_1000536_pt1 | contig 11773 bp, 3 predicted proteins | sample BarGraNGADG00311_2_FD_20442 | JGI IMG/M metagenome (IMG submission 20442)
CACCATAAAGTTCAAGCCCGACNACAAGGTGTTCGAGGAGCTNGACTTCAAGTATGAGACGATCACACAGCGGCTCAGGGAGGTCGCCTACCTCAACGCCGGGCTGGAGATCAGTCTCAATGACAAGAGGACGGAGGATGAGAAGCAGGACCTCTACCAGTACGACGGCGGCATAATAGACTTCGTACTATTCATGAACTCCTCCAAAGAGACGATCCAGAAGAGGGTCACCTACATGAAGGGCGCCCGCGAGGACGCCGAGGTCGAGGTGGCCATGCAGTATAACAACGGCTTCATCGACAATATCTTCACGTTCACCAACAACATAAACACCCACGAGGGTGGGTCGCACCTGGTGGGGTTCAAGGCGGCGCTCACGCGCACCATCAACGACTACGCCAGGACCCGCGGCCTGATAAAGGAGAAGGACGCCAGCCTCTCGGGGGAGGACGTGCGCGAAGGTCTCACCGCCGTGGTCAGCGTAAAGATGGAGGAGCCGCAGTTCGAGGGGCAGACCAAGACCAAGCTCGGCAACCCCGACATCAAAGGCTTCGTGGAGTCGACGGTCAACGCCAGGCTGGCCGAGTTCCTGGAGGAGAACCCCACCGACGCCAAGAACGTGATCACCAAGTCGCTTACCGCCAGCAGGGCGAGGTCCGCGGCCAGGCAGGCGCGAGAGCTGGTTCGGCGCCAGAGCATCCTGGAGAGCAGCACGCTGCCCGGCAAGCTGGCCGACTGCTCGATCAAGGACCCCTCCCTCTGCGAGATATACCTGGTCGAGGGAGACAGCGCGGGCGGCTCGGCCAAGCAGGCCCGGGACCGCAGCTTCCAGGCGATACTCCCGCTGCGGGGCAAGATACTGAACGTCGAGAAGGCGGGCCCGAGCCGGGTCTTCTCATCGCAGGAGATACAAGCGATCATCACCGCGCTGGGCACCAACGTGCGCGACGAGTTCGACCTCTCCAAGGCGCGCTACCACCGGGCGATCATAATGACCGACGCCGACGTCGACGGCGCCCACATACGCACCTTGCTGCTGACCTTCTTCTACCGGTACATGCCGGAGTTGATCGAGGAAGGCTACATATACGTGGCACAGCCGCCGCTCTACCGGCTCACCATCAGCAAGAAACACTTCTACGCCTACGATGAAGCCGAGATGGAGCGGGTCATCAAGGAGAACAACGGCAAGAAGGCCCAGGTGCAGCGTTTCAAGGGCCTGGGGGAGATGAACCCCGAGCAGCTGTGGGAGACGACGATGGACCCGCAGCGCCGCAACCTGCTCCAGGTGGGGATAGAGGACGCCTTCTCGGCGGACATGATATTCAACACGCTGATGGGAAGCGACGTGGAGGCGCGGCGCACCTTCATACAGGAGCACGCGTCGGACGTCAGGTTCCTGGACATTTGAGACTAACACCGACATAGTGCCCCGTTCCATAAATACGGCGTAACACAGAGAGCGTCTAGGCGCCGCTCATGCAAGGCGCGCGACCGAGGCGTATTCGGGGAGCACGGCGAGGGAGCGGAACGCAGCAGGTGCGGATGCATCGGCGCTCGAATGCAGGCGTATTTATGGAACGGGGCACTTAGTCCCCGGAAAGGAAAAGAAACAAATGATCGACCTTGTCGGCGGGCGGGTGGAGCCCGTAGAGCTCGAAGACGAGATGCAACGCTCTTTCCTCGAGTACGCCATGAGCGTGATCGTGGAGAGGGCGCTGCCGGATGTGAGGGACGGGCTCAAGCCGGTCCACCGCCGCATCCTCTACAGCATGTCGGAGTCCGGCCTCGCCCCCAACCAGCCGCACAGGAAATGCGCGCGCGTCGTCGGTGACGTGATGGGGCGCTACCACCCCCACGGCGACGCCGCGATCTACGACACGCTGGTCAGGATGGCGCAGGACTTCTCTTACCGCTACGAGCTGGTCGACGGGCACGGCAACTTCGGCTCCGTCGACGGCGACAGCGCGGCGGCGATGCGCTACACCGAGGCGCGCCTGGCCCAGGTCTCGCTGGAGCTCCTGGACGACATAAAGAAAGAGACGGTCGATTTCAGGGACAACTACGACGGCTCGATGCAGGAGCCGGTGGTGCTGCCGGGCAGGTTCCCCAACCTTCTGGTGAACGGGTCGAGCGGCATCGCGGTGGGCATGGCCACCAACGTCCCCCCGCACAACCTTGGTGAGGTCACCGACGCCACCATCGCATTGATCGACAGCCCCGAGATCGCACTCGAGGAGCTGATGAAACACATCAAGGGGCCCGACTTCCCCACCGGCGGCATGATCATGGGGCGCGAGGGGATATTCCAGGCTTACAGCACCGGCCGCGGGATCATCCAGGTCAGGGCGAGGGCTCACTACGAGGAGATCAAGAGCGGCCGGCAGCGCATAGTGGTCACCGAGCTGCCTTACCAGGTCAACAAGGCCAAGCTCACCGAGAAGATCGCCGAACTGGTCAAGGCCAAGACCCTCGTCGGCATATCCGACCTGAGGGACGAGTCGGACAGGAGCGGTATGCGACTGGTTGTCGAGCTGAAGCGCGAGGCCGACCCGGACGTCGTGCTCAACCAGCTCTACAAGCACACCCAGATGCAGAACTCCTTCGGCATCATCATGCTGGCGCTGGTCGACGGCGTGCCGCGCACCCTCCCGCTCAAGCAGCTCATCAAGAAGCAGGTGGAGCACAGGCAGGAGGTCATCGTCCGTCGCACGACCTTCGACCTTCGAAAGGCGGAGGAGAGGGCACATATACTCGAGGGCCTGCTCATCGCGCTCGACCACCTGGACGAGACCATCGCGCTGATCAGGGCCTCCAAGACCGTCGACGACGCTCGCGCCGGGCTGATAAAGAAGTTCAAGCTCTCCGAGGAGCAGGCGCAGGCGATACTGGACATGAGGCTGCAGAGGCTGACCGGCCTCGAGCGGCAGAAGGTCAAGGACGAGCTCAACGACCTGCGGGCGAGGATAAAAGAGTACCAAGAGATACTGGCCGACCCGGAGAGGGTACTGCTCATCATCAAGGATGAGCTCACCCAGATGAAGGACAAGTTCTCGGACGAGCGGCGCAGCGAGCTCGTCGGCCCGGCCGATTACCTGTCTATCGAGGACCTCATCGCCGAGGAGGAGATGGTGATCAGCATCACCCACTCCGGCTACGCCAAGCGCGTGCCGGTGACCACCTTCCGCAAGCAGAAGCGCGGCGGCAGGGGCGTCACGGGTATGGACCTCAAGGAGGGCGACTTCGTCGAGCACCTCTTCATCACCACCACGCACCACTTCATCCTGTTCTTCTCCAACAGGGGAAAGGTCTACAGGCTGAAGGTGCACGAGCTGCCGACGGGGAGCCGCATCAGCAAAGGCAAGGCGATGGTCAACCTGCTGCCGCTCGAGGCCGGCGAGAAGATCGTTGAGGTCATCGCCACCAAGGACTTCAGCCACGACATGTTCCTGGTCACCGGGACCAGGAAGGGCATAGTGAAGAAAACGCGATTTGATTCATATGATTCCGCCCGCAAAGATGGGATAATAGCGCTCAGGCTGTTCCCGGGGGACGAGATGATCAGGGCCCGGCTGACCAACGGCAACGAGGAGATCCTGCTGATCACCGAGCAGGGCCAGGCCATCAAGTTCAACGAGAAGGACTGCCGTCCGATGGGCAGGACCGCGGCGGGAGTTAAGGGCATCAATCTCAACAAGGACGACAACGTCCTTACGATGGAGGTCCCACAGGAGGGTTCGGACGTATTCGTCATCACGTCCAACGGCTACGGCAAGCGGACGTCCGCGCGGCTATATCCTCTTCACAAGAGGGGCGGCAAGGGCGTAAGGACGATCAAGCTCACCGAGACCAAGGGCGTACTTGCCGGGGCCAGGACGGTCCGGGACAACCAGGAACTCTTCGTCGTCTCGCAGGAAGGCATCGTCATCCGGGTCCCGATCAACGGGATCCCCAGGGTCGGGCGCGCCACCCAGGGCGTCAAGGTGATGAAGGTGCAGGAGAACGACCGGGTGAGCGCGGTCGCCCTGGTCGTCGCCGGCGACGACGGGAACGGCGATGACACCGATGACGAAGAGTACGACGCGGAGGAAGAATCCTAAACGCGTCCTCCGGGCCGAGCGCCCGGAGCTCTGACCCTCGAGGGCACTCATGTTCGAGCTTAAAAAACGCAAAGAGGGACCGGCGCCACCTGACTTCGGCGTCTTCACCGACTTCCTCGACGCTGTCGGGGCGGCAGTAGTCGTACTCTCCACCGACCGCAAAGTCATGCACATGAACAGCGCCGCGCGCCGGCTCTGGGGTGACGGGGTGGGCCACGACTGCTTCCGCACTCTGCGCCAGTCACGCGAGATCTGCGAGGATTGCCCGTTCGACGAGGTGCTCAAGTCCCGCAACTGGCTCAAGCGCGAGACGCGCATGTACACCTCGGCCGGCTGGCGGACGCACGAGAACCTCTACCTGTTCACGCGGGGCCGCGACCCCCGGGTAGGCCTGGTGGCGCTGGTGAGCAGCGACGTGGAGGACACGCGGACGCTGCAGAGGGCTGTGCTCAAGGAGAAGGAGCTCTCCAGGGCGCTGCTCGATTCGGTGAACTCCGTGGTGCTCGGCTTCGACGAGAACGGCGAGCTCGAGTTCGTCAACCGCGCCACCGAGACGACCACCGGCTACACCGAGGCCGAGATAGTCAAGGGCGGCGGCATCGACATGCTGGTCCCGCCCGATTCTCTGGAGCACGCGCGGGACTACTTCTCCCGGCCCCCCGACTCCCCCAGGCGTCCCGAGCCCGCGCTGATACCGGTGCGCACTAGCTCCGGCAAGGAGAGGATGATCTCCTGGACCTACTCCCCGCTGGTGGTGTCGGCCGGCGAGACTACCGGCGCGGTGGCTCTGGGCCAGGACGTCACCGAGAGGTACGCCCACAGGAGAGAGGCCGAGAAGCGCGCGGAGGAGCTCGAGATCGTCAATACGATACTCGCCCGGGTCGGCGCCGCGACCGATTTCGAGGAGATGCTCGGGATCGCCCTCGACAGGCTTCTGACCCTTCCCTCGTATCGCTCGGGGGCGGCCTACGTGCTCTCGTCGGCGGGGAGCGAGGCGCGGCTGGTCGCGGCCACGGGATTCAGCGCCCGGGGTCCCGATGAGTACATAACCGGCACGGAGCGCATCTTCCCGGCGACCGCCGTCTACAACAAGCGCATCGAGGTCGCTCCCGGAGGTGCGCGCTCGCACCCGCTGGTCGAGCGCGTGCGTAAGGAGGAGAGGCTCTCCGGGATGGTCGCCATCCCGCTGCTTCCGGGCGGGCACCCGCTGGGGTTGCTGGTGCTGGGTTACGACGGCGAGCCGGACGACGACGGCATGGGGATGGAGGTCCTTCGCGCCAGCGCCGAGGCGCTGGAGCTGGGCGCCGAGAACGCTTTCCTGCGGGTCAGAGCGGAGCAGAGGGCGCGGGAAGCCACGGCTCTCTTCAGGGTCGGCCAGCACCTCACCGGCACGCTGGACATATCCGCGGCGCTGAGCGAGGTCGCGCGCGAGACGGTCGAGCTTCTGGAAGCCGATCTCTGCGCGGTGTTGCTGGGCGACCTCGAGACCGGGACCGTGAAGCTCTCCGCGGGATACGCCCGCGAGCCTGCCCTCAAGGACGTTGAGCTGGCGGAGCTCTCGCTCGCCGACCATAAGGCGGGGGGCGAGGTGGCAAGGACATTGAAGCCCATCGCCATTTTCGACACCCGCAAGGACTCCAGGGTGCCCGGCTACGTCTCCAGCAAGTACGGGATAAAGTCGTCGCTGCACGTGGCCCTCTCCACCGAAGGGAAGTTCGTCGGGACTCTCTACCTGGCGATGACCACCCGGAACCGCCAGTTCACCACGCACGAGATCGACCTCATGGAGAGCTTCGCCAGGCAGGCCTCGATCGCGATACACAACGCCGCCCTGGTGGGCGAGCTGCGCGAATCCGAGGAGAGGTACAAGGCGATAATGGAGAACAGCAGCGTCGGCATGGTCGTGCACGACGGGGAGGACGTCCTCTACACCAACGAGAGCGCGGCCAGGATAACCGGCTACGACAGCAGTTACTTCAAGAAGGCGACGGACCTCTTCAACCTCTCGCCCCCGGAGGAGAGGAAGAAGTTGCTTGCCTACCTCGAGCGCCGCATGGCGGGGGACGCGTTGGTTCCCATGAACTATGACACCCACATCCACCGCAGGGACGGCAGCGAGGCGATCCTGCAACTCCAGCACACCCCTGTCACCATCGGCGGGCACCCCAGCGTCCTGGTGGCGGTCTACGATGTGACCGACCGGGCCAAGGCGGAGGAAGCGGTCAAGGCCTCCGAGGAGAAGTACCGCACCCTGGTCGAGTCCTCCCGCGACGCCATCATCATTGCGAACCCCGACGGCATCGCGCTCTTCGCGAACTCCGCCTGTGTCGCTCTCACCGGCCGCAAGATGAGCGACATCATCGGCACCAGCGTATACGAGGTCGTCCACCCCGACGAGAAGAGTGCCACGCTGGCCAAGTTCAAGAGGGAATGGGAGGCCGGGCGAGCCATCTCCCGCTACCCGGTGCGGTCGGTGGTGCACGGGCAGGAGAGGTTCTTCGAGGTCACCACTGCGATCATGGGCGAGGCCGGCCCGGAGGCCAACGTCATGCTTATCGTCAGTGACGTCACGGGGCGGGTGACGGCGCAGCGCCAGGTGGAGGCGTCCGAGGAGAAGTACAGGACCATCGTCGAGACGACACACGACGCCATCCTGTCGGTGAACAGGGCGGGCGAGGTCATTTACGCGAACAAGGCCGTCGAGCCGATGTTCGGGGTCAGCCCCGAGGACTCGCTGGGCAGGAACATCCTGAGGTTCGTGCACCCGGATGACAGGGAGGCCGCGTCCAGTGAGCTGGCCAGCGACTTCAAGGCCGGCACGGCAGGCTCCAGCTACGAGCTCCGCTGCCTCAAGGAAGACGGAAGCGTCATCCACGTCGAGCTCAACGCCGGGCTGGTCGGCTGGCCCGGAGAGGACGCGCTGGAGATATTGGTGGTCCGCGACGTCACGGAGCGGCGGCTGGCGGAGCGGGAGCGCGAGCNGCACCTGAAGGGGGAGGAGGCGCTCTCCTCGATCACGGCGATGTTTGTGGACCCGGGCGACCTCTTCGAAGCGATCCAGCGGACCCTGGCGGAGCTCTCCACGTTCCTGGGAGGGAGCAGGTCGTTCTTCCTGGAGATAGGCGCGGACGGCAAGACTGTCACCAGGTCCCTGGAGTGGTCGCCGGGCTCGGACACCTCCTTCTCAGAGAGGCTGCTGGGCGTCGACACGACGAATTTCACCTACATGTATCCTCTGCTGAGCTCGGGGAGCAAGGTGGTGGTGGAAGACGCGACGGACATGGGCAGCGAGATGGCGCGGGAGTTCCGCAAAGCGTTTGACGTCGAATCCATCGCGGCGGTGCCGGTGTTCGTCGGCGGAGCGTTCAAGGGGATCATCGGCTACAGCTCCAGCGGCAAGAAGTGCTCCTGGTCGCAGGGGGACGTCGACCTGTTGACCGAGGTAGGNGACACGGTGTCGCGGGCGATGGAGCGCAGAGAGTTCGTGGAGGAGCTCGCCAGGTCGGAGCAGTTCAGGGCCCGCATCACCGAGAGCATCGGGGAGGGGCTGGCGGTCCTGTCAAACGGGACGATCACCTGGGCGAACCCCCAGCTCAGCGAGCTCTCGGGCTACACCCTGGAGGAGCTCTCCGGCAAGACCACGGAGGTCCTGATGCCTGAGCCCGGGCTCTTCAGCGGGATCGTCGGCGACCTGATGGAGTCGCTGGTGGACACCGGCGTCTTCTCCAAAGAGGACAAGCTGCGCCGCAAGGACGGCAAGATGATCGACGTCGACTTCTACGTAACCGCGCTAGGCGTGGGAGAGAATGGCGCCGCGGAGCTGCTGGTAGCGGTCAAGGACGTGACCGCGGAGAAGAAGATGCGCGAGGAGGTCGAGGCCGCCGCCGAGGCTTACTCCACCCTGTTCTCCAGCGCGGGCGACGCGCTGTTCGTGCACGACAAAGAGGGGCGGATGCTGGACGCCAACGAGCGGGCGGCGGCCTACACAGGTTATACCAGGGAGCAGCTGGTGGGGATGAACGTGCTCGACCTGATCCCCGAGCGGCTGAAGCAGTACTACGGCGACATCATGAGCAGGATAGACAGGGAGCGGTCGAGCACCTTCGAGACCAGGATCCGGCGTGCCGACGGGACGGTGCTGCCGGCCGAGGCGACCTCCCGCGTCACCAGGATCTGGGGCGAGAAAGTGATCCTCTCGGCGCTGCGAGACATAAGCGAGCGGAAGAGGGCGGAGAAGGAGACGGCGCGCCGGGCGGCGCAGCTTGCTTCCCTGAACGAGATCGTGACGGCCTCCACCAGCTCTCTCGAGCTCGAGACCGTCGCCGCGGAGATACTGCGGGTGACCATCGAGGTGAGCGGAGCCGAAGCCGGCATGATCGTGCTGAGCAGCCCACTGGGCAAACCCACCATGGTCACGGCCGCGGGAGAGCACGGCGGCCGGTTTCATCCTCCCACCGACAAGCTGCACCTCGGCGAGCTGCTGTCGTGGGCCTCCGGCGAGGGCTCGAGCACGATGATGGTCGATCTCGACGGGGAGACTCCCGGGGTGGAACAGTTCACGTTCCTCGGCATCCTGAAGAAGGGCGGCATGGCGCAGGCCCTCTTCATCCCGCTTTACAGCGGAGACAAATCGATCGGCGTCATCGCCATGGGCTCCAGTGAAGGCAGGTTCGCCGACGACCAGGACCTGGGGTTCTACAACGCGGCGGGCGCGGAGATCGGCGTCTCCATCGAGAACGCGCTCATCTACAAAGAGCTGGCCGCCGAGCACGAGAGGCTGTCCATGCTCTACCGCAGCGCCCAGAGCATCTCGGGAGAGCTGGAGCTGCAGGCGCTGCTGGATACCACCGCCGCGGAGGCCGCGCGGACCGTCGGCGCGAAAATGGCCCTGCTCGCGCTGGTGGACGCCGACGGCGGGGAGTTCGTCTGGAGCTCCGGCTACAACATCGACCTGGCCCTGCTGGAGAGCTTGTCGCTTCCCACCGATGAGGCGATCGGCGGAGCCGTGGTGGCCAGCAAGCGGTCGGTGACGATACCGCGTGAGAGCGCCCGCTCCCCGCAGGAGGCGGAGCTGATCGAGACCGACCCGGTCATCAGGGCCACCGGCATGGACTTCCGCATCGCGGTGCCGCTCATCTCGGGCGACAGGGTCCTGGGGGTCATGGGGCTCGGAGAGATGGACCACGAGATCACCCGCGAGGACGTCCTCCTGCTGGAGGCGATCGGGCGGCAATCGGGGGTGGCCATCCAGAACGCCAGGCTTTACGAGGAGACCCGCATGCACCTTGAAGCGCTGGAGAAGGCGCACCAGGAGCTGATGGTGCTGGACAGGATGAAGTCCGACTTCGTCTCGACGGTGTCACACGAGCTACGCTCTCCGCTGGCGGTCATCGAGGGGTTCGCCAGGACCCTCACCGAGCACTTCGACCGCATCGACCGCGAGACGCAGATGGAGTCCATAGAGATCATCCTCAAGAAATCCATCGCCCTGGAGGGGCTCATCGAGAACATCCTGGACATGTCGCGCATCGAGGAGGGGCGGCTCGACGTTTCGCGCGAGCCCTTTGACATCGTGGAGGTGTGCCGCCTGGTGAGCGAGGACCAGGAGGAGGTCGCGGAGCTCCACGAACTGATCATCGATTGCGACCAGGAGGAGCTCGTGGTCGTTGCCGACCGCGAGAAGACGGAGGTCGCGCTGGGCAACCTGCTCCGCAACGCCCTCAAGTTCTCCCCCGAGGGAGGAGCCGTGAGGGTGTCGGTGAAGCAGACCGACGGCGTCGCCGAGGTGAGCGTCACCGACGAGGGGATAGGGATCGCGCCCGAGCAGTACGAGCGGGTCTTCGACAGGTTCTACCAGATCGACAGCAGCGAGACGCGCTCGTTCCCGGGCTCCGGCCTTGGCCTCTATATCGCCAAAGAGCTGGTGCAGTCCATGGGTGGAGAGATAAAGCTCTCAAGCGAGCTGGGGGCGGGCTCGACATTCACTTTCACTCTGCCGCTGGCGCGATGATACGCCGGGAGCGCCTTGAGATTCAACACTATCGAACACACCGCTGACACGGGAATCGAGGTAGAGGCCGAGAGCCTCGAAGACCTGTTCGCGGGCGCGGCGAGAGCCATGTTCTCGATAATGGTCGACCTCGATGGCGTCGAACCCGTCCTCGCCCGCAACATCTCCCTTCAGGCTTCCGACCTTGCCGAGCTCATGTTCAGGTGGCTGAACGAGCTCATTTTTGTGGTGAGCGCGGACAGGTTGGTGCTGGGCGACTTCGAAGTCAGGAGCGTGCGCGATGGAAGGCTCGAGGCCACGGTGCGGGGCGAGGAGATCGACCCCGCCAGGCACAGCCTCGAGCTCGAGATCAAGGCGGCGACCTATCACCAGATGGTGGTGCAGGAGCGCGGGGAAGGCTGGTACGCGCGCGTGATCTTCGACGTATAGGAGTGTGGCGATGAGCGGGGCCTTCAGGATCGGCAAGTTCGCCTGGGAGATACCGACCGATTTCAAGGCCGGCATGCGCGTCCCCGGGGTGGTCTTCGCGGATGAGGAGCTGTTCGAGGCGGCGAGCCGCGACAGGGCGCTCGACCAGGTGGCGAACGTCGCTTTCCTGCAGGGCATCGTGGGCAGGTCGCTGGCGATGCCGGACATCCACTGGGGCTATGGATTCCCGATAGGCGGCGTGGCCGCTTTCGACGAGGACTCGGGCGTGGTCTCCCCCGGCGGTGTCGGCTTCGACATCTCCTGCGGCGTGCGGCTGCTGAAGACCTCGCTGTCGGAAGACGACGTCCGCCCCGGGCTGCGCGACCTGATGGCGACCCTGGCCTCGAACATCCCCAGGGGGCTGGGGACCAGAGGCAGGATACATTCCAGCGAGAGCGCCCTGCGCAAGGTCCTGGCCCGGGGCGCGCGCGAGCTCATCGGGATGGGGTACGGGCGCGCCGACGACCTGGAGCACACCGAGCGCGGCGGCACCTACCCCGGGGCGGACCCGGCGCTGGTAAGCGAGCGCGCCTTCGAGAGGGGCGCGGACCAGCTCGGCACGCTGGGCTCGGGCAACCACTTCCTGGAGGTGCAGGTGGTGGAGAAGATCTTCATGGAGAAGGAGGCACGGGCCTTCGGGCTGCGCGAGGGCCAGGTCACGATCATGATCCACTCCGGCTCCAGAGGGTTCGGCCACCAGGTCTGCACCGACTACCTCCAGGTGATGGACCGCGTGGTCAAGCGACTGGGGTGGGAGCTGCCCGACAGGCAGCTCGCCTGCGCTCCGCTGGACTCCCCCGAGGCCGGCGACTACCTCGCGGCTATGGCGTGCGCGTGCAACTACGCGATAGCCAACCGGCAGGCGCTGATGCACTGGACGCGCGAGTCTTTCGAGCGGTTCTTCAAGGCCTCCGACAGGTCGCTGGGCCTCGACCTCCTCTTCGACGTCTCCCACAACGTGGCCAGGATGGAGGACCACCAGGTGGAGGGCAGGGAGCGCCGCGTCTGCGTGCACCGCAAGGGCGCCACCGCCTCGTTCCCCAGGGGGCACCCCGACCTGCCGGCGGCTTACAAGGACGTCGGGCAGCCGGTGCTGATACCGGGCGACATGGGCACGCATTCGTACGTCCTGGTCGGGACCGAGACGGCGATGAAGGAGTCTTTCGGCAGCACCTGTCACGGCGCCGGGCGCACC
>JGI24133J20442_1000537_pt1 | contig 11750 bp, 9 predicted proteins | sample BarGraNGADG00311_2_FD_20442 | JGI IMG/M metagenome (IMG submission 20442)
ATGCATATTGTTCTTCATCATGAACACTCATCGACCCTCCCATTACAATAAGCCAATCAAAATCAGAGATTTCCGGGAATGTTGCTTTTTCAAAGAATTTGGTGGAAGTAAGTGAGTGACCCGAGACAGAAATCCATTCTTCGATACTGCCTAACTCTTCAAAATCTACATGCTGAAAATAATGTATTCGTAATTTATTCACAACTATGAACATTTGTGATTTCTGGAATGTGATTTACTGCCAAAGTACAGTAAATCTATGGAATTCAATTCCAGTAACCTATTTAAGATACTTACTTATCAGATCAAGTAATTGCATTCTATCCGTTGGCTTTGAAATGTAATCATTGCATCCGGATTCAATTGATTTTTCGCGATCCCCTATCATAGCATAAGCTGTATTTGCAATTATCGGTATTACCTTGTTTTTCTCCCTTATCCGTCTGGTAGCTTCATATCCATCTATCCCCGGCAATTTGATATCCATTATAATTATGTCAGGCTTCTTCTCTGAGGAAAGCATATTAATCGCTTCAATCCCATTCTCTGCTCTCAGAATGTCAGCCCCGGATGATTTAAGAATTTCGTATATGAACATAAAACCCGACGTGTCATCCTCAACTACAAGAATTTTCTTCCCTGACCAGTTTGGTTCTACATAGTCTTTATGAGAAACCACGGACACTGGTTCAATGATAACAGTGCTCATTTTAAAAGGAAGTGAGAAATAAAACCTGGACCCTTTATTTACTTCTGATTCTACTTTAATTTCACCTCCCATGAGCTTTACAAGGTTCTGGGAAAGAGATAACCCCAAACCTGTACCCCGGTATAATCGCAATTTATTATCTTCAACTTTCCTGAACAATTTGAATATTACTTCCTTTTTGTCTTCGGATAATCCAATACCGGTATCCTCCACATAAAAGAAGATCCTGTCTTCTTCCGGATAACATCCCAGAACGATGTATCCTGAATCTGTAAATTTAATAGCATTATCAAGGAGTTTGCTCAGAACCTGTTTGAGACGGCTGCCATCAGCCTCAAAAGTCAAGTCATAACCCCTGGTATCCACAGAAAGACGAAAATCAAGATCATATTTTTCCCTTGATTTTAACTCCGCGGTATATCTCTGATAAAGTTCATTAAGAAGCGGATAGACCTTGCATGCCCTGAAATTAATATTCAACTGGTTGGATTCGATTTTTGAGATATCAAGAATGTCATCTATGAGTCCGAGCAGGCTGTTTGAGTTTGAAACTATCAGGTCAACAAATTCGGCTTTTTCTTCTTCGGAATAATATTTATCCTTAAGGAGCTCCGATAATCCGACTATTGCATTCATCGGCGTTCTTATTTCATGAGACATATTTGTGAGAAATGAACTTTTAAGCTTATCTGACAGTTCTGCGCGCTCCTTGGCAGCTATAAGTTCTTTTTCGGTCTTTTTTCTCTCTTTTATGATTTCCTCTTTAACGATTATCTCTTTTGTTTTTTCATCAAGATTCTTAAGCAGCCGTTCCTGTAAAGTCCTCATATTTTTTTCTCTTGTCCTGATATACTGATAAAGAGAAAACCCTATCAATGATATAATTGCAAGATAAAACCAGACAGACAGGTAAACCGGTTTTTTAATACTGAATTTAATGGTTAGAGGTTCCGGTGCTGAAACATCATCTTCATTGAAAGCCCTTAGCTTAAAAACATACTGACCGTGTCCTACTTTTTCATAGACTATCGTCCTGCGGGTTGTAAGATCGGACCAACCGGAGCTGTATCCTTCCAGGAAGGTCTGATAGTTAACAATTTCCGGATTGCTTAGATTGATGCCGGTAAATTCAACTTTAATCTCATAATTTCCCGGCCTGAGCGTTATTACATCGTCGAAGCTAACTTTAACTTTATTGATATAAACTGCATCAATATGAAGAATGGGGGGTTTCTTTCTGCTGGTATTAAGCTGTGAAAGAAGCTTTACGAGTCCTTCGGATGTTCCGAACCATATGTTATTCTGAAAATCAGTAAGTACAGCGTTGGGATAGAAATCAGATGTGCTTTTAATACCTTCATTATAGATGTAATTTCTGATCCTGCCTGTTTCGGTATCGATCTGGGAAAAGCCTCCTCTATGACCAACGAGTATTTTATGACTTTTATCAAATATAAGGTTATAGCAATAATCTGATACCAACCCTGAGGAGAATGCATAGTTCAGGTTTCCCTCAGATCTGAACCTGTATACCCCGTTACCATATGTTGCTATCCATAATGAACCGGTATTATCTTCTGCGAATGACATTACCGAATTAAGTCCAAATGAACTGTTATTATAAAGCGTGGAAATATTGTCGTCAGAACCGATATAGAAGATACTATTGCAGGTTGTCCCTACTAATACTCTGCCGTTTGAATCTATATAGAGTTGCTGTATATTATTGTTTGGCAAGCCATTAGATTTATTGAACCACTTCCTGATGCCTGTAACTGTATTTAACTTGCAGGCTCCTTTCTTTGTACTGATCCATATAATATTCCCTTTCCCGGTAATGTGATTTATTGAATTTTCAAGAGCATCAACCGATAAAAATATCTTTGTAAAATTTTCATTCACAGGATTAAAGGTAAAAAGCCCCTCTTTTTCGAATCCAAGGTAAATAAGTCCTCCCTGCGAACAGTAAACAGAATTAACCCGTGCGCCGGATAAAGACTGAGGGAAAGGATAAGATTTATATATTTGTCCGCGTTCAGGAGTAACTTTTGCCAGGATATTATCACTCGCCAGCCATATATGACTGCTATCTTTTGATAAAGCATATATGTGATTAGATCCGATCCTTTCCGAGTATGAAAGAAATTTGATATTATCATCAACGAGTTTAAGCAGTCCACCCCCGTACATGCCCAGCCAAATATTGTCTTCCCGGTCTTCAAAGAGACACTTTACTTCATTTGATTTCAATCCGTTAGCAGTGTTTATGTAACCTGAAAGAGATAACTTTTCTGAACCCTGCTCAATCTGATATTTAATAATCCCTTTGCCGGCTGTATTTACCCAAAGTTCATTCAGCGATATAATCCGGGCTCCCTGGATATTGTCAAGATCTCCTTTGCTGTCAAAACTGATCTCGGAAAGATCGCATGAAAGATTTGCCGGATTAACTGAAAGCCTGTAGACCCCTTTGTCTTTCGAAAAAATGAAATATTCTCCTTCTCGTACTTTTATAATTTCTACCACCTTTGATAAAGGATAATCTTTGATTCTTACCTTTATTGTCATCGTAGATAAATCGTGATGATATTCCAGGATGTAAAGGTTCTCCTGAGTACCGGCAAGGAAGAAATTTCCGGAAATATACCTGATCTTGAAAACAAGTTCATTTGCCAGCGGTGTTGAAACCCTGATTATTTTTTTGTCGGGGCGTGAAACAATAAATCCTCCGTTTTGGGTTGAGAACCAAATTGTTCCAGTATCAGCTTCTGTAATTGATGTAATTGATGAGCTTACTGCTGTTGTATCTATAAGTTTTTTAAACCGGCTATCCGCTATATGTGTGATTCCCCCGTTTATATGGCCAAGCCATAATCCTCCTGAAAAGTCTTTATATATGGTGGTTATAAAATTTTCTGCCAGACTATCCTTTTCAGTGTAGTGCTGAAATTCAAATCCATTAAACCTGTAAAGCCCCTCGGCTGTACCAATCCATAAATAACCGTCATTCCCCTGGTTTATTGAATAGATAAATGAGTTTCCCAATCCATCTGACGAACCATATTGCCTGAAAAAATGGTCCTGTCCAACGAGTTGTACAAAAACCTGTGTGAGGAGGAGTACTAGAAGGAATCTGGCTTTCATACCTGTCGGAATTTACTTTTTTTCTACAGATTTCATTCTTAATGCCGGCTTATATACAGGTACACCGCCTATCGGAATTACATAAAAAGGAAGTGAGACTCCATATTGGTTTTGAACTATTACTACAACATTGTTATTCCTGACAAGCTTAGTCTTGTTCTTTATAAACTGAATTTCTAAAGAAGTGTTTCTCTCTTCTTCGACTATCGGCAATTCAGTAGTTGCCCAGTCTCCATCTCCGGAAATTTTGCAAAGCTCTCCTCTTTTTGCAACTGAAACCACCCGAATGAAACCGTCATTATCCCAATCAAAGTTTAATATTTTCATCGAGGTTACCTTATCGTCAATATATGGATAGATTTGCGATACATCATTCTGATTGTCAGAAAGCCTGAAAGTATACTCATAGGTAAAACTATTGCCTCCTTCTACAGGTTTGTTTTCCTTATTGTCAGTGCTCAGAAAGTATCTGTAAAGATTTCCGTCATCGCCACTGATGCCTTTGGCTATAATTTTAAAAATATAACCATTTAGTTCCTTAGATAATTCACCTTCCATTGGATTGAACGGACCAAAAGTATACCATTTCAGGTCATACATGGGATCATTGCCAAAGGACTTGGAATCTAACAGATTACCGTTCTCGAATTTGCCGGAAGGATGAATGGATTGCGCATCTTTTTCGCTCCATGCATCTTTACCTCCATATATTGAAAATCTTATTGTTGTATTGAATTCACCCTTCTTTTCATCTAATGACCCTCCGGTGTCGGGATCAAATACCCTGATATAGAATGGTTGATTATATGTAAAAGGTATCCTGAAAAAGAAAATCTGACAAAAATCATAATCACCCCACGATCTGTTTGAGTTCTTCCCAAAGGTTACAAGGTAAGGTATATTTTCATCCTTTGAGGGTACAGGCTGAGACAGACCGATAAGATAGACAGAGCATCCCAGGACAGAAAGAAATATTTTAATCAGATTTTTTCTTTTCATATGGGAAATCTATTAGTTCCCTACAAAAACGTTTTTATGCCGGTAATTAATATTTTACTCAAAGTTAAATGTATTATTACCAAAAAATTAGATTTTAATCCACTTAATTTGATCTCCTCAGATACTCACCTTAGCCTTTAATCTGATTTTCTATGAAAAATCAAATCCTGATATATAAGCAGGTGCATTGTAAAAATACTCCTTCTCATTCTCAGATAAATTGATGAACCTCGAATATACCAATCCGGGTTTTGCATTCAGCATCCTGTTTAATGCTCCCATTTTTACTCCCGTCCGCATTGTGTCGTAAAGCTGACTATGGTCATCGAGCCATGTCAGACCGGTATGAAATCCTTCTGATGCGCAGGCAGAATCAAAAAGCACTGCTAACAGATCTTCACGTCCCTTTCTGCAATAAATTGCATCGAAAACCAGGTACCGGAATTCTCCGGGCCGGAATAATCTACGGAAATAAGGTGTTTTGGACAAAACCTTCATCATTACCCAACCCCATATTCCGGGGATATCATATACTTTGTAAACTGAAGGGATTGCGCTGACTCCTGCAATAATCTCCTCTCCCTCTTTTAAAATATAATACCTGTCGCCATAAAAAGAATAATCAGTGCTGAAAAACGAGTAATCCCTGTAATAATCAAGGAGAAGTGATTTCATTTTAGCTTTTTCATCTTCCCTCAGTTTAACAACCCGTTGATCGGACTTAGGTGAGAACCTGCTGAATGCCACAGTAAGGAATGATCTTATATACTCATAACCTGCCTGATGAACAAGATTCTTTGACCTTTCGTTCATACTTTCCAGAAAGGCATACATTATGTGCTTATCTCCCTCAAATACATCGTTAAGATCAAGCAAATGCGGTTTGCTGAAAATCTCCAGGGTTTTTTGTTTAAAGCTGAAGTCCTTCTCCGGTTTTATCAGAGTTTTTCTTCGATTTCTCCGGGTTAAATCAGATTGATATGTTGACTGAAAAGCCAGGTACCTGAGATATGACGAAGGGTAACGCAGGTTTCCCTGACCCGAAACACGGAAACACGACCCGACTGTCCCGGTTATCTGGTTCCTTCTGTAAAGAGAAACAAATCTGATCTGATCTTTGTATGCTGCAATACGAGGTGCAATATTCTGTAACGAAAACCTTAATCCTCCTTCAGAACCCTGTACGGCATGATTAAGGATATCAAGAATCCTTCGTTTGCATAATCAGAGACTCTTACTTCAAGTCCTCTGTAATCGAACAATTTCTTTTCAAACATTAGAAGCTGAACAAATATGGTGCAAGATATAAAATAAGGCACAACGGCACAACGGAGTTAAGCTGTCAGGATATGGATTGTAGAAGTGCTACTGATATAATCAGATCTTCGGGGTTTGTGATCTTTATATTTTCGCGGTTGCCTTCAATAAGATTAATTTTTTCTCCTGTCTTTTCAAGAACAGTTGCATCATCAGAGAATTCAGGACTGTATTCCTGTAAATAAGCTTTTTTTATAAGTGCGGCACTAAATACCTGTGGTGTCTGTATCTGTTTTACATACAGCCTGTTAACAGGAAGGCTTCCCTGTTCGTTCAATATTCTCAGAGATTCGGTCGGTGAAATGGCCGGTATGGCATTTCCAAGTTTTTCAGCTGTGTCGAAACATCTTTTAATTGTATCGATACTTACAAAAGGTCTGACTCCATCATGAATTGCTACCAGACCCGGGATATTGACAAACTTAAGTCCATTCCTTACTGAAAAGAACCGGTTAGATCCGCCTTTAACCAGTGTATGCGGAACAGTGAACGAATGCTTTTTTTGAAGATCAATCCAAAAACGGAGCTGGTTTTCAGGAAGGACCGTTATGATTTCTATTGAATGATTGAATGATTTGAATCTTTCAATTGTGTGCATAAGAACCGGTCTTCCGGCCAGCTCAAGAAACTGCTTGGGAACATCTGCTCCCATTCTTTTACCGCTCCCACCCGCTACAATTACTGCATACAGTTCCATATAACGCGATTTATTCTTTAGTATACAGAAATCTCTTAATACTTCTCTTTGGTGTTTTTGCAAATTCTTCAGCGTGTATCCTATACTTGCTCACAGCCATAAATTCAGGTAACCTCTCATTTACATCTTTCCTGGTTTTGTCGAGAATACCAATAAGTTGTTCCTCTGAAATATTGTCTCTCTTCATCATTTCATAATCGGGATATATCAATGCTATCAACTTATTATCAACTAAAATTACTACCGATTCGACTATATAATCTTTATTATTTATAAAGGCCTCGATCTCTTCAGGATAAATATTTTGACCTGATGGCCCGAGTATCATGCTTTTGCTTCTTCCTTTAATGAAGATATTGCCTTCATTATCAATTACCCCAAGGTCACCGGTATGCATCCAACCCTTATCATCAATCATTTCGTGTGTCGCTTTTTCATTCTTGTAATACCCAATCATCATATTTTCACCTTTCAGAATAATTTCGCCAACAATGTTTTCCGGATCAGGGGAATCTATCGTAACTTCAAGTGTATCAACAGCTCTACCCGATGCCCCGGGTTTTGTTGTATCCCACGAGGCATAACTGATGAGGGGCCCGCACTCGGTCATCCCATATCCGACTGTAAATCTGAAACCGATTTTTTTAAAGAATTTTTCTGCATCGGCATTAAAGGCAGCGCCACCTACAATTAATTCTTTAAACCGGCCGCCGAATGTTTCGGTGAGTTTTTCTCTGATTTTCCTGAAAAGGATTTTGTTAATCCCGGGAATAGCAAGAAGTATTTTCATATGTGGCTTGGTTATAACCGAGAGAAGCTGCTTCTTATATATTTTTTCAACTACCAGAGGAACGGATAAAATCAGTCTTGGCTTTATCTCCTTAAAAGCCTGTATCAGAATCTGGGGGGAAGGAGTTTTTGTGAGAATCGTTATATGACATCCAAAAGTAAAAGGAAATAGAAACTCAAAGGCACATCCGAAAGTATGGGCTAAAGGAAGAAAAGAGACTACCGGATCGCCTGATTCAAGGGGCATGTTTTTCTGAGCATATCTGACATTTGCAGCAAGACTATTATGAGTAATCATCACACCTTTTGAAAAACCCGTTGTTCCCGAAGTATAACTGATAACTGCAAGCTGATCATTTGATATGTCTGAAAACTTAATATCTTCCTGTTTAAGATCCGGATAAGCTTTTGAGAATTCCTCTTCAAGGGAAGAGAAGCTTTTTTCAAAAGCCGGATTTCGCGGAAATATCATTCTAAAGTCATCAAGAGACAGGACTCCGGTTATCTCAGCCATTTTTGATATATCCAAAGATTCAAAGATTTTATCATCCACTAACAGAAGTCTTGAGTCAGAATGGTTTATGATATGAGTCATATCATCCGGTTTGAAATCAGGAAGAATCGGTACAATTACAGCACCATAAGTTACCGAGGCCAGATAGGTAACGCACCAGTTTGCGGAATTCCGGCCAACCAGTGCAATTTTTTCTCCCTCTTTAATTCCTGTTCCTTTAAACAAAATATGAAGTTTCAGGATCCTTTCCGCAATCTCTTTATAAGAATATCCCTTTTCCTTATAATTCGATAGTGCCTCAATATCCCAGTTTTGTCTGATACTCTGTTCAATATACCCGATTAAACGTTCCTGGATCATAGATTGGGGTTTTAAATTAGTCCGACGAAGTTACAATATGATTAACAAATTCCCAATTTCGGGGAAGTTAGGTTTTAGTGTTATTAAATGAAGAACATAAGAAGGATTGCAACAATTGAAAGAACGTTAACAACGGTAAAAAAGTAATTATATCCCTCTCTTTTCTTACTGAACTGACCAAGTTTCCGGGCGAATATCCCAATAGTGGGAACGAAAAGAACTATCAGGAATGCAAAGAATTCGATCCCGTAAAATACCGTTTCCAGGCCTCCTCTTACAAGGGCCGACAGGTAAATAATTATCAGAAGAACCAGCAAATAAACCAGGTAGCTTATTTTTAAAAGAAGTGTTGAGACCATTCTTCGCTTATGCAGCTGATGCGGTTTTAGATACGCGTAGGCAAGCGCAAAAACAATTAAAATAAAAACTATCCCAAGAATATGATTGAGTACTGCAGGAAAATTGGCCATATTCACAGGTATTAATTTATAAATTACGATTCCTTATTTGTCCAGACAAGCGAACTTGCGCCCAGTACAGCTGCATTCTGCGTACTTAACTCAGAAGGTAGAAGTTTAACTTTTCCTTTGTAAATGCTGAGAAGGTTTTCTTCCATATATTCTTTAGCCGGTTCAAAGATCAAATCCTTGGCAAGGGCGAGTCCGCCAAAAAGAAAAATTGCTTCCGGATTAGTATGTGCCACAACATCGGCCAGTTTGAATCCTAACATCCTTCCTGTATGAGTAAAAGCTCTTTTTGCTATATAGTCGCCTCGTTTGGCTGCTTCATGTATAATTTCAGCATCAAGTTCTTCAAAGCTGAATTTCCTGAGCTCACTTGGTTCATTGCTGTCGGCCATTATTTTCAGAAGCGATCTCTTGAGTCCGGTTGCAGAAACATATGTCTCGAGACAACCCTTTCTTCCGCATCCACAATCGCGGTTTGACGGACCTGGCCTAATTGCGGTATGACCTATTTCGCCGGCAAATCCATCATGCCCGTAAACAAGTTTCCCATCAATTACAAACCCGCTGCCAAGGCCGGTACCCAGTGTAATTACCACAAAGTTTTTCATTCCTTTGGCACCCCCAAATATCATCTCTCCGACAGCGGCTGCATTTGCATCATTCGTTACAACTACAGGCAGGTTTGTGTGTCTGTTAAAAATCTCTGCCAAAGGAACAATTCCTTTCCAGGGAAGGCCTGCAGCATGCTCTATTGTTCCTTTATTGATGTTCCCCATTGGGGCACCTATACCAAAACCTATTATTTCGTAACCATTTCCTATCTTCTTTGCTGAAATCTGAATCTTTTCATACAGCGCTGCTACAAATACTTCAATTTCGTCATATTGTGTGGTCTTTATCCTGTCCTCACCAAGAATATTCCCTTCCCTGTCGACAAAACCAAAGACGGTATTCGTACCACCTATGTCTATGCCAACTGCCACCTGTTTTTTTGCCATTTTTATGAAATATATGCTTTATACCTGTAAATATAACATTTACTAATATTCTGGCTGACAATTTCTAATTTTTCTTCTTAACATCAGACCAAGAGAAGAAGAGCTACCTCCATTTGTTATTTACCTCACCCTAAATCACCCCCGCGAAGCGGGAGGGACTTAACTGTTTGATTATTTTATGATTACCCCCTTCTCTTTAAGGAGAAGGGGGCAGGGGGATAAGGTAAAAGATTCCTATTCCGGAACATACTCATTACCTATCTTTCTTGCTCTTTCCGGTTTATCAAGATCAATCCCGAGCGATATCCCAGTTTCAACAAGAATATTCCACCCTGCTACAAGCTGCACATATTCAGCATATTGACCTCCATCAGGAATAATAATTGTCGGGAACATGGTTTTTTTGGATGAAACGGCGATGATATTCATCCCCACACCTTTGATCAGGCATTCCTTAAATTTTTCCTGCTCGGTTGAAAATGGTTCAATCCATATTAAAACTTCACTTTTGTCCATCACCTCCTCAATACCATGAACGGCAAATGTCCCTTCCAGGAAAGCCGATTTTTTCCGGGTAATTTCATTGGTCTTCAGCGCCAGTTCTTCAGCAACACCATTATTTCTTCCTGCAAAATATATCATGGTTGCTTTCCGCATAATTTCAATTAAACCAGGTTCAATTTTCATCTTTAAAGCCTGTTCCGTATCCTCAGCCAGTTCTTTAAGACCATCCATTTTTTCACCTTTCACTTTACGAAGCAGTGAATCATAAAAAAGCCCCTGCTCAACTACTGACTTGGTGGCTGCTACTGCTTTTTCTTTACCGCAGTTTAATACATGTGTAGCCGAGGCAATTTCTTCCAGTTTGGTTTTTGGGTTTGCAGTAAGGCCAAAAACAGCGGAGTGTTTCTGCTTCTTAAGAGCAGCCGTAAGACGTACAACCTCCTTTGTCTGCCCCGAGTTTGAAGCTGCAAAAACAGCATATTCATTCAGATTATATTCTTCAGCCTGAGTACAGCCTTCTGTAATTACTGGAATAGTAATGACTTTTTTATAAGATGAATAGATTGCTCTTTTTGCAGGAAAAATTCTGCTGCTACCCTCTCCGGTAAGGAACAATCCTTTGCGCGTCTTCACAGCTTCTGCAAATCTGTTTGCAGCTTCAGGGTCGAAGAATCGTATGATATCAGGGGTTTCCATCATTTCTCTTATAAGAGCATATTTATTATACATCCCCTCTGAAATATTCATAATTATTGCATTTTATTAATTATAAATTCTGAAAGATCATTCTGAATCTGAGGTTCTTTCTGGAACCCCCCTCCCAGATGCTGCCAATAAGCTTCAGCATATTCAACACCGGCCATTTTCCCGAAGTTCTGGTTTCCTTCGAGCACATACCCGAAAAAGTCATTCATTTTATGCATATGTTGCATAAACTCTATCTGCGAGATATGACAGCCCAGCATCTTTTTCTTTGTCTCTATCACTGTTGCTATATTTACAAAAAAATGCGGTGGTACTATCTGTGATCCGAGCGTATCTGACAGGGTCAGGGGGGAAGTGTGATACAGCAACGGTGTAATTTCAAGTGCTTTTTCTTTTACCGGAACCGTGTCAAGGGAAGAAACCAAAGCTGCCGTTTCAACAATATTGGCAGTTGTCCGGTGATCGGAGTGATAATCAGATGGAAGGTGGGTGAATACAATCCCTGCCCTGACCTTTCTCATCAGAGATATTGTTTTTAACCTCAACT
>JGI24133J20442_1000538_pt1 | contig 11740 bp, 11 predicted proteins | sample BarGraNGADG00311_2_FD_20442 | JGI IMG/M metagenome (IMG submission 20442)
ACTCGCGTTGTAGGCCCGCACGAGACGGTTCGGATCGGGGATGCGCGATTCAGGGGTGAACGCGAAGTCGTTGACCATGTCGCCGCGGTAGGCAGGCAACGTGACGCCGTCACGGGTCTCGTCGTTGCTGCTGCGCGGCTTGGCGTACTGGCCGGCGATCCGACCCACCTTGATCACCGGCATGCTCGCGCCGTAGGTCAGAACCGCCGCCATCTGCAGGATCGTCTTGATCCGGTCGCGGATGTTGTCTGCCGTGGCGGAGGCGAACGTCTCGGCGCAGTCACCACCCTGCAGGACGAACGCCTTGCCAAGGGCCGCTTCGGCCATGTGACCCTTGAGCACGTCGCACTCACCGGCGAAGACCAGCGGAGGGTAGCTCGACAGCGTGCTCACGGCCGCTGCGAGCGCCTCGGGATCCGGCCAGATGGGTTGCTGGGCGGCAGGCAGNTCACGCCAGGCATCAAGGCCGGCGAGAACGTCAGGGCTTGCCTCGATGTTGTCTGGGGTACTCACGCCCCAAGGGTAGTTGTGGGATCAGCCGAAGAAGACCTCGGCCTCGCTCATCCGCTCCGGTGGCACCGTCTTGAGCGTGCCCACTGCTTCGGCCAACGAGACCCTCACGATGTCGGTGCCGTGCAGCGCGACCATGGTGCCGAAGTCCCTGTCGTTGACAGCGTCAGCAGCATGCAGGCCGAACCGGGTGGAAAGCACGCGGTCGTATGCCGTGGGCGTTCCGCCGCGTTGCAGGTGTCCCAGGATCACGGAGCGGGTCTCGATGCCGGTGCGCGTCTCGATCTCGCCGGCCAGCCAGTCGGCGATCCCGCCGAGGCGGATGTGCCCGAAGGCATCCAGCTCGCCGGTCTTGAGAGACTCAGCGCCGCCGATCGGCAATGCGCCTTCGGAGGCCACCACGATCGGCGCCACACCCCGGTCGAAACAGCTCTGCGCCCATGCGGCGACCTGCTCGATGTCGAACTCGCGCTCGGGCACCAGGATCACGTTGGCTCCCCCGGCCATCCCGGCATGCAGGGCGATCCAGCCGGCGTGACGGCCCATGACCTCAACGACGAGGGCGCGATGGTGGGACTGAGCGGTCGTGCGCACCCGGTCGATCGACTCGGTCGCGATCATCACGGCAGTGTCGAAACCGAAGGTGTAGTCCGTTGCGGACAGGTCGTTGTCAATGGTCTTGGGCACACCGACGACACCGAGCCCATCGTCAGTGAGCTTCTTGGCCACCCCGAGCGTGTCCTCGCCGCCGATCGCGATCAGGGCGTCGATGCCGGCGTCCTGGATGTTCGTCCTGATCCGGTCCAGCCCACCGTCGACCTTGTAGGGGTTGGTCCGCGAGGAACCCAGGATGGTGCCGCCCTGCGCCAGGATCCCCTCGACGTCCGCGAGGCCCAGCGGACGGGTCAGTCCCTCCAACGGGCCCTTCCAGCCGTCGCGGAAGCCCACGAACTCGTGGCCGTAAGCCTGTATTCCTTTGGTCACCGCCGCCCGGATAACCGCGTTCAGTCCCGGACAATCTCCGCCGCCTGTCAACATTCCGATGCGCATGGGAATCAACTTACCGGCTCACTGTCGGGGCTCCAATCGCTAGGGTCGCGGGCATGACCTTCTCGATCGTGGCCCGTACCGGTGATGCCTACGGGGTGGCGGTGGCCAGCAAGTTCATCGCCGTCGGCTCTGTGGTCCCTGCCGCCCGTCTCGGGGTGGGCGCCATCGCGACGCAGGCGATGGCCAAGGTCTCCTACGCGGCCGACGGCCTGGCGCTGCTCTCGCAGGGTACGAGCGCTGCGGACACGGTGGCCAGGCTCACCACCCTGGACGAGGGGCGCGATGACCGCCAGCTCGGTGTGGTCAGCGCCACGGACCAGGACACCTTCACGGGACCGGGCTGCTTGGACTGGGCNGGNGGCGTNANCGGCGNCGACGCAGACAGCGGCTATGCGATCCAGGGAAACATCCTGGTCGGCGAACGGGTCGTTCTGGACATGGAGCGCGCATGGCTCGACAACCGCCACCTTCCACTGGCCCCGAGGCTGATGCAGGCGCTGTTGGCCGGAGACCACGCAGGTGGCGACAAGCGAGGACGTCAGTCCGCCGCCCTGTATGCCGTGGCCCCCGACGCCGGGTATGACCACTGCGGTGTCCTGGCCGACCTGCGCGTCGACGATCACCACGACGCGCCCCGGGAGCTGGCCCGGCTGTTGGATCTGCACGATCTCTATTTCGGGCCTCCCGGCACGGTGCTTTCACTCGAGGGCGCGCTGGCAGATGAGGTTCGCCAGCACCTGACGGCCCTGGGGCGGAGCCAGACCGACCTGCGGGAAGCCCTGGAGGACTGGGCGGGCGAGGCCAACTTCGAGATGCGGATGACCCCGGACGGCATCGACAGCCGCGTGCTCCAGGCTCTGCGTGAGGCGGACGCGTGAGCCGTCCGAGCCTGAGCCATCAGCACGACGCCAGGGCCGGCCGTGCTCTGATGGTGGTGCTCGCCGTCGATGCGGGCACGACTGGCGTCACCGTGCTGCTGGTCACCGACGGAGCCGACGTGCTGGCCCGTGGCTATGCCGAGTTCGCCCAGCACTTTCCGCGCCCGGGGTGGGTCGAGCATGCCCCCGAGGAGATCTGGCAGGCCACCCTGACTGCGACGCAGGCCGCCCTGGACGCCGCCCCAGACGCAGTGGTGCGAGCGGTGGGCATCACCAACCAGCGCGAGACTGCGGTCCTCTGGGACCGGCATACCCTGGCCGCACCTCGGCGCGCGATCGTCTGGCAGGACCGGCGTACCTCAGCGATCTGTGAGCGTCTGGAGTCAGCCGGGCACGGTGCGCGGGTCACCGAGCTGACCGGCCTGCGGCTCGACCCGTACTTCACCGGGACCAAGCTCGCTTGGCTCCGTGAGCATGATCCGCGCGCGTGGGCGGGCGTCCGGTCTGGCCAGGTTGNCATCGGCACCGTCGACTCCTACCTCGTCGCACGGATGACCAACGGCGTCGCGCACATCACCGACGCCTCGAACGCCTCAAGGACCCTGCTGTATGACGTGCAGCAAGGCACCTGGTCCGACGAGCTGTGCGAGCTGCTGGGAGTGCCCCTCGCAGCCCTGCCAGAAGTCGTGCCCAACTGGGGCCAGCTCGCCCGCACCGACCCATCAGTCTTCTTGGGCATCGACGCCCCCATCGCGGGCATGGCCGGCGATCAACAGGCCGCCCTTTTCGGTCAGGCATGTTTTGACGTTGGAGACGCCAAATGCACCTACGGCACCGGCTCGTTCATCCTGGTGAACACGGGAAACACGTTGCAGCGCAGCGATGCCGGGCTGTTGTCGACGGTCGCGTGGCAGAGTCCTGATGGCAGTCTGACCTACGCCCTGGAGGGCTCGATCTTCGTCACGGGCGCCGCCATCCAATGGCTGCGCGACGGGTTGCAGATCATTGGGTCCGCGGCCGAGACGGCGGCCATCGCGGGCACCGTCAGCGACTCCCAGGGCGTGGTGTTCGTGCCGGCTCTGACCGGGCTGGGCGCGCCACACTGGGATCCCCAGGCTCGGGGCTCGATCCACGGCATCACCCGCGGCACGACAAGAGCGCACCTGGTCCGCGCGACCCTTGAGGCGATCACGTTCGAGGTGCGCGACGTGTTCAACACCATCCAGACACCGATCCCGGTACTGCGGGTCGACGGCGGTGCCAGCGAGAACCCCTTGCTCATGCAGCTTCAGGCCGATCAGCTGGGTGTGCCCGTCGAACGCCCCAGGATCGTGGACACCACCGGGCTGGGCGCAGCGTTCCTGGCCGGTCTAGGCACAGGCGTGTGGTCCAGTCAGCAGGAGATCGCCGCAACCTGGGCGTTGGAGCGCCGCTTCGAGCCGGCTGGGGGCACGCGCAAGGCGGCTGATGCGGCATACCGGCAGTGGCTGAAAGCGGTCGAACGCAGCAAAGCCTGGGTCAGCTAGCTAGCTGGCTGCGCGCTCGTCCCCCTGAGACGTCGGCGGATGGCCCTCGTCGTCGGGTGCCGACCCGGGCGCCTCGCCGGAGTCATCAGCGTCACTGAAGTCATCTGTATCGAGCGTGGCCCCATCGCCCTTGATGCCCTTGTCAATCCTGTCAATCCTGTCGGCGGCCTCGTGCTGCAGCTCTTTGGCCTTGGCCCTGGCGGCGGCAAGCAGACGGTCCTTCATCGACGTGGCGTACATGTCGACGTACTCCTGACGCGACAGGAGCATCAGCTCGTACATGAGCTCGTCGGTGATGGAGCGCAGGACGAACCGGTCGTCCTCCATGCCTTCGTATCGGGCGAAGTCCAGGGGCTTACCGATGCGCACACCGATGCGCATGATCTTGGGGACCTTCTTGCCGGCGGGCTGCGCCTTGTCCGTGCCGATCATGGCCACCGGCAACACGGGGCACCCCGCCTCGAGCGCCATCCTGGCCACGCCGACGCGCCCCCGATACAGCCGGCCATCAGGCGAGCGGGTGCCTTCGGGGTAGATGCCGAGCAGCTCGCCGCGACGCAGGACCTTGAGGCCGCTGTTGAGCGCAGCGTCACCGGCACCCCCACCGGAACGGTCGACGGGCAGCTGGCCGGCACCCTTGAAGAAGGCTGCGGTCGCCCGGCCCTTGACGCCTCGGCCAGTGAAGTAGTCGGCCTTGGCAAGGAAGGTGATCCGCCGCGGAAGCACCAGCGGCAAGAAGATGGAGTCGGAGAACGAGAGGTGGTTGCTGGCGAAGATCGCGGCGCCCTCCGGTGGGATGTTCGCCTCGCCCTCGACCCACGGACGAAACAGCAGCCTCAGGATCGGCCCGAGAACCAGTGTCTTGAGCACCCAGTAGAACAACGCGGACCACCTCCAACATGTGAGACATCACACCCATTGCCGACCCGTGAACTGTACGACACTATGCGCGGGTGGCACGTCGTGCGAGGATTCGCGTGCAGCGACTTTCGCGGTTTTCTTCGACGACTCAGGAGTGAATCTGTGGCCATTCTGACCGGGGCCGAACCGTTCAACCATGACGGATCCGACGTAGGGGTGCTGCTGTGCCACGGCTTCACCGGTACGCCGCAGAGCATGCGCCCATGGGGCGAGTACCTCGCCGACCGCGGCTACACGGTGCGTGTCCCCCTTCTGCCCGGGCACGGCACCACCTGGCAGGAGATGAACCGCACTCGTTGGGAGGACTGGTACTCCTGCGTCGACACGGCATTTCGCGAGCTGAACGAGACCTGCGAACGTGTCGTCGTCGGCGGCCTGTCGATGGGTGGAGCCCTGGCGCTGCAGCTGGCACAGGAACACGGACCCCGCATCAGCGGTCTGGTCCTGGTCAACCCCGCGGTGAAGTTCGACGACCCCCGCACCCGCCTGCTCCCCGTCCTGAAGCACGTCATGGGGTCCATGGAGGCCATCGGCAACGACGTCAACAAGGAAGGCGTCACGGAGCTCGCCTACACCCGCACCCCGTTGAAAGCCGCCCACTCCCAGCTGGTCGCCTGGCACTCGGTCGTTCGGGACCTGCCCGAGGTCACCCAGCCGGTGCTGCTGCTGCGCTCACCCCAGGACCATGTCGTGCCCGCCTCGAGCTCAGCGTTGATCCTGTCCAGGATCTCGAGCCGGGATGTTGCCGAGATCCTGCTGGAGGACTCGTATCACGTTGCCACCATTGACAATGACGCTCCGCGCATCTTTGCCGAGTCCGCCAAGTTCATTGAGCGCATCACTCAGACATGAACGATCCCGACCGCCGGCAGACGTCCGACGGTTTCGACCATGACGCGATGTTCGCCGACATCGTGGCCCACTGGAACGATCCCACGGCTGAGCCCACGCCGGTCCCGAGGCCTTCAGCCGGTGAGGCAACCGACGACGAAGAAGCCGGTGCTCAGCCTGCCGATCAGCCGCCGGTCGACCACCATCATTTTCCCGCCGACCCGCGTGCAGAACTCCCCACGCCAGACCAGCCACAAGCCATCCCCGCGCCACAGGCCTGGCGAGCACACGAGGTGGACCCCGAGTACGAGGAGCACTTCGAACCCCCACCGATAGCCCCTCTGCCGGTCGGTGACCTGCAGTTCTGGGCCATCATCGCGGGGATGTGCGGCGGACCCTTGCTCCTGCTGTACCTCGTGCTCTTCGACCGTGAAGCCGGCAGCAGCTGGATGCTCACGGCCATCGCGATGTCCGTCGGCGGCTTCGCTCTGCTCATCTCACGGTTGCCGCGCGATCACGAGGACGACGACGACGGCGCACGACTTTGACCTTGGTCGGCTTCAGTCGATCGGCGGTTGGACGCCGCTTCGGGCGAGGTCTGCGGCCCCGATCAGGCCTGCGTCGTTGCCCAGGTCGGCTGCGACGATGCGAGCCTCGGGCCGGTATCCGCGGCCGGTCAGCTGCCGTTTGAACGTCTCGCGCGCCGAGGCCAGCAACAGGTCACCAGCAGCGCTCATGCCGCCGCCGATCACAAAGGTGCCGGGATCGAAAGCCGCCGCCAGGTTGGCGATGCCGAGCCCCAACCAGTTTCCGATCTCGGCCAGCAGCTCGCGAGCCGTGGGGTCGCCATCTCGCGCGGCCTGCGTGATCAACGGGCCGGTCAGATTGCCCGAGATACCCTCGGCGCGATCGAACAGGTCTCTGGCGATCGGAGAGTTGGCCGAGAACAGTGAGCGCGCTTCTCGCACCAGCGCATTGCCGCTGGCGTACTGCTCCCAACAGCCACGGTTGCCGCACTCGCAGCGGTGACCGCCCGGGACGACCTGCATGTGCCCGAACTCCCCGGCGATGCCGAAGCGTCCACGCTGAACCTCACCGTTGATCAGGATGCCGCCACCGATGCCGGTGCCCAGCGTGATCATCATGAGATGGGTCTCCCCCTGCGCCGCCCCGAACTTCCACTCGGCCCAGGCCGCTGCGTTGGCGTCGTTGTCCACGAAGATCGGCATGGCGATGCGCTTCTGCAGGGCCTCCTGAAGTGGTTCGTGACGCCACGACAGATGCGGGGCGAACACCACTGTCGCCCGATCTGCGGCAACGAAACCGGCGGCACCGATGCCGACAGCAGCAACGGTCCCGGAACCGACGATCTGCATCAGCTCGGCGACGACCTCGACGATGGTGTCCTCGACGACAGAGGGGCTCTTGGAGCGATGCGGCGTGTCCCGGCGTGCCCGATGGGTGATGTTGCCATCGACGTCAACCAGACCGCCGGCCACCTTGGTGCCACCGATGTCGATACCGATGGCGAGCTGGCGGCTCATGGGTGAGTCCGAGCGGCCAGGTCGGCCACGCCGATCATCCCGGCGTCGTTGCCAAGACTCGCCAAGACGAACCGCGCCTCCGGCCGGTGCCCGCGACCCGTCAGTTGGCGGCGGAAGGCGGCAACAGCGGAATCGATCAACAGCCCCCCAGCCTCGGCCACACCCCCGCCCAGCACGATGAGCTCGGGGTCGAGGATGGCGGCCACCGAGGCCGCGCCCTCCCCGATCCATGTCCCGAGGTCGGACAGCAGCTCGACCGCTGCCGGATCGCCTTCTGCAGCGGCTTTGGTGACGTCCGGCCCGGTGAGCGCGTCCGGGTCACCAGCGCACAGCTCACTGATTCGGGCAGCGTGTGGCGTGCCGGAGATCACCAGCTCTCGAGCCTCTCGCACCAGGGCGGTACCGCTGGCGTACCGCTCCCAGCAGCCGCGATTGCCGCAACCGCAACGGATTCCACCCGGGACCACTCGCATGTGGCCCAGCTCGGCGGCGATGCCGAAAGCCCCGCGCAGCAGGACACCGTTGGTCACCACCCCGCCGCCGATGCCCGTGCCGACGGTGACCAGCACCATGTCGGCCGTCCCGACGCCGGCGCCGAAGCGGAACTCGCCCCACGCCGCTGCGTTGGCGTCGTTCTCGATGGTGACGGGGAGGTCAAGGGCCGTTTCGAGGAGCTGTTTGAACGGGAGGTCACGCCAGGCCAGGTTCGGGGCGAAGAGCACCGTTGACCCCGTGCGGTCGATGAAGGCGGCGCAGGCAACCCCGACCGCGTCGATGTCGCGCTCGAAGGACAGCTCACGGATCAGATCGGCCGACTCGCTGACGATGGCCCCGGGATCTTGAGCGGGTGTGTCCTTGCGTCCTCTCGCCAGGACCAGCCCGTTCGAGTCGATGACACAGCCGCTGATCTTGGTGCCACCGATATCCAGACCGATCGTCGCTCTCAACCGCGTCATCCTTCGTCCCTGTCATCCACCCGAATGTCCTGGACCGTGGGGCCATCGGAAGGCCTCTCGGAACCTGACCCGGGGCCTGAGCCCGAGCCGGATGCCCTCGACTGGGTGGCCATGTCCCGAAGGGTGGTCGCCACGGCGGAGGCGAGGTCGGCCAGCCGGTCCACCGTCTCGGGCCGAACCGAGCGCAGCAGCGCGATGCCCTGGCACAACGGACAGAGCTTGCAGGCGACCGGGGTGCCGTCGGTGACGCCCCCACAGGCGCTGCAGGCAGGTGCTGCGCTCGGACTCGGGCCACCCGACGGCGCAACCGACGGCGCAACCGACGGCGCACCTACCGATGCTGCTCGCTCCGGTGACGCGGGGTCCTGAGCCGGCTCACCGGCATACGGGCTGGGGTCATGGGTGGTGTCGGCGCTGGAGCGCGCCATCGTGGCCACGGCCGAGATCAGCCGTGCCGCCTCTTCGGCAACCGTGCCGATCGAGAGCTGGGGTTGGTCAGTCATCGACAGGCCACACTTTCTCGTCGGGCAAGAAACGCACACGAAGGGTCGCACCCCTCACCGTCGCCCCCATGACAATGCACCGACGCAGGACACTGGGCAGCGACAGCACCCGGCGATGATCGCCCACCGCCACGAGCAGCTCGTCACCGCGTCGTTTGAGGTCCACTTCGGCAGCCGTCACCAATGGGAGCGGCAACGTCAGGAGGTATCCCCCGTCGTCGGGCTGCACGGTCATGCCAAGAACGGGCGCCAGGGTCAGGACATCGCGAATCTCACCAGTGCGAGCCTGCGCCAGCGCCGCGAGCGCGTCCACGCCCACAGGTTCGTGCGGAAGGTAGGGGGTGATCACGATCGGCAACGGTTCGAAGGAGTGTCGGACCTCGGAGAGGCCTCGCTGCTGGGCTTCGTTCCAGCCGGCCAGCCACGCGGTGTCGGTCGACTCCTGGTCTGTTTGGGGGAAGACCCTGTTGACCATGACCTGGTCAACGGCAAAGCCATGGAGCCGCAACGAGGTCAGCGTCCGCCGCGACTCGGCAATGACCACGCGCTCTGGGGTGAGGACCAACCGCACGGAGGTTGTCGCTGCGGTGAGGATCGACCGAATGTCTTGCAGGGCCTCGCGCCAACGACGCAAGGACTCCATCACCTGCAGCTCCGGCAGTGGGAGCCCGGCTGCTGCGGCGGCCGCGGGGCGCAGCCTTCGCAAGAGACCTCGCTGCGCAGGCATAAGCCTGTCGAGGTGCCAGGCCAGTGCCTCTGGCAGCGCCAACAAGCGCAAGGTCTCCGCGGTCGGCGCGCAGTCGACGACGACCAGGTCCCACGGACCCGACTCGACTTGCGCCCGCAGCTCGAGCAGCGCGACGATCTCGTCTGCGCCCGGAAGCTCGGTCATCTCCTCGGCCACGACCGGATCCACACCCAGCGAGCTGAGCACGGTCAGGAGGTAGTCCTGCACCGACCGCCAGGAGCGCCGGACGCTGTGAGCTGCACTCAGCTGCAAGGCGTACAGGCCGGGCTCGACCTCGACCACGGGGTCGGGGCAGTCTGCGGCCGCCGCCAGATCGACACCAAGGGCGTCGCCGAGCGAGTGAGCCGCGTCGGTCGACATGACCAACGTCTTGATGCCCTGACGGGCGGCCTGCACGGCGGTCGCGGCGGCTGTCGTCGTCTTGCCGACGCCGCCCTTACCGGTGAAGAGAACGACCCTCACGAGATGCCCCGACCCCGGCTCAGGCCTCGACCCGCTTCTTGAGTGCCTTCAACGCAGTATCGATGATGACCCTCTCAGCCTTGCGCTTCAGCATGCCCAGCATGGGGATCTTGACGTCCACCGACAGTCGATAGGTGACCAGCGTCCCGGTGCCGCTGGCCTCAAGGGTGTAGGACCCGTTCATCGCCTTGAGCACCTGTGCGCTGACCAAGGTCCACGAGACCACCCCCGTGCCATCCTCGGCCACGTCCCAGTCGTACTCCAGGACGTAGGTGTCCTTGATGGCACCAGCGTCCAACGTGAACTCGACCTGGTCAGCCCATCCGTCGCCGTCCTCGGAGAGCACCGCGACCTTCCTGACCTCGCCTGCCCATTCGGGATAGCTGTCGAAATCGGCAATGACGTCGAGGACCGCACCCGGTGCGGCGTTCATGACGGTGCTGGACTCAGTGCGATCGGCCATGCACGGAAGGTTACCTTGGTGTCGTTCACGAGCACGCCCGATGCGTGCTGGCCGGTCGGGCCGCATCCTTTCGTCCTGGCAACGGGCCGCCACATCGCGATGAGTGAGATTGGTTATGATGGGCACGCCCGGGGGGCTGGCGATGGGTAACGTGCGCGTCATCGCGCCCCAATCACGTGCTCGCCTGCTCACGTCCCCTTTGCGTGATCGCACGACCAAGTCTCAGAGGAGACTGTGTGAAGAACATGACGACTCCCCCGCTCGTGACCCCACAGGTCGCGGGCAACCTCTCGGACCTCCCGGTCCGCAACGGCAGCACCCGGCCGCACGACGTGGCATTCTCCACCGCGTCGTCGGGCACGTGGGTCGATGTCACGAACGCCGAGTTCCTCGCTGACGTCCACGCCCTCGCCAAGGGTCTGATGGCTGCCGGCATCGGCCTCGGGGAGCGCGTCGCGATCATGAGCAAGACCCGCTATGAGTGGACCCTTGCTGACTTTGCCGTGTGGACCGCCGGCGCGATCTCCGTGCCGATCTATGAGACGTCCTCGGCCGAGCAGGTCAGCTGGATCGTCAGTGACGCCGGATGCGCTGCCGTGATCCTCGAGACGCCGACGCACGCCAGGACGCTGGCCGCGGTACACGCCGACCAGCCCGAGCTTCGCCACGTGTGGCAGATCGACGGCGGAGGGCTCGACGAGCTCAAGGCGGCGGGTCGCGAAGTCACTGATGAGGCCCTTGAGACCCGGCGCGGTCACGTCAGTCGTGCCGACGTCGCCACGGTCATCTACACCTCGGGCACGACCGGCCGCCCCAAGGGTTGCCAGCTCACCCACGACAACTTCATGGCCCTGGCCGAGAACGCCGTCGAGCGCATGGAGGTGGTCGTATCCGCCCCGGGCGCGTCGACGCTCTTGTTCCTGCCACTCGCCCACGTGTTCGCCAGGTTCGTCCAGGTTGTCTGCGTCCAGGCCGGCGTTCGGATGGGGCACACCGCCGACATCAAGAACCTGCTCGCCGACTTCGGAACCTTCTCCCCGACCTTCATCCTGTCCGTACCGCACGTCTTCGAGAAGATCTACAACTCCTCGGAGCAGAAGGCCGTCGCTGAGGGCAAGGGCAAGATCTTCGCGACGGCGGCCGCGACGGCTATCGCCTGGAGCAATGCCCACGATGACGGCCGGCCGGGTGCGCTGCTCAACGCCAAGCACGCCGTGTTCGACAAGCTCGTCTACAGCAAGCTTCGGGCTGCCATGGGCGGCAAGGTCACGTATGCCATCTCGGGTGGCGCACCGTTGGGCACCCGTCTGGGCCACTTCTACCGCGGCATCGGGCTCACCGTGCTCGA
>JGI24133J20442_1000541_pt1 | contig 11712 bp, 8 predicted proteins | sample BarGraNGADG00311_2_FD_20442 | JGI IMG/M metagenome (IMG submission 20442)
CCGCAAGAGCCCGAGGCTAGGGTTGGCGGCATGGGCGACCGGCCAGTGAAGCGCGCAAACCCGAGTGGTCCGCCTACCCGCAACCCGGTGCCAACTGAGCCGGACGACTTCGCTCAGTGGTGTCGCGAGACATGCCTCGCTCTTCCAGGAGCGGCTGTCGACCAGCCCTTCGGCCCTGACAGCGACGTGTTCCGGATCCACCGCAAGATGTTCGCCCTGCTCATGCACAACCCGCGGGTGAGCGAGCACATGATCGTGAACCTCAAAGCCGAGCCAGACGAGCTGCCGCTGCTCGTCGCAGCGCACGACGTCGTCCGGCCCGGGTTTCACATGAACAAACGGCACTGGATCACTGTCGAACTGTGTCCGGACGCTGACCTGGGGTTCGTCGAGGAGCTCATCGAGGACTCCTATGACAACGTGGTGGCCGGCCTACCAGTACGACTGCGGTCGTCGCTTCGCTCACTGAGCGCTGCACGGGCTGACCCTTCTCTGCTGGGGACCGACCGCGCTCGCTGATGTGTGCGGGCCCGCCCGCGGGTCCCGGGGCCGGGCGTCATCGATCACGACGTGCCGCAACGTGCGGCGGGAAAGACTTGGTCAGGCCGCGCGGCCGATCGCTCGCAGGGTGGCTGAGCGGAGGTCGTCGGGCTTGATGCCTACTTCGGCCAGGATCGCGTTGATGTCGGTGTCGTCACACCTGAGCAGCCCGAGCAGGATGTGCTCACTGCTAATACTCGCGGCTTTGAGCCAGACTGCCTCACGCAATGCCAGCTGGAGGGTCTTCTTGGCGGGCCGGGAGAACCACAACCGACTGCGCTTCGGCTCGCTTCTCGGCACCGCCTCTGGACCGAACGATGCCTCCAGGTGCTCGAGCACAACGTCGAGGTCTATGCCCAGGGTCCGCAGCGACTCAGCATCCTCTTCGGTCAGGTAGCCGTCCGCAGGAGTGCGGCGCCGGACGACCTCACGCACCAGATCCGACTGCAGCCCCACGTCGCGCAGGACCTGGGATGCGGCGCCGGCATCAGGGCTGAGCAGGCCCAGCAGCAGGTGCTGGGTGCCGACGCAGTCGTGACCGAGTGCGCCGGCCTGCGTTCTTGCAGCCACCACAACCGCCCGGGCGTCCTTGCTGAAGCGCTCAAACATCTCGACCAACCCTCTTCTTCTCCGCTGCTGAATGCTTCTGGTGAACGGCTTGCTTGGTCACACCGAGAACCTCGGCGATGTCCTGCCACGACCACCCCTGGCGACGGGCGTTCGCGACCTGCGCGGCCTCGAGGGTCTCGGCCAGGCGTCGCAACGCCGAGGCAGCCTTCAGTCCCACGCGAGGATCAGCGCCACTTGCTGTTGAGGCCAGGTCAGCCGTTGTGGTCATACGTCAAGAATACTTGACGATCACGATTCGTCAAGTGATCTTGACGCGCCCGTGTCCGCGTCTTCGACGCGACAGCCGTCCACCTCAGCGGGTGGCCGGTTCCGGGACCGGTGCCATCGCCGTCGACCGCTCCTGCCGGATGGCCGGCAGGTAGAGCGCGGCGCCGATGATGCTGAATGCTCCGGCCACGATGATGGCGAGCGCCGTGCTGGTGTGCTGAGCGAGCGGACCGAGAGCGAGCAGGCCGAGACTGTAAGACGCGCCGGCCACCATGGAGTTCATCGAGAGCACCGTGGTGCGGTTGCGGGCGGTGGCCTGGCGGTGCAAGAGGGTGCTGTGCACCGGGCCGCCCGAGCCGTGCAGCGTGTAGGTGAACANGAACGCNGTGATNAGCCCGGCCGGACCGGTCATCAGGCCCATGACGACGACGAGGGCGCCGTTGAGGAATCGGGCCAGCAGAGCAGTCGAGGCCACGCCGATCCGCCTGCTGGCCAGTCCGGCGAACGTCGAACCGACCGCGAACAGTCCCCAGGCCGCCGCGGACACCGGTCCCATCAGGGCGCCGGCCCGAGTCTCTCCGCCGGCCAGTTCCGACAGCCGCACCGGCATGAGGGTCTCGAACGCGATCATCCCGATCGACCAGAACACCTCGACCAGCACGAGGGCACGCAGCACGGTGGATGAGGACAACGTCCGGATGCCGTCGACGACGACGCGGGGGGCTTCGCGGGCCGAGCGTAGCGCGCGGCCGAAGCCGGTGGGGTCGACGTGGGCACGGCCTTCGCGCATCCGCACGGCGATCGCCACGATGTTGGCGGCGTAGAACCCGAGGGCCACCCAGTAGGGCAGCTCGAGCGCAGTCATCGCCGGGACGGGGTTCCAGGCCACCAGGCCGCCCGAGACCAGCGCACCGGAAGCGATGGCAAGCCCGAGCACTGTGCCGGCGCGGGAAAGGCTGGCCTCGACCTTCACCTCCGGGTCGTCGGCGTGCGCGGTGTCGACATACCACGCCTCAAGCGGCCCGGAGTCGAGCGCTCGGAAGACGCCCTGAAGGAGCAACGCGACGATGAAGGCGCCGAAGGTGTGCGCGGTGACGTACACCAGGCCCGACGCGAGCGCCACGACGGCCGAGGCGATCAGCACCGGCCGCCGCCCGATGGCGTCGGCCAACCCGCCGGTTGGCAGCTCGAGGCCGAGGACGACGAAGCCCTGCATGGAGAGGATCACGCCGAGCTGGGTCAGGCTCATGCCTCGCTCGAGCGCCAGCAGCGTGGTGACCCCGATGGTCAGGCCGACCGGGAACCACCGGGTGAAGGTCAGCAGCAGCAAGGTGCGGCGAGCGGCGTCGGCCGGGACGCCGACGGGAGTCATCACGGTCACCGACTGGAGGGCGTGTCCAGGTCCATGGGAAGGAGGATGGTGTGAACCGCGAGCCGCCTCGCGTCGGGACGGCCCTGCCCGACAAGGCGGTGCCTCGCCAGAACCTCGTCCAGGTCTGCCTGGAGTGCCTCGGCCTGCGCGGGCGTCACGATGACGAAGGTGTCGCTCATGCCGGCGGCGTCTCGCCACTCGACCGGCCAAGAACCCTCGACGTCGAGCCAGCGTTCGAACTGCTGGCCGAGCTGGCGGACGTAGTCGCGGACCAGCCAGTTCAGAGCGGTCTCCGAGTCCTCATCCCCAGCGAACTCGCTCGCGTCCCACTGGTGGAAGTCGGTGGCGGCGCGCCACAACCGCCGCTTGCCCTCGCCCTCGCCGGTGTCGGCCACCAGGCCGACCGACTCGAGCTTGCGCAGGTGGTAGGACGTCGCGCCCGAGTTGGTGCCGAGGGTCTTGGCGAGCTCGGTCGCGGTCGCCGGCCCGCCGCGGCGTAGGGCGCTCAGCAGCCGGGAGCGCAGCGGGTGGGCCAGCACCCTCAGGGCGCTCGCGTCGAGGCGCAAGCCGGTCAGATCGGAGTCACTGGTCGAGGACATGTGTGCACACTATCTTTGCACACTACATATGCACAAGTTCTCTGCACGGTGGCGAACAGCTCGGGGAGGTAGCTCGGGGCCCTCGGGCCGCCGATGCCGCGCGGGGGGCCCAGTACGTGTCGCCCGGGCGCAGTTCGCGACGCCCAGAGTGGAGTCGCTCTGGCCGCGACACGCGAACCAGGTGCCCGGGCGGAAGAGGAGNCCTTCGACGAAGGTGACCTTCGGCACCAGGCCGTGGGTGTCCTCGGTTCATTTGTCCGTAAGTCGCGAGGTGCCNNCGACCCGNTCGGACGCCGTCGTCGTCGCTATCCCTTGAGCCCGGAGCCGAGATCAGAGGCGATGAAGTGCTTCTGGAACACGGCGAACAGCGCGACCGCCGGTGCAGCGAGCACGACCGCACCGGCGAGGATCGCGCCGAACGGGTTGGACGCTCGACCAGCGATGTTGCTGATGTAGTTCGCCAGCGTCACGGCAAGTGGCTGCATGTCGGTCTGCTTGGTGACCAGGAACGGCCAGAGGAACTCGTTCCACGGTCCGATGAAGGTGAGCAGGACCGCGGTGAGGAGTGCCGGTCTGACCAACGGCAGCGCCACCGACCACAGGACCCGGAACTCTCCAGCACCGTCAAGCCGGGCGGCGGAGAAGAGCTCCTCGGGGAGCTGAAGGAAGAACTGCCGGAAGATGAAGACGGCCGTCGAGTTGATGGCGAACGGCAAGATCATGCCGAGGTAGGTGTCCGCGAGCCCGTAGGAGCGCACGATCATCACGTAGATCGGGATGATGAGGAGCTGGAACGGGACGATCTGGACCAGCAGCATCGACGCGAACAAGGTGCCCCGACCCCGGAACTGGAGCCGGGCCAACGCATACCCCGCAAGGACGCCGAACACGACGGTGGCGAGGATCACGCCGCCGGTGAAGATGCCTGAGTTGACCAGCGACTTGCCGAGGTTGACGCGGGTGTTGATCTCGCCGTAGTTGTGCAGCGTCAACCCACCGGTGGGAAAGGCACCACCCAGGGAGGTGTCCGGCTTGGCCTGGAGCGATCCAACGACCATGTAGTAGAAGGGGAACAGGAAGACCAGCGCGCCGAGCAGGAGGACGAGGAGGCTCGGCCAGCTCCGAGGCTTCCTCCGCGCGGCCGGCTTGCCCGCATCGGGCGCAGCGACGGGTGGTGTTCGCGTCTCGGTGGCAGCCATGTCAGTCCCTCTCCAGGACGCGTCGGTAGATGAGGGAGATGAGGAGAACGACGACCACCAGGATTACCCCGATCGCCGCAGCGACGTCGGGATTGCCCTGCTCGATGCCCTTCTGGTACATGACGAAGACCGGGGAGGTCGACGCGCCGTCGGGTCCGCCACCGTTCGTCAGCAGATAGGGCTCAGTGAACAGGTTGGCCCCGGTGATGGTCGCCAAGATCACGGCCAGCGTCGTGACGGGCCTCACCCCGGGAACCGTGATGCTCAGGAACGAGCGAACCCGCCCGGCGCCATCGATCGAGGCTGCCTCGTACAGCTCCTTGGAGACTCCCTGCAGTGCCGCGAGGTAGAGCAGGATGAAGAACCCCAGCTGCTTCCAGGTGACGAAGAGCGCGATCACCGGCATGGCGAGCCCGCTGTTCACCAGCCAGGACGGCTTGGGCGCGGCCGGACCGAGGAGATGGTTGACCATCCCGTCCTGGCTGAAGAGGAACAGCCAGACAGCGACCAGCGCCACGCTCGCCGTGACGTAGGGGATGTAGTAGGACGTCCGCAGGAACGACCGGAGGCGGACGACGGAGTTCAGCGCGGTTGCCAGCACCAGCGCCAGCACGACGGTGAGTGGCACGTTGATGACGAGGAACTCGCCGACGTTGAGGAACGACTTGCGGACGGCCGGGTCCGACAGCACCGTCTTGTAGTTGTTGAAGCCGACGAACGGACGGTCGACCTGCGCCCCGGGGGCAGCGAAGAAGTAGCGGTGGAAGCTGATCCAGACCGCGAGACCCAGCGGGTAGGCGAAGAGGGCAGCGAGAAAGACCATATAGGGCCCAGCGAAGAGGAGCCCCAGGGGCTGACGGCCCAAGAGGGCCGTCAGCCGCGAGCGCAATGACGATGGACGAGCAGCGTCGGCCGTCTCCAGGTCAGTTGTCATCGAGGAGGCTCCCGGTCACGGCTGGCCGGCGAGCTGGGTCGCCTTGTCGGCCGACTTGCTCAATGCGTCGGCGACGGAGGTCTTGCCGAAGATCACCGCCGAGGAGTACTCGTCACGGAACTGCTGCCAGATCGCGACGGAGTTCGACACGTTCGGCACCTCGACCGTCCGGGACGCCTGGTCGGCGAAGGTCTTGTACTCGGGGTGCTGCGTGAAGTAGTCGGGGTACGTCGTCGCGAGGTCCTTGCGCAGCGGCATCTGCCCGGTCATCTCGAGGAGCTTGCCGTCCTGGTCTGTACTGGTGGCGAACTTCAGGACATCCCATGCGGTGCCCTGGTTCTTGCACGCGGAGTAGACCGCGATGTTCTTGGCGTCCGAGAACGTGTAGATCTGGTCAGCGCTCTTGCCGGTCGAGGTCGGGACCGGAGCGACGCCCCACTTGATGTCCTTCCCGTAGACCGCGATCGCCCAGGGACCGACGATCGCCATCGCGGCCTTCTTGTCGGCGAAGGAGTCGGCGCTGTACTTCTCCTTCGGCGCCAGACCCTCGGAGTACATCGTTGCCCAGAAGGTGTCGACCTTCGTGCCGGCATCGGAGTTGAAGGTCGCCTTGCCGTCCTTGATCAGCTGGGTACCGCCGGTCTCGGCTGCGTACAGCGGGTAGAAGTCGAACCAGGGCTGGAAGAACTCGCTCGTGGGTGCCGGCCAGATCGCGGCCTGCGCCGCCCCGCTCGAGACGACCTTGCGACTGGTGGCCAGGAACTGGTCGTACGTTGCGAGTGGCGGGTTCGCCGGGTCGACGCCGGCCTTCGCCATCAGGTCCTTGTTGTACAGGATCATCACCGGGTTCGACTTCCAGGGGATCTGGTAGAACTTCCCGTCGGGCGACTTGTACTGGTCGGCCCCGCCACCGGTGCGCGACTCGATGTACGCCGCTCCCCCGTTGAAGCTGTCGAGGGCAACCAGACCGCCCTGCTTCTGGAACTGCGGGACCGCGGCGGGTGAGGTGTTGAACACCAGGCAGGGCGCGTTGCCGGCCGTGATCGACGCCCCGATGACTTCCTCGGATGTCTTGCCGGCGGGAATCTCCTGAGCAGTGACCAGCTCGTTGGGGTGGGCGGTGTTCCACGCCTTGACCATCGCCTTGCCCCAGGCGATCTCCTCGGGGTTGTTCGAGAGCCACACCTTGATGGGTCCCTTGGCGGTGAGGGCGCCGGTAGACGCTCCTCCCGAGCCGCCGCCGCACGCGGCGGTCATTCCGAGAGCCAGCGCGGTCAACGTCGCTGCGATCGTCCTTGATCTCATGAGCATCTCCATCTTCTTGTGCCCTCGAACGGGGGTTCTTGCGTCGTTGCCGAACCGATCCGTGCGCTACCTCCGAACCAGCGTCACGAAGGTGAAGCCACCCGCGGCCACCGTGACCCGGACGGAGCGTCCGGCAGCCGCGCCGTCACGACCTGCCGCGACCGGCCGGCCGCTCGAGTCGAACGCGCGCTGTAGCGCCACAAAGCCCTTGGGCACGTGGATCGTCCGCGTGATCGACGCCCGCGCGGCACTGATGTACAACGTCGAGTCACCACCTGGCCCGGTCACGGCGACCGAGGAGATCAGCGGCTGGAGCAGCAGGGCGTCGAGGGACGCCGCCCCGCTGCTGGTGCCGACCACCGCGGAGGCGCCGGCCGGAAGGCTGCGCGCGAGCGTGAACGGGAAGAGCCTGCCGGGGGCATCGGTGATGCCCTGGCCGGCCGCGCCGCCGTTCGGGGTGCTGCCGAGTTGCGTCCGCCCCGCCGTCCAGGCCGTGCTCCCGGCGCGGGCCTCGCTCTGGTCCACCACCGGGTACACGTTCCGGTCCTGGCCCGACGCCGCCACCGGGATGCTCACCGCGCCACCGGCGTTCAGCGCGACGTACGCGCCGTTGGACCACAAGGCCTCGCCGGTCCACGCCGACGCAGGCCTGACGGTTGTCCCGCTGCCGGTGATCGTGCCGGACTCGGCCTCGACCACCGTCAGCCCGTCGATGGCGACGGTCGAGGTGATGCCCAGGGCCTGCGCCCTCAGTCCGGGGTTCGCGTCGAGGGTCAGCATGGCCAGCAACGTGTGGATGGTGGACTCCGCGCCGGAGTTGTGGTTGACCTGGCCGCCGGGATCGATGCCGTCGATGGCGACGCCCGTCGCCGGGTCGTAGGCCGGGGCGCCGCTGGGGTTAGCACCGAAGAACCACCCGGCCGCCACCGCGGCGACGTCCAGGAGCCCGGGCGCACTCGCGGCCTTCGCGGTGGCCACCAGGCTCTCGACGCGCGAGTCCGCGCCGTAGGCGATCTGCGCGTCACCCGGCGTCGGCGACCAGAGGTTGTCCGGTCCGCCCGCGGCCAGCAGCTGCGGCGTGAACTGGGCAGCATCCTTGACCGCGGCGAGGAGGAGGTCGGGCCGGTGCAGCACGACGGACGCCGTCGCGACCGCGGCCGGCGCCATGCCGCCCCACGCGTGCCAGAACGTCTGCGACTTGCTCCACGGCAGGATCGCCCCGAACGGCCAGCGGTTCACCGACCCGGACGACATGGCGGCGATGCCTTCGCTGAGCCGGGCCATCGCGGTCCTGGCGTCGCCGTCAGCCGGGGCAGCCTTGACGTAGGCCGCGAGGCCGAGCACCGCCTCCGCCGAGGCGTCCGCCCCGGCATTGACCAGCCAGGCCGGGACCGGCACGCCGTCGGCCAGGTCGAAGGTGCCGTACTTCGCCAACGACTGCCTGTTCAGCGAGGCGAGCGCCAGGTGCAGACGGTCCTGCAGGAACGACGCGAACTGGGGGTCGGCGTCCTTGAACGCCGCGTACCCCTCGCCCAGCGCCCACACCGTGCGGGCCAGCCAGTACGACTCCGCCGAGTCGCTCGGGTCCGGAAGCTCAGCGGGTGTCGCGCTCGGGTTCAGGGTGCCGTCGGCCTGCTGCCATAGCACCACGTTGCCCGCGCCCGGGCCGACCGTGGTCTGCAGGTAGGTGAGAGAGCGCAGCGTCTGGAACGCGTGCTCCCTGCTGTCCGAGCTCCCCGTCAGCTGCCAGTGCCGCAAGTAGACGACGGCGGCGCGCGCGATGTCGTCCGCGTTGAACGCGCCCTGTCCGTAGTAGCCGGTGGCCGTGTTCAGGTCGCCGCCGCCGACGCGCCGGAAGGTGCCGTCGGAGCTCCGGTCCGCGTACGTCCACGGCGCCAGCGCGGTGGCATGCCCGTCGATCTGATACGTCGTGTGCCCGACGACGGCAGGTAGCGGGACCGTGTCGAGGAGGAAGTTCAGGTGGGAAAGGTTGGTCAGGTGGGAAAGGTTGGTCAGGTGGGAATGGTTGGTCAGGTGGGAGAGGTTGGTCAGGGGGGCCGGCGCGGGTACCGCGGCCGCGGACGCGGACGTCGCCGAGCCGGCACCGAGGAGCAGCATCGCCAGCGCGGCCGCCAGGGCGACGAAGCGCGACATCGGACGAGAGTGAACGGCCGTGCGCGTCATCGATCTCTACCCCCGTTCGCGCTCGTGTCCGGGCCGCACAGCCAGACCGATCCGGGGGCGGGTCATGTGCGCGGGGGGAGTGGCGTCAAGCGCGTCGATCGCGGTCGAGCGGTGTGTGCCGCAGTCGGCGCGCACCTCGCGCCGAGCCGGGCAGAAGGGTCCATGCTGCCCGCTCGCGCTCGGCGAACGGGGCCGAGCATTGCGACACATGGACTCTTGAGTTCTCAGCCGACGGACGACATCGTCCGACCACTGAACGCATCCACGCTATGCCTCGCTCTCGCGCCCCGCACTTTGTGGATCGGGCCCGGCGGTGCGCGGCGCGCCGCGCGGGTGCGCTTGGATGAGTCCATGCCCGACGTCGATCCCGTCCTCTCCGAGCTGGCTGCTGCCTTCGGCGTGGCGACCGAGTACTGGGATTGGCGAGGTCGGCACGTCGAGGTCGCTGCCGAGACCTTGACCGCGGTGCTCGCGGCGCTCGGGGTGGACACGTCGAGCGAGCAGTCTCGAGCGGCCGCGCTCGATCGCCGCAGGTCCGAGGCGTGGCGGAGCGTGCTCCCGCCGTATGTCGTGGCCCGGGAGGGTGTGCAGCGCACCGTGGAGGTTCACGTCGATCACGGCGCGAGCGTCGAGGTGTGGATCGTGCTCGAGGACGGTTCGGTCCATTCGCGCATTGGGCAGGTCGAGAACTGGCAGGAACCTCGCGAGATCGACGGGCGGCGGGTCGGGGAGGCCAGTTTCGTCGTGCCGGCTGATGTGGCGCCCGGGTATCACAGCTTGTATGCCTCCAGCGGCGGGCAGGAGCGCCGCTGTGAGCTGATCGTGGCGCCCGCGTGGCTGGGTGTGCCCGCGCGACTGGGACGCCGGAAGGTCTGGGGCCTGGCGACGCAGCTCTACAGCGTCCGATCTGCCCGGTCCTGGGGCGTCGGCGACTTGACCGATCTGAGCGAGCTGGCCGGGTGGGCCGGCGCCGAGCACGATGCGGCGTTCGTGCTCGTCAACCCCTTGCATGCGGCCGAACCGATGCCGCCGATGGAACCGTCGCCCTACCTGCCGACCACGCGGCGCTTCGCCAACCCGATCTACCTGCGGGTGGAGCGCATCCCCGAATACGCCTCCCTCGACGAGAAGACCCGGGCGGAGATCGAACGCCTCGCGGGCACAGCGCGAGCAAGCGTGCAGGCGGTTGACCGGGATTCGTCGTGGACAGCCAAGCGGGCGGCGTTGGCGCTCATCCACGCTGCGGGACTCGAGCCGGACCGGGCGATCGCCTATCGCGCGTTCTGCCGGCGCGAGGGCGCAGCGCTGGGCGACTTCGCGACCTGGTGTGCGGTGAGCGATGCCTACGGCGTTGACTGGCACAGCTGGCCCGAGCAGCTGCAGCACCCGCGCAGCCCCGAGGTGGCGGCGTTCGCCGTCGGCCACGCCGCCCGCATCGACTTCTACCGATGGCTGCAATGGGTGCTCGACGAGCAGCTCGCGGACGCGCAAGGGGCCTCCCTTCGCGCGGGCATGCCGCTCGGGATCGTGCACGACCTGGCCGTCGGAGTCAGCGCGACCGGGGCCGACTCCTGGGCTTGGCAGGACGAGATGGCCCGCCACATCACCGTCGGCGCTCCCCCGGATCCCTACACCCAGACCGGACAGGACTGGAACCAGCCGCCGTGGCGGCCGGATCGGCTGGCGCAACTGGCCTACGCACCGTTCCGCGACCTGATCCGCGGCGCACTGCGACACTCCGGCGGCCTGCGCGTGGACCACATCATCGGCCTGTTCCGGCTGTGGTGGATACCCGAGGGCGCCGCCCCGACCGGGGGCACCTACGTCCGTTACGACCACGACGCGTTGATCGGCATCCTGATGCTCGAGGCCCGGCGAGCCGGCGCCGTCGTGATTGGCGAAGATCTCGGAACGGTCGAGCCGTGGGTGCGCGACTACCTCCGCGAACGCGGCATCCTTGGCACCTCGATCCTGTGGTTCGAGTTCGACTGGGACGGCGGCACCGGGCCGCTGGCACCGGAAGCCTGGCGCGAGTACTGCCTTGCCTCGGTCACCACCCACGACCTGCCCCCGACCGCGGGCTACCTCGCCGGCGACCATGTCCGCCTTCGCCACCAGCTCGGTCTGCTCACCCGATCTCTCGAGGACGAGCTTGTCGCCGACCACGCCCAGCAGGCAGCCTGGCTCGATCTCCTGCGGTCACGGGGACTGCTCACTGCCGACGCCGACGCCGACGCCGACGAGGCCACGACCATCACGGCGTTGCACCGCGCCCTGACCGCCACCCCGTCCCGGCTGCGTTGCCTCGCCCTCACCGACGCCGTCGGCGAGCGGCGCACGCAGAACCAACCCGGCACCGTCGACCAGTACCCGAACTGGCGTGTTCCCCTCGGTGGCCCGGACGGGCAGCCGATCTACCTCGAAGACATCTACACAAGTGAGCGAGCGGCCGCGCTCGCCGAGACCATGCGAGAGGCCTGACCCTCGGCCGCTCGGGCCGCCTCCTTGAGTTGGCCGACGCGAATGCCGATATCACTGGCGCCGCCGGAAGCGCGGTTCCCACGTCCCGGAGCCTCAAATGAATCCCACGCCACCCGGTTGGTACCCCGATCCGCAGGACCCATCCGCTCTGCGCTGGTTCGACGGCCAGTCGTGGACCGACCACCGAGCGGCCGCTCCGGCGGCGGGTACGGCCGCTGGACCCACCGGCCAGTCGTGGCAGGGCGGCCAGCCAGGGCAGGG